>Ga0187814_10000089_pt1 | contig 22202 bp, 17 predicted proteins | sample NC_S_4_FD_132450 | JGI IMG/M metagenome (GOLD analysis project Ga0187814, IMG submission 132450) | Wetland sediment microbial communities from Neuse River Estuary, North Carolina, USA - ASW-S_4 | ecosystem: Environmental > Aquatic > Freshwater > Wetlands > Sediment | place: USA: North Carolina... | reverse complement strand
GCTGATCAATGCCGAGGCTCGCCACCTGCAGGCCTATGACGTGGTCGCCAAGCTGCCGAATGGGTTGCCGGCGCCCGGACAGGTCACCTCGGCTTACGACGAGGCACTGATCGCCCGGCAGGCGCTGAACATGCCTGCCTTTATGAGTTACGACTCCACGCTTGCCGGCAAGTTCGAGGTCAAGCCGGGGCACTGGGTAGCCCTGGTAAACCAGAATTACCTGCTGACTCAGTACCGCGGCGGCATCGGCGGCAAGATCGGCTGGACGGTCAAGTCCGAGGCCACCTACATCGGCATGGCCAGGCGCGACGGTGTGACGCTCATCGTGACCGTGCTGCATTGCACCCCACTGCAGGAGATTACGTCCGCCGAGCGGCTCCTGAGCTGGGGGTTTGCAATGAACGGCAAGGTCAGGCCGGTCGGCGTGCTGGTACCGCCGCTGGGCACGGCCGCCGTCAGTCACACCCGGTCAGGCGGCGCCGCGGCTGCCCGGCCATCAGCCATAGCACTAGCCGCTGCGCAGCCAGGCGGACGCGGTCAGGCGGCCGGCTACGCGGTAGCGGCCGGCACCGTGGCCGTAGCCGGACTCGGGTTTGGCGGCCTTGTCATGAGTCGCCGCAGGGCCTCCGGAGGGCGGCGCCGGACGCTATAGTCCGAGCCGCCCCAAAGGCTCGGCCCCGCCGCGCTAACCCCGCGGCAGGAAGCCGACCTTGTCCCGCACTCGCGCCATCGTGGCGGAGGCCAGCCCATGCGCTCGCGCCGCCCCTTCGGCCAGCAACCGGTCCAGTTCTGCCTCGTTGGCCAGCAGCTTCTCGGTCCGCTCCCGGAGTGGCGCGAACGCGTCCACCACCACCTCAGCTAGATCCTTCTTGAATGTCCCGTACCCGGCGCCCGCATAGCGTTGCTCCAGGCTGGCCATTGGCTCACCGGCCAGCGCCGAGTAGATCCTCAGCAGGTTGGTGACTCCCGGCTTCGCCGCTTCGTCCGCCCGCACCTCGCCGTCGGTGTCGGTGACCGCGCGCATGATCTTGCGACGGATCGATGCTGGCTCCTCAAGAACGTCGATGATGCCCTGCGGCGACGATGACGACTTACTCATCTTGATCAGCGGGTCCTGCAGATCGGTGATCTTGGCGACCTCCGGCAGGATGTACGGCCCGGGCACCACGAAGGTCTCGCCGAACCTGTGGTTGAACCGCTGGGCGAGATCCCTGGTGAGCTCGAGGTGCTGGCGCTGGTCCTCGCCGACCGGCACGTGGTCGGCGTTGTAAAGCAGGATGTCGGCCGCCTGCAGGACGGGATAGGTGAACAGCCCCACGCTGGACGCATCGGCGCCGCCTCTCGCCGACTTGTCCTTGAACTGCACCATCCGGCTGGCCTCGCCGAACCCGGTGATGCATGACAGCACCCAGGACAGTTCAGGGTGCTCAGGCACGTGACTTTGCACGAACACGATCGAAGTGCCGGGGTCAAGCCCGGCAGCGAACAGCTGCGCAGCAGCAACCCGGGTCCGCCGGCGCAGCTCGGACGGCTTTTGCGGCACCGTGATCGCGTGCAGGTCCACGACGCAGTACACGGTGTCGTGGGTCTCCTGAAGCGCGACCCACTGCCGCAAGGCACCCAGGTAGTTGCCGATGTGGAAAGAATCGGCCGTCGGCTGGATGCCGGAGAGCACACGCGGTTTGGACATGGCAAGGAAGTCTAGTTGCGGTGGCAGTGCAGACTGTGCGCCGCTGAGCTAACGGGCCCGTTCCCGGGCGAGCGGCGTGCGTGCTCGCCATGTCCGGATGGCTGGCGGGCTCGTCAAGCAGCCCGTGCTGCACGGCGAACGCCGCCGCTTCCAGCCTGGAGTGCACCCCTAGCTTGGTAAGCAGGGCCTGGACGTGCGTCCGCACGGTCGCCGCTGTCACCCCGAGCCTGCCGGCCAGGCTCGCGGTATCGTGCCCTGCCACGAGAAGTTCGAGGCACTGGCGTTCCCGATCGGTTAGGTAGCCAGCCAGCCGGTGCGCGTCCTGCTGACGGGCGAGCCTCGGCTCGAGGCTTCCAGCTGCCGGGACCTCGACCACCACCTCACCTTGCAGCACGCGCTCAACCGTGCGCTTCAGCACAGAGACGCCTCGGGTCTTATGAACGTATCCGGATGCTCCAGCACGCATCGCACGCATGATCGTGTCGCTATCGCCGTCGGCGGACAAGATCAAGAACTTCGTGCCCGGGCTCACCTCAGCCAGCTTCCCGATGGCGACGATGCCATCATCATCGCCGAAGAAACGATCGATGAGGCAGACGTCTGGCTGCCGCTTGCTGGCAGCGCTGACCGTGTCTGCCACCGTGGTTGCGGTCGTCACCGTACAGCCCTGGCTGGTCAGGACGCTGCTCAGGGCGTCCAGGAAGATCGCGTGGTCATCGCCTATGACTATGTCTGGCATCGCGATCAGTGCCACGGTCCGGCGTAGGCCGGAACCATCATGTACGCACGTTCCAGGCCGAAGATGATGCGCGCGCGCGTCCCCCCGGCCGGACAACGGGCAACCTCGAGCCTGCCGCCGACGGTTTCCAGCAGCTGCTCCACGACCGACATGCCGAGCCCGGCCATGCCGCGCGGCCCATCGCCGAATCCAGGTCCGTCGTCGACGATTTCGATGATGGTGTCGAGGTCTTGCCGCACGCTAATCTCCACCCGCCCGGCCGGGCCGGCCGCACTGACGGCATTGTCCACAAGGTTTGACAGCACCCGCCAGAGCAGCGTTGGGCAAATCCTGATCTTTGCAGCCGGGCCGGGCAGCAGCGTGACCGTCGTCTCGTAGGCGAGTTCAGCCAGCTTTGCCACCTCGGCCGCGACGCCGCGGACGTCAGCGATGCCAGATTCACCGCCTGCAACGCCGGGCCTGTCTACCGGGATGTTGTCCGTGATCATGTCCATCGCGCGGAACATCTCCTGGAGGACAAGCTCCATCATCCGCCGCGACTCCTCCGACAGTGCTGCGTCGGCCCGAACAGACTCCGCAAGCAGCGACACCGTCATCATCTGATGCCCGAGATCGTGCAGCAGACCGCGGATCCGGACCTCATCTTCGCCTGCAAGCTCATGCGAGTGACCCAGACCTGTAAGCTGATGGTCGAGCGACATTCCAGTCATTCCCCCCGTATCGGAATCGCGCTGTATAGCCGGAAGTTGATCTTCCGCCATCTCGGCAACCGTAAAGGACTGGTGGGCCTACTTGTTAGGCCAGCTAACGCATTCGGCGCGAATGAATGTCCTGGATGCTACCGATTGCTGGTGTCAGGCGGCTGAGCGAAGATGATCGCCATTTGCCGGAACCTGACTCACTGTTCAGTTTATCTGATGCCCTACGACCCAGCCCACACCGGGTCGGCTGCTGCCTCCTCCCAACTGTAAAGACCCAGTTCAGGTCTGGTTTCAGGGTGGTAAGCAGCGATCAGTGCCGCCTGCAGCGCTTGCTCGCTGTAACGGTGGCCAAGTCTACTCCGCGCGGCAGTTGCCATCCTGGCTGCTGCCGCAGGCGAATCGAGCAGACATTCGATCGCCGACGCCATAAGCTCAGGCCTGGCAGGCGGCACGAGCAGACCGGTGACGCCGGGCTCGACCAGGTCGGCCACCGCGTTCACGGCAGTGGCGACGACAGGCACTCCGCAGGCCATGGCCTCGGCGATCGCGGTCGGCAGGCCTTCGTAGAGGCTCGGCAGCGCGAATACGTCAAAGGCCGGCAAGAGGTCCGCGATATCTGCTCGGTCGCCGGTTAGCACAATGCGCAGCCCGGCAGACCGAGCCCGCCTCGCCACCCGGTCGGCCAGTTCGCCGCCGCCAACCCAGACGCCGATCACGTCGCTCCGGTTCAAAGCCCCGACCGCCGAGATGAAGTCTTCTGGCGCCTTCTGGTAGGTGAGTCGGCCAACCGCTCCCACGATCACCGAGCCGTCCCGTACGCCCAGCCGACGCCTGGCCCGGCGAACGGCGGCCGGGTCGAGCGCGGCCGCATCATGACGCACATGCTGGCAAGCACCAGCCACGGTCACACCGATGGTCCGCACCCGCTCGGGCGGCAGCAACTCCCGCCTGATCGCCTCGACGGCGACGCCGGTTCCGACACAGAGTCCGACGTCGGTGATCCTGCCGAGCCGCCGCTCGATCTGGATGTAGGCGCTTCTGCGGGCTGCCGACTGAAACTCGTGGAACGGGAAGCCATGGTAGGTGTGCACGATCCGGGCAGTCCCAGCCCGCCGGGCGGCGAGCCTGCCGATCGCGCCAGCCTTGGCACAATGCGTATGCACCACGTCGGGCCTGCGCTCGGCTAGCAGGGTGGCGAGCCATCGCGTGGCCCGCAAGTCGCGAAGCGGCGCGATGGCCCGCCGCAGCATCGGCTCGATCACGACCTGCACGCCGTTATCGGCGGCCTTGTCAAGCAGCCTCCCGCCGCTCCCGGTGATGACGAGCGGCTGGAAGGCGTCCCGGTCAAGCCCGAGTACGCCGCACAGCGCGAGTGCGCCAGCTCCGCCGTCCAGCCGGGTTATCACGGTGGCTACTAGTTGCCTGCGCAGCGGCCGGCCGGCTGGCAGCGAACTGCGAATGCGCTCGCCGGTCACGTGTCACCCTCCGGCGCCTGCAGGCCGGCCGCCCGCGCCACGCTGACCGCCTCCAGCCGACTATGCACGTCAAGTTTTGCGTAGATGTTCTGGGTATGGGTGCGGACGGTGTCCGCGGAGATGTGCAGGTCACTGGCGATCTGCCGACCCCGCCTGCCAGACATCATTGCTCGCAGGACCTCAAGCTCCCGCGAGCTCAAGACCGCTAGCAGGCCGCCGCCGTCGCGGGCGCGGCTCGCATCGGCGCGCAGGCTGCGCAGGATCTCACCGAGCATCTCCGGCGGGAACCAGGAATAGCCTCGGCCAACCCCACGGACCACGGCCTCGAAGTCCGCGGCGTCCTGCTCTTTCGCAACCCATGCTGCGGCGCCGGCCTTGGCCGCCGCGACCGCGTGCGAGACGGTCCGGTCGGCGCTCAGCACTACTACACGCACTCTGGGTGCCGTCGCGATAAGCCACTCGATCACCTCACCGATGGCAGCACCGAACGGTTCTGCTTCGATCGCGATGACGTCGGGCCGCACCCCCTTGACGATGGCGAGGAGATTCGGATCCGATGCTCCGCATCTGCCAGCTACCCAGACGTCCGGACTTGCCGACAGCCGGGCCGCCAGGGCCTCAGTGATCATCAGGTGATCGTCCGCCAGCAGCAGCCGGATCGGGTTCATTTCCCCAGCCTGCTGCGGCTGCAGCCCGGCCTTCTCATCCAGATGCATGACCGCGTTCCGGAGCAAAGCCCGATGAATTTGACGATTCCAAACGCTGAAGTCCGGCCCCTGTCGCCCGAACCAGGCCAGTCGTCGCGCCCAGGCCAGCCTGACCGCCAACCCCGGCCAGACCGTCCGCCCCAGCCTGGCCGCCGGTGATCGCCGGGCGGTCCTGCGGCGCCTGGACAGAGCGCCTGGACGGGCTCCGCCAGGTGCCATCTGACCGGACGAGCCAGCCCGCCGGCACGGCGGACAGTGCGATTGCCGCATCGATGACCCGCATCAGCGGGAAGAAGACGCCGACCAGCAGCAGCCTCGGCCTCCGCTCCAGAGCGGCGACCAGACAGGTCATTGCGTAGTCGGGCAGCGCCACGCCGAACAGCACGGCCGACAGCGTCATGTGCGCGGCCACTACGGCATGCAGCTCGGCAAAGCCTGGCCACGTCAGCGTCCCGGCATCCACGTCGGGGATGGCCAAGACTGCCACGATCAGCGGCAGGATCAGGAAGATCACACTCGAAGTGATCAACTCGAACAGCAGCAGGGCCAGCATCGCCGTGAACAGGTTGGCCTTGGGCGGGTGGCGCCTGACGGTCTGCCATAGTCCGACGGCCCAGCGCCTGGTCTGGCGCACGTAGTCACGCAGGTTGTCCGGGTCCTGAGTCACCGCCACGGCCGAGAGCGTGAAGGCGACCTTGCCCAACTGCTTCTGATAGACCTCGAAGGTCATGTTGAAGTCTTCGATCACCAGCCCAGGCGGGTTCATGTCCATAAGCGGGAGCACGTCGGTCCGGTACATGCTGGCGAAGCCCGGCACGATGTGAGTTGCGTTGACCCGCAGATAGGTCTGGCCGAACTTGAGTGCCCGCTGGCCGATCGCATAAATCCGCTGCCTGTGACCAACCAGCACATTGCCGCTGACCGATAGCTGACGGTCGCGGGCCGTGCGAACGCAGCCGGCCACAGCCACGACCTCGGGCTCGTCGAACAGCGGCAGCGCTGCGGTAAAGTACCCCGGCTGGATCCTCGTGTCGGCGTCGAGCAACAGCACCACCGGGTACGCCTCGATCAGCCGGAAGTGATCGAGCGCGGCCCGCAGTGCTCCCGCCTTGCCCACGTTGTGCTCGGTCTCATAGACGCGCACGCCAGCTTGCCTGGCGAGCTCTGGCGTGTCGTCGGTTGACCCGTCGGAAACCACGTGCACGTTCTGCCGCGGCACCATCTTCGTGATCGAATCCAGGCTGGCCTCGATCACCTCGGCCTCGTTGTGGGCCGGGATGAGGACTGCAACATCGCTGACGCCGAGCGACGCCTTCCACCCGGCCGGCTGGCCATCCCCGCCCTCGGTCCGGCCGGGAAGCCCGGCTCTTGAGCGCACCGGACGCAGCCGCTTCGCCGTACGCAGCCTGGACAACCCGGAAGTGCGCGTCTCCGTCAGCCGGATCACACCGATCGCGCCCCAGACGGCGAAGTTGATTCCCAGCACGAACACGGCAAGGAGCCACCATGGCAGTGCGGGCATTACGGCACCGCCGTTGACGTGCTGCTGGCCCCAGGCCCAGAAGTCGGCAATGTCGCGCGCAACGCGGACCAGGTGCCGGGATCCTCGTAGCCGAACATCCACAGGTAGACCCCGGCAACCCCGGTGCCCTTGGCGGCCTGGAACTTCGCCATGGAGCTGGCCCTGTTCTCAAACCACACGATGTGCTTTCGGCCCGCGCTGGCGTAGCTGAACCACGGGGCCTGGCTGGCCTTGCTGTAGCCGGCCGTGGCGCTGTACTGCCGGGACAGCCGCAGCGCCTGTAGCCAGCTGATCACCTGCGCCGGCCCGTTGCCGTCCGGCCAGTCGTAGCCGAACAGCGGGATGCCGAGCACCACCTTGCTCGCCGGAATCTGGCTGGTAGCGTACTTGAGCACGGACCTGACCCAGCCAATGGGCGCGACGGCGCCTGGCGATGAGTTAGCCCAGTGGTAGTTGTAGCCCATGATGCGAACTTGATCGGCGATCTTGCCTATGGCGGCGTAGTTCTGAGCCGCCGTCGACTGGCTGCTTCCGGCGGATGACGTCCTGGGAAAGACGGCCACTGACAAGACCTTGCCGCGCGCATGCAGGGCCGCGGCCAGCTCGGTTATGAACTGCGTGAACGCCTGCTGATCTCCGGCCCGCAGTTCCTCGTAATCGATGTCGATCCCGGCGTAGTGGTTGCGCTGCACAAGCGCCACGATGGCAGCGACGTGCTGGTGCCTGAGCGCCGGGTCGTGCAGGATGCGGGCGATGGGCTGGTAGGCCCAGTTGCCGGCGGTGATGTTGGCGATGCTTGGCACTATCCGCAAGCCTGCGGAGCGCAGTTTGGCGATATCAGCGGTTCCCGCGGCGGCCTTGCCGCTGGCGAACTGCGGCACGATGGCGCCGCTTGGGCTCAGGCCATAAATCCATGGCGATACCTCGTTGATGTCTTTGCGATGCGCCAGCACGGCCGCCGTGTCTTGCTGGATGTTCCAGTAGGGCATCGAGGCGACCACGAGAGTGTGCCGTGCAGCTGAGGTCAGGCGGGTGAGCACGGTTACCCCGACGACTGCGAGCGCGACCAGGACAAGGGCCGGCCAGGCCGCGCGTGACAGCACCCGGCGCGGTCGCGACTGGCCTGCGTCAGGTCCCCGCCTGCCGGGCTGTCGTGCGCCGGATGCCATCCGATCCCCGAACCCGCTAAGCCGCCGACGGCGCCAGCGATTGCTGGTCAGCGATCACGGAGCGGATGATGTCGTCGAGCGACCTGGTGGTCTGGAACCCCACTAGCCGCCCGGCCAGCGTGCAGTCGGGCACCCGGCGCTGCATGTCCTCGTAGCCCGAGCCGTATGCATCGAGGTAGGAGCTGTGCTCTATGGCGCTATCGGAACCAGTCGCGGCGATCACGCGTCCGGCTAGCTCGGCTATCGTCACCTGCTCGGAGCTGCCCAGGTTAACGGCCAGGCCGCAGGCTTCATCGGAGTCGGCAAGCCGGACCAGAGCCGGAACCACGTCCAGCACATGGCAGAAGCAGCGGATCTGCTGGCCAGTGCCGAACACTGTCAGCGGCTGGCCGGTCAGTGCCTGCCGCACAAAGCGCGGGATGACCATCCCGTAGCGTCCGGTCTGGCGCGGCCCGACCGTGTTGAACAGCCGGACGATAACGGCCCGCAAGCCGAGCTCCTGCACGTAGGCATCGACCAGGCTTTCATCAATGGCCTTGGCCTCGGCATAGCTCCACCGCGACCGCAGCGGCGAGCCGATGATCCGGTCGTCGTCCTCTTTGAGACCCAGTGCGTCATTCTTGCCGTAGATCTCGCTGGTGGAGGCGATGAGCAGGCGCGCGGCATGCTGGCTAGCAGCCGCAACCACGTTCTCCGTGCCGTGAATGTTGGTTCGCAGGCTGTCCAGGGTCCGGTCCCTGATGACGAATGCGCCGACTGCGGCAGCCAGATGGAATACGCGGTCTGACCCGGCGGCCAGCATGCCGACCGTCCGCGAGTCGAGCACCGAGCCGTGCATGAGCGCCAGCCGCGGATGGCTGGCCACCGCTGCCAGGTTCGCTTTGCGGCCGGTGCTCAGGTTGTCAAGGCCGATGACCTCGTGACCCTCGGCCAGCAGATGTTCAACCAGGTGAGAGCCTATGAATCCGGCAGCGCCGGTGACGAAGCACCTCATCCGTCCTCGCCTACGGTTGTCGCAGCGCTCGCCAGCGCGTGCGCCGCACCGGAGCGGTGCGCGAGCCTTCGCCGCTCTGCGCCCGCCGGCCCGGGCAGGCCGGCCCAGTTCACGCCGGGCTGACCCGCCGCTGCCATGCGCTTGCGAGCCGCCAGCCGCCTGCGTGTGGCGATGGTCCGCCAGGTCACCCGGTCGGCCAGCCGCTCGTACAGGTCGTCGATCCGGGCGGTCACGGCCGCGATGCCGAACTCATCGGTGACCGCCTGCTCCGGCTTGCGCTCGCCGCGCCCGGCGGATACCGCCGCTCCGATCGCCGCGCCGAGGCCGCTCACCGTGGCCGGCACCGGGCTGGCCAGCTGAACATCGATCCCGGCCAGCGCTGGACACGTCGTGTAGAGCACTGCAAGGCCGTTGGCCAGCGCCTCCAGCACGCACAACCCGAACGTCTCCTGCCGCGAGGAGGCAACGAGCAAGTCGGCTGCCGACAGCACCGCCGCCACATCGTGCCGCTCGCCGGCGAAGATCACGTTGTTGGTGACCCCGCACCGCTGCGCAGTCTGCTCAAGGTGGGAGAGTTCGGCGCCACCGCCTACGACCACAATCTTCACCGACGACCCGAGGCTTGGTGCCGCGGCCTCGATGGCAAGATCGAAACGCTTGTTCTGATCCAGCCGCCCGAGCAGCGCGATCACATAGTCTTCGGCACCGATCCCGAGTTCGACGCGCACCCGCTCCCGCCCGGCAGGGTCGAACGTCACTCGCTCGGTGTCCACGCCGTTGGGGATGACGGTCAGCTTCCGTGCCCTGACACCCCAGTTTATGAGCCGTTCGGCGACCGTGCCTGACACCGCGATCGTCATATCCGAGAAAAGCTCGGTGCCGAGATACAGGGCCCGTACGGGCAGCGTCATCCGCCGTCGCTCCAGGTGCGTCTCGCCGATGGAGTGCTCGGTACTCAGCACCACCGGCGTGCCTGCCAGCCATGCCGCGGGACGTCCGTAGATCTGCGACCTGTACAGATGCGAGTGCACGACGTCGTAGCGGCCGGCTCTGATGATCCGCCGCAGGCGCAGGAACGCAGATAGCTGAGTGTTCCTGCGCATGCCGAGGCTGCGGACCGCCGTCCCGTCGGCGCGAATCATCTCCGCCACCGGTCCGGGGTTGTAGAGCGTGATGACATCGGCATCGTGCCGGGTCTGCCCGAGTACCGCGCGCAACTGAAGCTCAGCTCCGCCCACGCCAAGTCCGGTGATCACGTGCAGTACCTTCACGATGTGCCTCCTCGGGCCGAGCCGACGACTCCGGCCAGCGCCGCAGGCACTGTCCGGGCAAGGATGAGCAGGTCGAGCCAGATCGACCAATATTCGATGTAGCAGTTGTCGAAACGCGCCCGGTCCTCGATCGAGGTGTCACCGGTAAGCCCGTGCACCTGCGCCCAGCCAGTCAGTCCCGCACTGGTCCGCTCACGGTCGGCGTAATCGGTCACGTCGGCGGCAAGCTGCCGGGCGAAGTATGGCCGCTCCGGCCGCGGGCCGACCAGCGACATCTGGCCGCGCAGCACGCTCACCAGTTGCGGCAGCTCGTCGAGATGCGAAGCACGCAGCAGCTTGCCAAGGGCCGAGCTCTGGCCGGGCGTGACGACCCACGCGGTGTCCGGATCGCCGGCCGGGTGAAGCGTGCGCAGCTTGGCAATGGTCGCCAGCCGGCCCTTGCCGACAACTCGAACCTGCCTGAAAACCGGCGGCATGCGCAGGTCGAGCCAGACCGCCAATGCCAGCAGCAAGAGGAGCGGAGCGGACGCGACGAGCAGCAGCGAGCCCGCGGTCAGGTCGAGGACGCGCTTAGCTGCCCGCTGCGCAGCTACGTCAGTGCCGCCGCGGAGCGGGATGAGCGGTACGCCCCAGATATCGTCCAGGCACCACCGCGGCACAGCAAGGCCGAGCTGCCGCGACGACGGCAGAATGCTTACCCGGCTGCCCAGGTCCCGGCAAGCGCGCAGGGCAGCGACCAGCTCGGTGTCGTCAGCCGCCGGGAGGCAGGCGAGCACCTGGGTGACGCCATGCCGGGCGACGACGGCGCTCGCCTCGCGGAGCCTGCCAAGCAGCGGCAGTCCAGTCTCGGCATCTTGGCTGCCGGCGGGCCGGTCGTTCAGCACTCCGCATGGCCGCAGGCCAAGCTCCGGGTGTTCGCGCAGCAACCTGGCAAGCTCAGCGCCCGGCTGCCCGGTGCCGATGATCAGCGCGGGCTGAACGAGCAGGCCGCGCCGGTGTGCCTCGCGCAGTCCCGCGCAGACGGCGGCACGCAGGCCCAGCACCAGCACTGCGGCGCAGCCTGCCAGCCGCAGCGCGGAGCCAGCCGACGTCCAGGGCAGTAGCGCGAGCGCGGCTAGAGCGCCCGAAGCTGCTACTCGGCCAGCCCCGTCGCTGACCCGCAGGCAGATCCGCTCCCGGTAAAGTCCGGCCATCGCGAGCGCAGTCAGCAGGGCCAGTCCGTAGCATGCCCCGGCTATCGGTCCGGGGCCGGTGATTGCGGTCGCCAGCGCCACGGCGAGCAGGTCAGCCGCGGGCAGCACGAGGATCAGCAGGCGTCGGCCCGGACCACGGCGGCCAGCGCCAGCACCGCTCGAGTCATGGTTGGCGGAACCAGCAGCAGGCCGGTCGCGGCCTCTGCCGCTGTCCTGCCCGAGGTCAGGCGGCCAGCCTTTCGGCCCGGGCCGGCCGGCCAACGGCCCGCCGGGATTTGGCGCGTACGGAATCAGGGTCACCGTCCCGCCACCCCCGCAACGGATGGCTGGAACGCGGGCGCAGGCAGGCTGGCGGTAGCCGCAAGCTGCCGCGCTACCGTGCGAGCCGCGTGGCTTGTGCCGTAGACGAACCGCATGACCGGGCCGAAGCCGGGCGCGACGGCCGGGCCAATCATGTAGAGGCCTTGCACCGACGTCTGGTAGTGGGAATCGACAGACGCGGTGTTGGCAACGGTTTGCACCCGGCCGCGAAGCTCGTCGTCGATGAACTTCAGGCGGCGCAGGTCGGGCCGGTAACCGGTCGCCGCGATCACGTGATCCACGCCAACCTCGGTGCGCCTGCCGTCGCGCGCGGCGAGCCTGAGGCTGACCCGGCCGCTGGCCACCCCGACCTGGTCCACCGACTGAGACGTCAAGACCGGAATCTGGCCGTCAACCCGGCAGCGCAGCCAGCTGGCACCCGCGGGGCCGAGAGCAGTGCGCGCCCGGTACACCCGGCTGCGTTCGGGCAGGCGCCGGAACAAATCGGGATGCCGGGAGTAGAACCAGGTGGCCCAGCCAGATCCTAGGCCCGCTTCGGGCTCGCGCAGCCGCTGTCGCAGCGGGCGGCCGGGCAACAGCGGCGGACTGTTCCATGCCAGCGCGGGCGACCTTGTGATGATCTGCACTTCGGCGCCGTTCTCGCGGAGCAGAGCCGCCGATTCAAGCGCGGACTGACCACGGCCGATAACGGCGACCCGCATGCCGCTGTAGGCGGCGGGGTCAGTGACCGCCGAGCTGTGGCTGATCGACTCGCGGCCGGACAACTCGGCCGGCACATAGGCGAAGTGCTCGACCCCGGTCGCCAGTACCACCTGCCGGGACTTAACCACCCTCCCGTCGGCAAGGCCGAGCTCGAACTGACCATCCCGGCCGGCCAGGCTGGTTACCAATGTCTGCTCAAGGCCACCCGCCAGTTCGCTGGCGAACCAGTCACCGTAGGCGATGAATACGTCCAGCGGCACGGGGAGTCCATAGTCGGCATAGGGACGGCCGGTCGTGCGACAGAAGGACGCGAGCGTGTGCGTGCCGTCAGGGTCGGACAAGCTCGACGCGAAACCCTGCGACTTCAGGAACATGCCGCGCGGCATGCGTGCCCGCCACAGGTCCATCGGCAGTCCGAACTGCCGAAAGCGAACTCCCTCGGCCCGCAGGTGCGCTGCCAGCGAGAGCCCGTACGGTCCCGCGCCAACGATGGCTACATCGACGGCTTCACTCACAGTGAATCCCTCCTTGGCTGGTTCCCGGCAGTCCGCCATGGGCGCGTCAGCGCGCGCCAGGTCATTCGCAGGCACATGAGGCCGAATGGCCGCAGGTCATCGCGGGCGAACCAGGCGGTCTCGTCCACCTGCCGCAGCGATGTCAGCCACGCGCCCAGGCCAAGTTCGCCCCTGCGCCAGTAGCTGACCGCGCTTAGCGGGTCGTAGCTCTCAACTAGGAAGGTGCGCCCGGCCGCTGGCTCGGCAGCTGCCACTGGTTGACCGGTCAAGTCGAGGTAGGCGGCGCGCACCACGTCCAGGCCCGTCGCGTCGGTGAAGAGCCGGAACTGCGCGCCAAGCCGCGGATTGAAATCGAGCAGCTTGTACTCTCCGTCCCTGTCGTCCAGTCGCAGGTCGAGATCGGCGATCCCGCGATAGCTCAGCCGCGCGAGTAGGCGCGTTACCTGGGCACGCAGCGCAGCATTCGGCATCCAGCGGCCGAAGCTTGTCAGCCCGGCATGGGCGGGATATGACCTCTGCTTCACGCCGGTACAGGCGAGTCTGCACTGAGCGCTCTGTCCGCAGTACCCGTGAAAGAACCAGTCTCGGCCAACCGCGGCGGGAATGTACTCCTGCAGCATCAGCGTGGTATTCCGGCCCCGGGCTGTCATCCAGGCTCGGTCAAGCTCCGACCGGCCGCGGATGATGACGGTGCTGGCCGCGCCTGAACCTGCCAGCCACGGCGTTGCGAGCTTGCCAATGACGGGATAGCCGTGGCCGTTCGCGAATTCGGCGGCATCGGCGGCCCTTGCGGGTAGCGACGACTGCGGGGCAGGGAAACCGAGTTCCGCGCACAGCTGGTACAGCGAGAACTTGCCTGCCAGCAGCCGGGGCAGCCGGGCGGGCGGGTCAGCGAACAGGTACCTGGCCCGCAGTTGCCTCCCGTGCTCGGCTAGGAAGATAGCGCCGGCGTCGTCGGTGGGGATCAGCACCGCTGGCCGGCCGATCCGGTCGGATAGCCGCTGCAGGCCGGCCCGCACGGCATCGGCGGCGAGCCCGGACGGCTGCCAGACCAACTTTCCGCGCAGGTAGCGTGACTGCGCCGCGGGCGCCCACGCAGTTTCCTGCACGGCGTACACAGGCACGCCCATCCGCCCGAGGCTGCGGATCGCGCCCAGGCCGCCATGGTGCATCACGTTCTGGTCAAACTTGAGAACCACGGCAGGCGTGCTCACATCCGTCGGCACCGGGTTGTTCGCGGGCACCGTAGGGCGGGTGATGCTGGCGGTCATGACGGTTGCCTCACACGACGGACCGGCGAGCCGCATCGTCAAACCTGTACGTGGCGTCGAGCACATGGCAGTCGCCGACCCACGAGTAATCGACGCCCGGATGGATCGTGTGCACGATGACGAGGTCCCAGTCCGAGCCGGGGTCCACCTCCGTGCCGAGCACATGACCGCCCGGCAGGGCAACGACCGGAACGAGCGGGTCGAAGTAATGCACGTCGGCCGCTCCGCTGGCCAGGCCGGCGATGATCGGCACGGCCGACGATTCACGCAGATCGCGCACGCCAGGCTTGTAGCTGGCACCCACCACCATCACCCGCGCACCAGCGAGGGAGCATCCTTGGGCGGCTAGCACCTCGCGCGCCCGCTTGACCACCCGCTCGGGCCGCTGTCGGATCGAGCGCATGGCCTGCTCGATCAGTGGCGCGCTCCGGCCTTTCGAGCCGAGCTGCCACAGCAGGTAGTGCGGGTCGCACGGAATGCAGTGGCCGCCCACGCCCGGGCCGGGGAATGCGGCGAGGAATCCGTACGGCTTGGTGCCCGCGGCAAGCGTCACCTCGATGGGGTCGAGCCGCAGCGCGCTGCACGCATCGGCGAACTCGTTCGCCAGTGCCAGGCTCACCGCACGGAAGATGTTCTCGTAGAGCTTGGTTGCCTCCGCCGCTTCCGGCGAGCTGACCACGTACACCCGCTCGGTGAGCAGGCTGATGACCTCAGCCGCCTTGGTCGCGCACCTGCTTGTCACGCCTCCGACCACGCGCGGGGTCTCTTCCGGCGAGTGATCAGGATTGCCAGGGTCGATGCGCTCGGGGCTGAAGGCAACAAAGACGTCGGCGCCAGGCTCGAAACCACGCTGCCTGAGCGGCCCGGCCAGTAGCTCGGTGGTAGTGCCGACGTACGTCGTCGAGGTCAGGATGAGCGTCTGCCCTGGACGTACATGTCCCGCAACCTCTGCGCACGCGCCACGCAACGACGACAGCTCCGGTTTGTGATCTCCATCGATGGGAGTGGGCACGCTGATGATCACTGCGTCTGCCTCTGCAATGGCCGCAAGGTCAGCGGTCAGCCGCAGCTTGCCCGCGGCCAGCGCTCCCGCCAGCCGCGGCCTGTCGCGGTCAGCAAGGTCGGCTGTTCGCGAGGCGATGGCATCCAGCCGCTCGGTACTGATGTCAATGCCGATGACCTGGCTGCACCGCGGGGCCAGCCCGACGGCGGTTGGCAGCCCGACGTAGCCGAGGCCGACGATCGCTACCCGCAGCTGATTCCTGGCCACCAGCTCGCCATCCGGGCCGGCCTGGCCGGGCAGCGAGAAGGGCACGAGTGCGCGCAGCAGTTGCTGCTCACGGCCATCGATCGCGAGCGAAAGCTGATGGTAGGACACGATGCCCTTGCTCCCCCCTATGACCAGGTCCAGATCCGAGTCGGTGCTGGTGGCCCAGCGCAATGCCTCATTGGCAGCTTGCGTGATCGCCGTAGCCGGGCACTCCGCCATCGGTCGTAAAGGGCCTACGCAGAGCGACGTAGCGGCCGTCTGGCATCGCCAAAGTCAGGGCCGGCATCTCGGGCACGCAGCCAGGTCACCTCATGCCGAAGCCACTTCGCCCGCAGCCGTGCGGGCCCATCGGCGTCGCCTACGTAGGTGCGCGGAATGGCGTAGCGCCCGGTAAGGTCGCCGGGCCAGATCGCGCATGCGTAGTCGTAACCCGCGCCCTGCACGCCGTCGAGCACCCGGCGGTCGAGGTGCCCGTACGGATAGCAGAACCCGCCGATGCCCGTGCCGGTGATGTCCTGCAGGATCTGTCTGCTGCGTAGCTGCTCGCGCCGCAACGCCAGATCGGTCGCGTGCTCAAGCTCGACGTGCCGCAGGCCGTGTGAGCCGATCTCGATGCCGGCGGCGGCGACCTCCCGCAGCTGTCCCGCGGTCATCAGCGCCTTTCGCGGCCCGAGGGTGTCCCACGCGTTGACGCCCCCGAGCCGACCCGCGATCACGAAGGCAGTCGCGCTGAATCCGTGCCGCCTGAGCACCGGAAGCGCGTGGCGCAGGAAGTCCGCATAGCCGTCATCGAAGGTGAGGCCGACCAGGCCGGCATCGCAGTCCCGCAGCCGCGCACCGATGAGTGTGGCCACCGACACACCGCGCAGGCCGCGACAGGCCAGCCAGTGCATTTGCTGCTCGAAGCGGCGCGGGCTGACCGTGACCCGATACGGGTCCTGCGCGGATGTGGTGATCGAGTGGTACATGAGCACGACTGGCGGCCGCTGCCGCCTGCGCTCGATCGCCGCAGCCGCGCTGCGTCCGCGATCTGGCTGCTGCGCCATCGTCTCCCCCGTGTTGCTGCTGGCTTCCGGAGGTACGCTACGGACGCGAGCGGCCGAACCGATCCGCTGAAGATACGACCGCGGCTACGACATCGGGCGGAGATGCTCGGCGGCGGCTTAGTCGGCTTGGGCAGCCAGCCGTGCCGCCAATGCCGCGTTGTGCTCGGCGAAGTCCCGCCAGGCCGGCGGCGTGCTCGCGAGCCAGGGTTGCGCCTGCCGCCGTGTCCGGCGCATCTGCCGCCAGTCAGACAGCAAGCCCGCCCGCAGGCTGAATCGCACAAGCACGCCGCAGGACCATCCGGCCAGCTCGGCGTCACAATGATCAAGCAACGCAGCCCGTTGCGTGCAGACGATCCAGTCCACGGCCGCCAGCTCGGCATGGATGCGACCGGCCAGCTCGAAGGCCTCGGCGCGGCTCAGTCGGCCATGTCCCGACGCGAGCCGCTCTGTTCCTCGCCCGCATAGCTCAGCGGTTCCTGGGCGGAAGATGCCGCTCAAGCAGGTTTCGCTCAAGCCATGCAGCCTCGTGTTCGCTGGCGCAGGCGACAGCCTCAACCCGCGCAACCCAGCGCATCATCGCAGCAAGGTGCCGGCGATCACCAAGGTTCGCCCAGTAAGACGTGACCCGCCTGCGCAGGTTGCCGGCCCGGCCCAGGTACAGAGCACGGCCGACGGCGTCCCGGAACCTGTAGACGCCGGCCGTGGCCGGAAGGCTGCGCGCGGCTACCCCAGGCGCACTTCGTCGGCACGTCCATTGCTTCGCATCCTGCCGGTGCTGGCGGGTCGGCTAGCTCTGGCCCGGTCAGGCCATCGCCACGTCCCCGTGCACGACAGGGACGATGTCCGGTGCGCCGAGCCTAATCGCGTCCGCGTCCTGGTCGGTATCGGCTTCCTGTGAGGCCCGCTCGGCGGTTACCCGTAGCCGGTAGTTCTCCAGTTCCCTGGCAATCTGGCGGGACTTCCATTTCATCGGCCCGGCCATCAGGGTTGCTGCCTCTTCGGCCGCGGACAGGCCGCGGTCCCAGGTCTCGATCGAGGCATGCGTCCGGCGCGCCAGCACGTCGTCCAGGTGCCTGGCGCCTTCATGCGAGGCCGCGTAGACCACTTCGGCCCGCAGGTAGTCGTCGGCGCCCGCCAGCGGCTTGCCGAGGGCGGGATCGGCGGCGATCAGCGTGAGCACCTCGCCGACCATCGAGCCATATCTGCGCAGCAGGTGCTCGATCCTCGCGACGTGCAGGCCCGACGAGCGCGCCAGCGCGTGCCTGGAATTCCACAGCGCGATAAAGCCGTCGGCCCCGGCCAGCGGCACGACGTCGGTGCAGGACGGAGCCACCTTGCCGTCTAGGCCGTGTGCCACTGCGTCCACGGCATCCTTTGCCATCAGCCGGTAGGTCGTGTACTTGCCGCCAGCGATGAGCACCAAGCCAGGCACCGGGTGCGCGACGGTGTGCTCGCGCGACAGCTTTGAAGTGGACTCGGATTCGCCTGCCAGCAGCGGCCGGAGGCCAGCGTAGACGCCTTCCACGTCATCGCGGGTGAGCGGGACCGCGAGCACCTTGTTCAGCTGCCCGAGGACGTAGTCGATGTCGGCCCGGCTGGCCGCTGGGTGCGCCTTGTCGAGCGACCAGGCAGTGTCTGTCGTTCCGATGATCCAGTGCCGGCCCCAGGGTATGACGAACAGCACGCTGACCGGGGTGCGCAAGATGATGCCGGTCGTGGAGTGAATGCGGTCGCGGGGGACCACGAGGTGCACGCCCTTGGATGCCCGGACGTTGATGGAGCCGCGCCCGCCGACCATCTCCTGGATCTCATCGGTCCACACGCCGGTGGCGTTGACCACCTGCTGAGCGCGGATCTGCAGTTCGATGCCGGTCTCAAGGTCGGTGGCGCGAACACCGGTGACTCGCTCCCCCTCGCGCAGGAAACCAGTGACCTGGGTACGCGAGGCGGCGTGCGCGCCGAAGCCGACCGCCGTCCTGACCAGGGTCACGACATAACGGGCGTCGTCAACCTGCGCATCCCAGTAGACCAAGGCCCCGGTCATCGCCGACCGCTTCAGCGCCGGCGCAAGCTCCAGTGCACCGCGCCTGGTCAGTTGCCTGTGCCGGGGCAGGCCCCTGGTCTGGCCCATCGAGAGCCCGAGCAGGTCGTACGCGGTCACTCCCGCGCCGACGTAAGCGCGCTCCCAGCCATGATGGGTGAACGGGAACAGGAAGGAGACCGGCCGCACCAGGTGCGGCGCCAGTCGTTGCAGCAGCAGCGATCGCTCGCCCAGCGCCTCTCGCACCAGCTCCACGTTGAGATGTTCCAGGTAGCGCAGCCCCCCGTGGATGAGCTTGCTCGACCGCGACGAGGTACCCGAGCCGAAGTCCCTGGCCTCAACCAGGCCGACGGTCAGTCCCCTGGTGACCGCGTCCAGCGCGACACCGGCACCGACCACGCCGCCGCCGACGACCAGCACCTGGAGTTCGGTGCTGGCCAGCGCGGCCAGGGCCGCGGCCCGCTCAGCCGGGCCAAGCTGGGTGGTCGCAGTGGCGGGATCGATCGACCCGTTATGACCGCCGTTACCGTGGCCACCGGCCGACGATGACCGTCCGCCGGGCCAGACCCGGATGTCAGCGCGTCGTCGCACTGGGGGTCACCACGACCTCCACCCGCTGGAATTCCTTCAGATCGGAGTAGCCGGAGGTGGCCATGGTCCGCCGCAGCGCGCCCATCAGGTTCATGGAGCCGTCGCTCATGCTCGAGGGGCCGTGCAGGATCTGCGCGAGTGTGCCGATCGTGCCCACCTTAAGCCGCGCGCTGCGAGGCAGATCCGGGTGATGGGCCTCGCTGCCCCAGTGATAACCGCGGCCGGGTGCCTGGGTTGCCCGCGCCAACGGCGATCCCACCATGACGGCGTCGGCACCGAGTGCCAGCGCCTTGGAGATATCGCCGCTGCGGGTCATGCCTCCGTCTGCGATCACGTGCACGTACCGGCCGCCCGATTCATCCAGGTAGTCCCGCCGGGCAGCAGCTACGTCAGCGATCGCGGTCGCCATCGGCACCGCTACGCCCAGTACCGCCGCTGTCGTGTGGCCGGATCCTCCGCCAAAGCCGGCCAGGACGCCGGCAGCGCCGGTCCGCATCAGGTGCAGTGCTGCGGTGTGAGTGGCGCAGCCGCCGACGATCACCGGTACGTCCAGCTCGTAGATGAACTGTTTCAGGTTCAGCGGCTCGGCCTTGCCAGACACGTGCTCGGCCGACACCGTGGTGCCCCGGATCACGAAGATGTCCACCCCGGCGTCGATGACGGCCTTGTAATAACGCACGGTGCGCTGCGGCGATAGCCGGGCGGCGGCGGTAACGCCAGCCGTACGGATTTCCTGTATCCGCTGGCCGATCAGATCCTCCTTGATCGGCTCGGCATAGATCTGCTGAAGGCGCCTGGTCGCTGCCTCGTCGTCCAGTTCTGCCGCCTCGGCGAGCAGCGGCCCAGGGTCGTCGAACCTAGTCCACAGGCCTTCAAGGTCAAGGGCCGCGAGGCCGCCGAGCTTGCCGATCGCAATCGCGGTCGCTGGCGAGACCACGCTGTCCATCGGAGCCACGACCAGCGGCATCTCGAACCGGTATGCATCGATCTGCCAGGCGATCGACACTTCTTCCGGATGCCTGGTGCGCCGCGATGGCACGATTCCGATCTCGTCGAGGGCATACGCCCGCCGACCGCTCTTTCCCCGCCCGATCTCAACCACGCTCACGTTGCTCTCCCCTGCATGCGCGCATGCGCAGCTTCTCGGCTTGCCAGCCAGGGACTAGCGTGCCAGGCCCGGCTTCGCGCTAGGTTCGCCGACCGCCGTAGTTTGGCGCCTCGGCCACCATCTCAATGTCGTGCGGATGACTTTCGATCAGCCCGGCACCGGTGATCTGGGTAAAGCGGGCCTGCTGCAGTTCGGCGATTGTGCGAGCGCCGCAATAACCCATGGCTGCCCGCAGGCCGCCGATGAGCTGATCCGCTACCGACGACAGCGGGCCGCGATAGGGCACCTGGCCCTCGACCCCCTGCGGTACCAGCTTGTCCTCGCGCAGGACGTCATCCTGGAAGTAGCGGTCCTTGGAGTAAGAGCCGCCGCGCTCGGCGTTTCGCAGCGCGCCGAGCGATCCCATCCCCCGGTAAAGCTTGAACTGCTTGCCGGACACGAACACCATCTCGCCCGGCCCCTCCTCGCAGCCCGCCAGCAGGCTGCCGAGCATGACCGTGTCCGCGCCGGCCGCGATGGCCTTGGCAATGTCGCCTGAATACTGGACGCCGCCGTCGCCCATGACCGGAACTCTCGCCTCATGGCAGGCCAGCCAGGCCGCATAGATCGCGGTTACCTGCGGCACGCCGACGCCGGCCACTACCCGCGTGGTGCAGATCGAGCCAGGTCCCACGCCGACCTTCACCGCATCCGCGCCCGCATCGATCAGGGCTTGCGCACCTGCCCTGGTGGCCACGTTGCCCCCGATCACTTCCACCCGCGAGTTGGCCTTGACCTGCGCGACCATGTCGAGCACAGCCTGAGCGTGCCCGTGCGAGGTGTCGACGACCAGGAAGTCCACGCCCGCCTCGATCAGCGCCTGCGCTCGCCGCTTGGCGTCCTCGCCTACGCCGACCGCGGCGCCCACGACGAGCCGGCCCTCGGCGTCCTTGGTGGCGTTCGGGAACTTCTCGCTCTTGGTGAAGTCCTTGACCGTGATCAGGCCGCGCAGCCGGCCCGCCTCGTCGACAAGCGGCAGCTTCTCCACCTTGTTGCTGCTCAGCAGCTTCAGCGCCGTCGGCCGGCTGACGCCGACCGGCGCGGTCACAAGCGGCATCGGCGTCATGATCTCCTCGACCCGGCGCCGGTGGTCGGACTCGAAGCGGATATCGCGATTAGTCACGATACCGACCAGGATGCCGGCCGAGTCGGTTACCGGAACGCCAGAGATCCGGTAGCGAGCGCACAGCTCCTCGACGTCGGCCAGGGTGGCACCCAGAGTGCAGGTCACCGGGTTGGTGATCATGCCGGCCTCTGAGCGCTTGACCATGTCCACCTGCTGGGCCTGCTCCTCCACCGCCATGTTCCGGTGCAGCACTCCGACCCCGCCCTGCCTGGCCATGGCGATTGCCATCCGGGACTCGGTAACGGTGTCCATGGCCGAGGAAACCAGCGGGATGCGCACTGAGAGCCGCGGCGTCAGACGGGCAGTCGTATCCGCTTCGTTGGGCAATATGGTGGAATGTGCGGGAAGCAGCAGAACGTCGTCGAAGGTCAGGGCTGGCGGGCCGAACTTCTCGTCGCTCATATCACGTTCCATGGGCCGGGATCCGGATGCACTCATCCTAGTAACAGCGGCACAGGGATCGCCCCAGCCGGGCCGCGGACGGCGGCGGCTGGGATCCCTGGTTTCGGGGGGGATAGGGATCCCAGCCGCCGGCCCTTGCCGGGATCTCTGCCACGGGGGAGCAGGGATCCCGTTCCCGCCAGGCCCGGGATCGCCGTGCTGGCGGACACCGATCTCGTAGCCCGGCGGGCGGCGACTGTCGTGGCTGGGGGCACGGTCGCCTCGGCTGCGCCAGGACGGCGCTACGGCTAAGCGATGTACTCCTCGATG
>Ga0187814_10000088_pt1 | contig 22268 bp, 22 predicted proteins | sample NC_S_4_FD_132450 | JGI IMG/M metagenome (GOLD analysis project Ga0187814, IMG submission 132450) | Wetland sediment microbial communities from Neuse River Estuary, North Carolina, USA - ASW-S_4 | ecosystem: Environmental > Aquatic > Freshwater > Wetlands > Sediment | place: USA: North Carolina... | reverse complement strand
GACACACGCCTCCCGCCCCGAGTCATAGATCGCCTCCGCCTCGGCGCGGTCCATAACCCCAAGATTCGCCGCAAGAGCAGGCGATCCTTGTTATGGCGACCTACCTCTGAACGCTTACGGGTTTCTCGTGACCGTCAGTCCGGATCCGGGTGGGTCTTGCGGCGGTACGGGGGGGCAGGTTGGGTCGCTTCGGGCTGATGGAGCCTGCTTTGGGGGTTGCGGCGAGCCGCGGGGCCGCCGGCGCGCAAGGCTTGACACCCCTCGCCAAGCAGCGCTCGCAACCCGGCGAGCGCGGCACTCAACGTCTACCTGTTTCTCGGTTCCTGGTGGTTGAGTAGCGGTTGACGGCGACCCTGCGCCAAGGGCGAGGGCCTCGTCGCCTACGTACCCCTCAGGGCGACCTCATACTCGTCGGGAAGCTGGGCGGTCACGTCGAGGAACTCGCGCTCTCCCGCCGCCTCTCGCAGGGTGCTGAGCACGGCGCGAACGTGCTCGAACGCGATCTCGAGCGACGTGCCTTCCAGCTCAGCCACCCGGCGCACGGATGCGTCTAGCTTCACCGCGTCGCTTTGCGGCAAAGGAGATGACTTTGGCGGAACGCTCGCCGCCTTCGGTGGCGGCACGCAGTGCGGCGGCCCGGAGAAGCTCAGCTACTGGTGCTCGGCGGCCACGGAGCGTCGGTGCAGGCGATCGAGGACTTCCACGACGCACTGCCCGACAACCCCTGCTGAGGCAGCGCGATTCGGCTCGCCGGTTGGTGCCCCCAGCCGCCGGGCCGGGCGTTGCTCGGGGCTGGAAGGGTGGTGGTTACCCGGCCGCGGAATGAAGGGTGGCGGTTACCCGGCCGGGGAATCGCTGCGCGGGCAGCAAACCGGGTCACCGCCAACAATGCAGACGCCATGCGGCCCGCGAGCTTCCCGTGCGCCGGGCGCCGTCACCCCCACTCAGCGACACCCGTCGGGATAAGGTCCGCGTCAGCCTCCTGCATACCGGCCCGGTCGCGGTGATCGGCCTTTCGTATAGTGGCCCGCGATGGCTGCCATCCGTGCGAGCGGCCTGGTCAAACGCTTCGACGGTACGTGCGCGATCGACGGCGTCGACCTCGCGGTCGAACAGGGGGAGGTCAGGGGTCTGCTCGGCCCCAACGGCGCCGGCAAGTCGACGCTGCTGCGGATGCTGCTCGGCCTGGTGCGGCGCGACGAGGGCTCGGTCGAGCTGTTCGAACGGTCATTCGATGCGCCCGCCGCCGCGATTCCCGACGGTGTTGCGGGATTCGTCGAGGAGCCGAGCTTCTACCCCTACCTGTCGGGGAGGACGAACCTCGAGTTGCTGGCCGAGTTGGACGGCGGCGACGCCCGCGACCAGATCGACGCGGTCCTGGAGCGCGTGATGCTGTCCCAGCGGGCGGCCGATCGCGTCAGCGCGTACTCGACCGGAATGCGCCAGCGCCTGGGGATCGCAGCCGCGCTGCTTCGTAGGCCGCGTCTGCTGCTGCTCGATGAGCCGACCAGTGGGCTGGATCCCGCCGGTGCCCGTGACGTGCGCATCCTGGTACGTGAGCTCTCCCGCGACGGCGTGGCAGTGCTGTTGAGCAGCCACCTGATCGGCGAGGTCGAGGACGCGTGCGACAGCTTCACGATGCTCCGCCGGGGCCGGGTCGTCTGGAGTGGAACAGCTTTGCAGCTGCGCGCGCAGGCGCCGGCGTCCGCCTACGCGCTGAGTACGAGTGACGACGCGCGTGCGATCGAGGTCGCCAAGGATCACGTAGGCATCCGCGCCCTTCCCGGCGCCAACGGTTCCCTGTCGCTGAAGGTGCCAGACGGCATGCTCGATCCCTACGTTCTGGCGCTCGCCCGCAGCGGGGTAGCGGTGCGCCGGCTCGAGCTGCTCGTCAGCCCGCTGGAGCTGATGTTCTTCTCGCTCACGGACGACACCCAGCAAGATCTCGGACCAGGTGTCGAGCCTTCGTCCGTGGCGACGTGAGCGTGAGCAGCGCGGCAGCATCTGTCGCCAGGTCGGCGCCGAGTGCGAGCAGGCGGCGGATTGGCGTGTGGACCGTCAGCCGCAGCGAGCGGCGCAAGTTGGCCGCTCAGACGCCGGCGCGGCTGCTGGCACTGGTCTGCCTGCTGGGCCCGTTCGCATTTGCCGCGGTCCTTGGCCTGCAGAGCGGGGTTCCGGCCGACACGCTATTTGGCGTCTGGGTGCATACCTCGGGGTTCGCCGTCTCCTTGGTGGTGCTCGGGTTCGCCGGCTCCTGGGGCTTTCCGGTGATCGCCGGGGTGCTGGCCGGTGACCTCTTCTCTGCCGAGGATCGCCACGGGACCTGGAAGACGCTCCTGACCCGCTCGTGCTCCAGATGGGACGTGTTTGCGGGCAAAGTGCTCGCGGCGGCGATGTTTGGCGCGGCGATGGTCGCGATCACCGCGCTCTCAAGCCTCGTCGCCGGCCTGGTGGTAGCGGGCGACCACCCGCTCGTCGGCCTCAGCGGGACATTGCTCTCCGGAGGCAGATCGCTTGCGCTCGTGCTGGCGAGCTGGGTACTCAGCCTGTTTCCGCTGCTCGCGTTCATGAGCATCGCGGTGCTGTTCTCGGTTGCGACCCGCAACGGGATCATGGGCGTCCTCGGACCGATTCTCGTGGCGCTGGCGATGCAGCTGCTTGCATTGGTCGGCAGCGGGACGTGGGTCCACACGCTGCTGGTCGCCTCGGCGTTCGATGACTGGAACGGCCTGTTCACGGCGCATCCGTTCTTCGGGCCGCTCGTGCTCGGCAGCCTCGTGAGCGTGGCCTGGATGGTGGCGTGCCTGGGCGTCTCGTGGCTGATCCTGCGCCGCCGTGACTTCGCGGGACCCCCGGTCGCTCGCAGGCCGGGCTGGGTGATGCCGGCACGGGCCGTGGTTGGCACGGCTGTGGTGCTCGCGGCGCTCGCGGCCGCGGGCAACCTGGGGCCGGCCGCAATCACCGCCTCGCGACTGAAGGCCGCGATCACACCGACGTTCAACGACCTCACACTGCTGCAGCAGCGGCTGCTAGGGCGCGTCGTTCCGGCGGGCGCCAAGCTGAGGATCCTGACGAGTTGCAACCGGCGCGCGGGCGCGAGCACCGGCCCGGGGGACGACTGGAGCTGCACGCTCGACGTGTTCATCCCGCAGCCAGGCGCGGTCCCGTTCCAGCAAACGCCCGTCACCTACGACGTCAGCGTGAAATCGGACGGCTGCTACAAGGCGGAGGCGCCGCCGTCGTTCGTCGGTCAGCAGATGATGCGCGACGCCCAGGGACACAACGTCGTGAACCCGTTGTTCACGATCTACGGCTGCTTCGATACGACCTGAGCCCGGTATCAGCGACCGATCAGCCTTCCGCTGCCAAGAATCGCAAGGTCGTTGCTCGGCTCGCGCTTGAGCCTGGCCACGGCCTCGACGGCGTCGCCGGTCAGGACACTGGAGTTTCGCCATGGCAGCGGGTCCTCCAGCGACCTCGAGGCGACGTGCTTATGGGTCTCGTTGAGGACTTCGGTGAATGGGTTGTTCGTCCGCTCGCCCGGGTGCCCGCATCACGCCATCGAGCGTCACGTTATTGACCACGACAACCCTTCTCATCCGACCTCCGTCCTGATCAGCGACGAAGTCTTGCAAGCGGCCGTCGGCGCGGACCAGTCCGCTGGCTACCTACACTCCCCGCTCGTGGAATCAGTCTCCGAGAGTGCCGATCCTCTCGCGGACGCGGCAACCCAGGCGGTCGTCGCTCCTGCGCTCCCCGCTGCGCCCACGCCGCTCTCGCCGCTGCGCGACGCCAGGCGGCGAGAGTCGCGACGACTAGGGCGCGCGGCCGCGGCGCTTCGCGGGGCGCGCTTCGCGATCCTCGTCTACCTGGGATCGCGGGTGCTGCTGCTCGCGGTGGCGCTCGTCGACGGCGTGCTACGCCACCACCCGCTGATGAACGAGCTGGCCAACTGGGACGGGCTGTGGTACCGAGCGCTGGCCAACCACGGCTATCCGACCCACGCGCAGCACGCTCAGTCGACGCTCGGGTTCTTTCCGCTCTACCCGCTGGTCATCTGGACCGTCGCGCGCCCCCTCCTGCTGGTGACGTCCCATTCGCCGATCTGGGCGATCACGTGGGCGGGAATCGTCGTTTCAGGCATCGGTGGGCTGATCGCGACCCTGATCGTCCAGCGGCTCGCCGCCGGTTGGTGGGGGGAGGAGAAAGGTCGTCGCGCGGTAGCGCTGTTCTGCCTGTTCCCGGGATCGGTGGTCTTCTCGATGGTCTACGCCGAGGGGATCCTGATCCCGCTCGCGGCCGGCTGTATCCTCGCCCTCCAGCGTCGCCGGTGGCTGCTGGCCGGCGTGCTGGCCGGATTTGCGACCGCTTGCGAGCCGGAAGCGCTGGTCCTGGTGGCGGTATGCGCCACCTCAGCTGGTCTCGAGCTGCGCCGCCGCGGCTGGCGCGAGCCCGCGGCGCGCAGGAGCCTGCTCGCTCCGCTGCTGTCGCTCTCGGGCGTGTCGGCGGTGGCAGCATTCCTGTGGGCGTGGACCGGCACCCCGCTGGCGAACTGGGTCGCACAGCATTACGGATGGAAGGAGCGGGCCGATCCATTTGCGCTCGTGCACCTGACGAGGACGCTGGTCAGCCAGATTTCGTTCGCGCACTTCGACCATCCGACGATCAACCTCAACCTGGTCGTCGGTCTGATCGGTGCGGTCGTGCTGATCGTCTTGCTGGTGCTGCTGGTCCGGGCGCGGCGTACGGTCTCGGTCGAGGCGCTGGTGTGGACGCTCGGGATCAGCTTCCTCGCGCTCACCTCCGAGTACACGCCGCCGAACCCGAGACTGCTGATCACCGCGTTTCCAGCCCTGATCGTGCTGGCCTACTACCTGAAGCGAAGGCCGTACTCGGTGCTGCTGGTCGTCAACGGAGCGTTACTGGCGGGGATGAGCGCGCTCACGTTCGTCCATGTGACGTTGCGCCCCTGAACAGCGTCACCTCCACCGCGCCCGGGTAGCCGAAGTTGGTGGTGTTGGAGTTGGGGTACTGGTGACGCAGCGCGGCGACGAGCTGCCGGAAGCGGGTCAGGTTCGCGCGCGACACGGGGGGTCCCCCAACCCGGCCCTCGTGGCTCGCGACGAGCCACACTCGCCTGCAGCTCGAGGGCAGCTGCGCTAGCTGCAGCGAGGAGAGTGGCGCGTAGTCCTCGACGAACGGACGAACCTGCCCCCACGGCAGCGTTGGCAGGACCGGTGTTGGGGCTCGCCCCGGGCTGAGGAGGTAGTACTCGAACGGCATCCGGTTGTCGAGCGGGTAGAACGCGGCGCAGTCGCCGCCTTGCACGTGCGTCATCACGTACGAGGTCGCGCCGCGCCAGTTCTCGGGCGAGACACCGTAGGCAGGGATCACCTGCAGCGCCCGGAGGGTGATCAGCGCAACGAATACGGATGCCGCGACCAGGCGCGGGAGGTGGCGATCGGCGATCGTCCATCCGAGCAGCAGAGCCACGGCGGGCAGCGAGACGAGCAGGTAACGAGCCTGGAAGACCGACTGTCCAGCGGTCGATTCGAGCAGCGCCGCGGCCCCAGGCACCGCCAGCCAGGAGAGCATCAGCGCGGGCCCAGCGGCCGCTCGCGGAGGGCCGTTGCGAATCAGGCGCACGATCAGTCCGGCGCCGACGCCGAGCACGACCAGCGTGAGGACAAGCAGTGCGGTGCTGGTTACGGTGTAGAACGTCGGCTGCAGGCCGGAGGATGCGAGCGCCTGGAGGATCTGCTTGGCGCTGCGGAGGCTTGGCGGTGGCACCCAGAACAGCTGGCTCGAGCCGCGGTTGGCGGCGAGTATCGCGAGCGGAACGCAGCAGAGCGCCGCCGCAACGACCGCTGTGAGCACCGCTCGGGCCCGGTCGCGGTACCACAGCAGCACCACGAGCTGTGCGGGGACGACCAGCACAGCCTCCAAGCCGGCGTAGATCGAGGCCGCCGTCAGCGCCACGTACGCGATCCAGGCGCGCCATCCCGGGCGGCCGTCAAGCAGCGAAACGAGCGCCAGGAACGACGCTGAGATCAGCGCGATCATCGGTGCGTATCCACGAGCGTCCTGTCCCCAGTACACGAGCGACAGACTCACCGCCGCAAGCACGCCTGCCGCCACCGCGGCACGGCGATCAAACAGTCTCAGCGCCAGGATCCCGACGATCGCAACCGTGGCCGCGGCCGCGAGTGCCGAGGGCATCCGGATCAGGAAGGCGCCGCTGCCGAACAGACCGATGAGGACGTGCAGCAGCACGTAGTAGCCGAGCATATTCCCGCCGTCGTGTGCGAGCGCGGTCCCGAACGCGGCTCCATGCTGGCTGGCGATCGCGACCGTTGCCGATTCGTCCAGCCAGAGGCTGCGCGTGGTGATGTCGTAGAGGCACAGCCCGGCAGCGAGCAGGGCCGGCGCCGCGACGATGATCAGGTCCAGCAGGTGCTGGCGCCGGGCTTGGGAGCTGCGCGGCCGACGCGCGGCCGGCCGAGCCGACACGGGGCGTTCGGCGGTGAAGGCGCCACCCGGGCGGGTCGTGGTCATCGCATCACTGCTCGGCCAGCGCCGAACGGGCGGGACGGAGGCCGTCGCTGCGCTCGGGGACTCCCGGGACGCGCTCTCGCCGCCGCCACATGTAAACCGCGATCGCAGCGGTCACGATCCACAGCACGACAACGACCGGCGAGAGCCCGAGCGGAAGCACAAAGATCCCGTTTGGCTTCACCAGGAACGAGGCGAGGAGCACCGCGAACACGACCGCCCGCGAGCGCTGGGCCGGCGCCCACGCGGCGAGGAGCACCAGTCCCCAGCTGAAATACCAGGGCCACACCGCCGGGCCGCCGAGCGCGAACGCAATCAGCGCGAGCCCGAGATACTGGACCAGCGTTTGCCAGCGGGATTTCCACAGCAGCGCCACAGCCACCACCGCACTGGCGGCGAACGCGAGTGGCCGTAGCACCGCTTCTAGCCCCCTGTAGCTGACGGCGAGGCCGAGGTCGTGGAGTAGCGGGGCGAAGGTCCAGCTGACGTCACTCGCCGGCGTGATCGCGATCCGGACCCGGGCCGGGGTCGAGAACAGCGCGGCAGACAGCCAGCCGACGCCGAACCCGGTGATCAGCGTCACCGCGGCCGCCGTTCCCAGTACCACCACGGCCGCTTTCCCTAGGCTTGCGAGTCTCATCCTCCAGCTGGGTTCGCTCCGGATCCAGACGGTGGCGATGAAGACAACCGCCGCGAGCGCTGGCACCTTGATCGTTGCGGCGACCGTGCAGACCGCGATCCCGAGCAGGGGCCGGCGCTCGAGCGCGAGGGTCACTCCCGCGACCATCACTCCGACCATCAGCAGGTCGTTGTGGCCGGCCGCGACGAGCTGAAGCAGCACGAGCGGACTGAGCACCGCCAGCCAAAACGCGCGCGTGGGATCCGCCCCGGTGCGACGGGCGAGCCGCGGGACGCAAACGGCCAGCAGCACGAGCCCCAGCAGGTCGAAGGCTCTCACCAGCAGCGCGCCCACCACGAGGTTCGATCCGACCAGGCCGACGACTGCGCTGATCACCGCAAGGAACAGAGGTCCGTACGGCGCCGTGGCCGTTCGCCAAAACGGGTCCACGGCGTTCAGCACGTGCACATGACCGAGCCGGCCAAGCACGGCCGGTGCGTCGTGGTACGGATTCAGACCGAGGTGCGCAATCGTCCCCTGCGCCAGGTACGAGTAGATATCCCGGCTGAACAGCGGGACACCAACCGCAAGCGGCGCGGACCAGAGGATCGCGACGGTCGCGAGCTGGGGCGGTCGCAGCAAGCGCGTGCTTGCCGCGCGTCCGAGGCCGGCCCACGCGATCGCGATCGCAACCATTCCGGCGTAGAGCACGCCCTTGTTGATGTTTCCACCAGACAGGATCTTGGCGTGAAGCCACCAGATGACGTTCCCTCCGCCCAGGCGGGCTCCGGCGATCATCACGAGCACCGATCCGAGCGTCCCGAGGGACACCCATCCCGGGGCAAGACGCAGCGCGCCGAGCCAGCCAGTGGGTGGATCTCGCTGGATCGAGGCTCTCATGGCGAACTTCAGCGTACGCGGGGGGACACCTCCATGGGTAGCAATGCCGAGCGTCTGTGTGAGATCACCGCGCCGGCGATCAGCTCCGGAGGATGTGCGCGAGATTGCGACGGCGTTTGCCGAGAGCCGTCCACGCTGCGACCTCGCGCAAACGCACGGCCCGACCAGGAACTGGTCAGGCCGTGCTGGGTGCGGCTCGGAGAGCCGCGGTGGTGTGATGAGCTACATGTGCGGGCAGTTGTGCGTGGCACTCCCGCTGCTTCCGCTCCCGGAGTGGGGGCTCTGAGCGGGAGCCGTGCTACCGGAGCCGCCGCTCGTCGAGCTGGTCGAGGGCGGTGCGCTGTTGCTCGTGGCGGGTGTAGAAGTCGACGTCGCCGCGTTCGCAATCGCAGCGCCGCCGCCGACAACCGCCCCGGTCACGGCAAGCATTGCCAGCAGAGGTTTGAATCGGCCCATGTTTCACCTCCTTTCGGAGTCGTTCTGCCGACCGACGATCGCGGTGGGTGCTCGGAGAGCCGTAGGACGAAGCTAAGAGTTGGAGAAGAAGCGGCGGCTCGCTCGCCCGATACGTGGCCGCTCCCTCAAGCGCCCCCGCGCTCGCTGCCTGCTGTTGTTTGGTAGCAGCCATGGGTAGTGGCTACGCGGGCAAGGTTCGAGCAATCGACGTGGGATAAGTTGCTCTCGCAGGCGAACAGGAGGGAGAACCGCAGTGGCGAAGGCGATCTACACGGCCGAGGCGACGGTCACGGGAGGCAGAAGCGTGGGGCACGGGCGCACACCCGACGGCGTGCTTGACGTCCAGTTGCGACTGCCCGGAGAATTGGGGGGACAGGAGCGGGGCACCAACCCCGAACAGCTGTTTGCAGTTGGCTACGCGGCCTGCTTTGAGGGCGCCATCGGCGTCGTCGGACGCCGCGAGCACGCGGAGGTCGGAGACGTCTCGATCGACAGTCGCGTGAGCCTCCTGCCGACCGCGGAGCGAGGGTTCAACATCGCCGTCGAGCTCGACGTGACCCTGCCCCAGGTGAGCGATCCGGAACAGGCAAAGCGGATCGTCAAGGCCGCCCACGGGGTGTGCCCGTACTCGAACGCCACCCGCGGGAACGTCGACGTCAGGCTCACCGCCAACGGGCAGGTCGTGGCATAGCGGCCGCCTATACTTGGCGCTCCCCACCACTAGGAGCCGGACGTGCAGGAAATGGTCATCTACGGCGTGAGCTTCGACATGGTCGGCAAGCAGCCGATCGTTCTGCTGAAGACCGTCGAGAGCAACAAGTTCCTGCCGATCTGGATTGGTCATCCCGAGGCCGCCGCGATCCTGATGAAGCTTCAGGGAGCCTCGACTCCGCGTCCCATGACCCACGACCTGCTCTCGGATGTGCTCGGCGAGCTCGAGGTCGAATGTACCCGCGTGGCGGTCACCGAGCTGCGCGAGAACACTTTCTACGCATCGATCAGCCTGCGCGTGAACGGACGCGAGCTGGAGATCGATTCGCGCCCCAGCGACGCCCTCGCGCTGGCCGTCCGGGCAGGGGCGCCGATCTTCGCCGCCGACGAGGTGATCGCCGAGTCTGCGATCGAGTTCGAGCACGAGGTCGAGGACACCGAAGAGGTCGTGGAGAAGTTCAAGGACTTCCTCGATCAGGTCACACCGGAGGACTTCGCGGGCGGCTCCGACTGAACGCCGGCGGCGCCGTCACGGTCTGGCAGCGCCGAGGATCCGCCCGATCAGCTCGTCGAAGTCGAGGCCCGCTGCGTCGGCCGCCTGCGGGAGCAGGCTGGTCTCGGTCAGACCCGGGATCGGGTCGGCTTCGAGCACGTACAGCTCCTGATCCGCGGAGTCGAGCATCAGGTCGACCCTCCCGAAGCCCCGACACCCCAGCAGCGAATACACCTGCAGCGCGATCTCGCCTGCCCGTGCGGCCACGGCCTCTTCGAGCTCCGCCGGGCAGACGAACTTCGTCCGGCCGATCTCGTAGCGTGACTCGAAGTCGTAGAAGTCCTCCTGCTGGGGGACCGCCTCGACGATCGGCAGCGCGCGGGCAGCCCGGGAGCGATCCCCGTCGCCCGGTCCCTGCTCGATGATCGAGACGGCCAGGTCACGACCCTGGATGTGGCGCTCGAGCAGGACCTTACGGTCATATGAGAAGGCGGCCACCAGCGCTTGGGGTACGTCAGCTGGGGTGCGGGCGAACTTGATCCCGAGCGCCGAGCCCTGCGTGGCCGGCTTGACCACGATCGGAAACTGGAGCCGCTCCTCGATCGCGGGCAGGGCCTGAGCGGCCCCCAGCGCCTGGAATGCCGTCTCGCTGAAGGCGTAGAAGTCCGGGGTCGGGATTCCCTGGTCGCGCATCGCGTGCTTGGCAAGCACCTTGTCGGCCGCGCGGATGCAGGCCGATACACCAGAGCCGGTGTACGAGATCCCCAGCGCCTCGAGCAGCTCCTGGACGGTTCCGTCCTCGCCGTCGCGGCCGTGCAGCGCGACGAACGCGATATCGGGGTTGGCGTCGGTGAGCCGGTCTACGAGGTCGGTGCCGACGTCGATCGGGATCACTACGTGGCCGAGCCGCTCGAGCGCGTCTTGGACGCGCGCTCCCGACCGCAGAGACACCTGGCGCTCCAGCGAGCGCCCGCCCTTTAGCACAGCGACGCGCATCAAGCGCGCTTGCGCGGAAGTCGCAGCACGTCTGCCAGCTGCTCGTCGGGTGGCCGAGGCACTGGCGGCGCCGGTGGCGTCGCGGGCCGCCGGACGGGCTGCCCTGTCGGACGCGCGCCGGTCAATGTTCCGTACAGCGCGACCTGCTCACGCACGACCTCGCCGAGGCGCCGTATCCCCTCGCGGATCTGATCCTCGTCGACGCCCGAGAAATTGAGCCGCATCGAGGATCCGCCACGCCCGTCAAGGAATGCAGCCCGGCCGGGGACGAAGGCGACGTGCTCGTCCAGCGCGCGCGCCAGCAGATCGGTGGTGTCGATGTAGTCGGGCAGCGTCGCCCAGATGAAGAGGCCGCCCTCGGGATGGGTCCACTCTGCCTCGCGCGGGAACTGCTCCGCCAGCGAGTCGAGCATCACGTCGCGTCGCCGGCGGTAGATCTCGATTAGCGAGCGCACGTAGTCCTCCCACGGCCGGGAGTCGAAGTAGGCGCTGACGAAGTACTGCGAGATCGAGGACGAGCATAGGTCGGACGCCTGCTTGCCGATGTTCATCTTCTCGAGCACCGGAGCCGGAGCCGCGGCCCAGCCCAGGCGTACTCCCGGCGAGAGGATCTTCGAAAAGGTGCTGGCGTAGATCACGAACTGATCATCGAGTGAGCGCAGCGTTGGCAGCGGGCTGCCCTCGTAGCGCAGCAGGCCGTAGGGGTTGTCCTCTAGGACGATCAGCTCGCGCTGGGAGGCGATCCGGACGAGCTCGCTGCGGCGCTCGAGCGAAAGCGTCACTCCGGCAGGATTGTGGAAGGTGGGAACGGTGTAGATGAATTTCGGTCGCTGGCCGGACCGTTCTAGCTCCTCGAGCGTCGCCTCCAGCTGGTCGGTGCGCATCCCGTCGCGATCCATCGTCACCTGGACCACCTGCGCCTCGTAGGCGCAGAAGGTCGGGACCGCACCCGGGTAGGTGGGCGCCTCGCACACCACGACATCACCCGGGTCGAGCAACGTCTTGCAGACCAGGTCGATCACCTGCTGTCCGCCGGTCGTCACAAGCAGCTCGTCGGTGTCGATCTCGACCCCCTCTGCCTGCATCACCTTGGCGATGCAATGCTTGACCAGCGAGAGGCCTTCGGTCGGACCGTACTGGAGGGCTCGCGCGCACGACTGGCTCGCGACCGTACTCATCAGCGCCGCGTAGGAGTCCGGGGGGAAGGTGGACGTGTCCGGCCAGCCTCCGGCAAGCGAGATCACGTCAGGACGCTCGGTGAGCGCCATCAGGTCCCGCATCGCGGAGGACTTCATCACCTTGGTTCGCTCGGCGAACAGCGCCGCGTAGCGCTCGATGTCTCGCGCCGCCGACCGTGGGCGCCCGGGATGGGCGCCGCCCGCCCCGCTCAAGGTGCCCTCTCGTCTATCGTCACGCCCGTTCACGGTAGCGCACTGTGCATCTCGTACTTGACATCTGCCAAGGGGTCGGCATCGCCGCCGCGGTGGGGATCAGACCGTTCCTGCCGGCGCTCGCGGTCGGCGCGCTGGCGGCGGGGAACGTGCAGATCAACTTCAGCGGCACCGACTTCTCTTTCCTGGAGGGCGCGCCGTTCCTTCTGGGGATGGTCGTCGGCGCGGCTGCGCTGGGGCTGTTGGAGCGGCGCTCGCGTGGTCTGCTGACCTCGCCGAGAGCGCTCGTGCTGGTGCTGGGGGCACTGGCGCTTGCGATTGGCGCTCTGATGTTTGCGGGCGCTTTGGCTCAGGACCGTTACGCGACGTGGCCGGGGCTGCTCGCCGGCATCGCGTGCGCGGCGCTTGGCATCGCGGCGACCGTTCCGCTGCTCGGTCGGGTTCGCTCCCGGCTGGACGAGCAGGCCGCCTCGGCGCTTCCGCTGTACGCCGAAGGGGCCGCGGTCGCGGTCGCGGTGCTGTCAGTGCTCGCGCCGCCGGTCGGCCTGATCGCGCTTGTTCTGCTGGTGTGGCTCCTGCTGGCGAGCCGGCGGCGCGAGGGCCAGAAGTACGCCGGGCTGCGGATCTTGCGTTGAGCAGGGCTGCGGATTCGCGGTGAAGAAGCTCGTCCTAGTCGTAATCGATGCGCTCAAGCCGTCGATGCTCGACCGCGCGATCGTCTCCGGTCGAGCTCCGGCGCTGAAGCGGATCCGGGAGGAGGGGGTCTATGTCGAGGACTGCGTCGCCGCGTTTCCCTCGGTGACACCTGTGTGCGCCGCGTCGATCACCACCGGTGTGGGCCCCGACAGGCACTTGATTCCAAGCATGAACTGGTACCACCGGGAGGAGGGCCGGTACGTCGAGTACGGCTCGAGCTTCTCGGCAAGCCGCCAGTTCGGCGTTCTGCGCTCGCTCACCGACACCGTCTACCGAATGAACGCCGAACACCTCTCGCCGCATGTGGACACCGTGTTCGAAACGCTCGACGACGCGGGCGTGCGGACGGCTGGGACGACGTATCTGATCTACAGAGGGCGCCATCAACACGAGGTCTCCAACGAGAGCGCGCTTGCCCGGATCGTCACCTCGACGCTGTTCCGTCGGACGATCGAGGGTCCAAAAGAGCTGTTCTACGCCGACCTCTACGCGAGCCGCAGGACCGGCTGCCGCGGGCAGCTCGGAATGCCGGGAATTCGCGACCAGCACACGGGCTGCGTGGGCGCGTACCTGATCGAGCACGACCTGTTCGACTTCATGCTGTTCTCGCTCCCGGACAACGACGCCTGGTCGCACAAGAACGGTCCGCATGCGCAGGTTACGTCGATCGCCGGCGCCGACCGGCAGCTCGAGCGGCTGATGCACGCGGCCGGCGGGCCGGAGGCTTTCCTCGATCAGTACGCCGTGATCGTCGCCTCCGACCACTCGCAGGCCGCCGTGGAGGAGCGGATCCGGCTGGACCGAGCCTTTGAGGAGTTCGACGTCGCCACCCAGAGCGCGGCGAGCGCGATCGGTGCCGAGGTGGCCCTCAGCCCTGCGCAGCGCTCCGCGATGGTGTATGCGCTGGATGAAGAGCGCTCCGAGCAAGTGATCGAACGCTCGATCGAGGTCGCCACCGAGCTGGAAGGTGTGGATCTGGTCCTGTGGCTGAGTGGAACGAACAAGGACGAGGGAGTGGTCCGCTCAGGCCGCGGCGAGCTCCGCTTCGCCCCGGGTGATGAGCTGCAGGACGAGCTCGGTCAGCGATGGACCGTCGAGGGCGACCCGGCGACGCTCGGGTTGCGAACCGAGGACGGGCGGGTCTGGAGCCCCGAATATCCCGCCGCGCTGCCCCGGATCTGGTCTGCGCTGAAGTGCCCGACTGCCGGCGACGTCCTGCTCTCGGCGGCGCCAGGATATGAATTCGTCGACTGGGGGGGCGCCGACCACGTCGGCGGCGGGAGCCACGGCTCGCTTCACCGGTCCGATTCGCTCGGGGCGCTGATGTGGTGCGGGACGGGCCCCGATTCGCGCCAGGCCCGAGAGCAGTGGTCGCTGCTCGACATCGCCCCGATGGTGCGAGAGCACTTCGGGATCGGCGTGTCCCGGGGCACGTCCGCAACCGGGCTAAGATGACTGCAGACGGGCCGACCTTAGCCCGATCTTACGGCGTCCCTGTAGATTTCACCCGGATGCCTGAAGAGGCGACCACGGTCGAGTTCCCGATCTCCACTCAGACTCCCACCCCGCCGCCGGTGCGCGAGCTTCCGGCCGCCCACCGCCCCTTGAAGCTGCACGTACGAGTGCGCCACGGTGTGCGGCGCCCACACAACTGGCTGCAGCTCGTGCGATTCGGCGCCGTGGGCGCGAGCGGCTACGTCGTCAACTTAGTCGTCTTTGCGGTCTGCGTGCACATTCTGCGGATGGACTACCGGATCGCGGCGGTGATCGCGTGGATCGTCTCGGTGCTCAACAACTTCTGGTTCAACCGCCACTGGACGTTTGGCGCCAAAGAGGCGCATCCGGTCCGCCAGGGCGTCCGCTTCTTCACCGTCTCCTTGCTTGCGTTCGGCTTCACGTACGCGGTGCTGATTGTGCTGGTGAAAGACGTGGGCTTGACGAAGGTCCTGGCGCAGGCGATCGCGATCGCCGCGGGGATGCCGTTGAACTTCGTCGGGCAGAAGCTTTGGAGCTTCAAGGCCTAGGGACCCGGCTCCGGACGCTCGTTCTCCTCGCGCCCCTCCTTGGCGCGCTCTTTATCCCCGGTGGAGTGTCGGACGCCAGGGCCGCGGGGTCGGTCACGAAGACGGTCACGAAGACGGTCACCGCCACCAATCCAAACGCCCCCGTCCTCGTCACCTCTCAGAACCGCCCGCCCGCCGGTTATCGGTTGACCGCCGCGCGGGTGGAGCGGATCGCCGCGGCGAACCCGACTGTCCGGGCCGAGCTTCACCGCCACCCCGAGGCGATCCCCTACGAGTACACGAAGGGAGCGGGGACCTGGCAGGTCAGCTGGTTCTCGTCGGGCCGTCATCAGGTCGAGCTGATGCAGGTCTACGTAGATGACACGACCGGCAGGGTCACTCAGGCATGGACCGGGTTTCAGGTCGCGTGGTCGATGGCCCGCGGATACCCGGGCGCCTTCGGCCGCCGCGTGAACGCGTGGTACGTGTGGGTTCCACTGTGCCTCCTGTTTGTCGCGCCGTTCTTGCCCTGGCGTCGCCGCCCATCCCTGCTGCACCTCGACCTGGTGATGTTGCTGGGCTTCTCGATCTCGCTGGCGCTGTTCAACAACGCCCGGATCGGGCTCTCGGTCCCGCTCGTGTATCCGTTCCTGATCTACCTGCTCGGGCGGATGCTCTTGCTGGCCTTCGGTTGCGGTCGGGCGCAGGCGCCGCTGCGGCTGATCGTTCCGGTCTCATGGCTTGCGGTCGGAGTGATCTTTCTGGTGGGCTTTCGCGTCGGCCTGAATGTGACCAATTCCAACGTGATCGACGTCGGCTATGCCGGCGTGATCGGCGCTGACAAGCTGCTGCACGGGAAACCCCTCTATGGACATTGGCCCACCGACAACGCGCAGGGAGACACCTATGGGCCGGTCAACTACTACGCCTACGTTCCGTTCCGTGCGATCTTTGGCTGGAGTGGAAGCTGGGACGACCTTCCGGCCGCTCATGCGGCGGCGATCGCGTTCGATCTGCTGACGCTCATCGGACTGTTCTTCCTCGGCCGGCGGATCCGTGGGCCCACGCTCGGCGTGGTGCTTGCCTACGCGTGGGCCGCGTATCCGTTCACGCTGTGGTCGCTGAGCTCGAACACCAACGACACGCTCGTGGCGTTGCTGATCGTGGTCGCGCTGCTCGTGATCACCTCCGCGCCCGCACGCGGAGTTGCCGCGGCGCTCGCCGGACTGACCAAGTTCGCCCCGCTAGCGCTCGGGCCGCTGTTCCTGCGTGGTAGAGGCCCTGCGTGGCCCTCGAAGCGTTCGCAGGCCGCCTATGTGATCGCCTACGGCCTCACGCTCCTCCTCGCAATGCTGCCCGTGCTGCTCGACAACAACCTCCACGCCTTCTGGCGGGACTCGATCGTCTACCAGGCCAACCGAGTCACCCCCTTCTCGGTATGGGGCCTGTGGGGCGGCTTGAGCTTTGAGCAGCACCTGGTCGAGGGTGCCGCCGTGGCGCTCGCGATCCTGGTCGCATTCGTTCCGCGCCAGCGCGGCGTGGTTGAGGTGGCGGCACTTGGAGCGGCTGTCGTGATCGCCCTTCAGCTCGCCGCCGGCTACTGGTTGTACTCATACATCGTCTGGTTCTTTCCGCTGGTGGCCATAGCGATCTTCGGCTCGTTTCCTGCTCGCCAGGCTGAGCCGGAGGAGAGCCGCCGCCGGCTCGGCGTTCCTGCGCTCAACGCGAGTGACGTCGAGCCGGTGGTGGCGTCCTAAGCTTGGGCTCCAGGACCTCGCTAGGCGGCGGGCAAGAGAATCTGTTCGATGCTCGTGGCTTTCATCGGCTCGAATGCCGTGATCAGGACGGCGTTCAGCCAGGGGTCTTCCGCGGAGGTCTCAAACTTGATTGGCATACGCGTCAGCATCGCCTCGACTGCCAGCTCCCGCTTCACCCCGATCACCCCGCCGCGGGCACCGGTCATCCCAACGTCGGTTATGTACGCCGTACCGCCCGGCAGGATTCGCGCATCGGCTGTTGGAACGTGAGTGTGCGTGCCCACAACCGCCGTCGCCCTCCCGTCGAGGTGCCAGCCGATTCCGACCTTCTCGCTGGTCGCCTCAGCGTGCATGTCGAAGAGCACGTGATCGACTTTGCCTTCGAGTGCGTAGAGGACGGAGTCGGCCTGAGCGAACGCCGGTCGGGCGGCGTCCATGAACAGGTTCCCGGACAGCGATACCACTCCGAGCCGTATCCCGCTGCGGTTCACCACGCACCAGCCGTGACCAGGTTGGCTGTTCAGAAAGTTGGCGGGTCGAAGGATCCGATCCTCCTGGTCGAGGTAGGCGTAGACCTCGCGGTGCCGGTAGGTGTGGTTTCCGAGCGTGATCACGTCCACGCCGGCCGAAAACAGGTCCTTGGCGATCTTCGAGGTGATGCCGAGACCGCCGGCGGCGTTCTCTCCGTTGACGATTACAAAATCAGGGGCGTAGCGGTCGCGCAGCGATGGCAGCAGCGCCAGCAGGGCCCGCCGCCCCGCGCCGCCAACGATGTCTCCGACGAACAGGATGCTGACGGTTTGGTTCATGTCTCCACGGTGCGCATACTTCCATGTACATGCGCTTCAGAGTTTCCAGGGATTTCTTCGGTGCCCGGGGGTCGCCGTCGATGAGTTCGACCGAGCCGCGTGAGGCACCGACCGAGCCGCGTGTGGCACCGACCGACCAGGTGCCGCCGCAGGCTCAGACGCCGTCCGAGCCCGAGACCGCCGAGCCTCCGGGGACACCTCCGCCGGTCACGCCAGCACCGATTCCCCGGGTCGTGGTGCCGAAGTGGGTACAGCTGGTGCTGCTTCCGCTGGCGCTGTTGGGGCTGTGGGCGCTCGCCCGAGCTGCAGGCCCGGTGTTGCTGATCCTGATCGCCGCAAGCACCGTCGCACTGATCCTCAATCCGTTGGTGAGGAAGCTCGAGCGGCGCCGGCTGCGGCGTGGTGCGGCGATCTTGCTCGTCTATCTGGGACTCTTCGCCTTACTCGCAGGCGTGGCTGTCCTGCTGTCTGACCCGATCAGTACGCAGATCAACCGCTTCGCCCATGACGTCCCCAGCTTCATCAGACGGGCCAATCACGACCTGGCCAATTTTCAGACCTGGCTGAACAGCCACGGGATCAAGGTCCAGATCCAGCAGCAGGGGCAGACGGCGCTGCAGACGCTCGAGAAGAATGTCCTCAAGAGCTCCGGGAACGTCGTGACCTTCTCTCGTGACCTGCTCTCGCAGATTGTCACCGTCTCCTTCGAACTGGTGCTCGTGCTGGTCCTTTCGGTCTACCTGCTCGTCTACGGCAAGGAGATCGGTGCTCTGGTCAGACGCGTGATGCCGCCCGGGGATGGGACCTCCGAGGACGACTTCCCGCTGCTGGTTCAGCGGGCCGTCTTCGGATATGTGCGTGGGCAGCTTCTGTTCAGCTTGATCATGGGCGCGAGCGCGGCCGCATGCTTGTGGATCATCGGGACAATCGGGATCTTCCCAGCGGGCGCCGACTACGCACTTTTCTTCGGCGCCTTCTACGGCCTGATGGAGCTGGTTCCCTACGTCGGGCCGATCCTGGGAGCGCTTCCACCGGTGCTCGTTGCGCTGTTCAACGACCCGATCAGCGCGCTGTGGGTCGCACTCCTGTTCGTTGCGCTACAGCAGCTGGAAGGCCACTTCGTCGCACCCCAGGTCTTCAGGATCTCGCTCCGCATCAATCCGATCCTGATCATCCTCGCGCTGCTGATCGGCTACCAGCTGTACGGCATCGCCGGTGCCCTGGTCGCGCTGCCGGTGGCGGCGGTGATCCGCGAGACGCTGCTGTATCTGCGCCGCCACTTGGTGCTCGAGCCATGGACGATGGCAGGCCTCGGCATCAGCCTGACCCAGTCGGACGCTGGGCCGCCGCCGGAGCATAGCCCCGAGTCCCAGCCGACGGCCGGGTCCGAGCCGTCGCCAGAACCGCAGCCGAGGCCCAAATCGGAGCCTGCGCCACGGCCCGACGCAATCTCCGGACCCGCGCCGGTGACAGGGTCCGACGCAGAGGCAGAACCCGAACCGGAGCGGGACCTCGAGACCGCATACCCGTGGCCCGCGCGGGTTGACGACTAGCCTCCGCGCTGTGTCCACGACGGCGCCAGCCGGTGATTCAGTCGCCACGCTCGCTGCCCGCGCGCTGACCAAGCGGTTCGGGGCAAGGGCGGCGCTGCAGGGGATCAGCTTCGAACTGCGATCCGGTGAAATCGTGGGCGTCATCGGTCCCAACGGTGCGGGCAAGACCACCCTGCTCTCGATCCTGGCAGGGATCCTGGCCCCCACAGAGGGAGAGCTCACGCACTCTTCCCAGGAACTGGGCTGGGTTCCCCAGCAGCCCGCGCTTTACTCGAAGCTCTCGGTCGTGCAGAACCTGCGACTGTTCGCACGGCTCGAGAAGCTGGGCGATCCGGAGGCCGCGGTCGCGCGGATGCTGAGTGAGACGGCACTCGAGGATCGTGCCGACGAGGAGGTCGGCCGGCTCTCCGCCGGCAACCAGCAGCGCGTCAACATCGCGATCGGACTCCTGTGCGAGCCGTCGGTGTTGCTGCTCGACGAGCCCTCCGCCTCGCTTGACCCGCGCCAGCGGGAGCGCCTGTGGGAGTTCGTCGGAGGTCTCGCCGGGCGGGGGACGGCGGTGGTCTTCTCGACTCACAACGTTGCCGAGGTGGAGCGCTACGCGACCCGTGTGCTCGTGCTGGTCGACGGCGAGCTGCTGTTCGGCGGCACCCCAGCGGAGCTCGAGCGCGCGGTCGGTGGTGACCCGCTAGGCCTGGAGGCGGCATTCGTCCGCTTCCTTCACGAACACGGCCACTGAACCGATTCCGTGCGCTGGCTGTTCGTCAAGGACCTTCAGATCCTGAGGCGCTCGCCGTTTCTGGTGGGGCTGCTGGTGATCTACCCGATCGCACTCGCGCTGATGATCGGCTTTGCGCTCTCCAGTCCACCCGGGAAGCCCAAGGTTGCGTTCTACAGCGAAGTGGCGCCCGGCACGGGCAGGATCAGGTTTGGCAGCCAGCAGATCAACGTGTCCAGCTACGCGAGCCAGCTGTTTCAGTCGATCGAGCCGATCAAGGTCCATTCGCGCGCCGAGGCGATCGCCAAGGTCAAGGACGGGCAGGCGCAGGCCGCCCTGATCGTGCCCTCCGACATCGTCTCGCAGATCCAGAGCCTGGTGACGACCGGGGTAGGGAGCCCGACCGTGGAGCTGATTCTCAATTCTCGAAACCCACTCGAGCGACAACTCGCCCAGCAGGCGATCAGCTCCCGTCTGGATCAGGTTGAGCAGGCGGTGTCAAAGCAGGTGCTGCGGATCGCGATCACAGACCTGCAGCAGGTCCTAGGCGGCGGCACGATCAACTTCGCCGGCCAGAACTTCCGGCTGCTCGGCCTGAGGGTCTCGCGCTCGATCGTCGAGGGCGCGACCGCTGCGGTGCCCCCCAGCTCACCGCTGCGCCGAGCGCTGCGGAGTGTGGTCGCCTTCGCCAACCTGGCAATCGCGGGTCTGGGCCTGGCGAGCCCGGTGCTCGGCTCGATCGGCACGCCGCTCACCGTTGACCAAACCCAGCTCGCAGGCCGGACCACACCCACCGATGCCTACGCCGTCGCGATCGCGGTGATCGTCTCGCTGATGATGCTGACGCTGCTGCTCGCCGCCGGCATGCTCGCGCTGGAGCGCTCCGAGAACGCCTATTCCCGCCTGGTGCGCGGCTTGGTCACGCCCGGCCGGTTGCTCTGGGAGAAGATCGCGCTGTCGGCGGCCTGTGCGGTTGCCGTGGCACTGCTGATGGCAGCGTTCGTATCGCTGTTCGTGCACCTCGACTGGGCGCGCTTTGAGCTGTGGATCGTCGCGCTGGCGTTCGGGGGGCTTGCGTTTGGCGCCCTTGGCGTGGCGATCGGCGGTCTCGCCCGGGAGGTCAGCGCGGCCTCGCTGATGGCGCTGCTGCTGTCGCTTCCGGTCGCATTCGTTGCCTTGGTCCCGGGTAGCGCGGTGTCCGGCGGGGTCAAGACGCTCCTCGATGTGATCGCGTTCATGTTCCCGTTCAGGGCCGCCCTGGAGGCGGCAAGCAATGCGTTCAGCGGCACCGCGCCGGGGATGCTCGGGCCGCTGCTGCACCTCGTCGCGCTGACCGTCGTGTTCGCTGCGCTGGCTCGCCTCGCGCTGCGGCGGTTCGCCTAGGGGTTTCTCAAACTCCGCACGCACGGCGGCGCCGCGTCGGGACGTCGCCTCGGGCATACGGCATCGGGTCGTCGCCTCAGGCATATAGTTGCTCGTCCGAGATGACGGGGCTGCGACGCGCGTTCGTGTGTGCTTTGGTGGCGACGGCGCTGGTAGCCGCCCGCGCCGCGGCGGGCGCATCACGGCAGGTTGCCTATTGCCCTCTGACCGCGAGCGCCGCGTCGGTCTCATGGGCCTTTCATGCGGGCACGCCGATCCAGGCTGCGACCGGATCGTATGCGCATGGATCGGGGAGCTTGTCGGGCGATGTGGCGACGGGCCGGATCTGCCAGGTAGACCGTGTGCGCGCAAGCATGGATCGGCAGATCCAGCTGTCCGTGGCGCACGGGCGGGCGGTGCTGCAGCGCGGCATCAGCATGGATGGGGTGCGCGGCGCCCAGCTGCAGCTTCCGGTGAGGGTGGCGACAAGCACCGATCCCCGCTGCAGCGCCGGCACTGCCGGCAAGGTCACGCTGTTCTCGAGCTACAACGGCGTTCACCAGGACTTCGCCCGATTCGCCTTCCCGAGTGCCTGTCGCGACCACGACCACCAGTACCGTGGCTCCGGCGTCGCCGTGTCCCTCCCCAGCTGAGCGCCGCGGTCGGCGCCGGCCAGCTAGCGGCCGCCGACCGTCCGCGAGAATCCGACCGCGCAGAGCGCGGCGACGATTAGCGCGATGATCGGCAGCGTGGCACCGATCACGCCGGCGATCGCCAGCACCAGGCTGACCACGCCGACCACGCCTGCGACGCTGCCGGCGACGACGAGGCGGTACGCGCGCTGCTCGCGCGCCCGCCGGGGCGTATAGCTGCCGCGCTTCTGAAGATCGGCCACAGACCGTTAGCGTATCGGACGTGGATACCCACCACATCCTCTTCTACGAGTACGTCGGAGACATGGCGGACCGCCGCGGCCCCTACCGCGACGCGCATCTAGAGCGAATCCGTGCCGAGCGGCAAGCCGGACGGCTGGTGATGGCGGGGGCGCTCGGAGATCCGCCGTATGGTGCGGCGATTGTCTTCGCAGACGTGGAGCCTGAGCAGATCGAGGCGTTCGTCGCCGGGGACCCCTACGTCGAGGCCGGGCTCGTGACCCGCTGGCGAATCGAGCGCTGGAACGTGGTGTAGGGACTTGGTGCCCGGCGCGGGTGCCCGGTCCGGGCGAACGTCGCATCCGTGAGACAGGAAGGTG
>Ga0187814_10000087_pt1 | contig 22400 bp, 23 predicted proteins | sample NC_S_4_FD_132450 | JGI IMG/M metagenome (GOLD analysis project Ga0187814, IMG submission 132450) | Wetland sediment microbial communities from Neuse River Estuary, North Carolina, USA - ASW-S_4 | ecosystem: Environmental > Aquatic > Freshwater > Wetlands > Sediment | place: USA: North Carolina... | reverse complement strand
TGCTGGTCGCGGTCGGCGCCGGGGTGTACCACGTACCCGTTCAGGCCCACACGGCGACCGGCCTGGCTGTGTACACGGTAGCCGGGACCGCCTGCATGTGCGCGCTCGGCCTGGCCAGCACCCGCGCATGCGCCACCACCGAGGCCGCGTCAGTCGCCGGGCCCTTCGTCACCTTGATCCTCGGCTTCGTCTCCGGCGTGTTCATCCCGGTCTCCATGATGCCGTCGTGGATGCTTGACGTGGGCAGGCTTTTCCCTCTGGAGCACCTGGCCGGAGGCCTCCGGCAGGCCTTTGCCGTCCCGGGCTCGACAGGCATTACCGCCATCGATCTGGCTGTGATCATGGCGTGGGGCGCCGCCGGGATCGCGGCTGCCCTGGCCGGCTTCCGGTGGCAGCCGCACGACAGCTGGTGAGCCGCAATCCCGGACGGGAAGCCGGCAAGGTCGTCACAGGTCGATGGGCAGCGGCGGGATGACCCCGGCGCTGATCAGGCCGGCCGCTGCCAGCGGGAACTCCGCGACGATCCGGGCGGCCTGGTCCCCATCGGCAAGCGCGAGATCACGCCCGGCACGCCAGCTGCCACCTGCCCTGACACCAACGCCGCCTGGATACCCGCCTCGATCGATCCGTCCGGTCGGCGGCATGTGCGGACGTTTATCCCGAGGGCGGCGCTGCATAAAAATACAGGCGGGCCCTGGCGGACTGGGCTATACCGGGCGGTCACGATGCGAAGCCCACTTGATAACCGCGCGCCGACCTGCCGTTCTGTACGCTGACGAAGACTCATTCCGCAGTCGGTAACGCCATACAGATCAGCTAATTCTGGCGCAAGGGCATGTAATCGATGAGACCGCCGTGGTGAAGAAGCTCGCGGAGAACCTCCCGAGGCCGCAGCAGGTGACAGACCCTGACGCGAAGCAAGAGGCGGCAGCGCTGATCACGTCGACTACAGCCGCACTTGGTGAATTGACCGCATCCCCGGAGAGCGGGACCCGCTCACCGCTGGCCATCGCGAGCATGGCTGAGCTTATGCAGGGTGTTCACCCAGAGATCACTCACGCTCTGCTCGTGAGAGGCCACCCGGGTTCAGCCGGCGAACTCGTTGACCAGCGGTTCATAGTCGATGATAAGGTCTTCATCGCGGCGGCGATGAGCATCACCTGCATCCTCATCGGTGTCGGCAGCCATATCCTCGCGGCGGGCATCGAAGCCGCCACGGTCGAGGTACATGTTCCATCAAGGACGCGATTCAGCTTGACGCCAGAACGGTCCATCAGCGGTGGCCACATCAGAACCAGATACGGGGTTCTGAGCTTGCCCGTTGTAATCCGGACACCTGACCTGAGGTAGTGGCCACCAGGGGGATGTCCTCACGGCAACGGTCCATCTGACGAGGATTAGCCGGTGAGCTTCTTACATGTGTCTTTCCCCGTCGAGTCGAGCAGCTTGACCGGGCGCAGTGATGAGCGAGATGACGAAGCCGGTATTAGAGGCCTTCCATGTGAGCATTCCGCCTGATGTCCGCATGTATGTAAGAGAGCTGGTTGCTAGATCAGAACCGCAGGCGTGGTCATCTGGCACGGAAGAAGCGGGTCACGCCCGCGACAATGGCGGTGCCTGCAATCCAGCCAATCGCGATCATCAGCCATGTGAAAACCATCAGCAAAGTACCCCATGGTGCCTTGCTCCCCTCAGGCAGCCAGTAGGTCGATTCGCGGAGGTCAACGACGGGGATCAGGGTGGAAAACGAATAGACGAATGAGTTAAAGCACGGGTAGCCCGCCTTGCACACTGGGGCGATGGTGCCACTGCCATCGGTAGCGTAGATCAGTTTTGCCTGTTCGCCCCAGTAATAGAGGCCCCAGCCGATCAAGCCCAAGACGAGCACGAACAGGAAGGTGCGGTACATCCTGTACCCGTAGCCCACAGTACGGTCAAGGAACCAGTTCCACGCTTTCGCGGGCCGGCGAAGGTTTCCCCGGTCGCGCAGGTCCCGCTGGCTCGCTATGCGGATCTTCCGGGCATTTTCCTCGTTTCCGCTGAGATCGTATTCCTGGGCGAGTTGCTGATAGGCGTCCGCGTTGTACTTCTCTGTCTGGCGGAGCCATATCATCCGCTCATCCACGCCCAGGGCGTCGGACGTGGACTGGAAGGCCACTCCCGCTAGCCGGTACCTGCCCTTTGGCCAGCTCTTGAGGGTATCGTCAAGTTGGCTAATGTGAGCAAAGGACAGGTCAACCCATCCTTCTGGGGACTCGTCCAGTTGCCAGATCAGTCGCCCGCCGACATCCATTCCACGGGCGTCTAGACCTTCACCGCCATGCAGTTTCGCACCCGCAAAATCGACATCACGGGTGATCCGCGCACCACGCATCTTTACCTCGCCCGTGGCGCGGAACCCGTTGCTGGCGCTGCCTCCGCCTTTGAGCAGGACATCCCCCGGGCAAACAAGGCCGGCGAGGTTGAGGGCGGTGTCATGCTGCGTGTCAAACACCCCGTCGGTGCACACCAGCTGGCGACCGATCGTCGCCCGAGCCAGCCGAACCCTGCCCTCGGCCCTGAAGCCGGCGTCGAGATATACCATGCCCGGAGTAGTAAGGCCGTCCGCGAACAGCGCGTCACCGCCATGGTTCCTGAAGCAGCCGCCGCTGCAATTCAGCTCGCCAGCGATCTTCGCGCCAACCATGCGCACCGCGCCCTCCGAGCGAAACTCATCGTTGAGGTAAACCTCGCCACCGCAATTGAGGCCGTCGGCGTCGAGCGCATAGCCGGCGGGGTTCTCCATTATCCCCCTTGTGGCGTTGAACTGACGCTTGACTTCCGCATCCGTAAACCGGACCTCACCATGAGCAACGAAGCCGCGATCGAGGTAGATATCGTCGGCCACGATTCGTTCCGCGTTCAGCGCCCGGCCGCTCGGATTATCGAAGATACCTCCAGTGCAGCACAGTTCGCCGATGATATTCGCGCCGACCAGGCGGACTGCGGCGGTCGCATGGAATTTCCGGTCCAGATATACGCCGGCAAGCGCACGGAGCGCATCCGCATGCAGAGCATATTCGGTGTCACTGGCGAAGCTGCCCCCTGTGGCACGCAGGCGCTGCACCTGCGCCCATTGCAGATCTACCTCGCCGTTGGAGCGGAATCCACTCTCACACAACAGCTCGCCATCGACCATAAGATGCGCAGCGTTTATGCTCAGACCGCCGCGGTTATCAAACAAGCCATGACGGCAGTCCACGTCGCCGACGACGTGCGCGGAGCGCAGGCACACCTCGCCTTCAGCTTGGAAACCCTCTCCGTCCAGGAAAAGAGTGCCGCCGACCCGCAGGTCGGCGGCGTTGATGACCAGCCCCGTCAGGTTTACCATGTGGCTGCCAGTAAAGCGCAGGTCCCCGCCCACTACCGCCCAGTGCAAGGACACAGTCCCGGTGACCTCGGTCCCCCGGATAATGAGATCGGATTCGCTCTCGAACCGGTCCGCGATGAGTCCAGGCAGCTTCCCGCCTTCCCACTCCACCACGTATCTTGTCTGGGCCTGCCGCAAATCCACTGGATGTTCGAAAACGCAGTCGCGGAAATGGATCGCGTGCAGGAGTTCGCCACCGGACAGGTTGAGATCTCCTGTCACCCTGGCACCAGCCAAATGGATGCCGTCCTGTACCTTCCAGCCTGATCCGACGCCGGAGCCCGTACACAAGGCCCACAGCGTCTCAGCACGGACCGCCAGCCGCTGACCCTCCACGTGCAAATCGGCCTCAACGCCCTGGGCGGCGGATGAGACCAGCCTCTTCTCCTGCTCCGGCAATGACGACAAGGGTGTGGCAACGTTCACTGGAACCTCCAGCTAAAACTTCTCCCGGGTCACGCGATTTACTATGACTAGCAATCAGGTGCACGCCTGAAGTAGGACCGAATGCCATGAAGCCGAATGACTGAAGTCCTCCGCGTACCCGTGATGCGGCGCCGCGCGTAATCAGATGCTGGGAACGCGCCGTAAGCGAGGCGTTTCGTCGTATGCGCTGGGTGGTGTTATCCGGACGCGGGTGAAGGGTCGACGCCACATGCGCTATCCAGACGGAGGGCCGCCATAACTGGGGTATCTGCGTAGGGCGACCAGGCCGGATAAGGGAACTCACGGCCACACTACGTAAATCGGCGTTATGCGTGCGCTCCGATACGACGGCAGACCTGAATTAACGATCGCCGCCCGCATTGGCAACATGCAGGCGACTGCATAGGTATACGAGCACGCAACGCTCGCTCATCGGCATGACCGGGCGTCTCGGTCATGCAGCGTGCTACGCCGCAGTCAGCACAGATCACGCGTTTCGGTGCACCGTGCCTGGCCGCTGGCCTCCTTCTCCGAAGAGCGTCGATCGACATATACCGACCGGCCGTCCAGGATGCTCGCGGTCGTGCGAGTCAGGGTTCCTTACACGACAGGGTTCCCGGCGGTGCGCCCTTGAAGGCGATCTCCGGCATCTGCTCGGACCGGATCAGCACATCGATCTGGCGGTCTGCGCTCTGACGTTCCTCCACCTCCTGAACGTTGATCATGTGTTCGAGGAGTTCGCCTGGGTGCTTCTTGCTAGCGGCTGGCACGCTGCTATAAGTCAGCTGTGCAACGCTGATCGTACAGTGTGAGACCAGGCAGTACTGTTCAAGAGATAGCGATGGGACGATCCTGAAATGTGGGACTGGAGGTCCGACCCGGAAGCCCCGTGGTGGGTCAAGCTCCGCCGTGCGCGGCTTCATATCGATGAGGTTCACCAGCGGGTTAGCACACTCGACGCCTCGAACCCATGGTCTGTCGAGAAGGAACCGGCTGAGGACCCGGACAGCTGGGCATTCCGGTTCAGGATTCAACGCCCGATCCCTGCGGACCTGTGTGCTGCTGTGGGTGATGCGATAGCGAACATGCGCTCGGCGCTTGACTATGTTGCGTACGAGCTAGCGGTGCGCCACACAGGGACCCTGGCTTCCCGTCAGGAGATGGCCACGGCGTTCCCGATCTGCAAGGACAGGGAAGCGTTCGATGGGTTCTTCACTGCGGGGCGGTGGGGGCCAGTCCGCGCGGAGATTTTCGGTGAGACCGAACGCCTGGCTCTTCAGTGCGTCCAGCCCTTTGCCCTCGGGGAGGAGGCTCGGAGCGCAGGAGTTGAATGGTCAACTCCTGCGGACCAGGAACTCCTCGCAGACGGCGCATGGGCGCTCAACACGGTGTGGAACATCGACAAACACCGTCGGCTGCCAGAGCTTGCCTGGGGCCGTGACGACCTCTTTTGGTGGCAGGGTGCTGGCCAGGACTCTGTCAAGAAGTGGCGTGCGCTCGTCCCATCAGGCAGTTTCCTCGAGGACAACCAGTTGATCCTGGAGCTGGGCGCCGCCCAGGGGGACGGGCGTCCGGACGTAAAACTCATGCAAGAGGTCAACCTTCTCCTGGTAGACGATCCCTCTCCGTATAAGCGCGCTCTAGGCGAGCGCCTCGAGCAGCTGCATCAGTCGCTCAGCGGCTGGGTGTTGCCAAGGATCTTTGTTACGGCGGATGGAAAGCCGCCGCCAATAATGATCTCGTTCCGCCCCCCGGAGTGACCCTAGTTCGCTGTACTGCGTGGCGATCTGTTCGCTCACCATGCATGAGCGGATACTGCTCGCTATGAGGGACCAGATCTGCTGATTCTGCGCTAGCTTCTGGCACCTGATCGGCGACGCCATGGCCATGCAGATCGGCGGTTACACGCGCCTGCCGCCGAGGGATGACCAGGGCTTGGCCGGTAGCACCGAGTTGCCGACAGCCTGATCTTCAGCGCACAGCCGCAGGGTTCGATCGGCAGTTCCTAGATCGCATGTCACCCAGACCCAAGAACCCGGGCCGACTCCGTAAAGCCACTCGACCGGCGCGAGGTCGACGGCAACGAGGCCTATGGCCTTCCTCTTCCATGGCAGCAGGTCGTCAGTGCTTGGGCGAGCTGACGGGCCGCACGATTCGCGCCAATTTTGCCACACCTGCCACATCCACCACACCTGTGTACCAAAGGCTTTAGTCGAACGCGCCAACACCACAGCGAAGACCAAGATCCCCACAAGTCCCCACAGCGAAGACCTACGCACAGCCCTTCAGCACTGCGCCCCGTCAGCGCATAACCGCAGCTCAGAAAGATACCTCAAGCGCCCCGACCGCGACTCGAACGCGGGACCTACCGCTTAGGAGGCGGTCGCTCTATCCACTGAGCTATCGGGGCTTTCGGAACCCCTAGCTTACCTGGGATGGCGGCGGGCGGTGCCCGCCCTGGCGACGTCAGTCGATGGGGAAGCTAGCGATGATGTCGTACTTGGGCGGGCCGGCGGCCGGGTACTCAAGGCGATCGCGGACGGCGACGACTCCCTGGACGTGCCGGGTCCGGTGCACGATGCTGTGTCCCTGCTCGCACGTTTGCGGCCGGCCGATCAGGGTGACCACGCCGTCGTCCACCGTCGCGTCGAAGGTGCCGAAGTCCGCGGCGGCCTCATCGTGCAGGATGGCGGTCTTGATCTCCGCCTCGATCTCGCTGTCCGGGCGGCCGTAGACGGCCAGCACATCGGCCCGGCTGACGATGCCGGCCAGGCGGTTGTCCGCGTCAACGACCGGGAGGCGCTTGACGCCGCGCAGGTACATCAGCCGGGCGGCGTGCTCGACGGTGTCGCCGGGAGAGACGGTCACCGGCGGGGCGGTCATCAAGTCGGCGGCCGTGATACCGCGCGCCTTTTCCATCTGCTTGTGGCGCAGGATGCCGGTGATCATGCCCGGCATCTGCTCGTCCCCGCCGCTGAGCGCCAGCTTCGCCAGCAGGTCGGATTCGGAGACGACGCCGATCACCTGATCCTTCTCGTCCACCACGGGGAACGCGCTGACGTGGTACTGCCGCAGCGCGGCTGCTATGGCCGCGAACGGGGCATCGCGGTCCACCGAGATCACTTGGGTGGTCATCACGTCTTTGACGAGGGTGTTCATTGCCTTCATCCCTTACCAGCGGTCAGGACGACCTTCAGCGCGCCGGTGCCCGCGGCGTCGCTGAAGATGTCATAAGCCTTGTCGAACTCGTCTAGGTCGAGGCGGTGGGTGATGAACCGGCCGGCGTCGAGCTGGCCGGTGGTGACCAGGCGCATCAGCGTCGGTATGGACGAGGCGTCTACCAAGCCGGTGGTGATCGTGATGTCCCTGGTCCACTGCTCTTCCAGGTGCAAGGTGGCCGGCCTGCCGTGTACGCCGATGTTCGCGATCCGGCCGCCAGGCCGGGCCAGCCGCACCGCCAGTTCGAAGGTGGTCGGCTCGCCCACCGCCTCGATCGCCACGTCCGCACCGAGCCGGCCGGTCAGGTCCTTGATGACGGCCACTGGGTCCTCCCGGGTGCCGCTGACCGTCACGTCGGCGCCGAAGTGCCGCGCGGCTTCGAGCCGGGCGCTGGACAGGTCGATAGCGACGATGTGGCTGGGGCTGAACAGCCGCGCGCACGCGATGGCGGACAGGCCGACCGGCCCGGCCCCGATGACGGCAACGACGTCGCCCGGCCGGACACCGCCGGCGAGGACGCCGACCTCGTAGCCGGTGGGCAGGACGTCGGCCAGCATGAGCATCTCCTCGTCGGCCGCCCCGTCCGGGAGCCGGTAGATCGAGGTGTCCGCGTATGGCACGCGGACGTACTCAGCCTGGGTGCCGTCGATCCGGTGGCCGAGAACCCAGCCGCCGCCGTCTTCGCACTGCCCGTACCGGCCCTCGCGGCAGAACCGGCAGGTTCCGCACGCGCTGATGCAGGAGACGAGCACGCGGTCGCCCGGGGTAAGCCGGTGCACGCCATCGCCGGCCTCGTCGACGGTTCCCACCGCTTCGTGGCCGAGGATCCTGCCCGGGTGGACCTCTGGCACGTCACCGCGCAGGATGTGCAGGTCGGTGCCGCAGATCGTCGTAGCGTCGACGCGAATGATCGCGTCACTGTCGTCGGTGATCTCCGGGTCAGGAACTTCTTCCCATGCCTTGCGGCCGGGACCGAGGTAAACAAGCGCCCGCATGGTCTCCTCCAGCATGGTCGGCTCCTACCTCTAGGGTCGCCGCGACCACGGACGTCCGGGAGGGCCGAAGGTCCTCCCGGACGGACCGGAGGTCATGCGGCAGGCACGCCACGCGACCGGTAGTGTTCGGTGTTGAGCCACGAGCCGAGCCCGGAAGGAGCGTCGCGATGGCCGACCGCGTAATCCAAGAGCTCAACGTGGACCAGTGCCTGGCGCTGATATCGGCGGGAGGGATCGGCCGCATCGCCTATACGAGCCGGTTCGGCCCGGCCGTGCTGCCGGTGAACTACAAGCTTCAGGACGGGGCGGTCGTGTTCCGCACCGCGGAGCACAGCCCGCTCGATGAGGACCTGCGGACCGGGATCACCGACGCCGACTACAAGGTGGCGTTCGAGATCGACGACATCGACCTGGGCAGCCAGACGGGCTGGAGCGTGCTGATCCAGGGACCGGCCCATCACGTCACGACCGACGAGGAAGACGCGGTCCGTCAGACGGGTGTGCAAGCCTGGGCACCGGGAGACCGGGAGCTGTTCGTCCGGATCGTCCCGTCCCGCATCACCGGCCGCCGCATCAGCGCTGCTTAGTCTGAATTCGTGGACGTTATCGGCGCCTATGAAGCCAAGGCGCATTTGCCCCGCCTCCTCGATGAAGTCGCCGCGGGCCATTTTTATACGATCACGAGGCACGGTGTTCCGGTCGCGCGGCTTACGGGCGCCGGTAGACGCCGTTCGTTGTCGATGCCTCCACCACTATGGCGTGATGCTTCGAATTTCTGGCGCTGCTGCGCCAGCTCCCGAATGATCTGCCGCCACGCCGCCGCACAGGACGCGGGGTCGCCTTCCTCGGCGTGGTAGAGCCATTGCTGGATGTTCTCGCCGGCCGGGCACGCGTCGTTGTGCTCGAGCGCGGAGTGAGCGTGATGGCGAAGGGCTTGTCCACGGAGGTCACCGCCCCTCCGCGGAGTCGGCGTGGCGGTTGGGAGCCGGCCGCGTACGTTCGGAATGATCAAGAAGCCCGAACCTGGAGATGTTGCGGTCGGCCGACGCCGTGGCGACCGCGCGGGAACCCTCGATCCGCTTAAGCATCGGATAGCGCTTCCCGCTCGGTCTCCCGCTCGGCCGCCAGGCCGCGGGTGACGAAATCGAACGCCGCCGTGGCTGCCTCCGCGTTCCCCGCAGCCACCGTCTCGCCGAACCTTTCGTAGATGGCGGCCAGCACCGCGTCCAGGCCGACCGCGCCGGTCAGCGCCGCGAACCCGCCGAGCATGGGCGCGCCGGGCAGCGGGCGGCCGAGGTGGACCAGCGCCAGCTTGCTGGCAGGCAGCGCGAACATGCGGTCTTCGCGGTGCCGGCCGGCGAACTCGGCCAGGCCGAGGTCACCGAATCCCTGGGTCGAGTTGACCAGGACGTAACCGTCAGGGCGAAGCCCGGCGAACAGGTCCGCCTGGTGCAGCAGGGTCGGATCCTGGATGAGCAGCGCGTCGGGCTCGGTGACCGGCTCGCGGGTGCGAATCGGCTTGTCGGCGATCCGGCAGAACGACGTCACGGGCGCACCCATCCGCTCCGAACCGAAGCTCGGGAAGGCCTGGGCGTACCGGTCCTCCCGGAAGGCCGCGGACGCGAGCAGCTCGGCGGCGGTGACGACGCCCTGGCCGCCGCGGCCGTGGAATCGCACCTGGAACATGGCTGGCCTCCGGATCTGGTCGTTATCGTGGGATCACCCCCGGCAGGTGCGGTGACCGCCCCGGCCGGGGGTGCGCTTTGCGGTAACGGAGCCGACTGGCTGGGTGTCATGCGGCCTTGGCCGGGGCCTTGGGCCCGGCGCTCGGCAGCACCTCGGCGGCTGCCTTGGGCTCAGTGGACAGCTGGGAGTAGGTCTTGCCGCCGGCCATGTTCTGGATGTGGACGGCGATGAAGTGGTCGGCGTAGGCCTCGGCCTGCTGCCCGGTCAGCAGCCGCTGCCCGGCGTACTGGGAGACCGACGGGATCATCGACGGGGTGATCTCGGTGCCCGCCTTGGGGTGCGCGAACGCGGACGCGGGCGGGAACGTGATCTGCTGTTCGGCCAGCTGGCTCTGGACCGTGTTATTGCCTCCTGAATGACGCGGGCCCTTGGGTGACGGTCCGCTCTTCCTGAGCTTCTGGTTTCCTGAGTTCTCGGCTGAAAGTCTTCCGCTGAAGCAGCGGCGGACGTCATGGCTGGACGTCACCGGATGCTGGGCCTTTCGGCCCTGACGACCGCGGCACTGCCGGGGCACGCTGATTACGCCTGGGACTAGCTTCCTAAGGCGGTGAGGTCCCATGATCGAGGTCACGACGTCGGCTCTGGCCGCCCACCCGTTCCTGCGCGGCATGCCGCCCGGTCACCTGGACGCGCTCGCCGCGGCGGCGTCGGATGTGACGTTCTCCGCGGGGCACCGGATCTTCGAGGAAGGCGGGTTCGCCGGCAAGTTCTGGCTGATCCAGTCTGGTCATGTCGCACTCGACCTGGACGTTCCCGGGGAGGGGCGGATGATCATCGACAACATCGGCAGGGGTGAGCTGCTCGGCTGCTCCTGGCTGTTCCCGCCGTACCGGTGGGCGTTCGGCGCGGTGTGCGCCGGAGCGGTGGAGGCGTTCGAGTTCGACGCGGCCGGTGTCCGCGCCCGGTGCGCGGCCGACCCCGTCTTCGGCTACGAGCTCACCGAACGGCTCATCCGGGTTGTCGCCAGACGGCTGCAGAACACGAGGTCCCGGCTGATCGCCAAGTCCGCGTCCCCTCGCTTAACTGCCAGGCTTGCCCATACGATCAGGGCGCGCGCAGGAGGGAGAGGCTGAATTCCGCGACGCCGTGACCGGCGAGCGAACCGAGGAAGCCGAAACCGCCCGGCGCGGCGATGTCCCACACGGAGAAGTTCACCTGGATCGAGCCCGCGAGCTGCAGCACATGCCCGTCGCGGCGGCCCGAGATCGTGGCGGTCACCGGATGGGAGCTGCCGTGCATGCTCAGCAGGCCGGCCACCGTGCTGGTGATCGTGGCGCCTGAGGCGAACGCCGGATCCAGTCTCACGGGCTCGCTGAGCGTGAACGTCGCGGTTGGGTAAGCGCGCGTATCCAGGCTGGCGGCCAGCTGTGCCGGCACCTTGCCGCCGACCTTGATCGTGGTCAGGCCGACGGTGAACGCCGCCCGCGTGACCGAATCGGCAGAGACGGTGAGAGTGCCCGTGACGGCGCCCGTGCGGCCGACCACGTCGTTGCCGAACCCGAGGGCGCTTTCCCTGACACGGAAGCCCGCCTCCGATCCGGCGGCGACCGTCCAGGTGCCAGCGAGGGGGCCGGCCGGCGCGCTCGCGGGCGCCGTCGGCAGCGCCAGCGGCGGCTGGGTCGGCTGCAGCTTGATGAACAGCCCGACCGCGGCGACGATGAGGACCACGAGGGCAGCGGCGCCCGCGGCGATCAGCCGCCACCAGTGCCGCCTGCGCGGTGGCTTGGGAGCGATGCCGGCCGGTATTCCCGGCCGCACCTTATCGATCATGATCTCACCTCGGTATTCCGTAATCTGTACGCTAAGCGTAGAATTTCAAATACGAAACTTGAGATACAGAGTCCAAAGTCCTAAGGTGAGTGATCGCCATGAGCACCTACCCGGCTCCGACCGGCCTGGCCCGGAGGCCGCGCCGCCTGCCTGACGAAGAGATGGTCCGGCGGATGCTCCGTGCCGCCGTGGCGATGGTGCACGGTACCGGCCTGACGGTGAGCCTGGATCACATCAGCTTCGAGGACATCATCCGGGACGCCGACGTCTCGAGAAGCGCCGTCTACCGTCGCTGGCCGCACAAGGACCTGTTTTTCAGCGACCTCATCCAGGCGCTGGCCGAAGACGCCGTCCCGTCAATCGCGGGCGCCGAACTGGACCTGATGCACCGCGTCATCGCCCAGCACCTGGACTGGCTCGACACCGCCGAGCAGCGCCAGGGCCTTGTCGCCGAGCTGTTCCGTCAATTGTCGCTGCTTGACTTCGAGGCGCTGCGCCAGTCGCAGCCGTGGCGCACTTACCTCGCCTTGCACGCGACGTTCATGAGCATTTCCGACGGCGAACTGCGGGATCGGGTCCAGGCGGCGCTCGCTCGCTCAGAACAGCGTCACCTGGCCCGGGTCGCCAGCGCATGGGAGCAGCTGACAGCGCTTTTCGGCTACCGGCTCAAGCCCGGCCTCGGGGTTAGTTTCCAGACCCTGGCCACGCTGCTCGACGCCACCATGCGCGGCCTGATCATCATGGCCACGTCCACGCCCGCGATCGCGGCAGACCGGGTACAGGCGAGTCCCTTCGGAGCCGCGGGGGCGGGCGAGTGGTCCCTGCCGGCCCTGGGCCTTGGCAGCGTCGCGTCAGCTTTTCTCGAGCCCGACCCCGCGATCGTCTGGGATGAAGAGCGGCTCTCTAGCGTCCGCCAGGCCTTGACGTCCTTGACCTTGCCCGGCGTCGCGTAACAGCGCCTCCCCGCTATCGCGTCTCTATTGCGTCCGGATGCGGCGGCCCGTGATCCTGGTCGGCACGATCCGCACGTAAAGGTCGTGCTCTCCGGCGGGCCAGGGCCGCAGGTCGCACTCCTCTCTCAGGTTCCTGAGCTCGCCCGGCTGGAGCACCCGGTGCGCCTGGCCGCGGACCAGCACGCTCCACCCCTGCCCCAGCACCAGGTCGACATGGTCGGACTCGAAGGACATCGGGCCGTCGCCGTGCGCGGCGATCAGCGAACCGGTGCCGGTGCGCAGCACGATGGTGCCGACGGCCGTCGCGTAGTTCACCGGCAGGACCACCACCCCTGAGGCGGTATCGAAAGCGACCCGGCCGATCCCGCCGGGCGCGAGCAGCCGGTGGCACGCGGCCAGGCCGAGCGGCTCAAGCTGGGCCGGCACGCCCTGGGCGGCCACGGCGGGATCGCCGCCCGGCGGGGCGTCGCCGCCGGCGCCGAGGAGTGCGGGCGGCGTGGTGCGAAGCGCCGCCGCCAGCCGGCGCAGCGTGTCCGGGCCTGGCTGAGCGGGAAAGTTCTCCAGGTACTCCAGGTACCGTGGGGTCACCCGGGCCCGCCCGGCCACCTGGGTGAGGCTGAGCCGGAGTTCGGCCCGCCGCGCCGCGAGGCGCCTGCTGAGGTCACCGGGATCCGGCGGCGACGGCCAGCGCCCGGGGGCTTGCCTGGCCCCGGCGATCGGTTCCCGTGCCTGATTCACGGTCATCTCGCCACCTCACTTTCCGCTCGTCGCACTGCTCGGATATAGCCAGCCTGCCGGGAATGATGGCTTGGCAAGAGAGCCTTTCCGCCTCGTTACCTGGGACCTTGGGTATCCCGGCCCAGCCCGGAAGCTCCCGGTCATGCCTGCTCCGACGGCGCCGGACGTTCGTGCCGCGGGGCGGGCGGCGCGGGCGGCGCCGCATCCGACGGCGCGGGCCCGGCCGGCGAGGTGCGCCAGATGAGGCGGTGCACCGGAATCACACGCGGGATGTCGCGAAGTCCAGGGATGAACGGAACCAGGAGCAGGAGCAGCGTGGCCACACCGGTCATGTAGATGGCGATCAGGTCCACGTTGGCGGAGTTCCGCCAGCCGGGAACGTGGTACCACAGCTGGTACAGCCAGAGCCACGGCTGGCCGGGATAGCTGCCGGTCTCGTTCATCACGCCCCACTGGTCGCCGGTCAGTTTCATGTCCGTCGCCTGGTCCGCGTAGTACTGGCCGTCTTCGAGGAACAGCAGCGGGCGGGTGAAGTCGGTGCCGTAGAACGGCTGCTGGGCGCTTAGGTCGCCGTCCAGCGCGCCGCTGCGGGCCAGCGTCAGCTCGGTTGCGAGCAGGACCGGCACCGGCCCGTCGTCAGCGGCCGGCACGACCGGGGTGCCGTCGGCGGCGAACGTGACCTTGGTGACCGCATTGCCGTAGTTGCTCGCCCACTTGGCTTGCTGGGCGGGCGAGGCCGCGTTGTACTGCGCGAGCGCGGCGGACAGCGGCGGGTCGGTCGGCGCCGTCTTGGACAGCGGCTGCAGCACGAAGGTCTGGGCCGGGTCGATCGGCTGCCGGACCCCCGCCCAGTTGGCCGGCGCGAACCACTCACTCTGCGGGGTGCCGTTGGTGTTGTACGGCGGACCGTACGTCGCGGTCAGGCTGGTACCGTCGAGTTCGCTCGCCGCGGTGGCCAGGAAGTCGGCCGGAGCCACCTGGACCCAGCTGCGCACGGTGACGGGTGGCACGTCGGGCGAGGAGATCACCGCGGCCAGGGCGACAGTCACGGCGAGCGCGACGAGTGAGGCGATCGCCCCTTCCTTCAGGATGTCGTAGCGTCGGGTGGGGCCGCGCCAGGCCGCCGCGTCAGCCGCGCGCTGGGCCGCGCGCTCGGCTCGCGACGGGCGCCAGGTGGTGCGCGCGGGCATCGGGTGACTCACGCCGCGCACCCGCACGAGAAGAACATGCGCTCCGACCAGCGCCACCAGGATGATCGGGATCAGCACAATGTGCCACAGCAGCATCTGGCCGAAGTTCATCAGGTTGAAGAACGCGCCGATCCCCGCCGCGTTGAACGCGTCCTTGCCGTTGGTCGCGATCCACTGCGAGTCGAAGTTCTGCTGCGACAGGTACCCGGTGAAGCACTCCACGATCGAGGCGAGGAAGGCCACCACGCCGGTGATCCAGGTCAGCGCCCGCCGACCGCGCCAGGCGGCCATCCAGAACTTGCCCCACAGGTGGATGACCATGAACGCCATGAACAGCTCGACGCTCCACAGGTGAACGCTGTTGAAGAAGTGACCGACGGGGTTGGTGTGCCACCAGTCGGTGCCGCCGAGCGCGATCGCGAACCCGCTGACAATCGCCATGCCAAGCGCCGCGAGCGTGGCCACGCCGAACACGTACACCCAGGACGCGACGTACGCCGGCTGGCGGTCGGGCAGCAGTTTCTCCGGCGGCAGCAGGGAAAGGGCCCAGCGGCGCACCCGGGCGGTCCACATCCGCGCGTCGGCGTCGTCGCCAGCGGCCGCGGCGGTCTCAACTTCCGGCACGCCGGCGCCTCCAGGCGCGGCGCCGGGCGCCGCCACGGGGCCAGCTTCCTGCTCAGCGGGGCCCGCCAGGGCCCGGTGGCGGCCGGGGAAGGGCGCGAGCAGCGCGATGCCGAAGATCGCGACCATCACGGCGATCAGCACGAGGTTGGCCTCGGAGATGGTGAAGATCGACCAGTTCAGGTAGCTGCCGGGTGAATTGAGGTCTATGGCCAGCGGGCCCTGGGCTGCGAGGGGGAGGTCCATGGGGGTCTCCGGGTAGTCGGGGCGATATGGAAACAACTGACCCGCAAACCGTGCTGCACCACGGGCGCCTCCGGACAGGGATATGGGTCACCTGGCGCTAGGACCTTCGTCCCTGTGACCCTGCCCGGACGCTGGTCCCGCCGGTTCCGGCCATTCGTCCGTACAGTCCACCGTCGCTGCTGGCGGATGCCACTATTGTGAGCGCGATCGGCGTCCGCCACCAGATCTGCGGCGCACATGCGCGATGGCCGCACAGCGGTGTGTGCGGCCATCGCAGGTAACGGGCGAGATTGCCGGATTGGCGGCCTAGCGGTCACCCGGCTATGCGTGCGCGACGACGCTGCGAGCTTGCTCGCCGAGCATGGCGCCCCAGGCACGGGCCCGCGCGGCCTCGCCATCGGCGAGCGCGGTTTGCTTGCTGACCAGGAAGCTTTCCGGACCTGCGAGCAGGTGGTAGCCGCGCCGCTTCAGCAGCCCGGCGATGCCCCGGCTGGCGCGGCCGGTGACCGCCGGGATGCCGCTGTACCGGGTGTCGAAGGCCGCCGCCAGACCGTGTCCCGGGCCGATCCCGGCGAGCCAGCCGCGCACTCCCGGGCCGTCGGCATCGGGGTCCATGGTGAGCCCGCTGCCCTGCTTGCCGGCCATCTCGACCGCCATCCGCCGGCTGGCGGTGCTGGACATCCCGTGCATGTGCGTCGGCCCGCCCACAACCAGCAGATCGGCCGCGTCGACCAGGTCGCGGGTAGCCCGGGTCACCGGGACCAGCGCCACCTCGTGAGTGGCGCCGAGTCCAGCGGCGATGTTGATGGCGACGGCATGTGTGTTCCCGTACATCGATTCGTAGACCACAACCGCTCGCACCTGAAACCACACCCTTCCGGCCAGACCGGCCGCTGGCTCATCCGCTCGCGTCGGCCGGTGCCGCACTCTCCGAGGGGGGCGCCGTGCCCAGCCGGTCGATGATGTCCACAACCCCGTCGATATCCCACATCAGCTTGATGGCGACCGGGATCAGGTCCCCGTGCGGGCCCGTCTTCGGGTCGAGCGTTCCGGTGAGCGTCACGATTCCGTCGCGGACGGCCACCACGGCTTCCCCAGGCTCGGCGAGCAGGACCTCATCGAGCAGCCTGCGGATGTCGGCGGCGATGTCTTCGTCCGGGCGCAGGAAGACGCTCAGCAGGTCCCGGCGGCTGACGACTCCGGCCAGCCGGCCTCTCTCGTCGATGACCGGCAGCCTCCTGATGTGGTGCGCGTTCATCAGCCTGGCGGCGGCGGGGATCGTGGCATGCGGGCCGATCGTTATGGCGGGCGTGGTCATCAGATCCCCGGCGGTCAGCGCGGGGTGCTCCTCGCGCCGGGGCCACCAGGTCGGCCTGTTCGCCGCGTGCAGCCGCCGCTGCACCTTGTCCTGCTCGGCGAGCAGGTCGGCTTCGGTGACGACACCGACCACCTCGCGACCCATCTTGAGGACGGGAAGCCCGCTGATCCGGTGTTCGGCCAGCAGCCGGGCGATCTCCTTGTACGGGGTGATCCGGTCCACGGTGACCACGGAGGTGGTCATCACGTCACTGACCCTGCGCGACCATCCCCGCGGATGCGGTAGCCCAGCGCCTTCGTGCTCCGCCCGGTGTTCTCCGGCCGGGTGGCTATCACCGGCTGGCCTGGCCGTGCGCTGTTCGTTTAGGTGCTCCTCGACGGTGTCCAGCGCCCGGATCACGTCGGCCCGGGTGGCCCTGCCGTGCAGCGATTCGTAATACGCCGCACCCAGATGGCGAAGCATTCCGTCAAGGTGAACGTCGGTACGTGGCATTACGCTCGCCCCCTCTTCCTACACTTCTCAGCCTTCCGCTGCGAGCGGCTGGCCAGCATGGCTGCATGTCCTTAGTTCCGGGGACGTTCGTCCGCGCCGGCTAGGCCGCGGCGGCGGCGTAATGGCCCTGTGGTTGATCGGCGGTCACGGTGAGGTCTTCTACGGTCGCCCCAGCCGCGAGCAGCGCCTGGAGAGACGCGCGGTAGTGGTGTCCGCACAGCCACAGATCCACGGAATGCGGCCTGTTGGCTGTCGACGGCATGATGACCCGCACGACCGGCCGAGCCGGGCAGCAGCAGGCCCTCGAGGGAACGGCCGGGTCGGTGAACCTGCGCTCCTCGACGGGAGGAGGAAGTTCGCTTGCCGGTGCGTATTTCCTGAACATGGTTATAGCCTCCCGCCAGGCTCATACCGCCCGAAAGGGACTGAAGTCCCGCGGGGCCATGACGTTCGCCTGGGATCAGATCGCTTCGCTATCCCTCTCGCCCGTCCGGACACGCAGGACGCTGTCCACGTCGGACACCCAGATCTTGCCGTCGCCGATCACCCCGGTGCGGGCGTGTTTGGCGATAGCGTCCACCATGGCCTGGACATCGTGGTCCGGCACAAGGATCTCCAAGCGGACCTTGGTAAGCAGGACACCCCTTGGGTACGGGGGCAGGTCCTCGTTAGCGATGTCCACCTTGACCGCCCCGGCGGCACGCTCCCCGAACTGCCGCCCAAAGCCGCGCACGTCCGTGACGGTGAGGCCGCGGCCCTTGTTGGCGAGCACCGTGTCGATGAGCTCCTCGAGCTTCTCGCGCCTGACGATGGCGGTGACCAGCTTCATCTCGGTCTCCTCCCGGTCCTTTAGCCCGTTTCACCCTGGCTGTTCACGAGACCAGCGTGCAGAGGCGAACGTCCTGGTAGTCCGGGACCCCGCCCTGCGCGGATCCCGGGCGCACGGCGCTATCGACAGCGCGCAGGGGAATGCCATGCTTTCGCCGGAAGCACGCCAGGCATGCGGACGGAGCGTGATCGTCATGAGCGCCGGATCGCGGATGGCCACGGGCAGGCCAGGGAGGGTGCCGGTAGTGCGCGCCACGCCGGCGGACCTGATGCAGTCAACGGCGGACGTAGGACCCGTACCGCTGCACGTGGGCGCCGTGCTGCTGCTGAGCGCCGGCCCTGGATTCGGCATCGAGCGGGCACGCCGGCTGCTCGGCGAGCGCATCCGCGCGGTGCCGAGGCTGCGGCAGCGGCTGCACCGGGCGCCACCCGGATGCGGGCGGCCGTTCTGGGCCGACGATCCCACATTCGACGTGCAGCGCCACATCCGGCAAGTGCCCTGCCCCGCGCCCGGCGGCGAGCGGGCCCTGCTGGACGTCGCCGCGGCTCTGGTCGCCGAGCCGCTGCCCAGGTCCCGGCCGCTGTGGTCAGCCACGTTCGTGACCGGCCTCGCTGGGGGCGACACCGGCCTGGTCGTCGTCATGGATCATGTGCTGGCCGACGGGATCGGCGGGCTCGCGGTCCTGGCCAGGCTGGTGGACGGCAGCCCCGTCCCGGCAGCTGGCGGGCAGGCGCCCTTCCCCGCACCGGGACCCACGGCGCGGGCCCTGGCGGCAGACGCCTGGGCGGAGCGGGCGGCCCGCCTGACCCGTCTAGCCCTCGGCGCGCGCACGATCCGGCAGGGCCTAGCCGAGCTATCCGGCGCCCGCCCGCCACGCAAGCTCAAGCCGACATCCTTGAACCGCCCCACCGGACGCCGCCGGCGGCTCGATGTGGTCGATGCCGAGCTCGCCACGGTCCGCGACCTAGCGCACGCGTGCGGCGGCACCGTCAATGACGCGATCCTCGCCTCCGTCGCCGGGGCGCTGCGGGCCCTGCTGGCCAGCCGGGGCGAGCAACTGGACCTGGTAACGATCTCGGTACCGGTATCCGCGCGGGGGTCTGACGCTGGCGGCCTGCTCGGCAACCAGGTCGGGGCGATGCTGGTGCCGCTGTGCGCCACGGGCAGCCTGGCCGACCGGGTGACGCGGGCGGCCGCCGTCACAGGCGAGCGCAAGCGGCAGGCGCGCGGCACATCGGTCGCGCTGCTCGCGCCGCTGTTCGGGCTGCTGGCCGCCACCGGGTTGCTGCGCTGGTTCTTCAACCACCAGGGTCTGGTCCACACGTTCGTCACCAATATGCGCGGGCCAGCGGAGCCCCTCACGTTCGCCGGCGCCGCGGTGCGCGCGGTGCTGCCCGTCCCCTATATCACCGGCAACATCTCGGTCACCTTCGCGGCGCTCTCGTATGCGGGGACCCTCTGGATCACCGTGCTGTCCGACCCAGCCCTGGTGCCGGACGTCACGGAACTGACCGCTGCCCTGCGCGGCGAACTAGGAACCAGGCAGCATCGCCGCGGCGCGTCCTAGTGACCGACGGCCTTGCCCTTTGGGTGGTACGCCCCTGCCGCCATGGCCGCCCCGCGCCGAGTCTGGCAGGAGAGCGTCGCGGAGCCGTCCTGGGGTCCGGCGACGCCAACGGGAGGTGGATCGGGGATGCGAGCGCGGCCAGAGATCAGCAAGCTGGGCCTTAACGCGGGCAAGAAGGCGAGGCTGCACAGGATCCTGTATCAGTTCGGGCTGCGGAACGGGACCGCGCTATTTCTGCCATACGACCAGGGCCTAGAGCATGGTCCGCGAGATTTCTTCGCGAACCCGGAAGCCGGCGATCCTGCCTACATCGCGCGGCTGGCTGTCGAGGGCGGGTTCAACGGCATCGCGATCCAGATCGGTCTCGCGGAGAAGTTCTACTGGGAGTACGCCGGCGAAGTGCCGCTGATCCTGAAGCTCAACGGGAAGACGGACATACCGCCAGATGACCAGGCTCTGTCCCCGCTGCACGCGAGCGTCGCCGATGCCGTGCGGCTCGGGGCTGACGCGGTGGGATACACCCTGTACGTGGGAACTCCGGCGGCCGAGGCGGACTTCGCCCAGTACCGGCAGGTCCGGGACGAGGCGCGGCGGCTAGGCATGCCGCTCGTCGTGTGGGCGTACCCGCGCGGCGCGGCGATCGAGGCCAAGGGCGGCAAGGACTCTTTCTACGCTGTCGACTACGCGGCACGGACGGCCAGCGAACTTGGCGCGGACGTGGTGAAGGTGAACTTCCCGCATCCGGAGAAGCGCACCGCGGTGCCGGGCGCGTATGACGCGGAATTCTCCGCCGGCCAGGCCATCGACGCGGTCGTCCGGTCGGCTAACCGGACCCTGCTGCTCGTCTCCGGCGGAACGCGGGCGGGCGACGAGGCCATGCTCGAGAAGGCGCGGCTATCGATGGAGGCAGGGGCCACCGGGCTGATATTCGGCCGCAATGTGTGGCAGCGCGGACATCGCGAATCGCTGGCTTTCGCCACCCGGCTGCACGAGATACTCGCCAAGTACGGTGACGCGTGAGGAGCGGCTGATGGCCGTGCTGGTGCTGTTGCGCCACGGCGAGAGCGCGTGGAACGCCGCGGACGTTTTCACTGGCTGGATCGACGTGGGGCTGAGCGATCGCGGCAAGCGGCAGGCGCAGGAGGCCGGGTGGCTTCTCGCCGCCCGGGGTTGCCTCCCCGACGTGGCGCATACCTCGGTTCAGGGCCGGGCCATCCAGTCCGCGGACCTCGCGCTTGCCGCGTGCGGGCGGCCGTGGGTTCCGGTGCGGCGGTCCTGGCGGCTCAATTCGAACCACTATGGCGCGCTGCAGGGACGCAGCAAGGCGGAGGTCCGGGCGGAGGCCGGAGATGAACAGTTCATGCTCTGGCGGCGCGGGTACCGCGTGCGCCCGCCGCAAGCTGAGCCGGACGACGATCCGCGCTACGCCGCCCTGCCGCCTGAGGCGCGGCCGCGCGGCGAGTCGCTGCACGACGTGACCCGGCGGCTGCTGCCCTACTGGTACGACGCGATCGTCCCCGACCTGCGCCGGCACGACTGCGTGCTGGTGGTGTCCCATGGCAACACGCTGCGCGCGCTGATCAAGCACCTCGACGCAGTCAGCGACGACGCGGTATCCAGGCTTGAGGTGCCGAACGCGCTCCCGCTGCGCTACGAGCGGTTCTGACCCGGTTCACTCCCACCGGAAGTAGCGCACGGCCAGGAAGCCGAAGATCACGGTATAGCCGGCCATCACAAGCAGTGACTGAGCCGACGGGAACGCGCCCCCCATGGAGTTCTGCAGCGCCTGCACGGCGGCGCCGAGCGGGGTCCAGTCGCCGATGTCCCTGAGCGCCGGGGCCATGACCTCGTGGGGCACCCACAGACCGGCGATGAACAGCGAGGGGTTACGCCTTGCGGAGGTGAAGGACCTCAACCGCGACCGTGGAACTGCCGTCTGCCGCGTTCGCGGCGGGTCCGCTAGTGGCCGGGATCACGCTCATCGGCACTCCTCGCTCGCCCTCAATTCCAAGCTCACCGCGCTTGACCATGGAGCGCAGAGGCAAAGGTCCTGATGGCGCCGGTTGCTAGGCCCGGCTTGGGGTTCCCCGGCCGGACGTCGCGGCCGCGGGCCGGCTCGCGGCCGCGGGGAGCTCGATGATCAGCGCGCGGGCACCGTCCGGGCTCTCCGCTGAGCGGAACGTGTCGCCCATCGCCTCGGTGAGATCGCGCGCGAGCCGCAATTCCAGGCTGTCCGGCTCGCTGCCCCGTGGCTCAGGGGACCCCGCGACGGTTACCCGGAGTTCGACAGTCCCCGCTCGGCTGGCAGCGGCGATCACCGGCGGAACGCCGCGCGGGCAGTGCCGTAGCGCGTCGGCGGTCAGGCTGGTCAGGATCCGGGTGAGCAGGCCGGCATCGGCGACCACGTCCGGCAGGTCCTCCGGCAGGGTGAGGGTGATGTCCGGCGCGCCTGGGCCCAGGTCTTCCATGACGGCCGCGAGCACCTCGTCAAGGTCGACCTGCCGTAGGTAGATCTCCAGCGCTCCGGCGTGCAGCCGCCTTAGTTCGCTGAGGTCGGCGATCACCTGAGAGACGTACGAGACCGCGTGGCGGCCCTGCGCGGCCAGCGCGGCTCTCTGGTCCGCGGCGAGGCCCGGGTCAGCGAGCTCTGCCAGGGCACGTTCCGCCTTCTGCAGCTGCTCGCGTGCCTGCTGCCCGGTGGCGGCGAGCACGGCCGAGCGGGAACGCCTGTCGGCGGCGGTCCGCGCGGCGTCAGCGTCCTGCTCATCCTGGCGGCGCCGGAGCAAGCCCGCGATCATCGGGGCGGCACAGCAGGAGAGCAGCTGGCTGCCCTCGGCGCTGAGCGGGTGCCCGCGACCCGCGAGCGCGATGGTCTCGGTGA
>Ga0187814_10000085_pt1 | contig 22577 bp, 18 predicted proteins | sample NC_S_4_FD_132450 | JGI IMG/M metagenome (GOLD analysis project Ga0187814, IMG submission 132450) | Wetland sediment microbial communities from Neuse River Estuary, North Carolina, USA - ASW-S_4 | ecosystem: Environmental > Aquatic > Freshwater > Wetlands > Sediment | place: USA: North Carolina... | reverse complement strand
CGGCTACAAGATTGCCAATCCCACGATCTACGGGACGATGAACGACGAGGAGCTCACCAAGCTCTTCGAGGGCTTCGGCTGGCACCCTCTGATCGTCGACGACGAGGACCTGGACGGCGCGCTGGCGTCGGCCCTCGACACCGCCTACGGCGAGATCCGCGAGCTCCAGTCCTCGGCCCGCAGCGGCCAGCGGCCCGAGCGGCCCAGATGGCCGATGCTGGTGCTCCGTTCGCCGAAAGGCTGGACCGGCATCCACGAGCTCGACGGGGTCCTGATCGAGGGCACCTCGAAGGCGCACCAGGTTCCCGCGATGCAAGCGAAGACGAATCCCGAGCACCTTCGGGCGCTGGAGCAATGGCTGCGCTCCTACCGGGCCGAGGAGCTCTTCGACGAGCACGGCGGCCCGGCCGAGGAAGTCCTTGCGATGTGCCCCACCGGCGACCGGCGCATGGGCGCCAATCCGCACGTGAACGGGGGACGCCTGCGCGTTGCGCTGCGTCTACCCGAGCTCTCGACCCACGCGGCCGAGGTCTCGGCTCCCGGTGCCGGCACTGACAGTGCGCTGGGGACGCTGGGCAAATACCTCGCGGACGTCTTCGAGCTCAACCGCGACCAGCAGAACTTCCGCATCGTGTGCCCCGACGAAGTTGCTTCCAACCGGCTGGGTGCCGTCTTCGACGTCGAGAACCACGCTTACGAGTGGCCGACCGATCCGGCGATCAGCCCTGACTACGTCCACGACGGGCGCATCATGGAAGTGCTCTCCGAGCACAACTGCCAGGGCTGGCTCCAGGGCTACGTGCTGACCGGGCGGCACGGGATCTTCCCCTGCTACGAGGCGTTCATCCCGATCGTCGACGGAATGGTCAACCAGTACGGCAAGTTCCTGAAGATGTCGCGCTCGGAGGCCCCGTGGCGTGAGCCGGTGGCGTCGCTGAACTATCTGCTGACCTCGGTGGGCTGGCGACAGGACCACAACGGCTACTCGCATCAGATGCCAGGGTTCATCAACTCGATGCTCAACCGCCGCGAGGACACCGCGCGCGTATACCTGCCGCCGGACTCCAACACCCTCCTGGCGACAATCGAGGAGTGCCTTCAGGCGACCGGGCGCATCAATCTCGTGATCGCGTCCAAGCACCCGTTGCCGACATGGCTGCCGATCGACGAGGCGATCGATCACGTCCAACGCGGGGCGTCTCGCTGGGCTTGGGCGAGCAACGATGACGGGGATGCGCCTGACGTCGTGCTCGCGAGCTGCGGGACGATCCCAACACTCGAGTCGCTTGCGGCGACAAGCGTCCTGCGCGAGGAGGTCCCCGACCTCAAGGTCCGCTTCGTCAACGTGACGAACCTGTTCGCGCTCGCGCTGCCCGAGGCGCATCCCGATGGCATGTCAACCGACGCGTTTCGAGAGGTGTTCACGGATGACCGTCCGGTCATCTTCGACTTCCACGGCTATCCCTCGGCCGTGCACCAGCTGATCCACCGCCGGCCTCGTCAGGAGCGTTTCCACGTGCGCGGCTACGCGGAGGAGGGGACCACGACAACTCCGTTCGACCTGCTCGCGATGAACGCGGTCGATCGCTACCAGCTGGCGATCGACGCCCTCAGTCGAGCGGATGTCGCCGTCAGCGAGCTCGTCCGCGGGATGTCGGGCGCGTTCGCCGTACGGAGCATCGCGGGCGCCCGGGAGGCGATCGACAAGTTCGCCGAGCGGCGCACCGAGCTTCGCCGCCAGGTGCGCGAGAACGGCGACGACCCCGACGAGATCAAGAACTGGGTGTGGCCAAGCAGCGAGCCGGTGGGGGTGTGATGGCCCAGAGCGTCGCGGATGCTCGCGATCGGGCCCGCCTGATGTACGACGGGGCCGAATACGAGCAGAGTCTCCAGGCGGCCTTGGAGGGCTTGAGCTCATACCCTGACGACGTCGAGCTGCTGGTGCTCGCGGGACGCGCGGGCATCGAGCTCGACGATGACGATGCCGTCGAGCACCTCCGCCGCGCCACCGAGCTCGCACCCGACGATGCCAGCGCCTGGCATCACTATGGGGAGGCCCTCGCCGCCGAGGGCCGAACGCCCGAAGCGGACACCGCCTTCCGCCGCGCCGTCGAGCTCGACCCCGAGGATCAGCTCGCGCTCACCCATCTCGGGCACACCGCCCTGGCCGCCGGACACAACGAGGAGGGCGTCGGGTATCTGGCGCGCGCCGCCGACATCGCCCACGCGGGCGCCGGAGCGTCGACGGCATCGATCAGCCTCGTCGACATGTATCGCTCGTTTGGGCAGTACGAGGACGCCCTCGCACAAGCCCGCAGGCTGGCCGACGCCGCGCCCGACGACGTGCTCACCTGCCTCGACGTAGCCGAGCTGAGCGCAGCGGTCGGACAGCTCGACGAGGCGCGCAGCGCGTTCGAGCTTCTGCGCGAGCTCGACGACGTCCCGGGACATGAGGCCTACCCGTTGCACGGATTGATCCAGGTCGAGATCCAGGGCGGAAACTGGGTTCGGGCGCGAGAGCTGACCCAGCAGGCGGCAGCGATCGACCCCCGTGGCCTGAGCACCGACGTCGCCGCGTTCCTACGCGAGGAGGAAGGTGAGCCGGGCGAGGAGCCGGCTCCCACTCGTACCGAGGTCGAGGAGGCTCTGGCCAGCTCGCTTGCAGACTACCGGCGGATGCTCGCCGACGATCAGCGCATCGGCGCAGGAGGAGTCAATGGCTGACACAGCGCCCGCCACCGCCGCCAGCCGAGCCGTCTCGGCCGAGTGGCTTCGCTGTCCGGCGTGCGGCGCATTCGTCTATCACAAGCGCCTCAAGCGCAACCTCGGTGTGTGCCCTGAGTGCAACCATCACTTCCGCCTGCGGCTGCGAGAGCGGATCTCGCAGCTGATGGACCCCGACAGCGTTGAGGAGCTGAGCGGCGACCTCGAGCCGCTCGACGCCCTGTCGTTCAGCGATTCAAAGCCCTATGGCGACCGCATCCGCGAGGCGCAGCACAAGACCGGCATCAAGGCCGGCGCCGTGTACGGCACGGCGACGATCGAGGAATTGCCGCTCGTGTTCGCGGCGGTCGACTTCGCGTTCATCGGCGGGAGCATGAGCGGAGCGGTCGGAGAGGCGATCACGCGTGCAGCCGAGCTCGCGCTGGAGCGGCGTTTGCCCCTGCTCGTGATCTCGGCTTCGGGCGGTGCCCGGATGCAGGAGGGTTGCGTCTCGCTGATGCAGATGGCCAAGACCAGCCAGGCGGTGGCCCGGCTGGCCGAGGAAGGTGTCCCCTTCTTCTCCCTGCTCACCGACCCAACCTACGGCGGGGTGAGCGCGTCCTACGCAACGCTCGGTGACGTCCTGATCTCCGAACCGGGCGCGCATATCGGCTTCGCCGGCCCGTCGGTGATCGAGCAGACGATCCATCAGCAGCTTCCGGAGGGCTTCCAGACCGCGGAGTTCCTGCTTGATCACGGCATGCTCGACGTCGTCGAGCCGCGCGAGAACATACGGCGCACGCTGCGCAACCTGCTGGCGCTGCATGCCGCAGCCGAGTCGGCTCGCTCCGAAGGGAGCGCGGCGCGGGCGAACCGCCTGCCAAGCACCGAGGGGCAGCCCCCGATCACCGATCCCGACCAAATCCGTGTCCGGGCGCCGTGGGAGGTCGTCGAGCTCGCCCGCCACATCGACCGGCCGCGGATGCTCGACCTCACAGGCTTCGTGCTCGACGAGTTCCACGAGCTGCGCGGGGATCGCCTGTTCAGGGAGGACCGGGCAATCATCGGCGGGCTCGGACGGATCGGCGAGCTGACCGTGATGGTGATCGGCCAGCAGAAGGGCCATACCACGGGCGAGATGATGGAGCACAACTTCGGCATGCCCGAGCCAGAGGGTTACCGCAAGGGCATGCGCCTGATGCGCTACGCCGCCCGCTTCGGCCTGCCGCTGCTCACGCTGGTGGACACGCCGGGGGCCTACCCGGGCCTCGGCGCCGAGGAGCGTGGCCAGTCGATCGCGATCTCGGAGTCGATCATGCTGATGTCACGGCTGCCGATTCCGATCGTCACCGTGGTGACGGGCGAGGGCGGCAGCGGCGGCGCGCTGGCCCTTGCCACGAGCGACCGGGTCCTGATGATGGAGAATGCCTACTACTCAGTGATCAGCCCCGAGGGATGCTCGACGATCCTGTTCAAGGACGCAGCCGCGGCGCCGCGCGCGGCCCAGGCGCTGCGGATCACGAGCCCGGATCTCCTGCGCCTTGGCGTGATGGACGCGGTCGTGCCCGAACCCGATGAAGGCGCGCACGCGGATCCAGTCGCCGCCGGGGCGAACCTGCGAGCGGCGATCGTCGCGAGCCTCGAGGAGCTTTTGCCGCTCGACGTCGACCAGCTGCTGGCGCAGCGCTACGAGCGCTTCCGCAAGTTCGGTGCGCCCGGACGACAACCGGTACTTCCGCCGATCACAGGGGGGACATGAGCAAGTCCGATGACAAAGCAGACAGTCCCGATCGGGACATGATCGAGTCCGTTTGGGCCGAGGCGCGCGACCTGATCCGGCGGTTGGAGGGAAGCACCGTCCAGCGCTTCGCTGTCGCCGCGGGCGACTACAAGATCGAGATCGAGCGAGGGGCCGCGGTCGCCCCGCCGCCCGGCCCGCTACCCCCGGCCGACTCCGGACCGGCGCTCCCGAGCGGCCAGCCGGTCGCCACCGGTGCGGGACCGGGGCTCGGCGTGGCGCCCGGCGCGCGGATGGCGTCTGGCGTGTTCACGCTCGAGCAGCCCGCAGACAACCGGACACCCGTCCTGGCTCCGCTCGTCGGAACGTTCTACCGCGCCGCCAAGCCCGGGGAGAAGGCGTTCGTCGAGGTCGGCGACACCGTCGACGCCGGCCAGACGGTTTGCATTGTCGAGGCGATGAAGATGATGAATGAGGTCGTGGCGGGCGAGCCCGGCAAGGTCGCGGAGATCGCCGCCGAGAACGGCGAGTGGGTCGAGTTCGAGCAGGTCCTCATGTACCTGGAGCCCACCGAGGCGTAGGACGGGCCAGGGAAGGTGAGCGAGGCGTGTTCGAGAAGGTCCTGATCGCCAACCGCGGCGAGATCGCCCTGCGCGTGGCACGCGCCTGCCGCGAGCTCGGCGTGAAGTCGGTCGCCGTGTACTCGACCGCGGACGCCGAGTCCGCTGTCGTCCGGTTCGCCGACGAAGCTGTCCACGTGGGGCCACCGCATCCTGGCAAGAGCTATCTGCACATCCCCAACCTGATCGGGGCGGCGCAGAAGACGGGGGCGGACGCCATCCACCCCGGGTACGGGTTTCTCTCGGAGGATCCGTTCTTTGCGGAGATCTGCGCGAACAACGGGTTCACGTTCATCGGCCCGGAGCCCGAGGTGATGGAGAAGGTCGGAGACAAGGCGATCGCGCGCGATCTCATGCAGAAGGCCGGGCTGCCGCTGCTACCCGGGACGATCGAGCCGGTTCAGACGGTCGACGAGGCCCTGGAGATCGCCAACTCGATCGGGTACCCGGTGATCATCAAGGCGGTGGCCGGAGGAGGTGGCCGCGGGATGAACGTGGTCCGGCGAGAGGCCGACCTGGCGCGCCTCTACCAGACCACGCGGGCGACTGCCCAGGCCGTGTTCAAGGACAGCGCCGTGTACATCGAGCGCTACCTCGACGCTCCGCGGCACACCGAGGTGCAGTTGGTCTGCGACGGCCACGGCAACGGCGTGTACTTCTTCGAGCGCGACTGCTCGGTACAGCGCCGTCACCAGAAGCTGATCGAGGAGGCCCCTTCACCCCACCTCTCCGATGAGCAGCGCCGGGACATCGGCGAGCGCGCGGTCAAGGGAGCGCTGTCGGTGGGCTACACGGGCGCGGGGACGATGGAGTTCCTGCTGGACGACGACGGCAACCTCAGCTTCATGGAGATGAACGCCCGCATCCAGGTCGAGCATCCCGTCAGCGAGATGATCACGGGAGTCGATCTGATCCAGGAGCAGATCCGCGTAGCCGCCGGCGAGCACCTGTCGGTCTCCCAGGACGATCTGCGCGTGATGGGGCACGCGATGGAGTGCCGCGTAAACGCCGAGGACCCCGACCATGATTTCGCCCCGGCGGCGGGACGCCTCGATGTATATGTGCCCCCCGGCGGCCCGTGGACGCGGGTCGACTCGCACTGCTATCCCGGATGGGCAATCGCCCCGTTCTACGACTCCCTGATCGCCAAGCTGATCGTCTGGGCGCCCAGCCGGGACGAGGCGATCGAGCGCATGGACCGGGCCCTGAGCGAGTTTCAGATCGAGGGACGTGGCGTCAAGACGACGGTCCCGTTCCACCGCCGCGTGCTCGCCGACGAGCGCTTCAGGTCGGCCGACATCTCGACCGAGTTCGTCGAGCAGTTTCTGCGCCCGGAGCCCGCCGCGATCGGACAGCCCTGAGCAGCACCGAGATCTCCCCCGCGCGGGCTCCGATCGATAGAGTGCGCGCCATGGGCGGGCCCGTGGCGCGTTTGGAGGTGGTCGCAGGGAATGCGGCCGGAATGTCGATCCTGATCGAGGACGAACTGGTCGTCGGCCGGCACGCCGAAGGCGCCGGCCGCCTGGCGGACGACGGGGAGATTTCGCGCTCGCACGCTCGGTTCACCTTGGACGACAGCGGTTACTGCGCGGTCGATGACCTTGGCTCGACGAACGGAACGTTCGTGAACGGCCTGCGAATCTCGGGCCCGCAGACGCTGTCCGAGGGCGACACGATCGAGCTCGGAGCGACGACGCTGGTCGTCCGCGAGCTGCCCTCGGTCGCGCAAGCGCCGGTGGCCGAGCCGGAGGCGCGGCAGTCCACGGTGCGACCGGGCGCTGCTTCGGTCCCGGTCACGGAGGAGGCGGTACCCGCGCCTGTCGCGGAGGAGGCCCCCGCCGCGCCTGTCGCGGAAGAGGCCCCCGCCGCGCCTGTCGCAGAAGAAGAGCCCGGTCTCGGACCCGAGGAGGGGCTCGCCACGGCGAAGCTCGACCTCCAGATCGAGGTGGACTTCGCGGCCCGCGAGGCATGGCTCTCCTTGGGTGACGCGTCTGAGCAGGTCCGGCTGGTGTTCGAAGGCGGCGGCTGGCATGCCGCTCCCACGCAGCAGATCGAGGAGGGAAGCGAAGCATGAGCGAAGGGTCGACCACGATTGACGTGCCCAGCCACATCCTCGATTTCCTGAGCCAGCAGCAGACCCTCACCCTGGCGACCGCGTCTCCCTCTGCGGTCCCGCGCGCGAGCTCCTTCATGTATGTCAACGAAGGTCCTAGCCTCTACTTCTGGAGCCGCGCCACCACGATCACCGCGCGTCAGATCCAGCAGAACCCGGTGGTCGCGTTCACGATCGACGACTACACCGGCGATCTCAACCAGACCCGCGGCGTGCAGGGCATCGGCGAGTGCTCAGTCCTGCTCAGCGGCGAGCAGATCGCTCGCGTCGCCGACCTGTTCGGGCAGAAGTTTCCCTCGCTCTCGCCTGGGTCGACGATGAGCATCTCCTTCTTCCGGATCAACCCGACCGAGCTCCAGTTCATCGACAACACGGCCAAGGGAGGGGGAGCCACGGCTCCCTCCGACGGGACCTTCGGGGCCGAGTTTCACCGCGAGCGCTCCTACAGTGTCGTGACCGACCTGCCCATGCAACGGGCCGAGAGGATCATCGTCTCACTCCAGAGCATCCAAGTGCCCGCCGGCGAGACGATCGTGCGGCAGGGCGCCCCCGCAGACAAGTTCTTCATCCTCGTGACGGGAGAAGCCGAGGTCCTGCACGACGAGGGCGGGGAGCAGCGACAGATCGCATCGCTCACCGCCGGCCAGCTGTTCGGGGAGGTGGCGATCATGCGCGAGCAGCCACGGACTGCCACTGTGCGCGCGACCACCGACGCAAAGCTGCTCGCGCTCGAACGCGACGAGTTTCGAGATCTGATCGCCCAGTCGCTCGAGATCACCCCCGACTTCGACCAGGTGATCCGCGCTCGGCTAGACGCCCAGGGCAACCGTTAGCACGAACCTCCAGCTCGCGTGGCCGGGTTCACCAGCAAGGACTTCCGATCCGCCGTCGGCTCGTTCGCCACGGGCGTGACCGTCGTCACGACTCGCGGCGAGGAGCACTCTTACGGGATGACCGCCAACGCCTTCTCCTCCGTCTCGCTCGACCCACCGCTCGTGCTCGTGTGCGTGATCAGTGAATCCGAGGGAAGCAACCACATCCAGCAGAATCGCTGCTTCGCCGTGAACATCCTCCACGCTGATCAGGAGCCGATCTCGCGCTATTTCGCCTCCCGTGATCGGCCTCGTGGCCAAGACGCGTTCCGTGAGGTGCGGCATCGCACGGGTGCCACCGGCTCGCCAATCCTTGAGGGCGCCGCCGGCTATCTGGATTGCCTTCTGCACGCCGACCACGAAGCCGGCGATCACCGGATATTCATCGGCGAGGTGATCGAGCTCGGCTTCGAACCCGCGGCCAAGCCGCTGCTGTTCCACGGCGGGCAGTACCGGCTGCTCACGAGCGATTAGGGCCCCGAGTTAGCGGTCGGCTTCCGGCCCGGCGCCGGCCGACGGACCGTTAGTGGAGCAGCAGATAGAGGACCACCGCGACGATCACGACCAGCAGGATCGGCAGGATGATCTTCGCGCGCGGCGGGAGGCCCTGCCCACGAGCGGGCCGCCGCCGTGCCTCGCCGGCGCCGGCGCCACCTGGCGCGCCCACCCCGGGGAGACCAACCCCCGGCAAGCCCACGCCCGGTAGATCGGCTCCGGGCAGCGCGGCCGGCGGGGTTCCCGCGGCCGGAGCGCTTCCGGCGGGCGGAGCGGGTGGAGCGCTCGAGGGCGGCGGAGCGCTCGGCGGCTGCAGTGGCGGCACGGTGCGAATCGTCGTCTTCTCGGCGACGTCGAAGATGGGCTTATCGCGGGCCACGGTCCTGTCGGTGACCTCGGCGATCGGCTCGGAGCGAGCGACCGTCCGGTCCGGCACATCCGCCACCGGCTCCGGGCGAGCGACCGTCCGGTCCGGCACATCCGCCACCGGCTGCGCACGCGCCACCGTCCGGTCCTGGACGTCGAAGACCGGCCGGTCGCGGGCGACCGTCATCTCGCCCACGACGATGTCGGATTTGCCGCCGGCGCCTTCGGCCGCCGCCACCTCATTCGGGGCGAGGACCAGCGCGACCTCGGACTTGCCCATCCTGATGGTGGCGGAGTGCGTGAGGACCACGGTCCCGGTGATCCGGCCGCCGTCGACGAAGGTTCCGTTGAGCGAACCGAGATCCTCGACCTCGGTGCCACCGGGACCAGGCCGGATCGCGGCATGCCGGCGCGACATCTCGTCATCGTCGATGACGACGTCAACGCCCTCGCGTCCGAACAAGAGCTCTCGGTCGCACTCGATGGTCCGCCCCTGAGCGGGACCGGAGGTGATCCTAAGCGTCGCCATCGGCGTCAGCGCGACCTTAGTAGCCCTGCGTAACTGCGTCAACTGCGCCGGCCGTGACCCAAGAGCCCTGGGCCCCGGACGGCTCACCGCGAGGGCGTGAGAACGACCTTGCCGACGTTCCGCCGCTCGGCGACGAAACGGTGCGCATCGGGCGCTCGCTCGAACGGGAACGTCTGCGCGATCACGGGGCGGATCGTGCCGTCGGCCAGCATTTCGCCCAGCGGCCCGGCATAGCGCTCCTGCGTTCCGAACTCGTCCCACAGATTCATCACGTTCAGCCCGACCACTCCTTTCGACTGAGACATCAACACGGCCGGGTGGAACCAGGGCATCTGCGCCATAGCCCGCGGGAACGCGATCGTGTCCTTGCGCCGATCGCCCGTCACCGAGCCGCTGACCCCGAAGCAGACGAGCCTGCCGCCGGGGCGCAGGAGCCGGAAGCTGCGGCGGAAGCTGCGCCCTCCGATGCCATCGATCACGAGATCGAGCCCCGGCAGGCCAAGCTCCCAGCCGGAGCGGGTGTAGTCGAGCGGATGATCGACCCCGATCGCGCGGATCACCTCGTGCTTACCCGGCGAGGCGGTACCCCACACCTCGGCGCCTGAGCGCTTGGCGATCTGAGTCGCCGCAACGCCGACGCCGCCGGCAGCGGCGTGGATCAGCACCCGCTCACCGCTACGTAGGTTGCCCGCCCGTATCAGCGCCTCCCAGGCGACGGTATAGCTCGTCGGGACAGCAGCGCCCTGCTCGAATCCGATTCCGTCGGGCAGTGGTATGAGGTCATCGGCGGGAACCGCCGCACGCTCCGCATAGCCACCGAAGCGGACCCGAGCGATCACGCGGTGACCGATCTCGAGTGGGCCGTCGACACCGTCGCCCAACGCCGCCACGATGCCCGACACCTCGCCTCCCGCGACGAACGGAGGGGTCGGCGACGGCAGCTTCCCCCGTTTCAGCATCCCGCTCCGGGCCATCAGGTCGGCGAAGTTGACGCCCGCCGCGTGAACGTCGACCATGACTTCGCCACGACCAAGCGGCGGATCGGGGAGCTCCTGGACCTGTAAGACGTCCGGCGGCCCATAGGTCGTGACCACCACCGCGCGCACGCACAAAAAGCTACATCGTCGGCTGGGCGCAAATGGCTCCGAAGCCTTGACGGGAGTAGGGAAGCGCCATAGGATCGGGCCCCGCTATGCGGCCGGGCACCGGGCACCGGACGCGCGAAAAGGGGGATTCTCAATGTTTTGCCGAGTAACGCATGTTCAGGCACCAGAGGGCAGGGTCCAAGAGGGGCTTAAGCTCTGGTACGACAACGTTCTGCCGGTCACCAAGGCCCGCGAAGGCTTCAAGGGCGCCCTCTCGATGGTCGACATGGAGACGGGCAAGGCGCTCTCGGTCACGTTCTGGGAAGGTGAGAGCGAGATGCTCGCGAGCACCGAGGCCGAGTACCACAAGCAGGCGATGAAGCGCTTCGGCGAATTCTTCGAGAACGCCCACGAGCCGGAGAACTTCTCGCTTCATCTCTTCACCGGGGACATCTTCAATGGCACGTTTGCAGCCGACGAGTCCGCCGAGAAGGTCGCGCAAAGCTAACAACGTCTGGGCGGTGAGCCCCGGGACGGCTTCCAACTGCCTCTGAAGCGACGGGCCACCGTCTCGCCGTGTCGAATTCAGTCGCCATCGTCTCCGGTGCCGAAGTCGGTCGCGAGTTCACCGTCGGGGAGGTGCTGCTCGTCGGGCGTGGCCCTGATGCGGATGTGGTGATCTCCGAATCGGACGTGTCCGCCAGGCACGCCGAGCTCTCCCCCAACGGCGATGGCATTGCGATCGTGGATCTCGGATCGACAAACGGCACGTTCGTCAACGGCGAGCGCGTGGTCAAGACACGTCAGCTGGGCGTCGGTGACCGGATCCAAATCGGGGGGACGGTGCTTGAGGTCCGGTCGAACACGCCGGCAGCAAGCGATGTCAAGCTCGGCCCGCCCGGGCTCGAGGTCACGAGGGTCCGGCAGATTCCGACGGTGCCGACGCTCAGGTTCGACTCCGGTCCGCTTGCCGGGACGACCGTGCCAGTCGGCAGCCAGGTCGTCGTAGGGCGCGATCCTGCCACGGCCGACGTGCTGCTCGAAGGGGACACTGACGTTTCGCGGCGGCACGCGGTGTTCTCGCCCGCCGGCGAGGGGATGACGGTGCAGGACCTCGGCTCGACCAACGGCACGTTCGTCAATGGCCGGCGCATCCCCGCCTACGCCGTGGCCCTCGCCAACGGCAACCAGGTACAGATCGGCGACTCGGTCATCGAGGTGATGATCTCCGCTCCGCTGGTCGTCGCGCCGCCGGCGGCACCGGCTCCGGCCCAGGCACCTCCGAGCCAGGCGCCAAACAGCATCGAGGTCATTGGCTTGGTCAAGCAATTCGGTACTCACAGGGCCGTCGACGGGATCAACCTGCACGTCGACCCCGCCGAGATCTACGGGTTCCTGGGCCCGAATGGAGCCGGAAAGTCGACCACCGTGCACATGTTGACGACGCTGCTACCGCCCAGCGGAGGGACCGCGCGCATCGCCGGATTCGACGTGGCCAAGCAGGGGGCGCGGGTACGCGCGACGATCGGGGTCGCGTTGCAGGCGGCGGCGCTGGACGCGCAGCTGAACTCGTGGGAGCACATGGACCTGCAGATGTCGCTACAGGGCGTCCCAAAATCCGAGCGGAGCAAACGGAAGACCGAGCTGATCGAGCGAGTTGGACTGACGTACGCCGCTGATCGGCGGGTCGGGGGGTACTCCGGCGGCATGAAGCGCCGGCTCGACCTCGCGCTCGCGCTCGTGCACCGGCCGCGCGTGCTGTTCCTCGATGAGCCGACGACGGGACTCGACCCGCAGAGCCGCACCGCGCTGTGGGAGGAGGTGGCCCGGCTGGTCAAGGAAGAGGGGATGACGGTCTTCCTGACCACCCAGTACCTGGAGGAGGCCGACGTCCTGGCCGACCGCGTCGGCATCATCGACAAGGGGGAGATCGTCGCCGAGGACACGCCGGCCCGTCTGAAGGCGGAGATCGGTCGCCCCACCCTGGAAGTCGACCCCGCCGAGGGCGAGGACTGGTCCGCGGTGGGCAGCGTGCTCGAGCGCTTCGGTGAGCTGGCCAGCGCCCAGCACCAGGGCGTGGCCGTCCGGCTGCGACCGGGCGTCGAAGGTCTCGCCGACGTCATCCGCGCGCTCGACGCGGCAGGCCTCCGGGTGGCCAACGTCGAGCTGCATACGCCGACCCTCGACGACGTCTTCCTGATCAAGACCGGTCACTCGCTTGAAGGTGGGGGCGGCGGCTCGGACGCCAACGCAGAAGCGTGAGCTCGTCCCACACCGAGCAACTGCGGACCCTGGCGCTGCGGTCGATTGCGCGCTCGGCGCGACAGCCACAGGTCATGATCCCGAGCATCATCTTCCCGCTGTTCATGCTCGCGATCCTGGCGTGCGCGGGCGCTCAGGCGACGAAGGTGCCCGGCTTCCCCACGAAGTCCTATATCACCTTCGTGATCGGGTCGACGTTGATTCAGGGCGCGGTCAACGGGACGACCGTCGCGGGCCAGCTGCTCGCCGGTGACCTCGAGACGGGATTCGTGAACCGTATCCTGCTGACGCCGGTGCGCCAATGGGTGCTGCTGTTCGCCCAGCTCGCGGGGGTGGCGATGGTTGGCCTGATCGGGTCGATCGTCTTTATCGGGGTCGGGTTAATCTTCGGCGTCCATGTCAAGGCCGGCGCCGGGGGAGTGCTCGCGCTGATCGGCGTCACTTTGCTCGTGGTGATTGCGTTCGGGGCAATCGGCCTGCTCGGGGCGGCGCTGACGGGCTCGGCGGCGCAGGTACAGGCGCTGTTTGCCCTCTTCCTGGGTCTCCTGTTCATGTCGTCGATGCTGATGCCGCGGAATCTGATCACGCAGGACTGGTTCAAGACGATCGCGACGTACAACCCCCTGTCCTACCTGGTCGAGGCGAACCGAAGTCTCTTGATCAGCGGCTGGGATGCGCAGGCGCTCGCCCTGGGCTGTGGCTTTGCGATCCTGTTCTTCGTCGTGGCGATGACCGGCGCCGTCTTCGCGATGCGTCGCCGCATGGAGCGGATATGAGCGCGCGCTCGCTCGCGGTCACGATGGGCGTCTCCCGCAGGAGCGCCGTCAAGATCATCAAGAATCCGGTGATGGCGCTCGCGCCGCTGTCGGTGCCGCTGTTCATGTTCGCCGCGTTCGCGGGCGCGATGACGGCAGTCGGGAAGACCCCGGGATTCAACTATTACAACTACACCGCGTTCATCTTCGTCTTCGTCCTCTACCAGGCGATGGTGTTCGTCGCGATCTTCACAGGCATCGAGATGGCGGGCGATTTCGGCCAGGGCTTCGGCGATCGGATGATGCTCGCGGCGCCACAGCGACTTTCGATCCTCGGCGGGTACCTGCTCTTCACCTTGGGCCGCGGGCTGCTCTCGATCGCGATCGTCTGGGGGATCGCGCTGCTCACCGGAATGCCGGTGCGCGGCGACGCGCTCGAGATCGTCGGCCTGATCGTGCTGGCGCTGATGCTCGGCATCGCAACGACGCTGTGGGCTGCCGGCATTGCCCTTCGCGCCCGGTCGATCACCGCCGCCGCGCTGATCTTCATGTCCAGCTTCGTCGTTCTGTTCCTGACACCGGATTTCGTCCCGCGCCATCTGCTCACCGGTTGGCTGAAGACGGCCGCGTCCATCAACCCGCTCACTCCGGCGGTGGAGGCGGGCCGTAACTTCCTGGCCCACAAGCCCGCCCACGTGGCCCTCGCCTTCGGACTGATGGCCGGGTTGGTCGCCGTGTTCACGCTCTGGGCGATTCGCGGGATGAAGACTGCCGAGCAGGGCCCCAAGACGCCTCGCGCACGCGGTCCGAGAGCGCGTCGTGAAGCGAAGGCCGCGGCCGCCGGCGGCCACGAGGCGGGAGCGGGCCGGGCACGCGGGCCAGCCGCACGCCGCGCGCGGGCTCGCGCCCGGGCGCGGGGGTAACATGAGGTTTCATCATGCTTGTCTTCGGATTCTCGATCTTTAGCGTCGCGTCGCACGTCGGGCTGCCCGTCATCTTCGTGATCGTCATGATCGAGACCGGCTGCGGCATACCCGTGGCCCCGGGGGAGATCGCCGTCGTCAGCGGCGGCATCGAAGCGAGCCAGCATCAGCTGAATCTGATCGCGGTGATGGTCGTCGCCGCCACTGCCGCGATCGTCGGCGACAACATCGGCTACATGATCGGCCGCCAAGGTGGCCGCCGGGTGCTGGTGGCGCCAGGTCCGTTCTCGCGCCAGCGCCGCCGCGCGGTTCAGCTCGGCGATCCTTTCTTCGAGCGGCACGGCTCGAAGGCGGTGTTCTACGGCCGCTGGCTACCGATTCTCCGCGTGTTCGCGTCCTGGTTCGCCGGCGCGACCCGAATGCCTTGGCCGAAGTTCGCGGTCTGGAACGCCGCGGGCGGCATCCTCTGGGCGATAACAATCGCGTTGCTCGGGTACACGTTGGGAGCCACTGCGAAGACCGTGGTAAACGACATCGGCGCGTACGGCCTGATTCTGATGGCCCTCGGCATCACCGTCGCCTACGTGCTGCACAGGCGCCACCAGCGTCGCGTCCTCAGCGAGATCGCTCCCGAGGCGGGCGTGCCGGCGCCTGCCCAGCTGACGGTGCCGTCCCCGATCGTGGTCCCTGCGGCGGCAACGGTGTCGAGCCCGAACGTGCAAACCGACCAGGCGACGGTCATCAGGCAACGGCCGGCGCCTCATGAGCAGCCCCCGCAGTTCCCGCCGGCGACGCAGTAGCGCGGGCGCGTCATATCTCGCGGGTCACCGTGACAGTTTCGCCCGCGGGATGCCCGATCGCCAGTAGAGTTCCGACTCGGTGGCGGACACTGAGAGGGTGATTCTGATCGGGGGCGGGATCGGCGGGCTGGCCGCCGCCGCTTCGCTCCGCGCCAACGGGGTGCCGGTCGAGGTCTTCGAGCGCCAGCCCGAGCTCCGGGAAATCGGAACCGGGGTGGGCATCCAGCGGGTGGCCGCGCAGGCGCTGTTGATGCTCGGTCTCCGCGATCACCTGCGCGAGATCTCGGGGCCGGGCTTCGAGGCGCTGCGCCAGGTTTCGTGGCGCGATGGACACGTGATCACCGAGATCCCGTGGCACCGCGAGGTCGTCACCGTCCATCGCGGCGAGCTCCTCGGCATGCTGGCGCGAGCCGTCGGAGACCTCGGCATCGTCCACTGCGGGATGGAGTGCGTCGGCTTTCGGCAGGACGAGCGCGGCGTCACGGCGCTGTTCGCCGACGGCTCCGAGGAGCGAGGCGCGGTGCTGGTGGGAGCGGACGGGTTGCACTCGGTGATCCGCGCGGAAACGGTCGGCGACGGACCGCCGCGCTACGCCGGCGCCACGATCTGGCGCGGGCTCGTCGAGTACGAACACAAGTCCCTCGGACGCGACTACGCGCAGCAGGTCTACGGCCCGGGTCGCATCTTCGGGATGTTCCCCGTCGACAAGCGGCTGTTCTGGTGGGGGAGCGTCTGCCGCCCGGAGGGCGCCGGTGATCCGCCGATGGGCCGCAAGGCCGACGTGCTGAGCCTGTTCGCGGGCTGGCCGCAGGAGGTCCCCGAGGTGATCGAGGCCACTCCCGAGGAGGTCATCTTCCACCAGGACTCCTACGACCGCAAGCCCGTCAAGCGCTGGCGCGACGGGAGGGTGACGCTGCTCGGGGACGCGGCGCACCCCACGGTCCCGACGCTCGGACAGGGCGCCGGGATGGCGATCGAGGACGGCGTCGTGCTCGGCCGCGAGCTGGCCGCGGTTGCTCCCCTGTCGGCCGCCGCGGTGAGGCTCGGGCTCGAGACCTACGAGCGCAAGCGGATCCCGCGCACGAGCATGATCGTCAACCGCTCGATGGTGCTCGGCAAGATCTCATACCCGGAGAAGCCGGTCGCGGTGAACATGCGCGAGCGCATCATGGCCGCGATGCCCAAGAAGTTCTGGCAGCTCCTCTGGGAGCACGAGCGCACCTACCAACTCGGGTGACGGGGCCGCCGATCGGTTGGATGCGTCAGACCTCGTAATTGAGGCTCGACTGCAACAGGGCCCGCCGCGCGCTCGCGGGCAGGGACCGGAACATCGCGTTGCGTGCGGCGACCAACGCAGGCTGGCGCCAGAAAAGCACCTGGCCGCGGCGCCGCGAGGAGAGGACCACCTTGCTGCAGCGAGGCAAGCGTTCATTCTCGTACGCCTTGAGTGCCTGAGCGAGCATCTGCTGATCCCGTAGGCCATCGGTCAGCGCCAGCTCCTTGGCAAGCCTGACCGAGTCCTCCATGGAGATGCCCGCACCCTGACCGACGAACGGGGTGGTCAGATGCGCGGCGTCACCGAGCAGCGCCACTCGCCCTTTCAACCAGGTCCGGTCTGGATTGCGATCGTATATGTCAGTCCTGATCACATCCTTCTCGGGGGTCGCCTCAACGATCTCGCGCGCGAGCGGGAGGAAATCTCTCAGTTGATCTGACAGCACCCGATGGACTCCCTCGCTCGGCACCGTGCCGCCCTCTGGTTCGCGCTTGCCCATGCCCCAGTAGATCCGCTGCCGGCCCACGGGAAACATCACGAACGTCTGGCCGTAACCGAGGCAGAGCTTGGCCGTGTCCTCGGGCAGGGCGCCGTCGAGTGCAACGACCGAGCGCCAGATCGTGACCCCCGAGTACCTCGGCTTCGCGTCGTTGTCTCCAAAGACATGTTTGCGCACCACCGAGCGGCCGCCGTCGGCGCCGATCAGCAGCGCACCGCGCTCGCTGTGGCCGTCAGCGAAATGGGCGGTCACGCCGTCCGCGTCCTGCTCCACGGCCGTGCAGTCGGACCCGAGCCGGAGCACGCCGTCCTCGAGCGCGTCGACCAGCGCGAGTTGGACGTCCGCCCGCAATAGGCTGATCGTCGGCGTTCCGAACGCGTCCGCGACCTCGCCTTGCGGGAGCCGCAGGAGCACCTTGCCGTGCAGGTCGCAGATCTGCTGCTCCCTGACCTCGGTGCCCGCCTGCATCAGCCGGTCGCCGATCCCGAGCCTCATGAGGGCGCGCATCGCGTTGCTCTGCACCCCGATCCCGGCACCGACCATTCCGAGCCTCGGAGCGCGTTCGAACAGCGCCGCCTCGATTCCGACCCGGTGGAGCGCGATTGCCGTTGTCAGCCCACCGGGGCCGGCGCCGATGATCAGCACACGCCTAGGTGTGTCTGCTACCACGCCAGCTGCAATGAGTCTCGAAGGCCGGTGCGCACTACCCCGTTTCGCTCCCCGACCCAGTCCGTTCCAAGGTGAGTCGATCATATAGCAGCATGACCAAGCGCCGGGCTTGCATCTCGAACTGGTGCCCGGGTAGACTCGGCTCATGGGGGTGACATGACGTCGATGACGTCGCGGGACCGAGCGGAGGCTGCGCTCAACCGAGCCAGGCCGGTGGCCAAGCTTCTAGGCGAGGCGACCGGGCTCGCGCCGATGCCGCGCAATCTCCCGCCAGGGCCGAGCGGCCCCGCTGCGCTGAACGGCCTCAAGTGGATCTTCCGGCCGATCCAGCTCGAGGAAGACGCGAAGGCGCGCTTCGGCGACGCGTGGACGCTGCGGCTGCTCGGGGGCGAAAAGTGGCTGGTCCTGTCCCGCCCCGATCTGATCGAGCAGGTGTTCAAAGCCGACGGCACCGTGCTGCACGGCGGCGAGGGGAACAACATCGCCGCCTCGCTGCTCGGGCCGCATTCGGTGCTCCTGCTCGACGAGGAAGAGCACACGGTTCAGCGCAAGCTGCTGCGGCCGTTCTTCTACGGCGAGCGCCTGGACCGCTACCCCGAGCTGATGGCCAGCATCTGCGAGGACGAGCTTCGGAGCTGGCCCTTGAACCAGCCGTTCCCGCTGCTGCCGCGGCTGGAAGCGATCACGGTGAGGATCATCATGAACGTGATCTACGGCCTCGGACGCGGCACCAACCAGGACGAGCTGCTCAGGCGGGTGCGCAACCTGATCGCGTTTGGCGACAGCAACATCCGCATGATCGGCTTCCGTCTGACCGCCCTCAGGGGCGGCGCGCCAAAGCAGTTCGTGGCGGTTCGCGATCCGGTCGACGAGCAGATCTACAAGGAGATCGACCGAGCCCGTAACGATCCGGCCCTCCCAGAGCGCGACGACGTCCTCGCGATGCTGCTGCGTGCACGCCACGAGGACGGAAGCCCGATGAGCGACCGCGAGCTGCGCGACGAGCTGATGACGCTGACGATCCAGGGACATCAGTCGACCGCGACCGCGCTGGCCTGGGCGCTGGAGCGGCTGATCCGCCATCCGACGGCGTTCGAGCGGCTGCGCGCGGAAGCGGAGAACGGCAGCGACGAGTATCTCGATGTGGTCTTCAAGGAGACATTGCGGCTGCGCCCACCGCTCCCGGTAACGATGCGCCTCGTGAAGAAGCCCTACCGGCTCGGCGAATGGGACCTGCAGCCGGGCGTCCGGATCTGCATCTCCACCTATCAGGTGCACCGGCGCCCGGAGCTCTACCCGGATCCCGAGCGCTACCGCCCCGAGCGCTTCTTCGAGGAGCCCGGAGCCAGCGCGATGTGGATTCCGTTCGGCGGCGGCGAGCGCCACTGCATCGGCCGGAGCTTCGCCACGACGGTGATGAAGATCGTCCTTCGGACGCTCGCCGTGCAGGCGCGGCTCAAGCCCGCCGACCCGGCGGACGAGGAGGTCAAGCATCGCCGGGTTCAGTTCAGCCCCGGAAAGGACGCGGTCGCGATCCTCACGGAGCGCGTGCCTGCCACCAGGGCGCCCGCGCCGGCCTAACCGTCCGCACGCGAGCCCGGCGCTCAGACGTCGTAGACGATGCTGCGCCTGACCATTTCCCGCGTCGCGAAGTGCGGCACCAAGGGGAGCACGGTGTCGCGCACGCGCATGAGCGCCGGATTGCTCATCATGTACAGCCTCCCGCGGCGCCTCGAGGTCAGAACGACCTTGGCGCACCGCGGGGCACGCACCCGCTGGTAGGACTCCAGCGCTGCGCCCAGCATGCTCTGATCGCGGAGGCCGTCGGTCAGCGCCAGCTCCTTCGCCAGCACGACCGAGTCCTCCATTGAGATGCCCGCTCCCTGGCCGATGAACGGAGTCGTCAGGTGCGCTGCGTCACCCAGCAGCACCACACGTCCCTTGACCCAGTTCGGCACCGGATCGCGGTCGTAGAGGTCGGTCCTGACGATGTTGCTCTCGTTCGTCGCCTTGATCAGCGTTCGCGTCACCGCGGGAAAGTCACCCAGAAGCTCGCAGAGGGATTCACGAACTCCTTCAGGCGGGTCCTTGCCCCCTTCTGGCTCGGTGTTCAGCAGCCCCCAGTAGATCCGCCGGCCGCCCGCTCGAAAGATCACGAACTGCTTTCCCGAGCCGCTGTAGTACTTGGCCGACCCAGCGGGAACGACGTCATCCATTTCGACTATCGCACGCCAAGTCGCGATCCCCGCATAGCGCAAGGGCGGCTCCGCGGCTCCGTATACATGCTTGCGGACCAGCGAATAGCCCCCGTCGGCGCCGATCAGCAGCGCGCCGCGCTCGGCGCGCCCGTCGGCGAGGTGCGCCGTCACGCCGTCCGCGTCCTGTTCGACGCCGACGCATTCGGATTCCAACTGAAGCACGCCCTCCTCGAGCGCGTCGGCCAACGCGAGTTGCACCTCCGAGCGCGGCACCATGATGGTCGGCGCTCCGTACTCATCTGCGACCTCACCTTGTGGGAGCTGGAACAGCAGCTTGCCGGCGCTGTTGTGGATCTCGTTCACCCTGACCTCGGATCCCGCGCTGATGAGCCGGTCTCCGATCCCGAGTCGCATCAGTGCGCGCAGTGCATTGCTCTGCACGCCGAGGCCCCCGCCGACCGTGCCGATCTTTCGAACGCGCTCGAATACCGTCGCTTCGATCCCCACGCGGTGCAGCGCAATCGCCAGCGACAGTCCGCCCGGCCCGGCACCGATGATCAGTGCTCTCCTGGGTGTATCTCCCGGCATGGCTTCCCCGTTTGCCCCAAAGGCCGTCGCGTGCGCGTGCGGCGATCATAGTTGAATCACCCGGGGCCAGCTGATCCGCATCGCCGGTTCTCATATGATGTGTGCCGCGCGCACGGTGGTGGGGATCCCGGTGGCCACGAACAGCGCAGCTTCACGGAAACATCGGGGTGGTTCGATCGCAAAGGGGCAGTGATGAGTAGCGAACGAAGCAAGTCCATCGTCGAGATCGGGGCGATTCATGCACCCGCCGAGCGGTATGACGTGGCCATCCTGGGAGGTGGGCTTGCCGGGCTGACGCTCGCGATTCAGCTCAAGCTCACGCGGCCCGAGACGAGCGTGCTGGTGCTCGAGAAGCGCGAGGGCCTGGCTCCGCTCGCGGCCTTCAAGGTCGGGGAATCCACGGTCCCGAGTGGCGCTCATTACTTCGCCGAAGTCGTCGGCATGCGCGATCACCTCAAGAACGAGCAGCTGGTCAAGTGTGGCCTGCGCTACTTCCCGCCCGGCAACGGCAACCGCGACATCACCCAACGGGTGGAGATGGGCCCGCCCGCGTTCCCGCCCCATGACAACTTCCAGATCGACCGCGGGCTGTTCGAGAACAAGCTCGCTGCGCGGGCTCGCACGCTCGGAGTCGAGGTGACGCAGGGTGCTCGCGTGGGTGACGTCGACCTAAGCAGCGACGGCGGCTACCACACCATCTCCTTCGAGCATTTCGGCTCGGACGCGAAGACGTCGGCGCGTTGGGTGGTCGACGCCAGCGGCCGCGGCGCTCTGCTCAAGCGCAAGCTCGGCCTCGGCACGGACTGCGGCCACCACATCAACTCCTCGTGGTTCCGCCTCGGCGGCGGTCTCGACATCGAGGACTGGGGACGAGACAACGCAGAGTGGATGAGCCACATGACCGAGCCCGGGCTCCGGCAGTACAGCACCAACCACCTGATGGGCGAGGGATACTGGATCTGGATGATTCCGCTCTCCACCGGGCCGATCAGCATCGGCGTGTGCGCGGATCCCCGTTATCACCCGTTCGACGAGATCAACACGTTCGACGGCCTGCTCAACTGGCTGCGCGAGCATGAGCCGCCGCTCGCCGCGTCGGTTGAGGGACGGCTCGAGGACATCGAGGACTTCCTGCGCGTCGAGGACTTCGCCTACGGCGTCGAGCGCAACTACTCGCCCGATCGCTGGGCGCTCGTGGGAGAAGCCGCCGCGTTCGCCGACCCCTTCTACTCCCCCGGGTCGGACTTCATCTGCTACAGCAATACCTTCGCCACCGACCTGATCGTGCGGGACCTCGACGGGGAGGACATCTCCGCTCGCATGGATTACTACAGCGGGCTGTACCAGCGCGCATTCGAGCACGTGATCTCCCGGTACCGAGACAGCTACCCGATATTCGGCAACTCGTGGGTTGCGTCCGGGCTACTGGTGTGGGACTTCTACTCGAACCACACGGGCTTGGTGCTGCTCACGATCAAGAACAAGCTGGCTGATTACGAGTTCATGCAGAGCATCGACGCCGACCTCGACCGTCTCTTCAAGCTGAACATCAACATGCACAAGCTCTTCCGGCAGTGGAACGAGCTCGAGAAGAGGGAGCGGCCACCCGCGTTCGTGAAGACGTTCCCGCTGCTGGTGGGCGGCCTGCTGAGCCTGGTGAAGGAGTTCCCGGATGACGAGTCGCTGCGGGAGGAGATCCGGACGAGCGTGCGCAACGCCGAGGCGATGGCGGTGATCATGTTCCACCAGGCCGCGAGCGCGCTTCCCGAGCCCCCGAGCCCCGACCGGCCGGTGAACCCCTACGCCGTCGGTCTCGATCCCGACACCTGGGAGGCGGACGGGCTGTTCGACGAGCCGGGCCTGACACTCGCGCAGGCCAAGGAGATGATCCCCGGGATCGACGCGATCTGGGACGACTCGGTCGACCCGTTCGCCGGCTTTGGCCCGCCGGCGGGCGTCATGGGCGCCACCGGCGGCCCGCCCCCCGGCGTCGCCGGACCCGGTGGCCCGCCCCCCGGCTTCGGCCCGCCCCCCGGCGTCGGCGGGCCTGGCGGCCCGCCCCCGGGCGTGGCCGGCGGCCGACCGG
>Ga0187814_10000084_pt1 | contig 22581 bp, 22 predicted proteins | sample NC_S_4_FD_132450 | JGI IMG/M metagenome (GOLD analysis project Ga0187814, IMG submission 132450) | Wetland sediment microbial communities from Neuse River Estuary, North Carolina, USA - ASW-S_4 | ecosystem: Environmental > Aquatic > Freshwater > Wetlands > Sediment | place: USA: North Carolina... | reverse complement strand
GCTCGGGGTGGTCGCCGCCGGCGCGCTCGGGGTGCTCGCCGCCGGGGTCGCGCTGCTCGTCGCCGTTCCCGGTGTGGTGGCCGAGGGCGCCGGGGTCGACACCGTCTGCGAGGTCGTGGCCGGGCCGGCCGCCGCAGCAGTGGTTGGAAGCGCCGCCACGGCCGATGCGGCGAGGAGCGCACCCAGTGACCTCGTGTGCCCCCTGAACATGAAGCGGAATTAAATCAAGCGGACTCGGACGGCCTCACCACTGCACGACTCAAAGCGCCGCTACGTCGTCGCTGCGGTCCCGCTTTCCAGCGCCGGGCCCGCGAGCGGGCCGGTGATGGCCGCGATCACCAGCAGCGAGCCCACCATCAGCGCCAGGATCTCGCCGGCGCTCCAGCTCAGCTGGTTGACGCCGAGCGCCAGCGAGTTGTTGAGCGAGTGCAGCGCCATGCACGGGTAGAGAGATCCGGTTCGCCACCGCAGCAGGCACAGGACGAAGCCCAGGAAGCCGAGTGGGACGAGGTACTGGGGCGAGGCCGACCCGGTGTGAGCGAGGCCGAACAGCAGGCCCGTCAGCACGGCCGCCACCCAGGTCCCGATCTCATGCCCCGCGACGACGACCCGCATCCGCCGCAGCGCGCCAAAGATGAAGCCCCGGAAGAAGAACTCCTCGGCGATCGGCGCGACCACGCACACGAATACGGTCGCTCCGACGAGCGCCGCAGTGCTCTTGCTCACCCCCAGCTCGCTGGGGAGCTTGTCGCTCCCGTGCAGCGCGAACACCGACGCGTACACCGAGGTGATCGCGTAGTAGGCGATGGCCGCTCCGAACACGCCACCGACCGCGAGCGCGGGGTTGACCCGGCGGAAGCCGAAGTCGGTCGGGCGCGCACGGCTTCCGGCCGCGAAGTACACGGCCGCGGCCACGAACGCCAGATCGAAGAGGAAGTCGCTGATCAGCGCCACGGCGGGGGTTGGGCTGGTGAGGCTCGAGCCGCTGGCCTGCGCGGCGATCCCGACGAAGATGCTCACGAAGATCCCCAGCCCGAACCCGAGCCCGACAGCGGCGGGAGCGGTCCACACCGGCCACGGGGGCTCGTCGGGCCGGCGGGTGTCCCGTTGCGGCGCAGCCGGAGGCGGCGGCCCCGGAGGAGGGCTCTGTGACGGCGCAGCGGGCGGCGGGATGCTCGGCATCGGTTGCGCAGTGAGGTTAGAGGGGTCGGGTGCCGGGACCGGCGCACGGAGCTCGGGCGCGAACCGGAGGCCCTCGCTCCCCAACCCCGTCCCCGACTTCCGTAGGCCTACTCTTCGTCGGTCCAGTCGCGGCGGTGCGGCCTGGCGCCGGTCAGCATGTCGGCCAGCGGCTTCCAGTGGCTCGGCTTGACGCCCGGCTCGTTGATCCGGCGGGCGGGGGCGGCACCGTGGGGGTGCGGAAGAGTCGCGATCGAGGCCGCGTCGATGCTGAGGTCGACGCCACGCTCGTGCAGCAAGGTGATCTGATCCGCGGCGACGAACCGCTTGTCCGAGGAGGTGCGCATCACGATGCCGTGGAAGATGTCCTCGGCGGGGGCGGCAATGACGTGGTCGACGGTGCCCACCATCTCGCCATCCGAGGAGTACACCGGGACACCGGAGTCGAGCACCTCGTAGGCAATCGGAAGCCCTTCATCCATGGACCATGAACGATAACCGGCCCCTGAGGTCCGCCAGGCTCGAGATCGTATGGACGCCGGGACTGCCGGGACCTCCATCCCGCCGTATGAGGATCGGCTCGATTCCCGCGTTGCGAGCGCCCGCCACGTCCTCGTCGGGACTGTCGCCGACGTGGACCGCATCCCTCGGCACCGCTCCCACACGCGCCAGCGCCTGCTCGAAGATCGCCGGGGCCGGCTTACGCACCCCCACCTCCGCCGAGGTCACGATCCCGTCGAGCAGAGCCCCCAGATCGATGCGTTGCAGCACAGAGTGCAGCGAGACGTCCCAGTTGCTGACCACTACCAGGCGCAGACCCCCGCGCCTGAGCTCCTCGAGCGCGGGGCGCGCATCCGCATACGCGCTGAACCGCAGCGAGGCGAGCAGCGCCTCGGTCACGGCGCCGAGATCACCGAGCTCCGCCCCGGCCGCCGCGGGCAGGGCAGCGCGCAGGCGATCCGCACACCGGCAACGGAGCGCGGTGAGGCTTTCGGCATCACGTCCCTCGTCGAGGTGTGCGCGGTAATACTCGATCTCGGCGCGGATCGCCCGCTGCGCGTCGATCTCGCTGACCTGAAGGCCGAAGCGACGCTCCAGCTCTGAGCGAAGGAGCGGCGCCGGCGGCTGTAGCGCAAGCAGCGTCCCCAGGGCGTCGAGCAGAACGGCCTTCGTCGCGCACGGACCTGCCCCGCTCACGCGACGAACCGCCAGGTCGCGAACTCAGCCGTGAACAGACCGAGCAGGACCGCCAGCGAGGCCAGCGCGGGCGTGGTCAGCCGCCTCCGGACGATCCACCAGGCCCCCCAGATGAACAGCGGGAACAGGACGACCTCGTAGCGGGGCAGAGACATCAGCGGCTGCGGCGTCACCGGATAGGAGAGCGGAAGCGCGAGCGCCGCGAGGCAGTAGGCACCGTACGCGAACGGAAGCAGGCGCAGCGCACCGATCAGCGCCACCGCGCCGAGCACGAGGAAGGCGAACAGCATCAGGTTCTGGCCGGCGACCATCAGCGGATCGCCGCCGGCCTTGGCGAAGTAGATCGGCGGCGGGGGCCCGTGTAGCAGCTGGCGCAGGCCGTCCCAGGCCGCTACGGCGCCGTTCCACACGCCGCCGAAAGGTCCGGCGAAGTGCCTGTACCAGACCTGCTGGGCGTGAAATGGGGCGAGCCCGTGACCCGTGGTGATCGCCAGCGCGAGGAGGTAGGAGGCCAGGCCCACGGGGATCAGGAGGACCCAGGCAAATGCGGGAGTGATCCGGTAACGCGGCAGGAGCCGGCGCAGACGCATCCGCACGCGCCCGTTCGCACCCGGTGCCATCGCGAACGACGGACGGGGGCGATCGGATCGCGGGCCATACAGGAAGAGCAGTGCGAGGGGCACGACCAGCGTTACCCCGGTGTTGCGCTCGGCCGCCGCCAGGGCGCCGAGCACTCCGGCCGTCGCCCACCTCCCCGTCCGGGCCCGCCAGATGCACCCGAGCGACAGCGCAAGGAACAGCGACTCGCTGTACACCGCTGAGAAGAAGTACGCCATCGGGCAGAAGGCGATCAGCAGCACGGTGACCCGAGCCACCTCGCCGTCCAGCTCGAGCGCGACGAGCCGGTAGAGCACCACGAGTGCGATCGCAAAGCAGACCACGGAGATCAGCACGCCGGCGACCAGGTCGGACCCGATCACAGCGCCAAGCCCGCGCAGCATCAGCGGGTACAGCGGAAAGAACGCGGTGCGGGCGGCTTCGTGGTCGTAACCCCCCTTTGCGATCGCCAGGTACCAGGTGGAGTCCCAGCGCGCGAACGGCGCGGCGAGGAGGTTGCCGAAGTATCCGAACGGCGCGGTCAGGCGGGTTGGATCGAACCCCCGGTAGTCGGCGGCAAGGCCGAACGAGAGCACCGCCAGCACCCCCGAGCAGAGGACCACCAGCCGTGAGGTCCACAGCGCCTGCCACGCCACCCGCACGCCCGGCGTGTCGAGCGCGCGGCGAAGGCTCGCGGCACGCGTCGGGGCTGTGGCCTCTTCCAGCTGCACTCGCCGCGAGTGTCGCACCCCCGGCAGGACCTTGAACCGGCGGGCAGAAACAGGCCGCCAGGTAAACTGGCTGTTCCTCGCCGGCGGTGTCAGCTCTTACAGCACCGGCGCGCCCTAAGCCGAGAGCCCGAGATGAGTCGACGCGAACGACAGCGCCAACGCCGACGCAACCGCGGTCACCCCGTCAGGAAGGTCGTGGGCATGACGGTGCTGGTGATCGTCTGCTCGATCGCCCTCGGAGCGCTGGTCGCGGTGGGGTGGGTTGTGGCGGTCGCGGACTCCGCGCCAAATCTCAGCGATCTCACTCCACACAACCCGCACCCGCTCTCGGAGGTGTTCGCCGCCGACGGGACGCTGCTCGGCTACATCCACTCCGACACGCTCTACACGGCCGTCCCGGGGGCTGAGATCCCCGCCCAGCTCAAGAACGCCACGGTTGCGATCGAGGACCGCCGCTTCTACCAGCACGGCGCGCTCGACTACCAGGGGATCCTGCGGGCCGGAATCAAGGACGTCTTCGGTGGCGGCGGCTCGCTCCAGGGCGCATCCACGCTGACGATGCAGCTGGTCAACAACAAGTACCTGGACGGCACGGAGTACGCCGCCGATCACGACCTCAAGTACAAGATCGTCCAGGCCAAGCTCGCCGAGCAGCTCGAGAAGGGCCACACCAAGGCGTGGATCCTCGACCAGTACCTCAACGTGGTCCCGTACGGAACGGTCTTCGGGCAGACCGCGGTCGGCGTCGGAGCGGCGTCGCAGATGTTCTTCGACAAGCCCGTGTGGCGCCTCGACCTGGCCCAGGAGGCGCTGCTGGCCGGGCTGCCGCAGGCGCCGACCTCCTACAACCCATTCATCCACTCGGCTCTCGCGCGGGCGCGCCGCAGCGCCGTCCTGCAGGCGATGGTCAAGTCCCACTACATCACGCAGGCGCAGGCATCCGCGGCCGATGCCGCACCGCTCCAGGTCCGGGCGAACACCTCCTACAGCCTTCACCGCCAGCCCTACGTGTTCGACTTCACCGAGCAGCAGCTCGGTCAGAAGCTGTGTCCGAGCAACCCCACCAACTGCTCGATCGTGAACAACGGCGGCCTGAAGGTCTACACGACGCTCGACCTCAAGCGCCAGCAGGAGGCCCAGCAGGCGATCCTCAACTACCAGCCAGGCGGTCCCAACCTCGACGCGCAGCCCGCCGCGGCGCTGGCATCGATCGATCCCACCAACGGGCAGATCGTGGCGCTGGCCTCGTCGGCCGCCTACAACCAGACGAATTACTTCTATCCAGTGCAGGCGCGCCGGCAGACCGGATCGGCGTTCAAGGTGTTCGCGCTGATGACGCTCATCCACGATTACGACGGGGACCCGAACAGCACCTACTACACGTCGAAGTTCCTGCCGACGGGATGGCTTCCCCAGGACCCGACGTGGAGCGTCCACACCGCCGAGGAGACCTACCAGGGCACGATCAGCGTGACCAAGGCGACGACCGTCTCGGACAACACGGTGTTCGCACAGCTCGCCGCCGATCTCGGCTGGGACAAGCTCGACGCCACCGCCCACGCGATGGGCATCACCTCTCCGCTCGACGGATTCCCGTCCGAAGTGATCGGCGGCCTGAAGGATTGCTGCACGATGCTGGAGATGGCAGACGCGTACGGGACGCTCGCCAATGGCGGCTACCACGTGGCGCCGACGATCATCAGCAAGGTCGTTTTCCCGGATGGGAGCTCGATCAACTTTGGCGACCCGCCGCACAACCAGGTCTTCACCAACGGTGAGACGTACGCGGCGACCAAGGTCCTCGAGACAGTGATCCAGAGCGGCACGGGGACAGCGGCCAACTACGGCTGTCCGGCCGCCGGCAAGACCGGCACCGCCGAGAACATGGACAACGCGTGGTTCGTCGGCTACACCCCCCAGCTCTCGACGGCCGTATGGGTCGGCTACCCCCAGGGGAACATCCCGATGGCCAATGGGTTCGGCGGCGCGCTGGCGGCGCCGATCTGGCACGACTACATGGAGGCGGCCAGCAACGGCTACTGCGGGGACTTCCCGCAGCCGACGACCTATTGGACCGGTACGCAGTTCGTCGGACCCCATTCCGCGAGCGGCCCGTCGAGCCGCACCTACGGGAACTCCGGCCCGAACAGCAGCGGCGGTGCGTCGCCGTCCAACCAGTACAACAACCCGACGCTGTTCCCAGCACCGCCACAGCCGGCTACGCCGAGCGCACCTTCGACCGGGACCTCCGGGGGTGCCGCACCGCCGGCCGGTGGCGACACCCACTCCGGCGGCGGCCCCGGCGCGGGTAACGGCGGTGGCGGCGGTCCCGGCGGTGGTGGCGGCAACGGCGGTGGCGGTGGCGGTGGCGGCCATTAGCGTCCCGAGGCACTAACCTCAAGGTATGCCCAAGGAAGAAAAGGTCGAGCTCGAAGGCGAGGTCGTCGAGGCGCTCCCGAACGCAATGTTCAGGGTCAAGCTCGACAACATGGATCGTACGGTGCTTGGTCACGTGGCCGGCAAGATGCGCCGGTTTAGGATTCGCATCCTCCCCGGTGACCGCGTCCGCGTCGAGCTCTCGCCCTACGACCTGGATCGCGCCCGAATCGTCTATCGCCACCGCTGACGGCCCAGCCGGATGCTGGGCCGTGGTAACTGCCGAGCGACTGGAGCGGTCTCCGGGACTCCTAGAGCGGAAGGAGCGAGGCCCCAAGCCGGACGCGGTTACCCGCAGTGCGTGAGCTCGATTTGATCGAGCGGCTCGAGGCTCTGCTGGCGCCCGCTGGTCCGCGGGTGATCCGGGGGCTTGGCGACGACGCCGCGGTCGTGCGCGCAGCCGGTTACGCGGTGACCTCCGTGGACGCGATGGTCGACAGGGTCCACTTCGAGAGTGACCTGCTCGGTCCCGCGCAGATCGGGCATCGCGCGCTCGCGGCCGCGCTGTCGGACCTGGCCGCAATGGGAGCGAGCGCCGGTGAGGCGTATCTGACGCTCGGCCTGCCGCCCGCAACCGAGCCCGAGTACGCGCTCGAGCTTGTCACGGGCGCTCGTGACCTGGCCACGCGGCACGGGGTGACGATCGCGGGGGGCGACGTCACTCGCGCGACCGCGCTGACCGTGGCCTTCACGGTCGTGGGATGGGCCCAGGACCCCGGCGATCTGCTCGGGCGCGACGGCGCCCGGCCCGGAGACGTCGTCGTGGTCACCGGAACGCTGGGTGCTCCAGGAGCGGGTCTCGCGCTGTTGCAGGGAAGGGCCTCTGGCGGAGGCCTCGCGGACCACCTGGCCTCGGCGCTGCGAGACCGCTACGCCGTTCCCCAGCCGCGTCTGGCGGAGGGCAGGGAGCTGGCTCGAGCGGGCGCGACGGCCATGATCGACATCAGCGACGGACTCGCGACGGACGCCGGGCACCTGGCGCGGCGAAGCGGAGTTCGGCTGGAGCTCTCGTTGTCTTCGCTTCCGCTCGCCGACGGGGTTGGCGAGATCGCCGCCGAGCTCGGCGTCGACGCGCACGAGCTGGCCGCGACCGCCGGTGAGGACTTCGAGCTGTGCGCCTGCCTACCGGCGGGCGCCGTGGAGCCTGTTCAGACCTCGCTGGCCGCGAACACCGGCCTGACCCTGGTGGGCTCGGTGATCGACGGGCCTGCGGGTGTCGAGTTCCTCGACAGCGAGCGGAAGCTGTCAGGGTACGAGCACTCCTTCTGAGGGGCAGCCTTTCGGGGGCCGCCCGGAGCGACAGCGCTCGGATCGACCACCACAGCGACGGCGCTCGGATCGAGGTCGTCGAACGGCCATGTGCACATCCTGTCGATGATCGCGTCCGCCGTCGCGTAGGGATCGACGCGGTACTGACCTCGCTCGATCATCCGCCTGATTGACGGCACCCTGTCGTGTCTCGCTGTCATGGCATCTCTCCGATACCTCGTTGAGCAAGAGAATTATCGGCGCAAACGACCCTTCCTACACAGGGTCGAGACCCCATTTCGTCCGCAACTAGGGGGGTTGTTCGGCGCGGGCGCCGGGCGCATCAGACCGTTGGCCGTGCGGCTGCCAGGGGCCGCACGTCCGTCAACCGTGCGAACACCACGATTCGCTGCGCAGCGCTGAACAGCGGATTGCACGCCGAGAGCACGAGCCGGTCGTATCCGTGATTGCGCGTGATCCACACGGCCGTGGGAGAGACGATCCGGCTGTCCTGGACCGTGTAGACGAACCGGCCGTAGGGCATCTCGAGGACGATCTCGTCGCCCGGCTGGAGCGCGTCGAGGTGGCGGAACGGCGCCAGGTACGTGGTCCGGTGCCCGGCGATCGCGACCGTTTGGCCGAGCCCCGGCAGCGCTGTCGCCGGGTAGTGCCCGGGTCCCTTCTCGAGACTGCCCTCATCCGTCCCCTGGACGACCGTGAAGTCGACGCCGATCCTGGGGATCTCCAGGCGCCCCACCGCGTCGCCGGTGGCCAGTTGTTGTCGTTCACGGCGCGCCAGGAATGCGATCCGCTGCTGCGAGCTGGTGAGGCCGCCGAGGACATGCCGATCGGAGCGAGAGAGCGGAGCCGTCCGGTAGCTGAGGAAACGCTTGTCGATGTGGGAGCGCTCGATCAGACCGATCACAGCCGTCACGGGCTCTTGCCAGGCGAGCGTGAGCGCGGCGTCGGCCAGGACCAGCAGGCCGCACACGATCAGGAGCGACGACACGCCCTGCAGCAGTCGCCGCCGCGGGCTGGGCCGCCGGCGACGGCCCCCCATCAGCACGCCCGGTGCCGGGTAGGCGCCGGGGACCGCTAGCGCGCCTCGAAGGCGAGGAGATCGCTGTCTCATCGCCTGAGCGCGGATTTGGTTCCGCCGAGCGACCCGGGGCCCGCGTAGCTGACCGGCCCGCGAATCGTGACCGGGACCGGCTCGGGGCGCGGCTGGCGCGCGGCCCTGACGGCGATCGCGATCACACTCAGCGCGCAGCCCACGACGATGCTCCACTCGAGCGCGGACACCAGGCCTACCGCACCGCCCGCGAGCAGCAGCACCCAGCTCCATGCCAGCTGGGCCGGATCAAGGCCAAGGCTGACGGCGTAGTACAGGGCGATCAACACCGGCGCCGCGAGCCCGGCGAGCAGCAACATGATCATCGCCGGGGTCGGCACGCGCACGTCGGGGACGACGATCCACATCCACAGATGAAGCGCCGGCACGAGCAGCAGCGCGGCGAACGGGTTGGTTACCCACAGTGCGAGCGCCACGACGGTGAGCACGAGCAGAAGGCCCGCGGCGGCACCGGCACCGTAGGGCTCGAACGGACCCGGCCCGAGGGCAATGGCCCTCACGATCAGCGGCCGCAGCCACAGGCCTCCCACCAAGATCACCAGCGCCACCACGGCCAGGAGGGCGATCGCCCCTCCGTGCAGCGTGAGCGCTCCGCCGCCGACGGGCCCCGGCGGGGCCGACCCGATCAGCCCGGCGACGTTCGCTCCGAACACCACGAGCGCGGCGAGCGCGAACGGAAGCGCAGCCGATAGAACCCAGACGACCCAGCGAGTGATCGGATGTCCCCGGCGCCTGGCCCGGGCCAGGCCGTCGATCGTCGCGCCGAGCACCGCGACGATCATCGTCAGCACCAGGAAGCGCACCGCCCATGCCGGAATCGACTTGCCGTCGAAGCTCAGGTAGCTCGATGGCGCCTGCAGCTCCGGCCCGGAGTCGAGTGCGCTGATCGCCTGCGTCACGGCGGCGCCAAAGCCGGAGATCGAGCCCAGCGAAGTCGACTCGTTCGCCGCCGGCCCCTGCTCGCTGGACGTCGAGAGGAGAACCGCGGGGTCGCCGCTGTCCCCGAACGGCGCCTGCTCGGAGGCCGCCATCGGAAAGGCCAGGTGCGCGATCTGTCCAGCCAGGCCGGTGCTGCCGGCGGGCAGGCTCGTCTGCGCGGCGAGGGCGGCGGCCATGGTGTTCCGAAGAACCGGCGGCGCCACATCCTGTCCGTTCGACCAGGGCACCACGAGAGGCTCGCGAAGCGAAGTGCCCGCCATGTCGCCCAGCGCGATCACCGCGTCCACGGGCTGCTGGAGAGTCTTCGCGAGGCGCACCGCCCCCGCCGCCCCCGCCGAGCCGCTCGTCGAGGCAAGCACGATCGTGCGCTGCTGAGTTTCGCCCGAGATGAGGCGCGCCAGCTCGAGCAGCACCGCCGTTCCGGACAGGCCGACGCGGTCGGGTGAGCGAAGCGATGAGCGATCGGCGACCACCACGATGCTTCCCGCCGTCAGGCCGGCCCGGACGCCCACGACGTTCTCCAGGCTGCGGCTGCCGTCCACGGTCCGCCCGAGGAACGAGTCCGTTGAGACCGTGAAGCCATCGCCTCGGAACTGGCCCGCGATGTAGGAGGCGAGCGCGCGGTCCCCGGGCGAGCCGGGGCGGCGGTGCGGGTAGGCGTTCGCCAGCGTGTTCATCGTGGCGTAGGCGTAGCCACCGCTGTAGGCGGCCGGTGCGAGGTTTGTGCCCAGCCCGCCCTGCTGGTCGTTTAGCGAGAACGCCAGCACGATCACCGCCAGCACGACCGGGACCAGGCCCATCCGGTAGATCCGGGGATCCAGCATCCGGGGCAGAGATTAACCGGCCTGGGAGTCACGAGCTGACCCGGGGATCCGGCGAGCGTGGTGCGGACCAAGGTCGACGCCCCCGCGCTTGCCTCGGGCGACCGCGTGACCCTCCTGCTGATCACGCGCACGCCCGGCGCGCTCCAGCTCTCGCCCGAGGCGGACTCGAGCAAGCTCGGTACGACGGCTGCCCTCCCTTACGGGCTCGCCCGTCAGGTCGTGACCGCCGCGCGAGAGGACGGCCGACTGCGCCTCGCCGTCCGCGACGACGGCCAGGGGATCGACCCGGCGGTGCTGCCCCGGATCTTCGAGCCCTTCTACACCGGTGACGACGTCCAGGGCTCGGGCCTGGGGCTGGCTATCGCCTCCGAGCTGGCGGAGCGCATGTCCGGGCGCCTCTGGGTCCGCTCCCGACGCGGCGAGACCACGTTCATGCTGGAGATCCCGGCGCTGGCTTCCGAGATCCCCCGAGCGGACGGACCCCGAGCCCTGCGCGTGAGTCAGCCGGCCTCGCCCTCGTAGTAGCCGACGTTTCCATCGGCGCGGCGCACCATCACCTCGTCTTCCCCACTCCAGACGCCGATCTTGTCGCTGTCGGGATACACGGCGACGGATGGCTCACGGGCGCTCGAGAACATCAGGGCGTGAACGGGCTGAGAACCGCGGTTGGTGAGCTTGTGGGCTCCGGCTGGGCCGGACGGGAAGCAGATCAAGTCACCGCGTCCAGCCTGCGTCTCCCCGTCGGGGGCTCGCACCACGACCTCACCGTCGAGCACCAGCAGCCACTCCTCCACGTATTCGTAGTGGTACGGACAGAGGCTCTCCCCCGGCGGGATCTCGAACAGCTTGACGGCGAGCTCGTCTCCCCCCGCCATCTGACCCACGCGGGCGACGGCGGCGCGGTAGCCCTCGGGATCGGCGGGGTCGTACTCGAACTCGGCGTCGAACACGTTGGCTCGCGGCACCGGAGGATCTTCGCACTTCAAAATGCTCTGCGTGACCGGACCCGCGACAGCGACGCAGGCGAGCGCCGACCTGGTCCTCGCCCTGGCCAGGCGCCTCCGGGAGCGCGTCCTGCCCGAGCTCGGATCCCACGCCGGGCGTGCCCACGAGCGAGACGGGGCGGGCGGCGACGTCACCTTCGCGATCGACCAGCTGGCCGAGGAGTCGCTCCAGGAGTTTCTCGCAGAGCACGCGCCGCTCCTCGCCTTCTACTCGGAGGACCGCGGCCTGGTCGCCACGCCGGACGCGACCGAGGTCCTCGTCGTGGACCCGATCGACGGCACCAGGCCCGCGATGGCGGGGCTCGAGTCGGCCTGCGTGGCAGTTGCGCTCGCGCCGCTCGGAGACGGGGAGCCGACGATGGCGGACGTGCAGATCGGGTGCGTCGTTGAGATCAAGTCAGGCGACTGGTTCCTTGGGGTCCGCGGCGAGGGGCTGCGCTCGACGCGCCCCGTCGCGCTCAGCTCCGAGACCGATGTGGGACAGATGTTCTGGGGCTACGGCTTCCGTGGCCGCCCCGCCCGGCCCACGGTGGAGGTGATAGGCGACCTGATCGACGCTTCCTCCGTCGGCGGCGGCACATTCGAGCTCGGATCGCAGGCATTTGCGATGACGCGGATCGTCACTGGCCAGCTGGACGCCGTAATCGAGGTGGGCTCGCGAATGATCGACGACGTCCCCGGCATGCGCGCGGAGTTCGAGCGGGTCGGCGGAGGCGAGGTGCTCAACAACTCCCCTTACGACCTCGCAGCGTCGTGGCTCTGCCTGCGCGAGGCGGGCGGGATCGTCTCCGACGGCTGGGGCCGCCCCCTCGACGACCACCGGCTGCTCGGATCCGGCCACGGCTACCAGATGTCCTCGATCTCGGCATCCAACGCCGCCTTGCACGGCGTTCTGCTGAAGGCTGTCGACGAGGGCATCGCCCGGCTGCGAGCGCGGGCGCTCTGAAGCCCCAGCGGCGGGGGCGCGGGCGCGGACGCGGGCGCGAAGCGGCCCAAGCGGCGGGGGCCCGACCGCGGGCGCGATATCGTCCCGCCGCGCCGTAGCCGTAGTCTGCGCCTGCGCCCATGCTCCAACCCGTCTCCGTCGCCCACAAGCACCTCGCCGACTATGCGAGCCTCGCCGGCCGCTCGCTGGTGGAGGAGATCAACCAACTCGCCGAGCCGCTCAAGGGAAAGCGGGTGCTCCACCTCTCGGCCACCGCGTTCGGCGGCGGTGTGGCGGAGATCCTCTCGACGCTGGTTCCGCTGATGGTGGACGCGGGACTGGACTGCGAATGGCAGGTCATCTATGGCCGTGAGGAGTTCTTCAATACGACCAAGCTGATGCACAACGCGCTCCAGGGAAACCCCCAGGACGTCGGCGACGAGCACTGGCAGGTATGGCTTCGCTACAACGAGATCAACGCGGCGCAGCTGTCCGAGGGGTGGGACGTGTGTATCGTCCACGACCCGCAGCCGGCTGCACTCGCCTCGCTGGTTCCTGAGAAGGCGCGCCACTGGGTGTGGCGCTGCCACATCGACCTCTCGACCCCGAACCGCGACACGCTGGCCCGTCTGATGCCGTTCCTCGAGCCCTACGAAGTCACCGTCGTGCACATGCAGGACTACATCCAGGATGGCATGAACAGCCGCGCGGCCATCATCCCGCCGGCGATCGACCCGCTGGCGCCGAAGAACATGGCCTTCTCGCCCGAGGATGCGGTCTACATATGCGAGCAGTTCGGGATCGACGTCGATCGGCCGCTGCTCTGCCAGGTCTCACGCTTCGATCCCTGGAAGGACCCGCTTGGTGTCATCGACGCCTACCGGATCGTCAAGGAGCAGATGCCCGAGGTGCAGCTTGCCCTGGTCGGATCGATGGCCACCGACGATCCGGAAGGCTGGGACTACTTCAATGCCACGGTCACCCACGCCGCGGGGGATCCGGACATCCACATCCTCAACAACCTCAACAATGTCGGGGCGATCGAGGTCAACGCGTTCCAGTCGCACTCCGACGTGGTGATCCAGAAGTCGACCCGTGAGGGGTTCGGGCTGACGGTGACCGAGGCGATCTGGAAGGCGCGCCCGTTCATTGGAGGCGCGGTGGGGGGTATCCCCCTCCAGGTGAGCGACGGTGAATCCGGGTTTCTGGTCTCGAGCGTCGAGGAGTGCGCGCAGCGCGCGCTGGAGATCCTCCGCGACCCCGGCCTGGGGAAGAGGCTTGGCCGGGCCGGCAAGGAAGCGGTCCGCCAGCGCTTCCTCATGCCTCGTCTCCTGCGAGACTGGCTGAAGGTGTTCGAGCGCTTAGAGGTCTGATGACTGGCCCACCGCTGGTGCTGGTGTCAAACCGCGGACCGGTCACGTTCGGTCCCGGCGGTGACATTCGGCGCGGGACCGGCGGCCTGGTGACCGCGTTGATCGGTCTCGCCTCCTACAGGGACGTGACCTGGATTGCTTCCGCGATGACCGACGAGGACATCGACGCCGCCGAGAGCAACGAGGGCCGTCCGTTCACGGTCAGCGCCCCGGGCGGCGGCGAGTATCGGGTCAAGCTCGTGGCCTCCGACGGGGACGCGTACGACCGCTTCTACAACATCATCGCTAACCCGATGCTGTGGTTCATCCAGCACTACCTCTGGGATCTCTCGAACGCGCCGGACATCCGCCGCAACGAGACCGAGGCGTTCGAGTTCGGCTACAACGTGGTCAACGAAGATCTGGCGCGCGCCGCGCTCGAGGAGATCGAGGACATCGAGGACCCCGTTGTGATGGTCCACGACTACCACCTCTACACGCTCCCGGGCCTGATCCGCCAAGCGCGCCCGGACGTGTTCCTGCACCACTTCGTGCACATCCCGTGGAGCCAATCGGACTCCTGGCGGGTGCTGCCAACGGCGATCCGCGAAGAGGTCTACTCGGGCATCCTGTCCAACGACATCATCGGCTTTCACACGCGTTCCTACCGGCGGAACTTCCTGCAGTGCTGCGAGGATCTGCTCGGGCTCGAGGTCGACTTCGACCACGGCGTGGTCCACTGTGAGGACCGCGAGGTGTGGGTCCGGACCTACCCCCTGCCGATCGACTCGGGGGCCGTCCAGGCCGTGGCCGAGCGCGAACGCACGCACGAGTTCGAGGACGAGCTGCTGCGTCGCCGGCGTGACCACCTGATTCTCCGGGTCGACCGCGCGGACCTGTCGAAGAACGTCCTGCGCGGATTCGGTGCCTTCGACACCTTCCTCGAGCAGCATCCGGAGTTCCGCGAGAGGGTCACCTTCATCGCGCAGCTGATGCCCTCCCGTACCGATGTGCCCGAGTACGCCGAGTATCTCGAGCGGATCGAAGCGGTCGTAGCAGTCATCAACCACCGCCACGGATCTCCCGACTGGATGCCGATTCAGCTGAAGCTGCGCGACGACCTCGAGGAGGCCGTGGCGGCCTACAAGCACTACGACGTGTTGATGGTCAACGCGATGTTCGACGGCATGAACCTGGTCGCCAAAGAGGGACCGATGGTCAACGAGCGCGCCGGCGTCTCGATCCTGTCCGAGAACACCGGCGCGCACGAGGAGCTCGGTGATTACGCACTGTCGGTCAACCCGTTCGACATCCAAGAGCTCGCGGACTCCATCCACGCGGCGCTGACGATGGCGCCCGAGGAGCGTCGCCGACGCCACGAGGGCCTGCAGTCGATTGTGACCGCGCGCAATCCCGGTGACTGGGTCGACGAGCAGCTCGCGGACATCCGTCGCAAGGAGGCCGCGGTCAAGCGCGGGTCCTGAGCGCGGAGGCGTGTGAACGTTCGGTCCCCTCAGTCCTGCAGCGTGCGGCCTTTGTTGAGCAGTTCGATGTAGCCGGCGATGCGCTTCGCCCGCCTGTCTGGCTTGGTGACGTGGTGCAGGCGGTAGAGGAATGCATAACGGGTCGAGCCCGTGAGCGTCTCGAAGAAGGCCTTGGCACTCGGGTTTCGGTCAAGCTCCCGCTGGAGGTCCTCGGGAACGGTCGCGTTGCTCTGCGCCGGGTAGGCGGCCTCCCAGCGGCCATCCGCCTTCGCGGCGTCGACATGCGCCTGTCCGGCCGTCGTCATCCTTCCCGCCTCGATCAGTCGCTCGGCCTTCTCCCGGTTGGCCTGCGACCACTTGCTGCGCCGACGCCGCGGGGTGAAGCGCTGGAGGTAGAAGTGCTCGTCATACCGACGCACCTGCCCGTCGATCCACCCGAAGCAGATGGCCTCCTCAAGCGCCTCGCCGTAGGTGACCGTCATCGAGGGCGAGCGCTGCTTTGCGAACTTCAGCCACACGCCTTGTAGTGAGGCGTGGTGCGCGTCGAGCCACCCACGCCACGACTCGCGATCGGCGTGCTCCACGATTGGGAGGTCCTGGTCGGCGCTCATGGCCGAGGAGAGGCTAGCCCGCTGGTATCGAGATCACGGACCATCGTGCGCGTGCTTCGGCCAAGCGAGGCTGACCAGGAGGTCTGTGATCGGGCAGCCGCTATAGTCGTCCGCCGTTCGACGGCCGCCTGGCTGTAGCCGTTGGGCGCCGATCCGCCATGGCCACCGAAGCCCCCGTATACGACCTGACCCTTCTGCTGTCCCTGGGCGCGGAGGAGGAGCGGCGCGCGAAGATCCTCTCGGACGTAGAGTCCGCGATCTCACGAGCCGGCGGCTCGGTCGAGCGCAACGACGACTGGGGATGGCGCCCGATGGCCTACGAGATCCGCCACCAGCCTGAGGCCGAGTATCACCTGCTCCAGTTCAAGGCTCCGGGCTCGTTGATCGAGGAACTTTCCCACACCCTCCGGATCACCGACGGTGTGCTGCGTTTCCGCGTGATCAAGGTGCGACCGGGGACGCCTCCGCCTCCCTCTTCTCCGCCTCCGGTCGTGGTGGCGGTCGCTTCGGCTTCGGGCGGGAGCTCCACCAGTGGCGAGCGGGCCGTCCCCGCCGCGGAACGGTCCGCACCGGCCGCCGAGGAATCAGCGTCGGGCGCCGCGGATGCACCGGCCAGCGTCGAGCACGCTCCCTCGGGCGCCGAGCAGGCTGCGCCGGGCGCCGAGGACGGCTCGCCAGACGTGACTGACTCCTAGATGACGCCGCCGCCGGAGCGCCGAAGCTCCGCCTACGCCTCGGCTGGCGTCGACTACACCGCGCTCGATGCGGGCAAGCGGAGCGCTCTGACCGAGGCGCTCGCAACCTCCACTCTCCTGGAGGTGAATGGGGGTCGCGCCGTGGACGCCTCGCGGGGCGAGCCGGCGTTCGTGTTCGAGCACGGGGGTCAGACGTTCGCGTTCGTGCTCGAAGGGCTCGGAACCAAGTCGATCATCGCCCGCCAGGTCGCCGATCAGGTGGGAGTGCTCGGGTTCGAGAGTGTCGCCTACGACACCGTCGCGGCGATCGTCAACGATCTCTGCTGCGTCGGCGCGCTTCCCCTCGTGGTGAACGCCTACTTCGCCACCGGTGCCTCGGAGTGGTACGAGGACCGCGACCGGCAGGCCGCGCTGCTCACGGGTTGGCGCCACGGGTGCGAGGACGCCGGCGCCGTCTGGGGTGGCGGCGAGTCGCCGTCGCTGCCCGATCTGGTTGCCAGAGACGACATCGAGCTGGCCGGCAGCGCGGTTGGGCTCGTCCCCGACGGCAGGCGGCCGATCCTCGGCGCCGATCTCGTCGCCGGTGACGAGATCGTCCTCATCGCCAGCAGCGGCCTTCACGCCAATGGCGCTTCGCTGGCGCGGATGGTCGCGGCGGACCTACCAGACGGCTACCGCACGAACGTGCCCAGCGGCCGCTCCTTCGGCGAGGCGCTGCTCGACCCCACGATCATCTACACGGAGCTGGTACGAGCCCTTCTGAGCGGCTCGGTCGACGTCCACTACCTCAGCCACATCACCGGCCACGGCCTGCTGAAGCTGATGCGCCCCCGCCGCAACCTGAGCTACCACGTCGACCAGCTCCCGCCCGTGCCCGAGGTGCTCGCGTTCCTGGTGGAGCGGACCGGGATGTCCCCGGCCGCGGCGTACTCGACGCTCAACATGGGCTGCGGGTTCGCGGTCTACTGCGCTTCGGGCTCCGGTGGGGACGTGGTCCGCTTGGCATCCGAGCTGGGACTGCGCGCGCACGTCGCCGGGCACGTCGAGGACGGTCCGCGGCGCGTCGTCCTCAGCGAGATCGACGTCGTTTTCGAGGACGAGGACCTCGACCTCGCGCCCGATGTCGGCCCTGGCCCGCGCGCCTGAGCGCTGTTCTCAGGCGGCCTGCTGGGCGGGCGGCTGCTTCTCGGCGAACTGCACCGAGAGCACGTCGCGTAGCGCGGCGGCGTCCATCGGATCCGTCGACTTACCGAGATCGACCATCAGCCGAAGCGCCCAGAACGTCGCCTCCGCCGACTTGCCCGCCAGCGGGAGCGGTCCGGAGAGATTCCCGACGAGCACCTCCTCCGTGAAGTCGGCGACCGCCAGGGCGCCATCGGTCCAGTTCGGGTTGCCGCTGAGCTTGCAGATCCGCTCCACGTCCGCCGGGAACGTCCCCTTCGCGTAGTTGCGAAGTCGCTCGGCGAGGACCGTGGCCTGCGGCTCCGTGAGCACGTAGACGACCTCGTCGAATTCGAACCTCACCACGACGGCCATGAGCGTAGGGAGTGTCTCGGACACATGCGCCAGTTCACCGGTTTCTGGAGCGCTATGACGAGGTCCACGCTTCAGCCCGCTGGGCGGTCTCGGTGCACGCTCAATGCGTGGGGCGGCGCACGCTCAGCGCCCGGCGCGCCGCACGCTCAGCGCCCCTCCGACTCCGCCCTATCGAGCTGCCACACCTCTCCGGGCGACAGGGCCCGCGCGTACACGCGCAACTCCGAGATCGCGCCGATGAACGTATCCGTCGGCGTGTAGTCACCGCTGCCGGCGCCGACGGTCAGCGGCCCGTGTCCGCGAGGGATCCCGAAGACGTGCTCAACGTCCTCGGGAACGCCGTCGACGTAGATCGTGATCGTCTGGGTTGCGGTGTCGTACACGCCGGTCACCAGGTGCCAGCTGCCGGTGCGGGGATCAAACCGCCCATCGTCGTAGCGCATGTTCGCGTCGACCCCGCACTGCGCGGAGGTGCAGTGGGATCCCGCCGGGACCACGAACGTCCACCAGGTGGCGTCAGGGAGGGGAGCGCTCCGGGACGCTCCCGTGAGCCCCGCCCGCGATTGGCCGCCCTGACGCGCGGTGTCGATTCCCAGGGAGAAGCTCGACCCGTCCGGACCAGGCTCGCTCACCGCCGAGCCCGACTCCCCTGCCTTCCGTGCACTCAGCCACGCCGAGATCGTGAATGAGCGGGCGGAGTCGATCGCGGCACCCGTGCCGATTGCGTCCTGTCCCGGCGCGGTGATCGAGAGCGCGCCGCCGTGGGGACCCTTCGTCCACCCGGCACCGCCCTGCAAGACGAGTGAGTGGCCATGCCCGCTGGAGTCCGTGGCGGTTCTGCCGCGCCGCTGGTCAAAGCGCCACAGACCTGCCGTGCCGGGCGGGATCGCCGCCGGCTGCGGAGTCAGTTGCGAGGTTCGCTCCGAGGCCGCGATCAAAGCGGCGTTAAGCCGGTGGACGAACCCCGGCGGGATCGTGAACACCTGGCGGTCGTAGCTCACGATACCGAGCTCGTCCTCGTAGCCGGCGAGCTCCGTGAACACGGCACCCGAGAGCCCTCGCACCCGCATCTCCTGGGCGAGCTCGCTGTACTGGGCTCTCAGGAACGTCGTGATCGGTCCGAGCCCCCACGCCAGAACCGGCGTCCCAAGGCTCGTCAGCACCCCCGGCCAGCGGTGGCCCTGCGGCGGGTATGGCAGCACGCCACCGTACTCACCGATCACCGCGGCGCGGTAGTCAGCGCCCACCACGAACGGGCCGAAGTACAGATGGGTGTCGAGGATGTCGGAGTTGGGGGCCTCGATCGCGTTGCAGCAGTTCGCGCTTCCGCTGTCCGTGTCGACCAGCGCTCCCGGATCAAGCGCTTTCACTTCGCGTGTGATTCCCGTGGGGTCGAACTGGTCCCCGCCTTCGTTGAACGGGACCCACGCGACGATCGACGGATCCGAGCGGTGCTGAGCGACGATCGCCGCCAGCTCATGGCGGAACTCGGCCTGCTGCGCGGCGCTCGGCGCCGCGCCGTCCGGGACCCGCATGCTCGGCATGTCCTGCCACACCAGCATCCCCAGGCGATCAGCCCAGTAGTACCAGCGATCGGGCTGGACCTTCTGGTGCTCGCGCAGCATGTCGTACCCGAGGCGCTTAGCCGCGTGGATGTCGAACTGCATCGCAGCGTCCGTCGGCGGGGTGTACAGCCCGTCGGGCCAGTAACCCTGATCGAGCGCTCCGGTCTCGAACACGAACTTTCCGTTGAGCAGGATCCGCGTTGCGCCCGCAACTCGGCCCAGTGAGATCGAGCGCATGCCGAAGTAGCTCTGGACCTGGTCGATCGTGTGGCCGCCGACCACAATCTGCAACCGCAGGCCATAGAGGTAGGGGCTCCATGGCCACCACAGCCGTGGGTCGGGCACAGGCAGCCTCAACGTCCCACCCAGCCGACTGCTTGCCGTGGAGACCACGCGTCTGCCGGCGAGCGCCTGGGCGACTATCCGGCCCCCCGACCGGCCCGCGACCGCGGTTGATACGACGAGCCTGCTGTGCGCCGGATTGGCCGCCAGCTCCGGGGCGAGGTCGAGGCCGGTGAGGTGCTCCGATGCGACCGGCTCGAGCCACACCGTCTGCCAGATGCCGCTCGACGCGGTGTGGAGGATCCCGGTCGGCGTGCCGGCAACCTGCTTCCCAACCGGCTCGCCCGCAGCGCCGATCGGGTCGTAGAAGCCGACGATCAGCTCATTGGCCTGCCCGGGTCGCAGCAGCCGGGTGATGTCGAACGAGAACGAGTCGTAGTCGCCCTGATGCGTGCCCGCGAGCTGCCCGTTGACGTACACACTCGCCCGCCAGCTGACCGCGCCGAAGTTCAGCAGCACGTGCTGGCCCGCCCACGCCGCAGGAACGGTGAACGTCCGCCGGTACCAGCCGTAGATGTCCTCCCGCTCGATCCCGGACAGCGGCGACTCGACCGGGAAGGGAACGAGGACGGTCTGTGCCAGGTCCTGCCCGAACGGCGGCGCCTCGCCTGCCTGTCCCTGCTCGTACTGCCACTGCCCGTTGAGGTTCAGCCACTGCGAACGCTCCAGCTGCGGGCGCGGATACTCGGGCAGCGGTACGACCGTCGAGACCGACCGCGTCCACGGCGTCAGCAGGGGAGGCAGCTTCTGCGCGTAGGGGGCGGTCGCGTCTGCGCTCGGCGCCAGGGCAGTGGCGACGGCGAGCGTGAGGCATGCCGAGAGAGCCGCTCGAGCGACCAACTGGACCAGTCCCCGCACCCGGGCCGCTCCGCGCACTGCGGGCACTCTAGCGATGGGACGGGTCCACGTAGCCGTTCGCTGGCCTGCGAGCGAGCGCTTTGCAACGCCCCTGTTACGCACCGGGCCCACCTCGCAACAGCTGCGCAACGGTTCCGTCCATTTTCCGCTGAGAACAAGGGTTGCCGCCTGGTGCGGGCCTAGACTCGCCCAATAGCTTCAAGGCTGGAAAGGAGCCACTCATGAACATCAACCGAGTCGTGCTGACCGGGAACCTCACGCGGGATCCGGACGTGCGGTCGACCCCCGGCGGCCTGGCGATCTGCAAGCTCGGCATCGCCGTCAACACCCGTCGCAAGAACAGCGAGGGTCAGTGGGAGGAGAAGCCCAACTTCTTCCGCGTTACCGTTTTCGGCCGTCAGGCCGAGAGCTGCGGGCAATATCTCAAGAAGGGTCGCCCGGTGGCGATCGACGGGCGACTGGAGTGGAGCACCTGGGAGAGCGAGGGACAGAAGCGCGAATCCATCGATATCATCGCCGACTCAGTCCAGTTCCTCGGCGGGCGTGACGACGCGGGCACCGGGAACGGGTTCTCGAGCGGTGTACGGCCGACGGAGAGCGACGTTCCCATCGACTCCAGCGATTTCGAGACCGCTACAGTGGGTGCCGCGACGTCCGACGACGACATTCCGTTCTGAGGAGCGGGAGCCCGGCTCAGCCGGGTGAATGTAAAAATCGAGCTAGGTGATCGTAGGTGGCAAAGCAACGTAGACGGCCGGTACGCCGGCGCGACAGGAAGGGCGCGGCTACTTCGTCGCGCCGCAAGCCGTGCCCGTACTGCCGCGAGAAGATCGCGCAGGTCGACTACAAGGACATCTCCGCGCTGCGCAGGTTCATCTCCGATCGCGGCAAGATCCGGTCGCGCAGGATCACCGGAGCCTGCCGCCGTCACCAGAGTCAGATCGCGCGCGCCGTCAAGCGCGCCCGTGAGCTCGCGCTTCTGCCATACGTGGCGGAGGGCAGCGGCGACCGCGGGGAGCGCGGCGAGCGTGGCGGACGCGGCGATCGCGACCGCGACCGGTAGCAGGACCGTGGCGCAGGCGATCCTGCTCCAGGACGTGGAGTCGCTCGGTGAGCGCGGCGCCGTGATCGATGTCTCGCCTGGCTACCTGCGCAACTACCTGCTCCCGCGCAAGCTCGCCGAGCCGGCGACAGCGGGCTCGATCCAGGCGGCTCAGCGTCGCCGCGAGGCGGCCGAGCGCGCCCAGCGCGAGGCCGAGGAGCGCGCCCAGCAAAACGCGTCGCTGCTTGGACGGACTGTCCTCACCATCCCCCAGCAGGCGGGCGACGACGGCCGCTTGTTCGGATCCGTTACGACTCAGGACATCGCCGACGCGATCCGCGACGCCCGGGGGATCCGGATCGACCGCCGAAAGATCCACCTCGAGGAGCCGATCCGCCACACCGGCACCTACATGGTCGTCGTCGAGGTCACCGACGGCGTCACCGCGACCATCAAGACGATGGTCGTCGCGGCGGGCTAGGCTCGCCGGCTAGCGCAGTCCTCGCCGCGCACGCGCACGGTCCTCGCCGCGCAGGTGCGCAGTCCTTGCCGCGCACGCGCACGGTCCTCGCCGCGCAGGTGCGCAGTCCTCGCCGCGCAGGCGCGCAGTCCTCGCCGCGCACGCGCACGGTCCTCGCCGCACAGGTGCGCCGCTTGCGCAGGCGCGCTGACGCCCCGCGCAAGTTTCGTCCCACCGCGTCACCGGGCCGTGACGCGGCTTGCCGATACGGCGCTACTTGGTATCTTTTGGGCGGGTTTTCTGCTAAGGGGCCTACTTGGTAGGCACGTAAGCTAGAGGACCAAGTGGGATCGGTGGTGGCATGGACGCGATTGGGGTGCACAAGTGCAAGTCTTGGTAACCGGAGGGGGCGGGTTCATCGGCT
>Ga0187814_10000082_pt1 | contig 22661 bp, 18 predicted proteins | sample NC_S_4_FD_132450 | JGI IMG/M metagenome (GOLD analysis project Ga0187814, IMG submission 132450) | Wetland sediment microbial communities from Neuse River Estuary, North Carolina, USA - ASW-S_4 | ecosystem: Environmental > Aquatic > Freshwater > Wetlands > Sediment | place: USA: North Carolina... | reverse complement strand
TCGACGACGTCGACGCGTACTTCTGCGCAGCCGACGCGCCCGGCTTCGGGCCGATCTCGATGGCCGACTACCTAGGCCTGAAACACCTCAGCTACCTGGACTCGACCGAGACCGGCGGGTCCTCCTACCTGGTCCACGTCGGCCACGCGGCGGCCGCCATCGCGGCCGGCAAATGCCGGGTCGCACTGATCACGCTGGCCGGCCTGCCGCGGTCGCGGCCGATGCCGCGAGCAGCGCAGGCGACTGCGCCGGAAGCGGGGTTCGAGAGCGTCTTCGGGCCGACGACCGTGGCCATGTACGCGCTCGCAGCGCGCCGGCACATGCACGAGTACGGCACGACGAGCGCGCAGCTCGCGGCGATCAAGGTCGCCGCGTCGCAGCACGCGCAGCACAACCCGAACGCCATGCTGCAGAATCCGGTCACTGTCGAGGAGGTACTGGACTCGCCGATCATCAGCGACCCGCTACACCGCCTTGACTGCTGTGTGATCACTGACGGCGGCGGCGCGCTGGTTGTCGTCGCCCCCGAGGTCGCCGCGAGGCTGCGACGGCAGACCGTGCAGGTGCTCGGACACGGCGAGGCGCCGCGGCACGCGATGAACGGACGGATCGACCTGACCTACACCGGCGCGGTCTGGTCCGGGCCCCGGGCGTTCGAAGAGGCCGGTGTGACGCCCGCCGACATGGACTACGCCTCGATCTACGACTCGTTCACCATCACGGTTCTGGAGACGCTCGAGGACCTCGGATTCTGCGAGAAGGGCAAGGGCGGCGCGTTCGTTGCCGACGGATCGCTACTGGCCCCGCATGGACGGCTGCCGTTCAACACCGACGGCGGCGGACTGTGCAACAACCACCCGATGAACAGGGGCGGCATGACGAAGGTCATCGAGGCGGTCCGCCAGCTGCGCGGCGAGGCCCATCCGGCCGTTCAGGTGCCCGACTGCGAGCTTGCGCTGGCACACGGGACCGGCGGCTCGATCGCAACGCGGGTGGGCAGCGCGACGCTCATCCTCGGCCGGGAGGACGCATGACAGCTATCGCGCCGCAGCCGCTGGTGACGCCCGCGCCGCCGGTGAATCCGGAGACGGAGCCGTTCTGGGCCGCGACCGCCGAGGGCCGCCTGCTGGTCAAGCGCTGCGATGACTGCTCGAGCCTCATCTGGTACCCGCGCGCGATCTGCCCGGAGTGCGGCAGCATGCGCACGGACTGGCTGCAGGTGTCGGGCCGCGGACGTGTCTACAGCTATACCGTCAACCACCGCGGCGAGGGCCCGTACCAGGGCTCGCCTCCCTACGTGCTGGCCTACGTGGAGCTGGACGAAGGCCCGCGCATGATGACCAACATCGTCGAGACGGATGGCCAGAACCTAGCGGTCGGCCTGCCGGTCGAAGTCGTGTTCCACGACACCGGCGAAGGTAACGCCCTGCCCAGGTTCCGCCCGCTGCGAACCTGACCGCCACCACCCCGGACGCACCACGGCTAGGGAATCTGCGCAGGAGGAGAAGATGGCAACCACGAAGATGAGCGGCGCAGAGTACCTGGCGCAAACTCTCGAGGCCTACGGGGTGACAGCGGTGTTCTTCGTCCCGACGATCCTGAGCAAGACGCTGTACGAGATGGAGACGCGCACCGGCATCAGCCGGATCCTGACCCACGGGGAGAAGGCGGCGGTTTACATGGCCGACGGCTACGCGCGCGCGTCCGGCAGGCCGGGCGTGTGCATGGCGCAGACTGTCGGAGCCGCCAACCTGGCGGCTGGCCTGCGGGACCCGTACCTCGGCTGCTCACCGGTCGTTGCTTTGACCGGTGGCCCGTACGGCTGGAGCCGTGGCCGCAACTACTACCAGGAGATCGAAGACTTCCCGCTGTTCAAGCCCGTGACAAAGGTCAGCGCGCAGGTCACGGACGCCGGGCGGCTGCCTGATCTGCTGGCGTACGCCTTTGCCGCCGCCGTCGCGGGCAAGCCGGGGCCGACCCACCTGGAGGTCTTCGGCCACTCGGGCGAGGATGTGGAGGAAGGCGACGTCGACGCGGCTGTGCCCGCGACCCGGCCGATCGCCGTGCCAGGCCAGCGGACGCGCGCACCCGCCGAGGCGATTGCGGCCGCTGCCCGGCTGCTCAGCGAGGCGATCCGCCCGGTCATCGTGGCGGGCGGCGGGGTGCGCGCCTCCGGCGCGGCCGCCGAGCTGCGCAGCCTCGCCGAGAACCTCAACATCCCGGTCGCCACCTCGCTCAACGCCAAGGACGCGCTGCCCGGCGACCACCCGCTCAACGTGGGCGTGCCGGGGGTGTATGCGAGAGGCAGTGCCAACCAGGTGCTGCTGGCGGCCGACCTGGTGCTGTACGTGGGCAGCAAGACCGGCAATCAGGTCACGCTGAACTGGCAGATCCCGCCGCTCAGCACCCGGGTCATCCAGATCGACATTGATCCCGCCGAGCTCGGTAGGCACTATCCGGATACCCTCGGGCTGGTCGCCGACGCCAAGCTCGGCCTCGCCGAACTCGCAGCAGCCGCGGGTCAGGACAGCAGCGCGGGCCGGATGGCGTGGCGGCACCGGGCGGAAGACATCGTCGCCCGGTGGCGCGAGCAGTACGCGGAGCTGCTCACCTCAGACCAGGAGCCGATCCGGCCGGAACGGCTGTCGGCCGAGATCACCCGGCACCTGCCCGATGACGCGCTGCTGGTCTCCGACACCGGGCACTCGGGCATGTGGACCGGTGGTTTCGTCGACCTCACCAAGCCGGGCCAGGGCTACATCCGCGCGGCCGGATCGCTGGGCTGGGGATTGCCGGCCGCGCTGGGCGCTCAAGTGGCCCAGCCCAGGCGGCCGGTGATCCTGTTCACCGGCGATGGCGGGCTCTGGTACCACATCGGCGAGCTGGAGACCGCGGCGCGGTGGAAGATCCCGGCGGTCATCGTGGTCAACAACAACCGCTCTCTCAACCAGGAGATCCACCCCTACAGCAGGGCTTACGGTGGCTCGCTGCACGGCCGGCACGGTGAGCTGTGGCACTTCCGCGACACCGACTTCGCTCAGGTGGCGGAGTCGATGGGCGCGCTCGGGCTGACCGTCAAGAAGGCCGGCGACTTCTCCTCGGCGCTGGAGAAGGCGCTCGCCAGCAACGGGCCGGCCGTGATCGACGTTGTCACCGACATCGAGGCGCTGGCCCCGCGATCCACCACCGAGCGCGCGGCTGCCAGCTAACTGGCGGCGAACCAGCGCGACACCGTGCTAAGCGGAAGGATGGGACAGTGCGAGGGGACGCAACGGCACCGCAGGCTGCCGACTTCAAGTATGCGGCTGACGCGCAGTGGGAGCAGCTCCCGGCCGGGATCTCGCACCGGGACGTCTCGGCGGTGGATACCGATTCGCAGGACCGGGTGTACCTGCTCACGCGATACGACTCCAACGTGCTCGTGTACGAGCGGGACGGGACGTTCCTCACCGCCTGGGGCGGGGAGCACTTCACCAACCCGCACGGGCTGACGGTCGGGCCGGACGACTCGGTCTGGACCGTGGACAACGGCGACCACACGGTGCGGAAGTTCTCGCCCGACGGGAAGCTGCTGCTGACGCTCGGGCGGCCGGGTGAGCCATCGGACACCGGCCACAAGGAGCGCGTTCCCTTCGTAGTGCACAACGTCGAGACGGTCGAGCGGCCCGGCCCCCCGTTCAACGGCTGCACCAACCTGGCCATCAACTCCGCGGGGCGGATTTATGTCTCCGACGGCTACGGCAACTGCCGGGTGCACGTCTTCGCGCCGGACGGGAAGCTGATCACCTCGTGGGGCGACGTCGGGATCGGCGCGGGCCAGTTCCACCTGCCGCACGGCATCGGCGTGGGTCCGGACGACCGGGTGTACGTCTGCGACCGGGAGAACGACCGGATTCAGGTCTTCGACCCCGATGGCCGGTACCTGACCGAGTGGGCCGACGTGCAGCGCCCCTGTCACATCGCGATCGACAGCGATGGCTACTGCTATGTCGCTGAGCTGTGGCGGCCCAAGGGCAAGGGCTCGTTCACGCACGGGTTCATGCGCGAGGACCGGCCCGGCCGGGTCACCATCTTCGACCGCGACGGCTACATCGTGGCCCGGTGGGGCGCGAGCACGGTCAGCCGGACAGCGCCGGGCAACTTCATCGCCCCGCACGGTATCGCCGTCGACTCGCGCGGCGACCTGTATGTGTGCGAGGTCTCCTACACGTTCGGCGTCAGGGCCAACGGCGTGGACCCGGCCGAGGCCGCCGCCCACCAGATCCAGAAGTTCACCCGGCGCACCGCTTGACGAAGGAAGGGATCGGACCAGATGAGGCATAGCACCGAAGGCATCCGGTCGACGCACGGGGGCAACCTGCCGCGGCCGGCGGAGTTTGACGCGCTGCTGCAGCAGGGCCCGACGGTGACGGCGGAGGTAGCAGCGGAGCTGCCGGGCGCGGTGCAGTGGGTGGTCGACCGCCAGCTGGACTGCGGCGTGGAAGTGATCAATGACGGCGAGTACGTGAAGGCGGCGGGGGGCGGTAGCTACGCGGGCTACATCCACCAGCGGGTGACCGGCTGGGAGGTACTGCCGATTGACCCGGCGAAACCACCCAAGCGGAATGGCGTCGGCGGCCGGGAGCGCCGTCTGTTCCCTGGCTTCTACGAGTCTGGGCTGTGGTTGCAGGGCTCGGGCGGCCCGGTACGGCCGGGCTACTTCAAGCCGGGCCGGCCACCCGAGCCGACGACCGAGCGGGTCGCGACCGGGCCGGTCTCCTACACCGGGTACGACGCGATCAAGGCCGACATCGACGCGCTGCGCAAGGCTCTGGTGGGCAAGGGCTCCGAGGTGGAAGGGTTCGTGGCCGCGCTCGGGCCGCTGAGCCTCGGCGCCGGAGCGCGGAACGAGTACTACTCCTCGGAGGAGGAGTACATTACCGCGGTCGCGGAGTTGGTGCACGAAGAGTACAAGGCGGTCACCGACGCCGGGTTCATCGTGCAGATTGACGAGCCGGAGTTCGCCACGTCCTGGCAGTTCTACCCGGACTGGGACGTGCCGCGGTATCGGCAGTACCTGGAGTTCTGCGTCGAGATCATCAACCACGCGCTGGCCGGCCTGCCGGAAGACCAGATCCGGTTCCACGTGTGCTGGGGGTCGGGACACCGGCCGCACGTGTCTGACATCGACCTCAAGGACATAGCCGACCTGTTGCTGAAGATCAACGCCCAGGCGTACTCGGTGGAGGCCGGCAATGTCCGGCACGCGCACGAGTGGACAGTGTGGCGGGACGTCCGGCTGCCCGACGGCAAGATCCTGGTGCCCGGCGTGATCAGCCATGCCACTGACCTGGTCGAGGCGCCGGGCCTGGTCGCCGAGCGGGTGCTCAACTATGCCAGTGTCGTCGGCCGGGAGAACGTCCAGGCCGGTACCGACTGCGGCATCGGCTCGAGGGTGGGCCACGAGGAGATCGTGTGGGCCAAGCTGCGGGCGATGGCCCAGGGCGCCGAGCTTGCCAGCAAACAGCTCTGGGGCAAGTGAGGAGGCTGACGTGACCTACGACCTGCTGATCAAGGGTGGCCACGTCCTGGATCCCGGTCAGGGTCTGGACGGCACGCTGGACATAGCGATCACCAGCGGCAAGATCGCTCAGATCGCGGCCGACATCGCGGCTGAGGACGCGGCCCGGGTGATCGAGGTCCGCGGGTCGGCGCGGCACGTCGTCCCGGGATTGATCGACGCTCACACCCACGTTGCCTACGGCGCCGTCACCGAAGGCGTCGGCATGGGCAGTTGCGACCCCGACGTCATCGGCGTGCATTCTGGCGTGACCACCGTGTCGGACTGCGGGTCGGTCGGCGTAGCTAATCTCGGCGTCTTTCCGGCGTATATCCTGCCCAGGGCCAAGACCAGGGTGATCACGTTCGTCAACGTCGGCAGCTACGCCCACACCATGCCGGGCCCGGCCGATGTCAACTCGCTGGCGGACATCAACAGGGACGCCCTGCTGAAGTGCGCCCAGCACAACCCCGGGCTTATCGCGGGCGTCAAGCTGCGCATCGTCGGACCGGTGTTCGCCGAGATCGGCGAGGACATCATCACCACCGCCAAGGCAGCAGCCAAGGACCTCGGCGTCCCGCTTATGGTGCACATCGGGGACTTCACCGCCAGGGACGAGGCCGCAGCGGCGCGCCGCGGCGAACTGACCCGGTTCCTGCTCAGGCAGTTCGAGCCCGGTGACGTCCTCACGCACCTGTGCACCCCAAACGCCGGGCGCGTGCTCGACCCGTCCGGCCAGCCGTACCCAGAGGTCGCGGAGGCGCGGGCCAACGGCGTTGTCCTTGACTCGGCGCTCGGGCGCGGCAACTTCGGCATCGAGGTCGCCAGGCGCCAGGCAGACATCGGGCTGTATCCCGACACCATCAGCAGCGACCTGACGGCGTTCGGGCAGACGTTCCACAGCCTGCTCGAGTGCATGGCCAAGTTCATGTCGATCGGCTACACGCTGCCGGACGTCGTCAAGGCGACCACCTCTAGCGCGGCCAAGCTGCTCGGCCTGCAGGACGAGATTGGCGCCATCGCCGTCGGCCGCGACGCCGACCTGACCATCCTGGACCTCGTCGAGGGGGACTTCACCTTCACCGACACCACCGGCCAGGCATTCAACGGTGGGTACGGCCTGGTGCCCGTGCACACGGTCAAGGCAGGCGAGCTGCATGCGCCAGGCTGGGGGACCCACCCGTGGGGCTGGCTGCCGGCGTCAGCGTGACAGGTCCCGCCCCAGGCCGCGGCGGCAGGCAGCAGAACGCGCGATTTCCATCTAACGGAAAGTTGGCGACTGGTCATTGCGCCACAAACAGGGAGTGTGGCACGGTCAGGCATGGCGCTGCGGAAGATCACCGCTGCCCGGTTTCGGCGGCGCCGGGCTGAACCGTGCGCAGCAGGCCCAGCCCTGACGATCATGATGCACGCAAGCCGGCGGCGCAGCCCGTCGCCGCGGAAAGGTGAGGCCCGATGAGCATCCTGGGCACCCGCGTGGTACGCACCGAGGATCCGCGCCTGCTCACGGCTGGCGGCACCTACGTCGATGACCTGCGAGACCCCGAGCTCGCCGGGGCGGCCAGCGTGACGTTCATCCGCAGCCCGCTGGCCCACGCGCTGATCACGAACATCGATGTCTCCGCCGCCCTGGACGCGCCGGGGGTCGTCGCGGTGCTGACCGTGGCCGACATCAACGACCTGCCGCCGCCGCCTCCCCCGCCTGAGGAGGGCTTCGAACCGCCGCCAGGCAGCGAGGCTGCCCCGCTGCCGCTCGGCGGGCACTGGTCAGAACCGCTGCTGGCGGTGGACCGGGTCCGCTTTGTCGGCGAGCCCGTGGCCATGGTGCTCACCGACGATTCCTACCAGGGCGAGGACGCCGCCGAGCTGGTAAGTGTCGACTACGAGCCGCTGCCCGCGGTGGCGAGCATCGACGCTGCGCTGGCCGGCGACTCGCTGCTGTTCCCGGTGACCGGCACGAACGTCGCGGTGACCGCCGGGGCGTCCGCAGATGGCACTGCGTTCGATGGCTGCGAGGTTGTCGTCGAGCGCACGATCGTGAACCAGCGGCTCGCGCCGGTACCGATGGAGGGCCGGGCGACGGCGGCCAGCTGGGCCGACGGCAAGCTCACCGTGTGGGTGAGCACCCAGAACGCGCAGCTCTCGCGGTTCGTCCTGGCCGGCGCGTTCGGGATGGACCCGGCTGCCATCCGGGTCGTCGCCCCGGACGTCGGCGGCGGCTTCGGCGCGAAGATCGCACTCGACCGGGACGCGATTCTCGTGGCCTGGGCGGCCAAGCACACCGGGCGCGCCCTGCGCTGGGTAGAGACGCGCAGCGAGAACATGGTCGGCATGACGCACGGCCGGGCCCAGCGCCAGCGCATCAAGATCGGCGGAACCCGGGACGGCCGGATCCTGGCCTACCGTAATGACATCATCCAGGACACCGGCGCGTACCCGCGGATGAGCGGCTTCCTGCCGTTCCTCACCGGCCTGATGGCCGCCGGGCCGTATGACATCGGCCACGTCGCGGCGGCCAACAGGGTAGTGGTCACGAACACCACGCCCATCTCCGCCTACCGCGGCGCCGGGCGTCCCGAGGCGACGGCCGCCGTCGAGCGGGCAGTGGACCTGTTCGCGGCCGAGATCGGCATGGACCCGGCGGAGGTGCGCCGGATCAACCTCGTGCCGCCGGACAAGTTCCCGTACAGCTCCGGCGGTGGCGCGGTCTATGACACCGGCGAGTACGTCGCAGCCCTGGACAAGGTGCTCGCGGCTGCTGGCTATTCCGAGCTCAGGGCCGAGCAGGCCCGACGCCGGGAGCGCGGGGACGTGCTGCAACTCGGGATCGGCGTGGCCAGCTACGTGGAGATCACCGCGGCCGACGCCGCGGGCGGTGAGACGGCCCGGGTGATGGTGCACGACGACGGCACCGCCACGGTCTATACCGGGAGCTCGGCACACGGCCAGGGCCACCACACCGCGTGGGCGATGCTCGTGCAGGACGAGCTCTGCATCCCCATGGACAAGATCACCGTGATCCACGGCGACACCGACCTGATCCCGTTCGGCACCGGCACCTATGCGTCCAGGTCGCTGCAGCTCGGCGGCACCGCGGTGCACAACGCGGCCGTCGACGTGAAGGAAAGGGCCCGCGCTGTGGCGGCCGACCTGCTGGAGGCGAGTCCTGCCGACCTCGAACTGGACACCGAGAGCGGAGTCTGGCAGGTCCGCGGCGACCCGGCGTCCAGCCGGACCTGGGGCGAGGTCGCGGCGCACGCCGGGCCTGACGGCCTGGCCGCCGACGCCAACTTCACCGAGGGACAGCCGACGTTCCCGTTCGGCACGCACCTGGCGGTGGTCGAGGTGGACACCGAGACCGGCAAGGTGCGGCTGCTCCGGCACGTAACGGTGGACGATGCGGGGACGGTGCTCAATCCCTTGCTGGTGGAGGGCCAGCGACACGGCGGCATCGCCCAGGGCGCGGCCCAGGCGCTGCTCGAAGAGATGGTGTACGACGCCGACGGCAACCCGATCACCGGAACGCTGGTGGACTACGCCATCATCACCGCCGCTGAGCTGCCGAGCTTCGAATTGCTAGTGAGCGAGACGCCTGCGACCAGCAACCCGCTCGGCGCCAAGGGAATCGGCGAGGCCGGCACGATCGGCGCGACGCCGGCCGTGCAGAACGCGGTCGTCGACGCCCTCAGCCATCTCGGCATCCGGCACCTCGACATGCCGGCCACCCCGGCCCGCGTCTGGGCCGCGATCAGCGAGGCAACCGCAAACTCTGCAACCGGGGAGGGCCAGTGAAGGTCACCGTCACCGTTAACGGCGGCCAGGTCGCCGCCGAGGTACCCGATCGCACGCTGCTCGTCCACTTCCTGCGCGACGTGGCCGGCCTCACCGCGACCAACGTCGGGTGCGACACCAGCTCCTGCGGGGCCTGCACGGTCCTGCTGGACGGCCGGTCAGTGAAGTCCTGCACGCTGCTTGCCGCCCAGGCCGACGGCAGCGCGGTGGTAACGCTCGAAGGCCTGGCCAACGGGTCGGGCGAGCTGCACCCGGTGCAGCAGGCCTTCCGCGCCGAGCACGGCCTGCAGTGCGGCTTCTGCACGCCCGGCATGGTGATGGCCGTCGTCTCGCTGCTCGAGGAGAACCCCGACCCGTCCGAAGCGGAGGTTCGCACGGCGCTGGAAGGCAACCTGTGCCGCTGCACCGGCTATCACAACATCGTCCGCGCCGTCCTGGCCGCGGCCAGCGAGAGGCGGCCCAGTTGATCCCGGCACCTTTTACCTACAAGCGGGCCTGGTCCGTAGACGAGGCCATTGACCTAGTCGCCCGGGACGGGGACGAGGCGAAGTTCCTGGCCGGCGGGCATTCGCTGCTGCCGCTGATGAAGCTGCGCCTGGCTGTGCCGCAGACGCTCGTGGACATCGGGCGGCTGCGGGAGCTCAGCTACATCCGCGACGCCGGTGACCACATCGCGGTAGGCGCCCTCACCAGGCACGGCGAGCTGGCGAGCTCAGACCTGCTGGCGCGCGAGCTGCCACTGCTGGCACACGCCGCAGGGCAGATAGGTGACCCGCAGGTGCGGCATTGCGGCACCATCGGCGGCTCGCTGGCACACGCCGATCCGGCGGCGGATCTGCCCGCGGTCGTGCTCGCGCTCGACGCGACGCTGGTGGCCCGTGGTCCGTCCGGAAGCCGGGAGATAGCAGCTGCTGATTTCTTCCGCGGGCTGTTCGAGACGGCGCTGGAGCCTGACGAACTGCTGACCGAGATCCGCATCGGCAAGCCTGCTGCCTCCGGGTGGGCATTTCAGAAGTTCACCAAGCGCGCTATTGACTGGGCGATCGTGGGTGTCGCCGTGCAAGGCGGGCGGGTGGCGCTCGTGAATATGGGGCAAACCCCGGTGCGGGCGGCTGCGGTCGAGTCGGCGCTGGCTGCAGGAGCCGGAGCGCGAGAAGCGGCGGCGCACGCTGCCACCGGCGCCAGCCCGTCCGACGACCTCAACGCCAGCCGGGCCTACCGTGAGCACCTGGCCAGGGTCCTGGTCCGGCGTGCCGTGGAGGAGGCCCTGGCGAGGACCTGAGCTCAGGCCGACCGCGGGCCTATCGGTGCTTGGCCCGCGGTCGGCTTGATCGGGCCCGGGCTCAGTGCTCGTGGATCAGCACGCCGCGCACGTTCTTGCCGTCGAGCAGGTCCTGGTAGCCCTGGTTGACGTCAGCGAGCCGGTAGGTGCTGGTGATGAGCTCGTCCAGCTTCAGCCGACCCGACCGGTACAGGTCGAGCATGCGCGGGATCTCGTCGAACGGGTTGCCCCCGCCGAACAGCGCGCCCTTGATCTCCTTCTCGAACAGCGTGAGCGCGAAGCTGGGCAGCTTGATGTTGATCTTGTCAGGGCCTGCGAGCCCAGTCACGACGACGCTCCCGTGCTTGCGCACGGCGTTGAAGGCCGCCCCGATGACGTCCTCGGTCACCACGCCGACCGTGACCAGTGCGTGGTCGGCACCCACGCCGCGGCTGAGTTCTGTGATGAGTTCCTGCGCCGCTGCTGAGTCAGCGGCCGTGTGGGTTGCCCCGAGCCGCTCGGCCATCTCGCGCTTGTTCGGCAGCGGGTCGACGGCAATGACGTGCTGCGCACCCGCGAACGCCGCGCCCTGTACGGCGTTGATGCCGACCCCGCCGATCCCGTAGATGACGACTGTGTCGCCGGGCCGGACACCACCGGAGTTGACCGCGGTGCCCCAGCCCGTCGGGACGCCGCAGCCGACGAGCGCCGCGACCTCCAGCGGCAGGTCGTCATCGATCTTGATGCAGGAGTGTACCGATACGGTCGCGTACTGCGAGAAGGTGCCGACAAGGCACATCTGGCCGAAGTCCTCGCCGTCCGCATGCAGCCGGAACGTCCCGTCGGGCAGGCAGTTGTCCACGAGCAGGGCGCCGAGGTCGCACAGGTTGGACTGACCGCGCGAGCAGAACCGGCAGCGGCCGCAGACCGGCAAGAAGGAGCAGACCACGTGGTCGCCCGGCCGGAGCCCGGCCACGCCCTCGCCTACCTGCTCGATGACTCCGGCGCCTTCATGGCCGCCGACGATCGGATACCGGACCGGAATGTCGCCAGTCCGCACGTGGTCGTCGGAGTGGCAGAGCCCGGACGCGACGTAGCGAATCAGAACCTCGCCCGCCTTGGGCGGGTCGAGTTCCAGTTCGACAACCTCCCATTCCCTGCCGACCCCTCGCAGCACCGCTGCCTTGGTCTTCACATCGCCTCCCAGTGGCCCGGACTTTCGTCGCCAGACACCTCGACTGGTCACTTTCTGTGGCTGCGCTGCGGGAGTCAATGTGAGCAGGGCCAACAAACACCATGAGCGCTGTGTCCGGCGCCACAGCCTGGCGCAATCGGGCGGGTGCCCAGGCCGCCGTGACCGGCCTGATAGCGTGCGGCCGGGCCCTCAGTGAGGATTGCGTGCGACCCGCAGGCGCTGTGCCAGTATCGTCAGGTAGTCGCTGGCTGCAAGTTTGCTAGCCCGCCAGACCGCTCGGCGGCTGTGGGTTCTACCAAATCGCCCGCTGCAGGTATTTTCGCGTATTATACCCAGGATTGCAGCCAGGGAGTCCTCGATGTGGGATCGGAAGAAAGGCCCAGTGGACGCTCTCAGGTACTCCATCGTCATCCCGATCTACAACGAGGAGGAGTCCCTCCCCGCCCTCGTTGACCGCCTGCGCAAGGTGATGGGCCAGCTGGACGGGGCCGCTGAGGTGGTCTTCGTTGACGACGGCAGCAAGGACGCCAGCTACCAGCTGATGGTAGGGGTGAACGCGGCGGATCCGCGGTTCAAGATCGTGCAGCTGTCCCGGAACTTCGGCCATCAGATCGCCATCACAGCCGGCCTGGACGTGGCCTCCGGGCAGGCGGTCATCGTCATGGATGCCGACCTGCAGGATCCGCCCGAGGTCATACCCCAGCTGGCCGCGCGGTGGCGAGAAGGATATGACGTGGTATATGCCGTGCGAGAGCGGCGGGACGGCGAGACGCTGTTCAAGCGCACGACCGCGTCACTGTTCTATGCCGCCCAGCGGCGGCTGGCCGATGTTGATCAGACCGTAGAAGTGGGCGACTTCCGGCTCATCGACCGGCGCGCCCTGGACGCCTTCTTGCAGATGCGAGAGCGGAACCGGTACGTCCGGGGCATGTTCTCCTGGATAGGATTTCGACAGACTGCCGTACCGTACACCCGGGCCTCGCGTGCGGCCGGTCGAACCAAATACCCGCTTCATAAGATGACGAGGCTCGCGCTTGATGGCTTTATCGGATTCTCCACGGCGCCATTGCGATTTGCCCTGACGGCGGGCGTGTTCATGGCCGTCGGCGCGGTTGTCTACGGCATTGTGCTCATTGCGATGAAGCTGGCAGGCGTCTCTTTGGTGTCTGGTTATGCTTCGTTGCTGGTGACGATCACTTTTCTGAGCGGGGTACAGCTGATAGTGATTGGCATGGTCGGGCAGTACGTGGCCAGAATCTATGACGAGGCCAGAGCGCGTCCGTTGTACCTAGTGCGGGAGGCGCGCGGTTTCGGCCAGGACAGCCAGCCGCCAGAAGCGTCGCTCTGGCCCGCCGCCAGCCAGGACTCCCTGACGCGTGGCCAGCGGCTCCCGCCCCTGCCGCCGTCATGATAGCTGCGCTGAGCCGCTGGGCCGCTGGCCGGGCCGGCCAGACACTGGCGGATCAGGCCGAGCCCGCCCCCGCGGCTCCTGCTTCACCGCTGCCCTGGTATGCGCGCCCTGCGGTGCAGGGACTGGGCGCGCTCGCTGTTTATCTCGCCGCCTGGTTTACCTTCACCGGCAGGCACATGCTGCACAACCTCGGCGACGCTCATCTTGACCAGGTGAGCATGGACCCGAACTTTTATACGTGGTGCCTGCAGTGGTGGCCGTATGCGATCGGGCACGGGCTTAATCCGCTTTTCTCGCACCTGATACGCGCCCCGGCCGGCCATTCCCTGGCCTGGGTGACCACTGTCCCGCCGATCGCCCTGCTAGCCGCACCGCTGACGATCGCGGCTGGCCCGTTCGTCGCCTTTAACCTCCTGGCCGCCATTTCGCTGCCGCTCGCGGCCTGGGCAGCGTTCGTGCTGTGCCGCCGGCTCACCAGGAAATTCTGGCCCGCGCTGGCCGGAGGCGCCGTCTTCGGCTTCTCGGCGTATGAGATGAACCACGTGGCGGCGGGTCAGCTCAACCTGACCTATAGCCTGCTGCTCCCGCTCATCGGCTATCTCGTCGTGCTGTGGCGAGAGGCTGCCATCAGCACCCGCGCCTTCGTGCTTCTGGCCGGGGTCACGATGGCCGTGCAGTTCTACCTGTTCCTTGAGACCTTTGCTGACATGACGGCCATTGTCGCCGTCGCGCTCGTACTCGGCATCGCCCTAGCCGGGCCGGCTCGCCGGCCCGAGGTGCTGCGGCTGGCTAAGACCGTGAGCGCCGCGTACGGCGTCGCGATCCTGCTGGCCCTGCCGTACCTGGCCTACGCGCTCACGATCAAGGCACCCCAGCTGCTCGCCAACACCGATCTCGATGTGATCAGCCTGGTTGTACCGCGGCCAACTCGGACCACGGGCGTGTCTTGGCTGCACCACCTCGCGCTCGGGCCGATCCCGGTGTCCGCCGCGGGCTACGTAGGAATCCCGCTGCTGGTGCTGGCAGTCCTCCTCGCGGTTACCGGCTGGTCCAGCAGGTTCGTCCGGTTCCTGGTCGCCATGCTGGCCTTCATCATCATCGCGTCCTTCGGGCCCACGCTCTACTTCGAGGGCGGCCGGGTCGTCACCTTCCCCTGGGCGCGGCTATGGCAGCTTCCCATCATCCGCAATGCGTATCCGTCGCGGCTCATGCTGTTCGCCTACCTGGCTCTGGCGGTGGTGACCGCGGTGTGGCTCGCCGGATCGGCGAGCAAGTACTGGCTGCGGCTGCCACTGGCCGCACTCGTTGTCGCGGCGCTGATCCAGGACTCGGGTTACGTAGACATCGGGGCCCACGGTACCGTGCCGAGCTTCATTACCGCGGGGACCTACCAGCACGAACTATCGCGGGGCGAGAACGTCGTTGTCGTGTCGACGATCGGCAACGCTGGCATGGCGTGGCAGGCGCAAACCGATTTCTACGTCCGACTGGCTGGCGGGTACATCAACCAGGCCATCACCCGCCGCTCCGACCTGCCGAAGCCAGTGCAGCGGCTCGCCCATGCCTCGCCGGCCGATGTCAGTAGCTTCGAGCGCTACGTGCGGACTGCGCGGATCGGAGCGATCCTGCTGGACAGCAAGCACGAGCCGCTGTGGGTGGGAATCTTCTGGCGAATGGGCCTCAAGGGTCATGCGACAGATAAGGGAGTGGTGGTCTACCCCGTGAACGGCTGCCGGTCCTGCCGCCCGCTGGGCTGGTCCCAGCTCTACCGCGGCGGGCACGCCCGGGCCGTCAAAGCGTCGTGACCTGGGACGAACTGCTCGGCTACTGCCTGTCCAAGCCCGGCGCTTGGCAGGACGAGCCGTGGGAAGGCGACGTCGTCGTGAAGGTCGGGCCGAAGATCTTCGCGTTCCTGGGTCAGGAAGCAAGTAAGACCGTCGGCCTCAAGTGCGGTGCCTCCCGCGAACTAGCAAACGAATGGCTGGATCGGTACCCGGACGACGCGGCGGTGATGGCCTACATCGGGCGATCCGGCTGGAACACACTGCGGCTCGCCGGGCACATCCCAGCCGACGAACTCCGGGAGGCAATCGACGCCTCCTACGACGCCGTAGTGGCCAAGCTGCCCAGGAAGGACCGCCCGAGACCGGCTGACTGACCCGGATACGGCCGACTAGCGCAGGCCCGCCAGCCTGCTGACCGTCTCATCCAGCTCCGCCACCAGCGCGCTCATGACCTCCGCGACCGGCCTGACCTCGTTCATCCGCCCGATGATCTGGCCGGCCGGCATCGGGATCACGTCCGGGTTGTTGGACCGCATCAGCCGCTGGTGCGCCTCGGCGACCAGCAGGTTCTGCAGCGGCATCGGCAGCGGGTCCGGTGCTCCCGGCTCCGACCAGGCCTGCGTCCAGCGGTTCTTCAGCAGCCGGGCCGGCTTGCCGGTGTAGATGCGGGATCGGACCGTGTCCGACGACGTGGCCGCGAGCAGCGCCTCACGGACGGCTGGCAGCGGCGACAGGCTCGCGTACTCGCTGGTGACCAGCCAAGCGGAGCCCATCCAGGCTCCGACAGCGCCGAGTGCGAGCGCGGCGGCGATCTGACGGCCGCAGCCGATCCCGCCGGCCGCGAGTACCGGCACGTCCGGCCCGACCGCGTCGACGACCTCAGGCACCAGCACCATCGTCGCGATCTCGCCCGTGTGGCCACCGGCCTCATAGCCCTGGGCGACCACGATGTCAACGCCCGCGGCGGCGTGCCGCTGCGCGTGCGTTGCCGTCCCTGCGAGCGCGGCGACCAGCATGCCGTGGTCGTGCGCGCTGGCGATGACGTCCGGCGGCGGCGAGCCGAGGGCGTTGGCGATGAGCCGAGCGGGATGCTCGAGCGCAACCTCGACGTGAGACCTGGCCACCGAGTGGAGCCAGCCGAGCACGCCCTCCGCCTCACGCGCGTCCTCCGGCAGCGGTGGCACACCGAGCTTGATCAGCGTCTGGTCGACGAAGTCGCGGTGGCCTGCCGGGATGAGCTGGTTCAGGTCGACGGCCGAGCCTTCAGTCGGGATCTTGGCCGGCATGATGACGTCGACGCCGTACGGCCGCCCGCCGGTGTTGGCGTCCATCCAGTCCAGCACCTTGTCCAGCTCCGCCGCGTCGTTGAATCGCACGCAGCCGAGCACGCCGAGCCCGCCGGCCCGGCTGATCGCCGCCGCGACATGCTCCGACGGCGTGAACCCGACGATCGGGTACTCGATGCCGAGCTGGTCACACAGCGGTGTGCGCATGACAGCCTCCTCGCTCCGACGGTACGGTTACGCTGGCTGGCCCGCCGGCGCGCCGTCCGCGCCGAGCGAAGCGGTGACGAGCTGCTCCTTGGCGTACCGATGTGCCCACCGGTAGTCGGCCTTCCCGGCGGGCGTGCGGCCGATCTGCTCGACCAGCCAGACCGACCTGGGCAGCTTATAACCCGCAAGCTGAGCGCGCAGATGCGTCTCCAGCCCGGCCAGATCGACCACCTGGCCGTCCCGCGGCTGGATGAGCGCCGCCACTCGCTGGCCGAGTCGCTCGTCCGGCACGCCGATGACCACGGCATCGAAGACGCTGCCAAAAGACTTCAGCGCGCCCTCGACTTCCTCTGGGTACACCTTCTCGCCGCCAGTATTGACGCAGGTGTTGCCCCGGCCGAGCAGGGTGATCGAGCCGTCTTCCTCGACCCTGGCAAAGTCGCCCGGCACGGCGTAGCGGACACCGTCGACCTCAGCGAACAGCGCTGCCGTCTTGACTGGATCCTTGTAGTAGCCGAGCGGGATGTGTCCGCCGCGGGCGATCCTGCCGATCTCGCCGCGGCCGACCAGCCGGTTGTGCTCGTCGATCACGATCGTGGACGGGCCGGCCGTCACGGTAGGGCCCTCGGCCTTCTTCGTGCCCGCCGACACGAAGCCGAGCCCGGTGAAGCCGGTCTCCGACGAGCCGATCGCGTCGGTGATGATGACATTGGGCAGCAGCTTGAGGTATTGCTCCTTGACGGTCGCCGAGAAGATCGAGCCGTTGCTGGACACGGCGATCACCGACGACGCGTCGTAGTGCTCCCGCTCGTATGCTTCGATGAGCGGTCTTGCCATCGCGTCGCCGACCATCACGATCGTGTTGACCTTGTGCCGCTGCACTGCCCGCCAGACCTCGTGCGGGTCGAACTGCGGCATGAGTACGACGGTGTCCCCGGCGAACAGGGCTGGCAGTGTGCTCCACTGGGCACTGCCGTGGATCAGGGGCGCGGTAGCCAGCCGGACCATTCCCGCTGACCCGGCGCTGCCGCGGCGGATCTGCTCCCACTCGTCCGGGAGGACCTCCCCGGTGGCGAAGTCGATGCCGCCACCGAGCGTGCGCCACACGTCCTCGTGCCGCCACAGCACGCCCTTGGGGTATCCCGTCGTGCCGCCGGTGTAGAGCAGGTAGATGTCGTCGCCGCTGCGCTCGACGAAGTCACGCTCCGCGGATTCGGCCGCGAGTGCCGCCGCGAAGTCGGTGGCCTCAGCCGGCATGTCCGCGCCGCTGCCGTCGTCGATCGCCAGCACGGCGCCGAGGCTCGGGAAGTCAGGCAGCAGGGCAGCGACCTTATCGCTGAACCGCCGGTCGTACACGAGCCCCGTCAGCTCGGCCTCGGTGAACAGGTAACGCAGCTCGGCCTCGACGTACCGGTAATTGACGTTGACCGGGATGGCCCGCAGCTTGTAGCAGGCGAGGAAGGCCTCCACGAGCTCGATCGAGTTGCGGCCGTACGCGCCGACGTGGTCGCCGGCGCCGACCCCGGCCCCGGCCAGGCGGTGCGCGAGCTGGTTGCTGCGTGCCTCGAGCTCGCGGTAAGTGACCTCCGCATCGCCGCAGGCGATGGCGAGGCGCTCAGGTACCGCGTCGGCGGCGTGCTCGAAGAGGTCAGCGATGTTCAGCGCCATGGGTATGAAACTAGAACGTGTTATCGTTCGGCACAACCCGTGCCCCGGCTAATCCCCGGGCCAAGCGCAGCACCCAGGAGGCTGCCCGGATGACCGCCACCGAGGCTCACTCGGCCGAGCCGCCGCACGCCCTCCTGGAGCTGCGCGGCCACGTCCTGATCGTCACGATGAACCGGCCGCACGCGCGCAACGCGCTCAGCGGACCGATGATGGCGATCATGCGGGAGGCCTGGGATCGGGTTGATGGCGACCCGGATATCCGGGTGTGCATCCTGACCGGCGCCGGCGGCGCGTTCTGCGCTGGCGCCGACCTGAAGGCGATGACCGCAGCGCACCCCGGCGACTCATTCGCCGCCGGGGCGATCGACCCGTCGGTGATTGAGCCGCTGCTTAAAGGCAGGCGGCTGAGCAAGCCGCTCATCGCGGCCGTCGAGGGCCCGGCGATCGCGGGCGGCACCGAGATCCTGCAGGCCACCGACATTCGGGTGGCGGGCCGGAGCGCCAGGTTCGGCGTTTCCGAGGCGCGCTGGGGGTTGTTCCCACTGGGCGGGTCCGCGGTAAGGCTGGCCCGTCAGATTCCCTACACACTCGCTGCTGACCTGTTGCTCACCGGGCGGCACATCAGCGCCGAGGAGGCGCTGGCCATCGGTCTGATCGGCCACGTGGTCGAGGACGGCCAGGCGCTGGCGAAGGCGCTGGAGATCGCCGAGGTGGTTGCCGCGAACGGGCCGCTCGCGGTGCAGGCAATGCTGCGCACGATCCGGGAGACCGAGGGAATGGCCGAGAACACCGCGTTCGCCCTCGAGGCGAAGCTTGGCATGGCGGTGTTCGCCAGCGAGGACGCCAAAGAAGGCCCGCGTGCGTTCGCCGAGAAGCGCAAACCGGACTTCAAGGGTCGCTAGGCCGCCGCACCTGCCGCCCACCAGACAGCCCGGTCTGGCCTTCCCTCCGCCAATCTACGCAAGTGTGCCCACCACGTTCCTAGTTGGACGTGGTGGGCACTCTTGCGCGCTACGGCCGAAGCGCAGGGACGGCAGCGCGGCAAGGACCGGGCCACTGGCGCGTGAATCTAGAACGTGTTTCACTTTCATCCGTGACGACCCCCCTCAGCGCGCCGCTCGAGATCAGCTTCGACTACACCAGGTCACTCGGGCCCGTGCTGAGCCAGTTCATGACCGGCCTGACGCAGCGCCGGATCCTCGGCTCGCGCGGCGCAGACGGGCGGGTGCACGTGCCCCCGGCGGAGTACGATCCGGTCACCTTCGCTCCGCCGGACGAACTCGTCGAGGTCGGCCCGCAGGGGACCGTGCTGGCCTGGTCGTGGCAGCCGCGCCCGCGCGACGGCCAGCCGCTCGGGCAACCGTTCGCCTGGGCGCTGATCACGCTCGACGGCGCCGACACCGCGCTGTTGCACGCCATCGATGCGGGCACGCCGGACCGGATGGCCACCGGCATGCGGGTGCGGCCGCGCTGGGCCTCCGAGCCGGCCGGCCGGATCACCGACATCGCCTGCTTCGAGCCAGCCGGCGACGGCCCGAGCGAGGGAGCGACTGCGGCCGGAGCCGAGCCCGTTCCCCTCGTGGCGCAGCAGGCGGCACCGATGGATCTGGACGCGTCGGCGGATGCGGACGCGATCAGTATGATCACCACGCCGATCTCGCTGCACTACACGCACAGCGCATCAGCGGAGGAGAGCCGTTACCTGCGCGCGCTGGCTCAGGGCAGCATCATCGGCCAGCGCTGCCCCGCCTGTGACAAGGTGTACGTGCCGCCGCGCGGCGCGTGCCCGACCTGCGGGGTGCCGACCACGACCGACGTGGTGCTGCCAGACACCGGCACGGTGACCACGTTCTGCGTGGTGAACGTGCCGTTCCAGGGGCAGCGGGTGCCCACGCCGTACGTGGCCGCGGCGGTGCTGCTTGACGGCGCGGACATCCCTTTCCAGCACCTGATTCTCGGCTGCAAGCCGGGCGAGGTGCGGATGGGCATGCGAGTGCGCGCCGTGTGGAAGCCGCGCGAGCAGTGGGGGACCACGGCCGAGAACATCGATCATTTCGAGCCGACTGGCGAGCCTGACGCGCCGTACGAGTCCTACGCGCATCACCTGTGAGGGAGACCGCAGTGCGCGATGTCGCAGTCGTCGCGTTCGCCGAGGCGCCAAACGTCCGCCGCACCGACGGCACCACGAATGGCGTCGAGATGCTGGTGCCGATCTTCCGCGAGGCGTTCACGCAGGCCGGAATCGGCAAGGCTGACATCGGCTTCTGGTGCTCAGGCTCATCGGACTACCTAGCGGGCCGAGCGTTCTCATTTGTCTCCGCGGTCGACGCGATCGGCGCGTTCCCGCCGGTGATGGAGTCGCACGTCGAGATGGATGGCGCGTTCGCGCTGTATGAGGCGTGGGTCAAGGTGCTGACCGGCGAGGCCGACGTGGCGCTCGCCTACGGCTTCGGCAAGTCGTCTGCCGGGGAACTGCCGCGCGTGCTGGCGCTGCAGCTTGACCCGTACGTGCAGGCGCCGTTGTGGCCGGACTCGGTCAGCATCGCCGCGCTGCAGGCGCGGCTCGGCCTGGACCAAGGACTATGGACGGAACGTGCCATGGCTGAGGTGGCGGTCCGCAGCCGGGCCGCGGCCAGTTCGAACTCGCGGGCCCAGCTGTCAGGTTCGGTCAGCACGGACGAACTGCTCGCGGCGCCGTTCGTCGCCGATCCGCTGCGAGCGCACGACTGCGCGCCGGTCACCGACGGTGCCGCGGTCGTGATCATCGCGGCCAGCGACCGGGCCCGGGAGCTGTGTGCGCGGCCGGCCTGGATCACCGGGTTCGAGCACCGGATCGACTCCGGGACGCTCGGGGCACGGGACCTGACCCGCGCACCGTCCGCGACGACGGCGGCGGCCGCGGCGGGCGTGCCCGGCGGGCGTGGCGTCGACGTGGCCGAGTTGCACGCGCCGTTTACGCACCAGGAGCTGATCCTGCGAGCGGCGCTCGGCCTGCCCGACTCCGCGCGGATCAGCCCGTCGGGGGGCGCGCTGGCGGGGAATCCGATGTTCGCCGCCGGACTGGCCCGGATCGGTCACGCCGCCCGCCAGATCCATACCGGCGCGGCCGGCCGCGCGCTCGCGCACGCGACCAGCGGGCCGGCCCTGCAGCAGAACCTCGTCTGCGTGCTGGAGGCGCGATGACGCACGGCTCGACGGCCCATCGGGCGGCGGTGCTCGGCACCGGCCAGACTCACCACCGCAGCAAGCGGCCTGATGTCTCCATCGCCGGCCTGTGCCGGGAGGCGGTCGATCGCGCGCTCGCCGACGCCGGGCTAGTGCTAGCCGACATAGACGCGGTCGTTGTCGGCAAGGCGCCTGACCTGTTCGAGGGCGTGATGATGCCGGAGCTGTACCTGGCTGACGCGCTTGGCGCGACCGGCAAGCCGCTGCTGCGGGTGCACACGGCCGGGTCGGTCGGCGGCGCCACCGGAATCGTCGCCGCGAACCTCATTCAGGCTGGCCTGCACCGTAGAGTGCTCGCGGTCGCGTTCGAGAAGCAGTCGGAGTCCAACGCCATGTGGGCGCTGTCGATCATGCCGCCGTTCGCCATGCCGCTGCTCGCCGGCGCGGGCGGGTACTTCGCGCCGCACGTGCGGTCCTACATCCGCCGCAGCGGCTCGCCCGCCTACATCGGCGCGCTGGTCGCGGTAAAGGACCGGCGGAACGGCGCTCGCAACCCGTACGCGCACCTGCGGCAGCCCGACATCACGCTGGAGTCAGTGCAGGCTTCGCCCATGCTGTGGGACCCGGTCCGGTACGACGAGACGTGCCCGTCGTCCGACGGGGCGTGCGCGGTAGTGATCGGGGATCAGGCAGCCGCCCAGGCCTCGTCGCGCCCCGTCGCGTGGATCCGGGCAACCTCCATGCGTACCGAGCCGACCATGTTCTCCGGCAAGGACCACGTCAACCCGCGGGCCGGTGCGGACGCTGCGGCCGCCCTCTGGACCAAGGCCGGGATCTCCCGGCCGATCGATGAGGTCGATGTCGCCGAGATCTACGTGCCGTTCTCCTGGTTCGAGCCGATGTGGCTGGAGAACCTCGGGTTCGCTCCGCCGGGCGGCGGCTGGAAGCTGACCGAGGCCGGGGAGACCGAGATCGGCGGGCTCATCCCGGTCAACCCGTCTGGCGGAGTGCTGTGCTCCAATCCCATCGGGGCGTCCGGACTGCTGCGGTTTGCCGAGTCGGCGATGCAGGTGATGGGCGTTGCCGGCGAGCACCAGGTGCCGGGTGCAAGGACCGCGCTGGGACACGCCTACGGCGGCGGCTCGCAGTACTTCTCTATGTGGGTCGTCGCGAGCACACCGGACTGACTCCCGGATATGGCCGTGCTCTCTGCTCCGTCAGCGTGGGCAGTGGGTACGGTCGTTAACCTCGACGGCCCGGCCGTCGGGGTCCTCCACGACGACGCGGCAGCCCCACGGCATCTGCTCGTGCTCACCCAGGACCGTGGCGCCGATCCGCCGCAGCGACTCCGTC
>Ga0187814_10000081_pt1 | contig 22672 bp, 19 predicted proteins | sample NC_S_4_FD_132450 | JGI IMG/M metagenome (GOLD analysis project Ga0187814, IMG submission 132450) | Wetland sediment microbial communities from Neuse River Estuary, North Carolina, USA - ASW-S_4 | ecosystem: Environmental > Aquatic > Freshwater > Wetlands > Sediment | place: USA: North Carolina... | reverse complement strand
GTGGCCTCGGGACCGAGAGATTGGTGCCTGTGGCATCTGGAGCGGGAATCGTGGCCGTGGTGGCCTGGAAGCCCTTCCCATCGAACCTGCCGCTGGTCAGAGCTTGGCGGCGGCTTGGGATCCGAGCGGAGCTGCTTGGGCCGTCGGATGCACATCGCCGGCTCGCGCCCGGTGACGTTGCGCTGGCGCGCCTCGATGTGACACCAACACTCGACGGCGTTGAAGCGGGACTGGCCGAGATCAGCGCGCTGCAACGGCGCGGCGTCCGTTTACTCAACCGGCCATCGGCGCTGCTGGCTGCCCACGACAAGCGGGAGACCGCCCGGCTGCTCACGAAAGCTGGGCTCCCTCATCCGCGCACCATGCACCGGGAGCGGCTGGAGGAAGTCCGCGTGCTTGACCCCCCATTCGTGCTCAAGCCAAGGTTCGGCAGCTGGGGGAGAGATGTCATGCTCTGCCGGGATGGTGCCGAGCTCGAGCGGTGCCTGGCGAGGATCGGAAACCGAAGCTGGTTTCGCCGCCACGGCGTACTGATCCAAGAACTGGTGCGGCCGCTCGGCTACGACCTCCGGGTGATCGTCGCGGGAGAACGCGTCGTCGGTGCCGAACGGCGCGAGGCGGCCTCGGGCGAATGGCACACGAACAAAGCTCTCGGCGGCAGGGTGGTGCACGCACAACCGCCCGAGGAAGCCGGCGCGCTCGCCGTCGACGCAGCGCGTGCGGTCGGCGCCGACCTCGTCGGAGTCGACCTCCTCCCGGTGCCTGACATTGGATACGTGGTCATCGAGGTCAACGGCGCGGTTGACTTCGACGACACAGACTCGCTGACCGGTCGCAGCGTGTACGCGGACGCCGCCGACGCGCTTGCGCTTGGCGCAGATCGAGCTGCGGTTGGGTTTGCCCGCTAGCGATCAGACACCGATGCGCGTGCACAGCCTGCGGAACGAGTGGCTGAAGGGGTCGGCGCAACCCATCGCAATTTCGCGATTAGAAGAGGTCTCTGAGTGCGTCCAGGTGGCGTCTCTTTGCTGCTGTAAATTCGCCGCGGCTTAGGTTCCCAGGGGTTTGCATTGCAGGCGGTTCGTCGCGGCGATGGCGCAGTCGTTTCGGCTGGCGGCGGTGGCAGGTGTGTGGGATGATGCGTGCCACGGATTGTTGCTAGAGAGCTTTGCCTGGAGATCAGCTTGGACCGAGTGTCGATACGGGAGGGCGAAAGCTCTCAATCAAGACTGTGGACGCTCTGGTCGCCCGCGTTCAGCGTCTCATTGACACTCGCTCCGAATCTGAAGATCCGCTCGCCTGGTACATAGAGGCTTCATACCTCGGTGACCTACGGGCCATCGCCGCGCTCGCCGTGATCGCCGCTCGCTCCGCGGATAAGCAGCTCCTGATCGTGCGGGAGTTAGACGCACCTCGGGACCTCGTGTATGAGGCGTGGACGACGACGGCGTTGGTCAAGCGCTGGTGGGGCGGCCACCACGGCGAGGTGACGACCGCCGAGATCGACCTGCGGGTCGGCGGCAGGTGGCGGTACGTATTGCTGGAGAACGACGGCCGCCGATTGGCCTTCCACGGCGAGTACCGCGAGATCGTCTCGAACGAGCGGATCGTCTCGACGGAGATCGACGAGGTCACGAGAGGCGAATCGGTGAATACGGTGGTGTTCACCGAGGTTGACGGACGCACGAGGCTCACGCTCCTCATGGAGCTTGCGAGCTCCGAGGCGCGCGATGCGGCGATCAACTCTGCCCTGGAGATCGTCGTGCAGGAGCGAATGAACCTACTGGAGCAAGTCGCCGCGTCGCTTCGCTGACCACGCATCTGCACAACGCGCTTCCCCGTCCTGCGACGCTCCGCTCCTTCGAAAGCCCGCACTCCGTTAGAGTCGGCGCGATCTTGCGTGGTGCTCCTGGCTAAGGATGGGCGATGCGTGTTGCCTGGCGGGGCTGTAGCGGTTGCCTCGTGTTGGGGTGGGCGGCGAGCGCGCGCGGTGGTCGCGACGGGATTGCGTGGACGCGGTGGCGTCGCGTTGTGGGTGCGGGTTGTCGTTTGCATGGTGGTGGGGTGTGTGGCGCTGGCGGTGTGTCTGGCGAGTGCTGGGATGGCTGCGGCGTCGGCCTGGTCGATCCAACGGACCCCCAACCCGGCCGGCGCGAGGTACAGCGTCCTCTCCGGCGTGTCGTGCGCGTCGCGGACGGCTTGCACCGCCGTCGGATACTTCGCCAACGGCGCCGGCGTTGGAATGCCGCTGGCAGAGCGCTGGAACGGTACGAGCTGGTCGATTCAGCGCACCCCTGCTCCTGCCGGCGCGAGGAGCAGCCTTCTGTTCGGCGTGTCGTGTGCGTCGAGGAGGGCATGCGTTGCCGTCGGGAGCGTCACCAACCGCTCGGGTATCACGGTGCCGCTGGCGGAGCGCTGGAACGGCTCCAGCTGGTCGATCCAGCGGACCCCTACCCCGACCCGAGCGAACGGTCGCGGTGTCAGCTACCTCGGCGGGGTGTCATGTGCGTCGAGGAAGGCTTGCACCGCGGTCGGGTTCTCTGGCAACAGCGCGGGCACGACCGGAGTGACGCTGGCGGAGCGCTGGAACGGCTCCAGCTGGGCGATCCAGCGGACGCCGCACCCGACCGGCGCGAGGGTCAGCTTCCTCTCTGGCGTGTCATGCGCATCGCCGAGGTTCTGCATCGCGGCCGGGTTCTTCGTCAACAGCGCCGGTGGCGGAGTGACGCTGGCGGAGCGCTGGAACGGCACCCGCTGGGCGATCCAGCCGACCCCCACCCGTGAGGCCGCGACGTACGTCCAGCTCGTCGGCGTGTCGTGCGCGTCGCCGACGTCGTGCACCGCCGCGGGATTCTTCAGCATCGTTACCGGCATCGAGGTGATGCTGGCGGAGCGCTGGAACGCAGCCGACTGGGCGATCCAGCGGACTCTCTACCCCGACCACGCGAGGTTCGTTCGTTTTGCCGGCGTGTCGTGCGCGTCGCCGACGTCGTGCACCGCCGTCGGTTTCTTCAACAACGTGCCCGGAATCGACGTGACGCTGGCGGAGCGCTGGAACGGCACCCGCTGGGCGATCCAGCGGTCCCCCAACCCTGCCGGTGCGACGAGCAACTCGCTAGGGGCCGTATCGTGTCCGGCGACGACGCGCTGCACCGCGGTCGGGGGCTTCACCAACCGCGCAGGCACGGGAGTGACGCTCGCGGAGCGATATTCGTAGGCTGGTCGGGGTTGGTGTCGCGTGTGGCACCTAGGATCCGCGTGGTGTCATCGGCGCCTCGGGTCACGGTTGTGGGATCGGCGAACATCGATCTCGTTGCGCGTTGCGAGCGGTTGCCGCGTCGGGGCGAGACGGTGACCGACGCGGTGTTCGAGCGCGTGCCGGGTGGCAAGGGCGCGAATCAGGCGGTCGCTGCAGCGCGGCTCGGTGCCCATGTGCGGTTCGTCGGGCGTGTTGGCCGGGATGATCTGGTGTTGCGATCGCTGGAGCGCGAGGGGGTCGACATCAGTGGCGTGACCCGCGACGAGGGAGAGAGCGGCGTCGCGCTGATTTTGGTGGAGGCGAGTGGCGAGAACGTGATCGTGGTCGCGCCGGGGGCGAATCGGCGATTGACGCCCGACGATGTGCAGGTGGGCGAGGCCGATGCGGTTATGTGCCAGCTGGAGATCCCGCGCGTGGTGGTCGCCGCTGCGGCTGAGGGGGCGCGTTTCTTCTGCCTGAACGCTGCACCGGCTCGAGGTCCGCTGGATCTCTCGCCCGACCTGCTGGTGGTGAACCGCCACGAGTACGAGCTGGTGGGTGCTTACGCGGGGCTGGTTGCGCTCACCTTGGGCGCGGAGGGGGCGGTGTTGCTCGAGCGCGGGCGCGAGGTCGCGCGGGCACGGCCGCCGCGGGTCAAAGCGGTGGATGGCACTGCGGCCGGCGATGCGTTCTGCGCAGCACTGGTTGTGGCGCTGCTTGAGGGCAGAGAGCGCGCGGACGCACTGGCGAGAGCATGCGCGGCCGGGGCGCTCGCGGCCTCTCGCCCGGGCGCGCAACCCTCGCTGCCAACGGCAGCCGAGGTGGACGCGGTCCTCGCCGCATGATCGAGATCATCCTCGACTGCGATCCTGGTCACGACGATGCGATCGCGTTGCTGCTTGCGCTCGCCAGCCCGGAGTTGCGGCTGCTCGGCGTGACCACAGTCGCCGGCAATCAGACGCTCGGGAAGACGACCGCAAACGCTATCCGTGTCCTTGAGCATGTCGGCCGCGGCGAGGTTCCGGTTGCCGCCGGCGCGCCGCGCCCGCTGGTCCGCGAGGGCCACGTCGCCGCCCAGGTGCACGGCGAGACCGGGCTCGATGGGCCGGACTTGCCGCCGCCGTCACGCGAATCCCAGCCCGCGCACGCGATCGACTGGATCGCCGCGGCGCTGGTGGCCAACCCACGCCCGGTCACGCTCGTTGCGACCGGGCCGCTGACGAACGTCGCATTGTTCCTGGCGCGCTATCCGGAACTCGAGACGAAGCTCGAGCGGATCGTGCTGATGGGCGGCGCGATCGCCGAGGGGAACGTGACACCGGCCGCCGAGTTCAACATCTGGGTCGATCCCGAGGCGGCACACCGCGTGTTTCAGAGTGGGCTCGATCTGACAATGGTGGGGCTCGACGTCACCCACCAGGCGCTGATGAGACCGGTCCACGCCGAGCGGCTCTCGGGCGCCGGCACCGCCGGCAAGCTGGTCGCAGACCTGTACGGCTTCTACGCCGAGTTTCACCGGCGGCAGTACGGATGGGAGGGCGCGCCCGTGCACGACGCGGTCGCCATGGCATACCTGATCGACGGCACGCTGCTGGGCGCCAAGCACTGCGGGGTGATCGTCGACACAGGTCCCGAGCTCTCCCGCGGGCGCACCCACGTCGATCTCTCCGGGCGCGCGGGGTGGGAGCGCAACTGCCACGTGGCCGTGAGCATCGACGCCGGTCGCTTCCTCGAGCTCCTCGTCACACGGATCAGCGCGCTCGGCTGACCCCGCCACAGGGCCCGTGGACGAGGCGGGCGGCGGTCCAACAGCGGGGAGGCGCCCGCGTCGCTGCTAGCTCCCGATGCCGCTAAGCGTGGTACGCCGCGACCTCGTGATAAAGCCTGATGATGATGTTGATCGTGCCGCGCAAGTGATCGAGCGTTTCGCGGACCTCTGGGAGTTGCTCAAGACGCTTCCGGTCCTCGACGCTTCGCATCTCTACGACGGCAGCAATGGAGTTTCGATCGACGCTCTCGAGCACCCTGGCAGACACGAACCCGGGATCCGTGCCGATCTCGCCAAACATCTTCTCGAGATGCTGCACAGCAACGCCCTCTTGTGACGGATCCACCTCCCAGACATGAATGAGGACGGGGCTTTCGTTCAGAACGGGGCTTTCGCTCACCGACGCACCTCGCTTTCGCGCTCGACATGACCGTGTTCCGGGCCGGCCCCCATCATGACGATATTTCGCGTCTGCTCGCTGTTGGCACAGTGCCCAGCAAGTACTTGGTAACTAGCGAGGCGGGCGGGGTCCCGCAGCGTCGAGAGACCGGCGACCGCAAGCATCAGCCCGGCCGCAGGAGGCTCGCATTGCCGGCGGCATCCGCCTCGAACAGGAGGGGGCACCGCACTGCCGATCATCCCGACGATCATCTCGGGTGTGACGACAGTGGGCATCCCCACCCCGGAAGTGATCTGCTCGGCGAGTGTTTCCGAGTCCCCGACGTTGTCGATCGACGCGGGGACAGGGGAAGACTCAAGCTGCTCGGTCGTATTCACGGCTGGGGCGTCTGGACCGGTGAACCACAGTTGGCGCAGAAGTGGTTGCCCGGCGAAATCGGCGCTCCGCACTGCGCTGGGTCCCCTGTCCTTGTGACCTTCGAAGAGCGGCATGATCGTTTCTCCTTGGAACGGGTCAATCGACCCGATCGTGCTCCACAAAGTTCCGCAGAGCCACCATCGACTCGTGGCTGACGATGTTCTGCCGGGCTATCTCGTCAAACAACGCCGCCGCCCAAACGGAGAACGACAGCACCTCACGACAGGACGCCAAGGGCGCGAGCTCGCCCAATACTCTGGCCCAGATGTCGAAAGAGTTCGCGCGTACGTGCAAACAGACCCTCGACGCCGTGTTCTTTGATCTGGACGGTGTACTCATCGACTCCGAGCGCGTGTGGGATGCCGCACGCCGGGCGGTCGTCGCTGAGTCGGGTGGAAAATGGCGGGCGCGGGCGACCCGCGAGATGATGGGGATGAGCGCACCCGAATGGTCTCGGTATCTGCGCGATCAGCTCGGCGTGCCGCTCCCGGCGCCGGAGATCGACAAACGGGTCGTGGCACGCCTGCTCGAGGGCTACGAACGGAAGTTACCGCTGATACCGGGAGCCGTGGCGGCCGTAAAGCGGCTGGCGGCCCGCTGGCCGCTCGGGCTGGCGTCGTCGGCAGACAGAGCCGTCATCGAGCGTGTCCTGTCCGCGAGCGGGCTCGCGGACAGCTTCGCGACGATCGTCTCGGGCGAAGAGGTCGCCCACGGCAAGCCGGCTCCGGATATCTACCTGGGCGCGGCCCGGAAGCTTGGGGTCTCGCCTCAGAGAGCTGCCGCCATCGAAGACTCGGGCAACGGTTTGCGTGCAGCGGCCGCCGCCGGGATGCTCGTCGTGGCCATCCCCAACCGCGACTTCCCACCCCCGGCCGACGCGCTCGCGCTCGCCGATGTGACCCTCGAATCGCTCGAAGAACTCACTCCGGAGGTGCTCGAAGAGCCCAGCGAGCGGGGCGGGGGTTAACTCAAGCGGGACGGGGGTTAACTACGTGATCGACAGTGGATTGATCAAGACGACCTGAGGAGACGAATGGCCGATCGCCGCAAGCAGCTGGCCCTGGTGGCGGCGATCATGGGTTCGTTCGTGGCCGGGCTCGACGCCACGGCCGTGAACGTCGCCCTGCCGGCGATCCGCGCTGATCTGGGTGGCGGGCTCGCGGGCCAGCAGTGGGTGGCCAATGCGTACCTCCTCGCGCTCGGTTCATTGATCCTTGTCGGGGGGTCGCTTGGGGATGTCTTCGGTGAGCGGCGAGTGTTCTCGATCGGCGTCGCCGGCTTCGGGCTGCTGTCGCTGCTGTGCGCGATCGCCCCGAGCATCTTGGTGCTGATCGCCTGCCGGGCCGTGCAGGGCGCGTTCGGCGCGCTGCTGATGCCGAGCGCTCTGGCCGTGATCGTGGCGGCTTTTCCGCGTGATGAGCGCGGCGGGGCGATCGGCTCGTGGACCGCCTGGTCGGGAATCGCCACGGTGGTTGGCCCGCTGGCGGGCGGGTACCTCGTCGACGCGGTGTCGTGGCGGCTGATCTTCGCCGTGAACATCCCGTTCGTCGTGGCAACGCTGGTGCTCATCTTGCGCGCGGTCCCGAGTCGCGACCGCGGCGCGTCCCACGCTCGCGTCGACTGGCTGGGCGCCGTGCTCACGTTCTTGGGCCTCGCGGGACCGGTGCTGGCGTTGATTCGCCAGCCGGTTGTCGGCTGGGGCAGCATCCAGGTCTGGGGGCCCGGCCTGGGCGGCTTCGCTCTGCTAAGCGCGTTCGTGGCGCACGAACGGCGTACCCCCGCTCCGATGCTGCCACTGAACCTGTTCGCGCGTCGCAACTTCGCGATTGGGAACCTGGAGACGTTCGCCATGTATGGCGGCCTGGGGATCACGTTCTTCCTGCTCGTGCTGTTCCTTCAGGAAGTTGCCGGATACCGCGCGCTCGCCGCGGGCTTTGCGCTGATGCCCTCGACAATCGTGATGTTCGTTCTGTCCAAGCGAATGGGGAGGCTCGCCGACCGGCTCGGTCCGCGGCTGTTCATGGGCTTCGGCCCGCTGACCGCCGCGGTCGGGCTCGCGCTGATGTTGAGGCTGGGCGACCACGTCAACTACTTCACCGACCTGCTTCCAGGCTTGCTGGTCTTCTCGATCGGCCTCGCCTCGACCGTCGCACCACTGACGGCCGCCGTCCTCTCCGACGCCGATGAAGGCGATGCCGGCATCGCCTCGGGTGTGAACAACGCGGTCGCGCGGGTTGCGAGCCTGCTCGCGATCGCCGCTGTGGGGGCCGTCATCTCGACCCAGTTCAAATCGACGCTCAATCACCGTCTCGCTGGTGTCCGGCTCTCGCCGAACGCTCAGGCCGCCGTCGCCGAGGCCCGCAAGCAGACGCTCACGAGGGTCAGTCCGTCTGTGGCCGGCTCTGAGGTATCGCTCGCCGTCCAGACGGCATCGGTCCATGCGTTCCACGTGGGGATTGGCATCTCGGCTACGTTGGTCGCGCTCGGCGGGCTGCTCGGCCTCGGCGGAATCCGCAACCCGAGGCGGGTCGTGCGGTGCGAGGACTGCGCGGGCGGGCAGCTCGCGGGACAGCCGCTGGACGCAGCGCGATCGCGCGCACCCGCGCTCGCGCCGCAGCTGGCGAGCACGGCGACAGCGGGCTCCACAAGCCCGCTCAGATGACGCCTCTCTCCGCTATGACGTCCCTCAGGCCGGCCTCCGTAGTTTGCCCCTGAGAGAGGAGGGCGGTCCCGGATATACCGGGGCAGCAAGGCGGAGACCATGGCCTCATGGCAAATCGCACCAGCCCCTCGCTCGAGCTAGGGCACGTCCGCGTAGGCGACTGCATGCATCGTGGAATCCTGAGTTGCACTGCGGACGCCCCGCTCAGCGAGGTGGCAGGCGTGATGGCCAGGCACCGGGTCCACGCGGTGGTGGTCACCAATGGGGAGAGCACCCAGCCCGTCGGTGTCGTCTCCGATCTGGATGTGGTGGCCGCCGGCGTCAGCGGTGAGGAGCCCACGGCGCTCCAGGCGGCCGCGACCGAGCCGCTGTCGGCCTCTACGAGCGAATCGCTGCAGCGCGCGGCGCAGCTGATGGCCGAGCACGGCGTGTCCCACCTGGTGGTCCGCGACGCATCGAGCGGTGAGCCGGTCGGGATCCTGTCGACGCTCGATATCGCGGCGGTCTACGCCGGCTAGCGTCCTGCGCCGTCCGACTGGGCCGCCGCGGCGGCCTCGAGCTCGGCCGCGCGCATCGACACGCCGGCGGCGGCGTACGCGGCGGGAGCATCGAGCGTCTCGGCCTCGAGCAGCGCGTGGGTGAGGCTTTCGAGCTGATCCCGGTGATCGCTGAGCAGGTGGGTGACCTCGGCGTGCGCTTCATCGACGAGCCGGCGTACCTCCTGGTCGACCAGCCATTGGGTCTCAGGGGAGGTCTCGCTCACCCCCGGCAGGAATGGGCCCTGGCCATCGCTCGGTAGGACGGACACCGGTCCGACCTTCTCGCTCATTCCCCACCGTCCCACCATCTGTCGGGCGATCTGTGTCAGCTGCTGGATGTCGGACTCGGCGCCAGTCGTGATCTTCCCGTACACGACCTCCTCGGCGGTGCGGCCGCCCAGCGCGACCTTGATCTTGGCGTCGAGCTCCTCGCGCGAGTAGGAGACGCGGTCTGCGTCCGGGGTAGAGAGGGTCACTCCGAGGGCCATTCCCCGCGGGATGATCGAGACCTTGCGGACGGGGTCGGCCTCGGGGGTGAGCATGCCGACGAGCGCGTGTCCTGATTCGTGATAGGCGGTCCGCTCGCGGTCCTCCTTGCTGAGCAGGATCCCGCGCGGGGCGCCCAGCATGATCTTCTCCAGCGAGTCGGTGAAGTCGGCCATCTGGACCTTCTCGTGGTCGCGACGGGCGGCGATCAGCGCCGCCTCGTTTGCGAGGTTCGCCAAGTCGGCGCCCACCATCCCTGGCGTCGAGGCTGCGATCTCGTCCAGATCTACGTCGTCGGCAAGCGGGATCGAGCGGGTGTGAACCTGGAGGATCTTCGCGCGGCCGGCGCGGTCCGGCGGCTGCACGGCGACACGGCGGTCGAAGCGGCCGGGGCGAAGCAGCGCAGGGTCGAGGATCTCAGGCCGGTTGGTCGCGCCCAGCACGACGACTGCCTGGTTGGACTCGAAGCCGTCCATCTCGGTTAGGATCTGGTCGAGCGTCTGCTCGCGCTCGTCGTTCGCGCCGGTGATGGAAGCCGAACCCTGGCGCGAGCGCCCGATCGCGTCGAGCTCGTCGATGAAGATGATCGCGGGGGCCGCCTCCTTGGCCTTGGCGAACAGGTCGCGCACACGTGCCGCACCTACGCCGACGATCGCCTCGATGAACTCGGACGCCGCGATCGAGAAGAACGCGGCGTGCGCCTCGCCGGCGACGGCGCGCGCCAAGAGCGTCTTGCCGGTGCCCGGCGCGCCGAACAGCAGGACGCCGTGGGGCATCCGGCCACCCAGACGCTGATAGCGGTCGGGGTTCTTCAGGAAGTCGACGATCTCGGTCAGCTCGCCCTTGGCCTCGTCGATTCCGGCCACGTCGTCGAACGTAACCCTGATCCGCTCCGGGTCAACTCGCCGCGCCTGGGAGCGACCGAAGTTGCCGAGCGCGCCCATGCCTCCGCCGGCCGCCGCACGACGCGCCAACAAGATGAACAGCCCGACGAGCAGGATCGTGGGGCCGAAGCCGAGCAGGATCTCGGCGATCAGCGAGGTGCCGGGATTCGGGTTCTGGGCGTTGACCTGGACGTGATTGGCCTCGAGCAACTGCGTCAGCTGGGCGTTGTTCCAGAACGCCGGCACCTGCGTGGAGAACAAGGTGGTCGGGACGGCTTTGGAGTCGTTGGTCGGATAGCGGACCTTCGATACGAACGTCCCGTTGATCGTGTCCGCCTTCGAGCTGATCGACTTGACCTGGCCCGCCTGTACCTCATTCAGGAAGTACGGGCTGAAGGGCACCTTCACCCGGGGCTGGCCTGGCGGCTGGAATAGCAGCACCGAGAGCCAGTTGAGGGCAAGGAGGACCAGGACGAAGATCCAGAAGCCGCGCAGGCGGTGCGGGGGCGCCGGCTTCTGGTCCTCGGGCATGCCACGGCCGTCGGGTGCAGGGGCCACGCGCCACCCCTGCTTGTCGCGGGGCATGGGTGCGGGCGGGACCGCCTTCTGCGGATCCGGCGCCTCCGTCTGGGTCTGGCCAGGCTCGGGCATGGGCATCATTCTGGCCCATCGGGGAATGCCCGCCAAGACTTCTCTGAACGCTTCTGCAGCGCGGTGGCGGCCCCCCGAGCGGACGGCGTAGTCTGCGGTTGGCCAGATGACGTCTACGAGAGACATGCTGGACGCCGCGCCGGGGCCGATCCCTCTGGGAGCGGAGGGGGTGGCTGCGGCGATCGACGCGTGCCTGAACGCGATGCAGACATGCACCTCGTGCGCGGACTCGAGCCTGGGGGAGAAGGGCATCGCCGAGCTGCGGCGCTGCATCGCGCTCGAGCTGGAGTGCGCAGACGTTTGCGGCGTGACCGCGCGAACGCTGTCGCGGCCGTTGCAGTCGGATCACTACGTGGTCCACCGCCTCCTACAGGCCGGCGTCCGGGTCTGCGCGAGCTGCGCCGAGGAGTGTGCACGCCACGCCGAGCACCACCGGCACTGTGCGATCTGCGCGAAGGCGTGCCGGGCGTGCGAGCGCGCGTGCGCGGAGCTGCTCGAGACGGAGGCGTTCGAGGAGCTCCAGAAGCTGGCCGGCGGATGAACCCGCGCTAGCGCTTCAAGCCGCTCTCTTCGAGCGCCGCATCCAAGCGTTTGCGCGCCCCCGTCAGCGTCTCGGCATGGCTGGCGATCTGGTGCCATGGGTCGCCCTCGCGCTTCAACCGCTCGGGAACCGAGGCGAGCGTCCACAGGTCGGGGCGCGCGTCGGCGTCGTCGAGCTCGTCCCAGTGAAGCGGTGTCGCGACCGGCGCGCCCCGGCGCGGGCGCACCGCGTACGGCGCCACCGACGTGTGGCCGTAGGCATTGCGCATCACGTCGATCAGGATCCGCCCCTCGCGCTTGGCCTTACGCTGCTCGTCGGTGAAGAGGCGCGGCTCGCGCGCGGCGGCGACGGCGGCGACGTCCCGGGCGAAGGCGCGCACCGCGTCGAAGTCGGCACGGCGCTGCAGCGCGACGACCACGTGGTAGCCCCGCGATCCCGTCGTCATCGCCCAGGGCGTGAGGTCGAGCTCGCTCAAAAGCTCGCCGAGGATCCGCGCGGCTCGCCGGACGTCCGAAAGTTTGCCGTTCGACGGGTCGAGGTCGATCACCAGCCGATCGGGCCGGTCGAGCCGGTCGCTGCGACTGAGCCATGGATGCAGGGTGATGCACGCCTGGCTCGCGAGGTAGACGAGCGTCGCGGCGTCCTTGGCCACCACGTGCTCGACAGTCCCCTTGCGCGCAGGGACCTCGACCCGTCCCACCCAGGGGGGGAAGTGCTTGCTGGCGCGCTGCTGCATGATCCGCTGCCCTTCGATCCCGTCGGGATAGCGCTCCAGGTTCAGCGGCCTGCCGTCGATGTGGTGGAGCATCGCCTCGGAGACCTTTTCGTAGTAGGACGCTAGATCGGCCTTGCTGATCCCGCAGGGGAACAGAACCTTCTCGGGCCGCGTGATCTCGACCGCTCTCCGGCCCGCACGGATCGTCAGGCTCAACTCGGCACCTCCCGCACCACCTCGCGCGCCGGCTTGTCCGTTCGCAGGCCCTGGTAGCGCGGCTGGCGGAGCTTCCCGTCGCGAGTCCACTCGGCGAAGGCAATCTCAGCCACCAGCTCGGGCTCGGCCCAGTGCGCACCGCGAGGGAGGCCGGAGTCCTCGAACGGTGGGCTGCTGCGCTCACGGCGCTCGAGCTCCCGGCCCAAGAACTGCAAGGTCTCCGTGTCAAAGCCGGTGCCGACCTTGCCAGCGTAGCGGAGCTCGCCGTCGGCGCCGTAGTAGCCGACGAGGATCGCGCCCAGGTGCTGACGGGAGCCCTTGGGCGCCGTCCATCCGCCGATCACGAGCTCCTGGCCGTGGCCACACTTGAGCTTGAGCCAGTCACGCGAGCGGGTTGGCACGTACGGGCTCGCGGCACGCTTGGCGATCACTCCCTCCCAGCCGCGCTGGCATGCCGAACGAAACGCCGTCTCACCGTCGCCGCGACGGTAGCTGGTGTACCTGAGCCTGCCCCGGAACTCGACCGCGTCGCGGAGCATCGCCTTTCGCTCGAGCAACGGCCTCGGGCGGACGTCCCCGCCGTTCAGCTCGAGCAGGTCGAACAGGTAGTAGTAGACCGCCACGGGGCTCTTCCGGGCGCGGTCGACGTCGCGGATCTGCATCCGCTTCTGGAGCCGCTCGAAGCTGGTGCGCCCGTTCGCGAACGCGACGATCTCACCATCGACCAGAAGATCCGGCCCGTCCACGTCAAGCGCGTCGATGAGGTCGGGGTACGTGGAGTCGAGGATCTCTCCGCTGCGCGAGAGGAGACGAACGCGCCCGCCCCACCGGAGCGCACCGCATCGCTCGCCGTCGAGCTTGCGCTCGAACACCCAATCGGGATCGGAGAAGGGACGGTCGACGAGGACCGCCTTCATTGGCGCATAGCGCGCTTGTTCCGGGAGCCCACGCTCCATCGTCGGTGGCTTACCCTGGTGGATGGCGTGTACGCCAGGAGCGAATTCACGCCTGCGCCGTCGGGTAGCGCACCAAGTATGCACGGCTCAACAGCTCGCTTCCGCTTCGAGGACCGCCGCGACGCGGGGCGGCGGCTCGCAGAGCGACTGGCCGGGTACGCGGGCCGATCGGACGTCGTCGTGCTGGGCCTTCCCCGCGGAGGAGTGCCCGTCGCGTTCGAGGTGGCGCGCGCGCTGGACGCGCCGCTCGACGTCTTCCTGGTCCGGAAGCTTGGGGTCCCAGGCCACGAGGAGCTCGCGATGGGGGCGATCGCCTCGGGTGGGATCCGAGTCCTGAACCCCGACGTCGTCTCCGCTACGAGGGTTGATCGCGCCCAGATCGAGGAGGTCAGCGCGCGGGAGCTCGCGACGCTGGAGCGCCAGGAAAGCGCCTACCGTGGCGATCGGTCACCGCTCGACCCAAGCGGACGGGTGGCGATCCTGGTCGACGACGGCCTCGCCACGGGCGCGACCATGCGCGCGGCGATCGAGGCGCTTCGCGGTCTGGGCGCGGGAGGGATCGTGGTGGCGGTCCCCACCGCTCCCATCGAGACGTGCGAGGCACTCTCGGGCGAGGTCGATGAGGTCGTGTGCGCATTCACTCCGGATCCATTCATGGCTGTGGGGCTGTGGTACCGCGACTTCGCGCCGGTGAGCGACGAGGAGGTTCGCGAGCTGCTCGATCTGGCCGCCGCGGCCCAGCCCGGACAGGGCTGAGCTCACTCGTCGTCGGGGACGTTCTCGGCGAGCTCGGCCAGCCACACGGTCGCGGTGCTGTCGCTGGGGGCGCGCCAGTCGCTGCGCGGTGAGAGCGAGCCGCCGGAGCCGACCTTGGGCGCATTGGGCAACGCCGAGCGCTTGAACTGGCTGGTGTGGAAGAACCGCTCCAGGAACACGCCCAGCCAATGCTTTATCTCGTGCAGCGTGTACTCGTTGCGGCGCGCGACCGGGATCAGGTCGGGCCAGCGGCCCTTGTCGCGGTCGCCCCAGGCGTGGTTCGCGAGGAACGCGACCTTGCTCGGCCGGTAGCCGAAGCGCAGGATGTAGTACAGGAAGAAGTCCTGGAGCTCGTAGGGCCCAACGATGCTCTCGCTGTCTGCGCCGGGGCGATCGGCGTCGGGATCCTGGCTGGGGATCAGCTCCGGGGAGATCGCTGTGTCGAGCACCGACTGCAGGACCTCGCTCGCGCGAGCGCCGTACTGCTCGGTTTCGATCGCCCATCTGAGCAGGAACTGGATGAGCGTCTTGGGAACGGAGGCGTTGACGTTGTAGTGCGACATCTGGTCGCCGACGCCGTACGTGCTCCACCCGAGCGCGAGCTCCGAGAGGTCTCCGGTGCCCACGACGAGCGCGCGGTGGTGGTTGGCAAGGCGAAACAGGTGTGAGGTGCGCTCGCCGGCCTGCACGTTCTCGTAGGTGACGTCGTAGACGGCCTCGCCCGTGGCCGCCGGGTGGCCGAGGTCTCGCAGCATCTGCGTCGCGGCGGGGCGGATGTCGAGCTCGCTGCCAGAGACCTCCAGCGCGTCCATCAGGCGGCGGGCGTTCGAGAGCGTCAGCTCGCTCGTGGCGAATCCGGGCATCGTGTAGGCCAGCACGTGGGATCGCGGGAGGCCAAGCCGATCGATCGCGCGCGCGGCGACGATCAAAGCGTGCGTGGAGTCGAGCCCGCCGGAGACCCCGATCACGACCTTCTCGATTCCCGTCGCCCGGAGGCGGGTCTCGAGCCCCTGCACTTGGATGCTGTAGACCTCCTCGCATCGCTCGCTGCGGCTCGCTGGATCGGCCGGGACGTACGGGAAGCGCTCGATCTCCCGCCGCAGGGGCACGGCTGCCCCTCTCATCCCGAGCTCGAACTCGATCCGGCGAAAGCGCGACAGCGCGCGGCGGTAGTCGTGCACGGCGTCGGCGAAGCTGCTCGTCGTCGAGCGGTCGGAGCTGATCCGGTCGAGGTTTACGTCGGCGAGGATCAGCTGCTCCTCCTCGGCGAAGCGCTCGGACTCCGCCAGGCGGTCGCCGTTCTCGTAGATCAGCGCCTGGCCGTCCCAGGCGAGGTCCGTCGTCGACTCGCCCAGGCCCGCCGAGGTGTACACATACCCGGCGATCATCCGTGCCGATTGGGAGGCACAGAGCAGCCGCCGGTAGTCGGCCTTCGCGACAGTGACGTTGCTGTCGGACAGATTCGAGAGCACGGTCGCGCCGGCGAGCGCTCCGTACGTGCTCGGCGGGATCGGCGCCCACAGGTCCTCGCAGATCTCGACGTGGACCACGAGCGCGGGCACGTCCACGCTCGCGAACAGCAGGCTCCGGCTGAACGCCACCCGCTCGCCGAGCAGTTCCAGTTCGTCGCCGACGAGATCGCGGGCAGCGCGGAAATGACGCTTCTCGTAGAACTCGCGATACTCGGGCAGGTAGCTCTTCGGGACGACACCGAGGACGCGCCCGCGGTAGATGACGACGGCGGTGTTGAACAGCCCCGACTCGGCGAGGAGCGGGGCGCCGACCACGATCAGCGGGCGAAGCTCCGCGCTGGCGGCAACCAGCTGCGCGAGTCCGTCCAGCACTGATGCGAGCAGCGCCTGTTGATGGAGCAGGTCCTCGATCGCGTACCCGGAGAGACCGAGCTCGGGAAACACGACCAGCGCCGCATGCTCGTCGGACGCGCGGCTCGCCAGCGCGAGTGATCGCTCCGCGTTGACCGCGGGCTCGGCGATCTGCACACGCGGGACCGCGGCGCCCACGCGCACGAAGCCGTGCGTATACGGCGAGCCGAAGCGGCCCGGCGCGTGGAGGTCTCGGGCGCTCATGTGACCGGTAGGATCGCAGCGTGCAGCTGGCGGGATGCATGGCGGCTGTCATCGGCATGGCTATCTGCGCGACGACCACAGCGCGAAGCGGTCTTTCGCGGCGTATCGCAGCCTGATCGCCCAGCTGGGAGCTAAGACGGCTCCGGCGCCGTGGCGGGTCTGCCGGCGCGGACGGGTCCGACGCGCCCACGCTCGCGGAACTGGTCGGCGGTCCTGCGTGCGGTCTCCTTCGCCCACTGTCCGGTCGTCACCGGGCCGATCACGACGACCCCGGCACCGAGCCCGACGATGCTCGATCCTACCCACGGGGCACTCCGCCCCTGTCAATGTTCCCCTCATGGACCGGGGCCAGCAGTCGCCGACCACTGATCGCGCGCCAGTCGGGGTGACCGGGGGCGGCCGGCGGTCAGCTCTCCCCAGCGCGGGCAAGCACGCCGAAGAGGGGCACGAACTGGGCGTCCCCAGCGGCCTCGCCGCGCTGAGCCTCGACGCACTCTCGAGCGTGGCGTACGGCCCCCAGGCGATGATCGCCGTGCTGATCCTCGCCGGGACGGGGGCGCTGACCGATGTGGTCCCGCTGACCCTCGTGATCACCGCGATGCTGGTCCTGCTCGTCGTCTCCTACTCGCAGGTGATCGAGGCGCACCCGGAGGGCGGGGGGGCCTATTCGGTCGCGAAGGCCAACCTCGGGCCGTGGCCGAGCATGCTCGCGGCGGCGGCGGTGGTCGTCGACTACGTGCTGACCGTCGCCGTGAGCCTGGCCGCGGGCGCTGCCAGTCTGGCCAGCGAGTTCCCGGGCCTGGCGCATCATCTGCTGGCCGTCTCGCTGATCGCGCTCGTGATACTCACGGTGGTCAACCTGTTCGGGATCTCTGAGTCCGCCAGGCTGTTGATGGCGCCGACCGCGATCTTCATCGTGAGCACGCTTGCGGTGATCGTCGTGGGTCTGTTGCATCCGCACCCGCGGGCGGTGATCGGCACCTACGCGGGACCGTTCAAGCCCGTGGCGACGCTCGGGATCCTGCTGCTGCTGAAGGCGTTCGCCTCGGGGTGCTCGGCGGTAACGGGCGTGGAGGCGATCTCAAACGGCGTGCCCGCGTTCCGCCAGCCGCGGATCAGGACCGCGCAGCGGACCGAGATCTCGCTGGGGGTGCTGCTCGGCGTGATGCTCGTCGGGCTGTCCATCCTGATCCGAGCCCACCACGTCGTCCCACGCAACGACGTCACGATCCTCGCCCAGGTCACAGCCGGGGCGTTCGGCAAGAACTGGGCGTTCCACATCTCAAACCTGTCCGTATGCGCGGTGCTCGCGTTCGCCGCAAACACGAGCTTCGGCGGGCTGCCCGTGCTGATGAGCCTGCTGGCGAAGGATCACCGCCTGCCGCACATGTTCTACCTGCGGGCGGAGAGGCCGGTCTACCGCCACGGGATCGTCGTGCTGGGGCTGCTGTCAGCCGCGCTGTTGATCGCGGTCAACGCCCAGGTGCTCAGCCTGATCCCGATGTTCACGATCGGCGTGTTCGTGGGCTTCACGATCAGCCAGATCGGCCTGGTCCGTCATTGGCGATCCGAGCGGTCACCCCGGTGGCGCCTGCGCGCCACGCTGAACGGCACCGGAGCGGCGATGACCGGACTGGCGGTGGCGATCTTCCTCTGGAGCAAATTCCTGAACGGGGCGTGGGTGGTGGTGCTGACGATCCCGCTGCTGATGATCCTGTTCTCCCGCACCGAGAGCTACTACGCGGCCGTCGCCAAGGAGCTGAAGCTCGGCAAGACGCCACCGCTTCCGCGCCAGCGCGAGAGCATCGTTGTGGTCCCCACCACGACAGTCACCCTGCTCACCGAGGAGGCTCTCAGCGCCGGGCTGTCGCTGGGCGACACCGTGGTGGCGGTCGCGGTGGCAGGGGACGAGGAGGAGTGCGAGCGGATCAAGCGTGCGTGGGACGAGTGGAAGCCCAGCGTCCCGATCGAGGTCCTGCTGGATCCCCAGCGCTCGCTGATCAGAACGGTCCTGCGCTACGTGCGCTCGGTGGAGAGCGACGACGTCACGATCACCGTTCTGATCCCGCAGGTCCTTCCCCGCAAGCGCCGGCACGAGATCCTCCACAACCAGCGAGGGCGCCTCCTGGAGACGGTCCTGAAGGCGCGGACCAACGTGATCGTGGCGACCCTGCCCTTCCACCTGCACGACTGACGGTGTAGGCGGCTCAGCACTCGGTTAGCCTGGCGGGAATGGCGGAGCACAAGCGCAGCTTGCACGAGGCCGCGCACAAGCTCGGTTACTGGGGCGCGCCGGCGTCGGCGAAGCTCGCGCGGCCCGAAACCGAGGAGGCGCGGCGGCGCTTCGAGGAGCTCGCCAACTACCACAGGGACGTCATCGCCACCGCCGGACGCGCGGTCCTCGCGCTAGGGGCCCTCGGCGTCGTCTACGGCGACATCGGCACCAGCCCGCTGTACACCGAGCAGGCGATCTTCACCAACTACCGCGCGACCGCGCAGGTGACGGCGCTGAACGTGCTGGGGGCGGCCTCGCTGATCTTCTGGGCCCTGATGGTCGTGGTCTCGATCAAGTACGCGGGCTTCATCATGCGTGCCCACAACCGCGGGGACGGGGGCATCATGGCGCTCACGGCGCTGCTGTTCCGGAGCCGCGTCGCACGCGGCGCGCTGCTGGTGACGCTCGGCATCTTCGGAGCGGCGCTGTTCTTCGGCGACGGGATCATCACGCCCGCGATCTCGGTCCTGGGCGCGGTAGCCGGCGTGTCGGTCGCCTCGAGTGCGCTCACGCACCTGGTAGTTCCGCTCTCGCTGGCGATCCTGGTGGGCTTGTTCGTCCTGCAGCGGTTCGGCTCGGGCACGATCGGCTGGCTCTTCGGGCCGGTGATGCTCGTCTGGTTCACGGCGATCGCGCTGTTCGGGATCGGGGAGGTGGCGAAGGATCCGAGCGTGTTCCAGGCGCTCTCACCGAGCTGGGCGGTGAGGTTCTTCCTCACGCACGGCGCAAGCGGCTACCTGGTGCTCGGGGGCGTGGTGCTCGCGGTCACGGGAGCCGAGGCCCTGTATGCCGACCGCGGGCATTTCGGCGCAGGCCCGATCCGGCTCGGCTGGTTCGGAGTTGCGTTCCCCGCGCTCGTGCTCAACTACCTGGGTCAGGGGGTGTGGATCCTCCACCACCCGCTCGCGCGGGACAACACCAGCGCGTTCAATCCCTTCTTCCAGATGCTGCCGCACTCGACGCTGTGGCCGATGGTGATACTCGCGACGATGGCGACGGTGATCGCCTCTCAGGCCGCGATCTCAGGCTCGTTCTCCGTGGCGAGGCAGGCGGTGCAGCTCGGCTTCCTGCCGCGCTTGAAGATCCTCCATCCGTCGAAGCTGGAGGGCCAGATCTACGTGCCGATCGTCAACTTGGGACTGTGCATTGGGGTGGTCGCGCTGACGCTCGTGTTCCGGAGCGCCAACCGGCTGACCGACATCTACGGCGTGGCCGTGACCGGAACGTTCATCCTCAACACGGTCCTGTTCTTCGCAGTTGCCCGTCTTCTGTGGGGTACCCCTCGGCGAAAGATCGCGCCGATCGCGCTTCTGTTCCTCACGGTGGAGGTGGCGTTCTTCGGTGCCAACATCGCGAAGATCGAGCATGGAGCCTGGCTCTCGCTGGCGATCGGACTCATGTTGTCACTCGTCATGCTCGACTGGCGTCGCGGTCAGGTCGTCGTCAGCCGCAAGCGGATCGCCCAGGAGGGGTCGCTGAACGACTTCCTCGATGCGCTCCCAGCCGCGAAGCCGCCGCTGGTGCGCGTACCGGGCGTCGCCGTGTTCCTCAACCCCAGCAAGGACACGACGCCGCTGGCGCTCCGCGCGGAGGTCGAGCACACCCACACGTTGCACGAGAAGGTCCTGATCGTGTCGGTCGACACGGTCAGTGTCCCGCACGTCGACAGTCACGACCGGCTGATGGTGGAGCAGCTGGGCCACGGCCTCTTCAAGGTCTTCCACGTGACGATCCGTGTCGGCTACCACGACAAGCTCGACGTGCCCGAGCTGCTGAAGCTCGCTCGCATGCGAGGAATGCTCGAGCGAAGCCTGGATCTGGAACACGCGTCGTACTTCGTCTCGCGGATCGCGATCACGCTGGCGAAGGCGCCGATGCTGCGGATGGCAACGAAGAGGCTGTTCATCTTGATGGCGCGCAACGCGGCCAGTCCGATCGATCATTTCGGGCTCCCGATCGACCGCACCGTGATCATGGGCGCCCAGATCGAGGTCTGAGCCTGTCCCCAGAGAACGCCAACCGCCGCGTGGTCTCCAGCGACGGCGTCGGGCTCGCCGTCCTCGAGGCGGGCGACCCGGCGGCGCCCACGGTGGTGCTGATTCACGGCTATCCGAGCACGAAGGAGCTGTGGAGCGGGGTGATCGAGCACCTCGCGAAGCGCTTTCACGTGATCGCCTACGACGTCCGCGGCGCGGGCGACTCGGACGCCCCGAGCGGCCTCGAGGCATACGACCTCGGCCAGCTGGGCGACGACCTGCTCGCCGTCGCAGACGCGACCGCGCCCGGCCGAAGGATCCATCTGGTCGGGCACGACTGGGGCGGCATCCAGGGGTGGGAGTTCGCGACCGAGGCGCGCTTCCGCGGGAGGCTGGCGTCGCTGACCGCGATCGCCGCGCCGTCGCTCGACCAGGTCGCGATCTCAGGCGGCTCGCTGGCGCGGCGCGGCCGGGTGCTCCAGATGCTCAGGCGCGCATGGCGCTCGTGGTACATCCTGGTGCTGGTGACGCCCGGCGGTCCCACGGTGATGTGGAGAGGGTTGCTCGCCACAGGGCGCCTGGGCGAGCGTGGCCCGGCGCTCGCGCGCGACGGCATCCACGGCGCCAATCTCTACCGCCGGAACATCCCGCGGCGGATGCTTCGCCCACGAACGAACGCGGTGGCGCACGTCCCGGTGCAGCTGATCGTGCCGAGCCACGACCGCTACATCTCCGAGTCCTACTACGAGCTCGCAGGAGAATGCGCGCCGAAGCTGCGGCGGCGGACGGTGGAGGGATCTCACTGGCTTCCGCGCACTCATCCACAGCTGATCGCGCGGTTGATCGGCGAGCACGTGGACGAGGTGGACGCGCCCTGAGAAGGAGTCCGGCGCGCGGGGGCGAAACGGGCAGAGCATGCTGCTCAAACGTCGCCCCCCGCGCATCGACAACCGTCCCCCCGCCACCCGGAAGGGCTTTGAGCACCTCGGTCCGAGCGAGCTCTCGGTGCTGCGATGGCTCAAGGCAAACCACGTCGAGTTCGTGCTCGTCGGCTCAGTCGCTGAGGCCATCCGCGGCACCAGCGGAGTGCCCGGACCAGTCTCGATCGTCCCCGCGCCCTACCGGCGCAACTTGGAGCGCCTGGCCCGTGCGCTCGACTGGGCCCACGCCTGCATCCGCCTCGACGGGGCGGGCATCACCGGTGAGGCCGACACCACCCCGACCAAGCTGACCGCGGAGAAGCTCGCCCGGGGCCACCTGTGGACGCTCCGCTGCGGCTCCCACGACCTCGACATCGAGGGGCACGCCCCGGGGGTGCCCACCTACCAGGAGCTCGTGTACGAGGCGAGCAGCTTCGAGCTGGCCACGGACCTGACCGTGCAGGTCGCTTCCCCCGAGGACGTCGAGCACTACGCGCACGTCCGCCGAACGGGCGTGGCGCCCGAGATCCGGATCGAGCGGGTAACCGCCTAGCGGTAGCGCCCGGGCTCCCACAGCGGCTCCTCGCCGCCGTTGGCTCCCCGGCTGAGGATGAAGAGCAGGTCGGAAAGACGGTTGAGGTAACGGACGACCTCGGGATTGAGCTCATCGCCGCACGCGATCGCCAGCCGCTCGGCGCGGCGGCAGACCGTCCGGCAGACGTGAAGCTGAGCTGCGGCGGGGGTGCCGCCCGGCAGCACGAACGACTTCAGCGGTGCGAGCGTCGCGTTGACCTCGTCGCAGCGCTGCTCCAGCCACTCCGTCTGCTCGGGCACGACGCGCAGGCGCTCACGCTCGCGCTTGCCGCGCGCTCGGCGTCCGGCCTCGCTTGAGCGCGCGGCGCGCGAGTCGTCCGGCTGGTCATCCGGCGCCGAGATGTCGGCGCCCACGTCGAACAGGTCGTTCTGGACGCGGCGCAGCCACCCCGTATAGGACGCGGGCATGTCCTCGAGCGTCAGCGCGAGGCCCACGTGCGCGTTGAGCTCGTCGACGGTGCCGTACGCCTCGATTCGCGGATGCGTCTTGGGCACGCGGCTCATGTCGCCCAGGTGGGTCTCGCCGGAGTCGCCCAGGCGCGTGTAGATGCGGGTCAGGTTGACTGTCATGCTCGCCGATGAGCGTACCCG
>Ga0187814_10000078_pt1 | contig 22870 bp, 21 predicted proteins | sample NC_S_4_FD_132450 | JGI IMG/M metagenome (GOLD analysis project Ga0187814, IMG submission 132450) | Wetland sediment microbial communities from Neuse River Estuary, North Carolina, USA - ASW-S_4 | ecosystem: Environmental > Aquatic > Freshwater > Wetlands > Sediment | place: USA: North Carolina... | reverse complement strand
CGTCAGCGATCTGGTTCGGCGCGATCGGCCCCGCGGCCAGCCCGGCCCCGGCCGGCGACCAGGCGGCGCTTTCGGCGTACCCGGATGGCCGCGCCGGCGAAGCGGCCTCCGGCGTGACCGGCCCGGCGGCGGACGCCGCCGGGTACCTGGACCGGGCCGGCGCGTCCGCGCCGGGCGGCGGCGCGATGGCCGAGGCCGTCGTGGTGACGGTCGCGGGCCGGTCCGGCGCGCTGCCCGGCACCGGCGCGGCGAGCGTCAAGGTCACCCCGTTCGCCGAGTACCCGCCGAAGGGCCGCGCCACCGGCGGCGTCCGCTGCCAGCGCTTCCTCAAGGGCGAGGACACCCTGGTCGCGGCCTGGGCGGGCCCGGGTCCCGCGCTCGGCGCCACCGAGGCGGGCGTCCCGGTCGACCTGTCCGGCTTGCAGGGCAGGCGCGACGGCTCCGGCACCCCGCTGACCCGCCAGCTAGCCCACATAGGCCCCGCCTTCCGCCCCCAGTAAGCCGCCTGGGCGTCCCACGAGGACCTGTTACCGGTCACAAGCTGTCGCGGCGCGCGCAAAGCGCGCCCGCGCGCGCAAAGTCGCATCCTTACCCGGTCGCTCTCCACCGGTAGCCACCGTCGCTCGCCCTCCATCCCAGCCGGGTCACACCGAGCTCCCCGCTTGTCACACCAGCAACTTTCGTTGCCAAGGTGCCCGTGCACATTAGTAACACCAGCCACTTCCCTGGACTTTGTACCCCGGGTGACAACTTTCGGGGTCGTGTGACCGGTCACAGATGGTCGTAGCGGGTACAAAGTGAACCTAGGTATCCGGCGTCTCCGGCCTGGACAGGTCACACTGGTCTCTGCCGTCTCGGCCGTATCAGGTCGCCGAGAAGCCGCCGTCCACGTAGATCGTCTGGCCGGTGATGTAGTCGCTCGCGGTGGACGCGAGGAAGACCGCGACGCCGGCGAAGTCGGACGTCTCGCCGTTCCGCCCGAGCATCGTCCGCGCCGCCAGTGCCGCCGAGCGCACCGGGTCGGAGGACACCTCCACGGTGAGCGGGGTGGCCACGAAGCCGGGGCACACCGAGTTCACGCACACGCCCGACGACGCCCACGCCTCCGACTGGGAGCGGGTCAGCGCGGCGAGGCCGCCCTTCGTCGCGCCGTACCCGCCGCTGTTGCCGAACGCCCGCTGCGCCTGCTGTGACGTGACGTTGATGATCCGTCCCCAGCCGCGCGCCGCCATCTGCGGGCCGAACCGCTGGCCGAGCAGGAACGGCGCGGTCAGGTTGACGGCGACCATCAGGTCCCAGTGCTCCTCGGACAGCGCGGGGAGCGGCGGCCGCAGGTTGACGCCCGCGCAGTTGACCAGGATGTCCGGTTCGCCGAACGCCGCGGCCGCCGCGGAGGCGCCCCGCCCCACCTCGTCCCGGTTGGACAGGTCCGCGGCGACCCAGGCCGCCGTGCATCCCGCTTCGCACAAGGACGTCGACGTGGCCGACAGCCGGGTCGGATCCCTGGCCACCAGCACCACCTTCGCTCCGGCCAGCGCCAGGGCGGAAGCCATCGCCTCACCGATCCCGGAACTGCCGCCGGTCACGACGGCCACCCGTCCGTCGAGCGAGAACAACTCCGAGAGGAAGCCTGTCATGCGGGATTGCTTACCACACGCGAGACACCGCGCGACCCGGGAGTGACCGGAAATGTCACCATTCGCAACCTCAATCACGTGGTCACAACTAACAGAAGGACACCGCGTCCGATCCCGCGGGCCTGCTACAGGACGGGGCGGGCGCCGATCAGGTTGAGCGCGTGCGCGGCGAGGCGGCAGCCGCCGCCCAGGGCCTCGGTCGGCGGCTTTTTGTCCAGCCAGGCGGGCAGGAAGCCGGCGATGAACGCGTCCCCCGCGCCGGTCCCGTCGATGACCCGCTCGATCGGCGGCGCGGGCACCCGTACCGGGGGACGGCCGTTGGCGTAGAACAGCGCACCTTCGGCGCCGAGCTTGATGACGACCTGCGGGTACCAGGCGGTGAGGACCCGGGCGGCCTGCTCGGGTTCGTCGCGCCCGGTCAGCACCTTGGCCTGCGTGGCGTTCACGAAAAGCAGCACGGCGTTGCTCGACAGTTCGAGGAACGGCTCGGCGCCGGCCCGCTCGAGCGGCGCGGCCGAGGCTCCGTCGACCGAGGCGGACATGCCCACCCGCCGGGAGAAGTCGAGCGCGGCCAGGGCGGCCGCCCTCGACCCCTCGGACAGCAGCGTGTACCCCGACACGTGCAGGTGGGCGCCGGGAATGAACAGGTCGTGCGGCAGGTCGTCAGGGGCTAGCGCGGCGTTGGCGCCGGGGTCGGAGAGCATGGTGCGCTCGCCCTTGTGGGTCACCATCACCACGCACGTCCCCGTCGGCCGTTCCGGGTCCATCACGAGCCGCGCGTCAACGCCGTAGCCCATGAGTTCCATGTCCCGGTTCCGGCCGGCGATGTCCGCTCCGCGCCGTCCGACGAACGCCACATCCGCTCCGTCGGCCGCCAGCCACGCGGCGATGTTCGCGCCAGATCCGCCGCCGTGGGTGGTGACCTTCGCGGGAGTGTCGCTGCCGCGCGCGAGCGGCAGCGTGGCGTGGGCAACGGTATCCGTCATCAAGTCGCCAACGACAACGATGCGGGCCATTGTCGGCATCACCTCATCATCGCGATCATCAGGCGGTTCGCCGCCGGTGCCCGGTCGGCGGTGGCGGACATCAAACCTGATCGGGGGACTCCTACGGTATCCGCATCCGCCCGGTCGTGGCCACCACGTCAACTGGGGGTTTTCCAAACAGTAACGGCCCGGGTCAGCCAGCGAGGAACGACAGCCGGACGCGCCGGTCGGGATTATCCACGTTTAGGTCGATAAGCGCGATGGACTGCCAGGTCCCGAGCGCGAGCTTGCCGCCGAGCACGGGGACCGAGGCGTATGGCGCCACGAACGCCGGGAGCACGTGCGACCGGCCGTGCCCGCGCGACCCGTGCGCGTGCCGCCAGCGGTCGTCGGCGGGCAGCAGGTCACCCAGCACCGCGAGCAGGTCGTCGTCGCTGCTGGCGCCGAGCTCGAGCAGCGCCAGCCCGGCCGTGGCGTGCGGCACGAACACGTGCAGCAGCCCGTCGCCGCCGCCCGAGGCGGACCTGGCGAACTCGGCGCACTCACCGGTGATGTCCCGCACGGTTTCCCGCCCGCCGGTGCGCACCTGAATGATCTGGCTCTCCATGGTCCCGGATCATAGGCCGTCCCGTAAGCCGGGATGGCGGCCATAATCCGGCTGGTCGCTATGCTTGGCCTCTATCGCGCTTGACAGCTGGAGTGCATGTGACCGAGATACCTGGGACGACCGGTGATCGGCTGCGGCTGGCGCGGCTGGCGCACGGGTTCTCCCAGCAGCAGCTGGCCGGCATGGCTGGGGTCAGCCGGCAGGCGGTCTCGGCCGTTGAGGCGGGGCATTCCGATCCCTCGCTCCGCGTCGCGTTCGCCCTCGCCCAGGCGCTCGGGATGACGGTGGAGGAGCTGTTCGGCCCCGGGGACGTGGCGCAGCCGGTCCCCGCCGTCCCGGTGGCCCCGCTGGATGGCCCGGGCGGCCCGGGCGGCCCGGGCGGACCGGGCGGCCGGGTGCTGCTCGCCCCGGTCGGCGACCGGTTCGTGGCGCTGCCGCTGCGCGGCGACGCGGCGGCCGACATGGGCTTCGTCGCGGCCGGCGGCCTCGCGGTGCCCGCCGCGCCAGCCGGCGCCGGCGAGATGGCCAGGCCGGGCGCGGCGGGCGCGCCGGGCGCGCCGGGCGCCGCGGGCGCCATTGCCGTCCGGCCGATCGGACCGCTCCGCCCGACGCTGGTGGTGGCCGGCTGTGACCCGGCCCTTCCGCTGCTGGCGGCCCCGCTCGCGCTGCTCGACCCGCCGGTCGCCTTCGCGTGGTGGCCGTGCGGCAGTCGGGAGGCGCTGCGGCTGGCCGCCGCCGGCCTGGTGCACGTGGCCGGCGTGCACCTGCGCGACGCCGAAGGCGGGTACAACGCCACGGCCGCGAGCGAACTGCCCGGCGGCGCCGAAGTGGTCGGCTTCACCGCCTGGCGGGAGGGCCTGGCGATCAGGCCCGAACTCGCCGGTGCCGTCACCGGGCTCGACAGCGTCGTCAAGCTCGGGCATCGCGTGGTCAACCGCGAGCCGGGGGCCGAAGCCCGGCGCCTGCTCGACCGCGAGCTTGGCCGGCTCGGCATCGACCCCGCCGAACTGTCCGGCTACGACTCCCGGGCCGCGGGCCACCTGCAGGTCGCGAGCGCGGTCGCGGCGGGTCTCGCCGACGCGGGCGTGGCAAGCGAGCCCGCCGCCCGCGCCTACGGCCTGGGCTTCGTCCCGCTGGCGGACGAACGGTTCGACCTCGTCCTGCCCGGCGCGTACCTCGGCTCGCGCGAGGTGCAGGGCCTGCTCAGGGTGCTCGCCTCCCGGTGGCTGCTCGCGCAGCTGGCCAGCCTGCCCGGCTACGACCTCGCCACCTGCGGCGACCGGGTCAGGTAGCGGCGCCGCGTCACGCCCGGGTCACTGGGGCATCGAACAGCGTCGAATCGGCCGCGATTGATGCCCAGCCTGGTGTTCGATGACGCGTACACCGTTGACCTGGAACGGGGAACCTCATGCAGAAGAACATGTCAGTGCCAACCGCCGCCGCGGCGGCGGTCCTCGCCGCGGGTCTCGCGCTCGCCGGCTGCGGCAGCTCCGCGAGCAGCTCAGCAAGCAAGCAGGCCGGCAGCTCGTCAAGCAGCTCAGCCGGCGGCTCCGGGACGCACTCCGCCTCGGCCGCCACGCCGGCGGCCGCCACGTCGTCCGGATCGTCCGCCTCGGTGCCGTTTCCCATCGGCGTCGGCAACACGTGGACCTACGACATCGCGGCGAACGGCGAGAGCGGCACCACCGTCAACAAGATGACCGCGGTCACGCCGGTCGCGGGCGGCCAGCAGGTCACGATGACCACCACCGACCACCTGGCGGGCACCAGCGAGTCAAGCACGGAAACCTTCATCTTCCACTCGGACGGCTCGATCAGCTACCCGCTGGGCCAGGTGTCGGCCGGTTCTGGGGTCACGCTGTCGAGCAGCGGCGTCGTCTGGCCGCCGGCGTCGGTGATCGACTCGGGCAAGGCGACGCCGTCGGACATCAAGCTCTTGATCAAGGTGGCGGGCCAGGCGATCAGCACCACGGCGCATGTCACCGTGCAGGGCGAGGGCACCGCCACGGTGACCGTGCCGGCCGGCACCTACCAGGCGACCGTCGTGCTCGTCACGGAACAGATGTCGATCGACGGCATCACGGTGAACGTCCAGACCAAGACCTGGTTCGCGCCGGGCGTCGGCCCCGTCAAGGATCAGGCGAGCACCACGGACGCGGGCGCGAGCAGTATCGCGGTGACCGAGGAGCTGGTGTCCTTCACCAAGGGCTGACCGGGGTTTACCTGCCCGCGGTCGGCCCGCACGCCGCCGTGGCGCCGCCGGGCGCCGCGGCGGCCGTCGAGTACGGGCCGATCACCGGCCCCGACTGCCCGGAGTCGATCCACCGGTCGCTCGGATAGTCCGGGTAGATGTAGCCGGCGCTGGCGCCGCATCCCAGGCCCGCGGTCTCGACGACGGTCTGGTCCCGCGGCTCGAGCGCCCCGCCGGGGTCGTCCCACCGGGCGAAGTCGACGCTGCCGGACAGGTGGCTGACGACGCGGGTCCAGTCCGCCGGATTGTGCGGCGGCTTGACCGCGTACGCGAACAGATAGTCGACCTCGACGGCGAGGACCGCTTTGCCCGACTCGGTGACCGCCCGCGCGCTCATCGTCCCGTGCACCTTGATCACGCTCCCGATGAGTGCCACGGTTCCCGGCGCGAACGACGTGACCCACGTGCGAGTGCTCAGCGGGTATCCGTCCTTCGCCACGCCCGGCTTGTCCAGCCCGGCCAGGAACGTCGCCCGCTGCGCTGGCGTGAGCAGCCGCGCGAACGCGGCGGGCTGCCCGCCAAGCAGCGTCTGCCGGTCCAGGCCCGCCGCGATCAGCAACTGACGCGTCGTGGCGTAGGCGGCCGCCACCTGCGCGGCGGTGAACCCGCCGGTCGGCCGGGCGGGCGGCGCGACGATGCCGGCCGCGCCGTTGGCCCAGCCGTCTGCGGAAGTCCCGAGGAACGGATCGGCCGGCGGCCCGTCGAATAGGAAGCCAGGCGGGATGGTCCCCAGGGCGGCCGCGAGCCCGGCGTCGCTGGCCGCCGCAGGCGGGCCGGAATGCCCGCTGGCGGTGTGCCCGAAGCGCACCCACGCGAGCCCGCCCGCCAGGAGCAGGAGCAGCACGGCGAACAGAGCGCCGGACATCTGGCGGCCGCTCGCGCGCCGCCGGCGGCTGACCCGGACGCCGGCCGCGGCCACGGGCGCCGCCTTGACCCGCACCGCGCCCGACCTGGCACGTTCGGCCGCCGATGGCTCCAGGAACAACGGCTCGCCGGCCCTGCCCTCCGTGAGCTCACGCAATTCGCGGTCCAGCTCATCCAGCGGAGCAGGGTCCTGGCCACCCGAAGCATCCGGCATGGCCTGAACATAACAAGCCAGCTAATTCGATGGGGGCTAAAATTACACAACAATTCGGTGTCCTACAGGCGCAACGCCTGCGTTCGGAATGGTGAGAAGAGTTCTGGGCGCGGACCCGCACCTCACCCGGACGGATGAGGCGTCGTCTCCGGCTAGCGGACGATGGTGACGGGCTGGCCTGGGGACTTACGATCGGGTCGTGGCAGCGGAGGCGCGCGGGCAGGCACTGGCGGCGAGGACCGCGGCGTGGTACTCCGCGCTGTCGCCGCGACGCCGCGAGGTGGCACAGGACACGGCCCTGGCGCTTGGCCTGGCCGTGCTCAACCTGCTGTCGGTGCTGGGGCAGGAGTCCCAGATTTCGCCCCCCGTGTGGCTGGCCATGTTCCTGGCGTCCGTGCAGTGCCTGCCGCTGGCCTTCCGCCGGGTGAACCCCGTGCTCGCGCTGATCTGCTCGGGCGTGCCGCGGAACGCCTACGACGTCATCAACTTCGGTTACGCGCCGCTGCCGATCGCGCAAGCCATCGCATTCGCCACGGTCGCCTACCAGAGCGGGCCCTGGCTGCGCTGGGGCACACTGGTCTGCACCGCGGGCGGCATCTCCTGGGCGATGACGCTGCCCGGGCACCCCCTCCCGTACGCGGCGATCGTGCAGGCGGTCATCTTCGGCACCGCCTGGGTGATGGGCACCGTCTTCAGGAAGCGGCGGGAGTTCGTCGCCACCGTGGCGCGCCGGGCGGAACGGGCCGAGGCCGAACTGGACGCGGTCGCCGCGCGGGCCGCCTCTGCCGCGGTCGCCGAGCGGGTCCGCATCGCCCGCGAGCTGCACGACGTGGTCGCGCACCACGTCAGCCTGATGGCCGTGCAGGCGGAGGCGGTCGGCGCGCTGCTGCCCGGCCGCCCCGACGCGGCGGCGAAGTTCGCCGAAACGATCGCGACGACCGCGCGCCAGGCGATGAGCGAGTTGCGCCGCTTGCTCGGGGTGCTCCGCGCTCCGTCCCGGGTGGCTGAGGAAGATTCTCCCGAACGGGCGGGGCTGACTCCGGCGAACTCGCTGACTCGCCTCGAGGAGGTGCTCGAGGCCGTGCGCGGCGCCGGCCTGCCCGTGTCGCTGGCGGTGGCCGGCGCGCCGGCCGCGCTGCCCGCGGGCGTCGACCTGACCGCCTACCGGATCGTGCAGGAGGCGCTGACGAACACGCTTCGGCACGCTCCCGGGTCCCAGGCGAGCGTGCGGATCTCCTACGAGGACGGCGCGGTGACGGTCCAGGTGGCCGACACCGGCGGGGTCAACGGGCACGCGCCCGCCGGTCACGTGCGCAGCGGCACCCGCCTCGGGCACGGGTACGGCCTGGCGGGCATCGCGGAGCGGGTTGCCTCCTGCGGCGGGTCCCTGACCGTCGGTCCCGTCCCGGCCGGCGGGTTCGCCGTTACGGCGAGGCTTCCGTTGCGGTAAAAGGGTGGGGTGAGTTCTGCTCCGCTGCGGGTGCTTGTCGCCGACGACCAGGAACTGGTGCGCGCCGGGTTCTGCGTGATCCTCGAGGCCGCCGGCTTCACCGTGGCGGGCGAGGCCGCCGACGGCGCCGCGGCGGTGGCGCTCGCGGCCAGCGAGCACCCGGACGTCGTGCTGATGGACGTCAGGATGCCGGTGATGGACGGTCTCGAGGCGACCCGGCAGATCGCGTCCTCGGGTCCCGGCGCGCCCAAGGTCGTCATCCTGACGACGTTCGACCTGGACGATTACGTGTATGAGGCGCTGCGCGCCGGCGCCAGCGGTTTCCTGCTGAAGGACGCGCCGCGCGCCGACCTGGCGGCCGCGATCCGCGTCGCGGCGGCCGGGGACGCGCTGCTCTCCCCGTCCGTGACCCGCCGGCTGATCGAGGCATTCGCCCGCCGCCCGGCGTCGGTGGCGCCGTCACCGTCGCGGCTGGCGTCGCTGACCCCGCGTGAGCGGGACATCCTGCTGCTCGTCGCCCGTGGCCGCAGTAACACCGAAATCGCCGGCGACCTGGTGGTGAGCGAGGCGACCGTAAAAACCCACGTCGGCCACCTGCTGGCCAAGCTCGGCCTGCGCGACCGCGTGCAGGCCGTCATCCTCGCCTACGAGACCGGCGCAATTACCCCGGGACGCGCCGACTGACGCCGGTTGCGATCGCCTATTATTAAAAGGCAATACCCCTCGGGGAGGGAATTTCCCCGGCCGTCCCTGGATTATGAAGGCAAATGTCCAGCTCAGCTACGAGGCGTTTCCCCGTTACGGTGACGCGCCTGCCCGTAACCCGCTGCCAGATCTGCCAGCGCACTCTCGCTTACCGTCCCGGAGAGGCGAGCGCGGTGCTCACCGAGCACTACCGCCGCCTGCACCCGGAGGCGCTCGGCGACGTCCCCGACTCCGAGGACTGAGGCACCTGACGGCCGGCGCGCACCGTTTCGCGCGCCGGCCGCCGGGTCGCCGCGCGCGGCTCAGTGCCCGTAGACGGGGATCAGCAGCCCGCGCGCGATCGTGTGGAAGCGCAGGTTGAATCCCGCGACCGCCGGCGTGACGCCGGAATCGACACCGAGCTTTTCCACGTCGAGCGCGTGCACCGCGAACGCGTACCGGTGCGGCGGGTCACCGGCGGGTGGCGCGGCGCCGCCGAAGTCTTTGGTCCCGTAGTCGTTACGCACGTGGAACGCGCCGTCTGGCAGCTTGCCGTCGGCGGCGCCCGCGCCCGCGGGCAGTGACGTCACGGTGGCCGGGATGTCGAGCACGATCCAGTGCCAGAACCCGGACCCGGTCGGCGCGTCCGGGTCGTAGCAGGTCACCGCGAAGCTCTTGGTCTCCGCGGGGAAACCGGACCAGGACAGATGCGGCGAGATGTTCTGCCCGCTCATGCCGAAGCTGTTGTACACGTGCTTGTCGCTCAGTTGCTCGCCCTCGGCGACGTCGTCGCTTGTCACGGCGAACGAGGGGACGGGCGGCAGGTAGTCGTAGGGAAGCGGTGCGCGGTCTGCCATGAGTACCTCCTTGTATCGCGTCCAACGCTATCGGCGGGGGCCGCCGCGGCGCGCGCGGGGCGCGTCGTTCCCGGCTTCCGCCGCGGGCGTTCGCGGGCGATCCGCTTTACCCTGAATGCCGGTTATCCGGTAGAACGGTCGGTGATGAAGCGGAACCGCGGAACGGCGCGCCCATCGGGCGCCCGGCCGCGGCGCGCCCGCCCGCGGCGGGCGCGCCGCGGCCGGGCCTCGTGGCGGCCCGCGTGGGTGCGGCGCGGCGTGCTGGCCGCCGCGCTGCTCGCCGTGGTGTTCGTCCCGGTGCCCGGCGCGGCGTCCGGGCAGCAGGCGGCCGCCTGCCACGGCTGCCGCCCCCAGCCCGCCAGCGCGCAGCGGTGGACCGCGGGACTCCCGGGCACGTGGGCGGTGGCGGCCGGCGCGACCGGCACCGTGCCGGCGTCCGGGCAGGCCTACGTCGCGGTCGGCGCCGGGATCGCCGCGGTCGGCGACGGCCTCACGCTCACCGGGTACGGGCTGAGCGACGGCCGGCAGCTGTGGCAGGTCGCGCTCAGCGCGCCGGCCGGGTCGGCGATCATCTCGGTGCGCGCCTGGCCCGGCGTGGTCACGGCCGGCGTCGCCGCTCCCGGCGGCCGGACCCGCACCGAGGTGGTCCTCGACAGCGTGACCGGCGAAGAACTGGGGCGGTACCCGGCCGCGCTGTTCGGCGGCGCGGTCGCGGCGTCCGCGGCCACCACCGTGATCGTCGGCCCGGACGCCGTGACCAGCTACGCCAACGGCAGCGGCCGGATCCGCTGGCAGCGCCCGACGGGCCCGGGCCAGAGCTGGCGCGCCGACGGCGACCTCCTGTACGTGGCCGAGTCGCCCGGGGGATACCTCGGGTCAGCCCCGGTCACCGGCCTGCGCGTGATCAACCTCGGGTCAGGTGCGATGAGGACCCTGCACGCTCCCCCCGGCCACGCCTTCTCCGGAACGCTCGCGCTCGCCGCGGACGGTGCCGTGCTGTTCACCTCCGCCGCCGGGGTGACCGCCTATAGCGGCTCGACCGGCGGCACGCTGTGGTCGATGACCACCGCGGTGCCCGAGGGCGCCGATCCGGCCACCGGCCTTGTCTACCTGACGGTGTCGGGCGGCGCGCTCGTCGGCGTCGACCCGCTGACCGGGGCGGTGCGCGCCTCGGTCTCCGGCGCCACGGCGGGCGGTTCCGCCGGCATCTACGTGGTCCGCGGCGGCGTGGCGCTCGGCCTTGACAACGGGCAGGGCGGCGAGGCGTGGGGCTACGACGTGGCGGCCGGGCGCGTGACCTGGACGGCGACCGGGCTGCCCTGGCCGCACTACTTCGCCGACCTGTCCGGACTCGGCGGCAGCGCCGACGAGTCCGGGGACACGGTGGTGGTGGCGGTCTGCCCGCGCACTGTCCCCGCGGCACCGCCGGCCACGCCGCCCACCACCCCCGCCGCGGGCGGCACGGCAACCTCAGGCACGGCGGCTCCGGGGACGGCGGCCTCGGGCGCGGCGACCACGCCGGCCGCCACCGCCACCGCCGCGGCCTCGAGCGCTTCGTCCAGCCCGAGCGCGGCGCCGGCGCAGCTGTGCGCGGCGCCGGAACTCGTCGCGCTCAGCGTCTGACCCCTGCTCGCCCTGGCCCGGCGGGCGCGGGTGAACATAGAGGGAGCGGGTAGGCCGTGGACCGGGAGTCGCTGGGAGGATGACGACGCTATGACTGACGAGCCGCACGCGATCATCGTCGGCGCCGGCTTCGCCGGGCTGTCCGCGGTGGGCGGCCTCCGCAAGGCGGGCGTCCGGGTCACGATGATCGACAAGAACCTGTACAGCACGTTCCAGCCGCTGCTGTACCAGGTCGCGACGGGCGGGCTCAACCCGGGCGACATCGCCTACCCCATCGGCGGCTTCACGGCGCGGCGGCGGACCCGCTATACGCGCGGCGACCTCGTCGACGTCGACACCGACGGCCGCCGGATCAAGCTCGCCGACGGCCGCGAGTTCGGGTACGACTACCTGGTCATCGCCACCGGGGTGGCGGCGAACTACTTCGGCGTCAAGGGGGCCGAAGAGAACACGCTCGGACTCTACACGCGCGTTGACGCGCTGCGGCTCCGGGACCACATCATGAACGGGTTCGAGTGGCTCAGCGATGATCCCGACGGCGGCCGGGAGCTCACGATCACCGTGGTCGGCGGCGGCGCCACCGGCGTCGAGCTGGCCGGCACCCTCGGCGAGCTGCGTCGCGACGTGCTGCGCGCCACGTTCCCGGACGTCAAGCCCGACCGGGTGCACATCCGGCTGATCGAGATGGCCCCCGCGCTGCTGCTGCCCTTCCACCCGAAGCTGCGCGAGTACGCCAGGAAGCAGCTGGCCGCGCGCGGCGTGGACATCAGGCTGAACACCAAGATCCTCGAGGTGACGCCGGACCGCGTGCTGATCGGCGACGGGCAGTCGCTGCCCACCGACCTCACCGTGTGGACGGGCGGCGTCGCGGCGCCGCAGGCAGCCGCCGGCTGGGGGCTACCGCAGGGCAAGAACGGCCGGATCCTCGTCGGACCGGACCTGCGGGTCCAGGGCAGCGACCGGATCTTCGCGGCCGGCGACATCGCGCTCGAGCCGGACGAGCCGTCGCCGCAGCTCGCCCAGCCCGCCCTCCAGGAGGGCAGGCACGCCGCCGCGCAGATCGCCCGGCTGGTCCGCGGCGAGCAGACCCAGCCGTTCCGTTACCACGACAAGGGGATCATGGCCACGATCGGCCGCAATTCCGCTGTCGTCCAGCTGGCCAGGGGCGCGCGGATCACCGGGACGCTGGCCTGGCTCGCCTGGCTTGGGCTGCACCTGCTGTACCTGCTCGGCTACCGGAACCGGATCGCCACGCTGATCAACTTGTCCTGGCGGTACATCGCCTGGGGGCACGGCGGCGGCGTGATCGTCGGTGACGAGCCGATGGAGGCATTGCACGCTAGCGCCCCGGCGCACGCTGGTCCCCCGCCGGCCGGTTCCGCGCCGGCCGGGGATGGGACGGGTGACCAGCAAGCACTCAGGCAGGCGGAGTAGCCTCGTTCTCCGTGAACCCACCGATCCGCAGGAACAGGGCCGGCCTGGCCGCCGCGGCACTGCTGGCCGCGGCGGTGGTGGCGGTGGCCGGATGCGGCTCGCCGTCCTCGTCGCAACAGGCTGGCAGCGCCTCGGCGTCGTCCGCCGCCGAGGCGAACCCGAACCTCGATCTCGGCTCCTCGCTCGGCAGCCAGCCCGCCCCGGACATCAGGCTGACGAACCAATTCGGCCAGGTGATGTCGCTCAGCCAGTTCCGCGGCCGGGTCGTGATGCTGGCGTTCGCCGACTCCGAATGCACGACCGTCTGCCCGCTCACCACGCAGAGCATGGTGCTGGCGAAGGAACTGCTCGGCAAGGCGGGAGAGAACGTCCAGCTCCTCGGCGTGGACGCCAACCCGCGGGCCACGAGCGTCGCCGACGTGATGAGCTACTCCCGCGCGCACGGCATGGTCAACCAGTGGGACTTCCTCACCGGATCGCCCGCCCAGCTCAAGGCGACCTGGAACGCCTATCACGTCGCGGTGCAGATCGAGCAGGGGCAGATCGACCACACCCCCGCGCTGTACGTGATCGACTCCCACGGCAGGCTGCAGAAGGTGTACCTGACGCAGATGGCGTACTCGAGCGTCAGCCAGGCGGCCCAGGTGCTGGCCACCGAGATCTCCGGGCTGCTGCCCGGCCACCCGAAGCTGGTCAGCGAGCAGTCGCTCGCGACCGTCACCGTCCAGACGCCCGCGGCCACCGTGTCGCTGCCCGCCGCGCGCCCGGACGGCGCTGGCGCGGGCTCGCCGGGTTCAGGTTCGCCGACGGTGAGCCTGGGCCCGGGCAAGCCGCGGCTCGTGGTGTTCTTCGCCACCTGGCTCACCGAGACCTCCGACCTGAAAGCCGAGCTGACCGGACTCAACGGCTACGTCACGGCGGCGGCGAAGAACCACCTGCCGGCGCTGACCGCCGTGGACGAGACCGTGACCGAGCCGTCCGCCGGTGCGGTCGGCGCGTACCTCGGTCAGGTCGGCCCGCTGAGCTATCCGGTCGCCCTCGACCAGACGGGCCGGGTGGCCGACGGCTACGGCGTGCAGGACCAGCCCTGGCTGGTCCTGGTCTCGGCCACGGGCAAGGTGACCTGGTACCACGACGGCTGGCTGCCGCTGCCAGAGCTGGAGCGGGCGGCCGCGGCGCACCCGTGACATGGGGTAGGAAATGACCGACTGGTACGCCTGGCACGACCGGTACCACGATCCCCGGACCCCGGGCCTGGCCTGGCGGCTGGCCGTGGTGCAAGAGCGCATCAGGGCCGCGGTCGACGGGGCCCCGCCCGGCCCGCTCCGGGCGGTCAGCCTGTGCGCCGGCCAGGGCCTCGACCTGATCGGCGCCCTCGCCGGCCACCCCCGGCGGCACGACGTGACAGGGCGCCTGGTCGAGCTCGACCCGCGCAACGCCGAGGCCGCGCGCCGCCTCGCCGCGGAAGCGGGCCTCAGCCATCTCCAGGTGGTCACCGGCGACGCCTCGCTGACCAGCCAGTACGCGGACATGGTGCCGGCCGACCTGGTGATCGCCTGCGGACTGTTCGGCAACCTGACGGACGCCGACATCGAGGCGACGATCGGCTACTGCACCCAGCTGTGCGCGACGGGCGGCACCGTCGTATGGACCAGGGGCCGCTGGGAGCCCGATCTGTCCCCGCGGGTGTGCGCGTGGTTCGAGGAGCGCGGCTTCGAGCGGGTCTGGTTCTCCGCTGACTCCGCGCCCGGAGGGCAGCGCGTCGGCGCGCACCGCTTTACCGGCACGCCCGCGCCGCTGGCGGAGAACACGGCGATGTTCACGTTCGTCGGCCACGACATCCGCCGCGGTCCGCCCCGCACCCGCTGACCGCCGCGCCGCCCGCTGGGTGTAACGCGGAGCCGCCGGGATCCAGCGTGTGACGGCCGGCGGCGATGCCGCCCTCCCGTTCCGCCATGTCGAGCAGGATGCCGGTCGCGTCCAGGTGCCGCGGGATCGGCCCGATGATCCGGGCGGGCAGGTACTGCGGCCCGCCCGGCCAGCCGTGCCCGCCGCCGTCGATCCGGTACAGCTCCACCGGATGACAGCCGGGCGCGGACCAGGACATCCGCGTCACCGGCGGATCGCCCGGCTGCGCGGGCAGTTTCCCGATGGCCGGGCCGGACCTGATGCCGTTGCCGGCCGCCCAGTCGCGGGCGACGGTCTCCGCCGCGGTCACCACATCCTCGCCCGGCAGTTCCCCGTGCCTGACGGCCCGGCGCTTGCGTATCAGCCCGAGCATGCCGTGGCGGATGAGCGGGCCGCCCTCGTAGGGGGTCGTCCGGTCGCCGGTGCCCATCATCACGACGACGGTCGTGCGCAGCGCCGGCACCGGGGCGCGCTGGCGGCTGACCTCGTTCGCCGCCGCGGCGACGAGGAACAGGCCGGTCACCGGCAGCAGGCCGTGCCTGGCCACGTGCTCGGCGAACCGCGCGCCGTTCGAGATCCCGGCGAGGAAGACCGGCCAGGACCGGGCCGCGCCCGCGCCTTCAAGGTGCGCGCTGAGTTCCGCGAGGAAGCGCGCGTCGTCCAGCCGGGGCTCGCCGTCCGGCGCCCTGAACGGGTGCCACAGGCCCTCCCAGCCGTCGGGGAACACCGTGGTGACGCCGGCCGCGGGCCCGCGCCTGGCGAGTCCGGTGAACCGCGCCATGCCCCGCCCGTCCATCCCTGACCCGTGCAGCACGATCAGCAGCGGCGCGCCCGTCCGCTGCCCGGGCAGCCGCGGCGCGCGGGCCACCCAGTAGCCGCGCCGCACGCCCGCGACCTCGATCGCCCCGCGCTCCAGCTCGCCGCTGCCTGCCTCCATGCGCACAGCCTAGAGTCGCGCCGTCGCGCGGCATGCCGATTGCGCGCCGGCCTGCCAGGCTCCGGCTGACCACCGGACGGTTCTGTTACGCCCGTAACTGGGGAGAATAGGCCGAGCGAGCCAACGGCGCGTCCGGAAGGGGAGCCAGGTCGAAATGTCACGATCTGGGCGTTTCGCCACATGGTGGCCGGGAGGGAGCGCCGAGGACGAGGACGGCACCGAGCCGGATCCCAGGTTCACGTTCGCCAACGAGCGCACCTTCCTGGCCTGGAGCCGCACAGCGCTCGCGCTCGTGGTGGCCGGGCTGGCCATCGTGCAGCTGCTGCCGCCGTTCCCCGGCGTCCCGGCCGGGCGCCACCTGCTCGGGGTGCCGCTCATCGTGCTCGGCGCGGTGCTCGCGATCGTCGCGTACGCCGAGTGGGTGCGGAACCAGCGCGCGCTGCGCCGCGGCGAGCCGCTGCCGCGGTCGGTCATGCCGTGGATCCTCGCCGCCACGATCGCGGGGATGGCGATCATCTCCGCGATCGTCCTGCTGATCTCGGCGCTGCGGTGAGCCCGGTGACTCAGGAAGGCGGTCCCCCGCCGGGCGATGACCCCGAGGAGAGCGACCCCGGGCTGGCCCGGGAGCGGACGTCGCTGGCGTGGACGCGCACCGCGATATCCTTCGCCGCCCTCGGCGGTGTCGTGCTCAAGGTGAACGTGGTCACCGGCGTGATCATCCTCGCCATCGCCCCGCTGGTATGGGAGCTCGGCCGGATTTTCCGCGGCGGCTCGCCAGGCACGCGGTTGCCGGTCGTCGGCGGCAGGCGCCTCCTGCTGATCACCGTGTCCATCGTCGGCGTCTCGCTACTGTGCCTGCTCGTCGCGATCCTAGGCCCGGCCGCCCCGGGCGCGCTCCGCTAGCCACGCACGGGCATAGTTGGACCATGACGCAGCCACCGCGGCCGCGGACGGCCGAATTGCTTGGCCTGGCGCCGCACCCCGAAGGCGGCTGGTACCGGGAGACATGGCGGGCCGGCCCGCCATCGCACCCCGCTGGCTACCCCGGCCCGCGCGCCGCGGCCACCGGGATCTACTTCCTGCTCGCTCCCGGCGAGGAGTCGCGATGGCACCGCGTCAGGTCGGACGAGGTCTGGCTGTGGCACGCCGGCGGCCCGCTGACCATGCTCGACGGCGGTGACGGCGACCGGCCGTCGGGGGATCCTGACGTCACCACGGTGGGACCCGACCTGGCGGCCGGGCAGGTCCCGCAGCATGTCGTCCCGGGCGGCCACTGGCAGGCCGCGCACCCCGCCGGCGACACCGAGGTCCTGGTCAGCTGCGTGGTGGCGCCGGGGTTCGACTTCGCCGACTTCACCCTGCTGGCGTACTGAGCCAGCGGCCCAACATCGGTCAGTTGACGGATGTTTATACGTCAGCTGACGGATGTTTCCGGATGCAAATTGCAGGAGTATTTTCTTCGCAACTGGCATTACCCGGCACGAGCCCGCCAGCGCGAACGGAGCGGTTGTTGGCCAGCGAACCTCCCGGCCGGTACGGCATCGGCAGCGACACCTGGCCTGGCCTGGCAACGCTCGCCGCCGACGCCGCGCAGGTCGTCCAGGTCGTCAGCGCGATCATCGGCAGCGGCGAGGATGCCGGCCCCGAGGCGGCCAGATTGCGCGAGTGCCTGCAGGACCAACTCGGTGACCTGCGCGCCGCGATCGACTACGTCATCGGCAAGAACGCCCTGGACTGGAACGCCGTGAACAGGCGCCGCGACCGCAGGCGCAGCCGCTACGAACGCGACCACCACCCCGCCGCACCGGCGCAGCCCGCCGCCGCAGCTGCCTCCCCGGGTCCCGGCAGCCACGACGCGGTCGGCAATGGCTCGATGACTTCCCACTCCGAGGACCCAGCCGACAGCGCCGGCCCCGGTCCGCACCACCCGGACGCCGCCGAAACTGGTCCCGCGGGTCCGCGTGGCCGGGAAGCCAGTCAGAGCTGGCCGGTTCCGCGTCAGCAGCCGCGGCCACCCCGGCCGGCACCCGACCGGTCCGCTCGGCGCGCAGCGCGAACACCGGTCGGGGCGTCAAGTCTGCCGTCATCCACGGATTAGGGCCCGCGAGTCCCAGCCGCGTGGTACGCCAGCAGCCTTCCGTGACATTTGGTTCGGCGGCCCCGGCCGGTCCATCAACTTCGTATCACTTTCGGTTCTGACCCAAATAACGTGACGGTAACGTGCGGCGGATGTGACACAAGAGAAGCCATGTTCCACGCCCAAGATCATTAATCGAAAATGTCCGTAGTTCTGGCCCCTATAAGGTACCAAACTACGGACATTAGTTCTAAACGATCTTGCATAGCGCCCGGCAGCACCTTCAGCGACCCGGCCGGCCGCCCGTATCGCGCCAGCCGCGACTTCACGTCGGCGTAGAACGCGCGTCCCGCGTCGTAGGTCGAGTGCCTGGTGAAGATCCCGTCCGCGCTGTGCGCGGCGAACTCGCGCCCCCCGTCGGAATCCCCGGCCTGCAAGATCACCGGGTGTACCTGTGGTGACCGCGGCACAGTGAAGTTTCCCGCTATCCCGAAGTTCTCAGAGTAATATTCGAAACGTCCCCGGCTGACTCCGGTCCGCACGAACTCCCCGGTCGCGGGGTCGGCGGCGATCGCGTCGCTGCCCCAGGACTCCCACAGTTCCCGGCAGGCCTGGACGAACCCGGCGGCGCGGACGTACCGGTCGCCGCGGTCCAGGTAGCCGCCGCGGCGGAAGTTCTCGCCGGTGAACGCGTCCGGCGAGGTCACCACGTTCCACGCGGCGCGGCCGCCGGACAGCTGGTCGAGCGTCGCGAACTGCCGGGCGATCTCGTACGGCTCGTTGTAGGTCGCCTGGATGGTGCCGGCCAGGCCCAGGTGCTCGGTCACCGCGGCGACGGCGGCGAGCACGGTCATCGTGTTCGGGCGGCCGACCACGTCCAGGTCGTGGATCTTGCCGCGCTGCTCCCGCAGCCGCAGCCCCCCGGCCAGGAAGAAGAAGTCGAACAGGCCGGCCTCGGCGGTCCGCGCCAGGTGCGCGAACGAGGAGAACTCGACCTGGCTGCCCGCCGCCGGGTCGCTCCACACGGTGTGATTGTTGACCCCGGGGAAGTGCGCCCCGAGGATCACCTGCTTGGTCATGCGGCACCCATCTGGTAGCGGCTGGCGGGGCGGGGGAGGCCGAGGCGCTCGCGCAGCGAGCGCTGCGCGTAGCCGGCGCGGAACGCGCCGGCTACGCAGTTCGGGGACGAGCGCCCGGGTGATCTGCGCAAGGTCGTGCGGCAGCGCGCCGGGGCGGAGCCGGAACCCGTCGAGACCCGCCGCCTGCCGCCAGTCGAGCAGCAGGTCGGCCAGCTCACCGGGGGTGCCGGTGACGACCGCGCAGTCGGCGGCGAACTGCGCGCCGTCCAGGTCGTCGAGGCGGCGCTTGCGCGCGGCGGCGGCGCCCGGGACCTCGTCGGCGAACACCACCAGATCGGCGTAGACCTTAAGAGGCTCTGCTAGCCTCCGCCCCTCACTGACCTCCGCGGCGCGGACCTCCTCGACGATCGCGGCCGCCTGCGCGGCGCCGAACGGGGTCACGAACACGATGTCGGACGCGCGGGCGGCGAAGCGGTAGGGCACCGCGGCGTGCGCGAGCGACGCGACGACGGGCTGGCCTTGCGGCGGGCGGGGCGTGATCGACGGGCCGCGGACGCTGAACCAGCGGCCCTCGAAGTCGATGTAGTGCAGCTTGTCGCGGTCGATGAACCGGCCGGCCGGCAGGTCGCGGATCACCGCGTCGTCCTCCCAGCTGTCCCACAGCCGCCGCACCACCTCGACCGCGTCGGCGGCCTCGTCGAACAGGTCGCTGATGTGCGCGGCGATGGCGGGATCGGCGGCGTTCTCCGGGGTGAGCAGGGGGAACTCGCGCCGGCCGAAGTGCCGCGCCTCGTCCGGCGCCACCGAGACCCGGGGCCGCCAGCCGGCCCGGCCCTCGCTCACGTAGTCCAGCGTCGCGATGGACGTGGACACGTGGAATGGCTCCGTGTGCGTGGTGACGACCGCGGGAACCAGGCCGATGTGCGTGGTCAGCGGGGCGATCCTGGCGGCGGTCAGGGCCGCGTCCAGGCGTCCGTGCACGTGGTCGGCGCGGTCGTCAGGGCCGGTGAACCGGCCCGCGGCCTGCGGGCCGAGGGAGTCCTCGATGGTCAGGAAGTCCAGGGTGCCGGCTTCGGCTTCGCGGGCCAGGTCCGCCCAGTACCCGGCGGTGAACAGCTCGCCGGGCCGCGCGTCCGGCTCGCGCCAGGCGGCGGGATGCCAGCCGGCTCCGTCCAGCGCCACCGCCAGGTGCAGTTCGCTGGTTTCCGGCATGCCCCGGCTCCCTTCCCACGGCGGCCGACCTGCTATCGACGCTAACCCCGTGCCGGTAAAGCCGTCAAATCCGACTGGCAATATCGAATGCGGCGGGCCGGTTACGCGGGGGAAGCCGGGAACGCCGCGGCCAGCGCGCCGGCGATGAGCCGGGCGCGCTGCGCGTACCCGTACGACGTGTAGTGGATGCCGTCGTTGATGAACCAGCTGTTCTGCACGACCGCCGGCCAGTCGTACAGGCGCATGTTCGGGTAGTGCGGCGCTTCTTGCTCGAGCGCCTGGTTCCACAGCTTCATGTTCTGCTCGGCGTACGGGCCGCTCGACACCAGGGACTTCACCTCGATCCACAGCACCGGCTGGCTGCCGATCAGCGCCATCATCTTCTTGACCCGCTCCACCCGGCCGACTCCCGACCCGGCGTACACGTCGGCCGTGTCGTTGGTGCCGAGCGCGAGCACCCAGCAGCCGTGGTAGCCGCTGTCGATCAGCTGTTGCGCCATCTGGTAGGCGTTCTGCGTGCCCACGAGGGTCTCGACGATCGAGGTGCCGCCGACGATCTTCATGACCGAGCGCGTGATCCCGATGTCGGCATACCGCGCGGTGATCCGCTCCGCCGGGTTGGGCAGGTAGTCGGACGAGATCAGCCCCTCCGACGTCGAATCGCCGATGTGCACGACGGAAGTGCACGAGGTGCGCGGCGCCGGGGCCGCGGCCTGCGCGCTCGCCGCCGGCTTCAGCGGCGTCGCGGGGGCCGGCTGCCGGGCTGCGGCGTTCGCGATCGCCGCCGCGGTCGCGTTCACGGTCGCGGTACTGGCCGCGGCCACGTCAGGATCCGCGGTCGCGGCAGCCGGCACGACGCCGTTCGCCAGCCGCGAAGGCACGAGCGTCACCCCGGCGGCCACGCCGACCGCGACGACCGCGCACACCCCGCCGAAGATGACCGGCGAGGCGACTGCCCGGCGGCGCACCCCGGTCCACGCGGACCCGGGCCAGGCCGACGGGCGCGGGCGGGTCACGACACGCTCCTCGCGACCGCGACGGCGAAGTCCGCGGCGCGCTGGTTCCTCCACGAACTTCCACGAGACGGCGGCGACGACGACGCTGGCCGCCGCGCACGCCACGGCCCGCGGCCAGCCCAGCCAGCCGCCCAGCACGGCCGCCGGGGTGGCCAGCACGATGATCGGGTAATGCCACAGGTAGACGCCGTAGGACCGGACTCCGAGCCAGCGCAGCGGCTGTATGCCAAGCGCCCGGCCGAGCAGGCTGCCCGGCATGGCCACCGCGGCGACGACGAGCGCCGTGGCGAACGACAGCACCACCATCCCGCCCCGGAACATGAACGGCGAATACTGGTTCGTCCGCCACACCAGCAGGCCGGCGACCGCCAGCCCGGCCACTCCGCCCGCCTCCACCAGCCACCGCGCCCGCGGCGGCACCGGCGCAGCGCCCCTGGTGGGCCACACGGCCGCGAGCGCCGCCCCGATCAGCAGCCCGAACGCGCGCGTGTCGGTCCCCTCGTACACCCGCGTCGGGTCGAGCCCGGGCTTGTAAAGGGCCCACATCAAGACCGCCGACACCGCCGCCAGGGCGAGCGTCCCGCCCGCGAACCACCAGCGCGCCCCTGCGGAGAGGTAGCCGGGCGGGCGGCCGGCCAGGCTCGCGGCGCCGCCGCCCCGGCGCCGCCGCCCGAGCAGCCACACGCCGAACAGCACCAGCCACGGCCAGATCAGGTAGAACTGCTCCTCCACGGCCAGCGACCACAGGTGGTCGAGCGGGCCAGGCGGGGCGAACTGGGCGTAGTACGAGGCATGCTGCGCGATGTACCACCAGTTGCTCACGTACAGCGCGGACGCCACGACGTCGCCGCGGAACCCGGGCAGCTGCGCGCGGGCGAACGCGTTCACCCACACGGCGACCACGGCCAGCATCACGAACAGCGCGGGCAGCAGCCGCCGCGCCCGGCGCAGCCAGAAGTCGCCAAGCCGCAGCCGCCCGCCGGAGGTCCACTGGCCGAGCAGGATGTCGGTGATGAGGTAGCCGCTCAGCGTGAAGAAGACGCCCACGCCAAGCAGGCCGCCCTGGGCCCAGCCCAGCCCCACGTGGTACAGGACGACGGCCGTCACTGCCAGCGCGCGGAGGCCGTCAAGGCCCGGCAGGTACTTCTGATCGCCCCGGACAGGTTCTGGCATGCGTGGGCCCCCGCTCCGCACTGGTTACCGATTGCTGTCAGCATCCGGCCGCCTCGGGAACGGTCGCAGCTCGCGCCCTACATATCGTTACCGATCCAATGCGGAGAGAAACCCATCGCATCACGGCTCCTTGACGCGTTCTTAACGAGCGATGTATACAGCGGTATACCGTGAAGGGCAGGAACCGCCATGCGTAACGTCATCGTCGTCGGAGCGGGAAACGCCGCGCTGTGCGCGGCACTCGCGGCCGCGGAGCACGGCGCGCGGGTCACCGTGCTCGAGCGCGCCCCGCGTCCGGAGCGCGGCGGCAACAGCGCGTTCACGGCCGGAGCGATGCGGGTCACCTACGACGGCACCGGCGACCTGCGCCGTCTCATGCCCGACCTCACCGAGGCGGAGTGGCGGACGAACGATTTCGGCACCTACCCCGCCGGGGAGTTCTACGACGACATGGCCCGGGTCACCGAGACGCGCTGCGACCCCGACCTGACCGAGACCCTGGTCACCCGCAGCCTGCCGACCCTGGAGTGGATGCGGGCGAAGGGGGTGCGCTTCGCGCCCACCTACCACCGGCAGGCGTTCAAGATCGACGGGCGGTACAAGTTCTGGGGCGGGCTGACCGTCGAGGTGGTCGGCGGCGGCGCCGGCCTCGTGGATTTCCTGTGCGCCGCCGCGGAGCGCGCCGGCATCGCGATCCGCTACGAGGCGCGCGCCGTCGCGCTGATCCACCGCGACGGCCGGATCTCCGGCGTGCGGGTGCGGCGGCGGGACGGGACCACCGAAGATCTTCCCGCCGGCGCCGTGGTGCTCGGCAGCGGCGGCTTCCAGGCCAACGCCGCGTGGCGGACGCGCTACCTAGGT
>Ga0187814_10000077_pt1 | contig 22880 bp, 20 predicted proteins | sample NC_S_4_FD_132450 | JGI IMG/M metagenome (GOLD analysis project Ga0187814, IMG submission 132450) | Wetland sediment microbial communities from Neuse River Estuary, North Carolina, USA - ASW-S_4 | ecosystem: Environmental > Aquatic > Freshwater > Wetlands > Sediment | place: USA: North Carolina... | reverse complement strand
CTGCCGCCGTGGCTGCAGGCCACCGACAACGCGCTGGGCCCGATCCAGGCGTCGTTCGCTCCGACCAAGGCGTTCGCCGCGGCGTTGATCCCCGGCGTCAAGCAGCTCGATCCCACGATCGGGTTGGCGTTGCCGTGGTTGAAGCAGTCGACCTTGCTGGTGTCGCCTCAGGAGCTGGGAGGGCTGCTCAGGTACCTGACCCCGGCGGTCCAGAACACGTCGAGTTCGCTGTCCGCGACGAAGACGTTGCTGACCGTCAGCGACCAGTTCGCGCAGTGCCTCAGCCACAGCATCATCCCGGCCGGGAACGAGGTGATCCAGGACCCGCCGGGCGACAGCACCGGCATCCAGGTCTATCGGGAGTTCTTCCAGAGCGCGGTCGGACTGGCCGGCGCCGCGGGGAACTTCGACGGCAACGGGCGCTACACGCGCGCGTCCGCAGGCGGCGGCTCGCTCAGAATCCAGACGAGCCCAGTGGGGAGCGCTGGGCCGCTGTTCGGCAATGCGGTCCTGCCGCCGCTCGGGACCCGGCCCGCGTGGCCGGGCCACGCGCCTCCGATCAACCGCAACGTTCCGTGTGACAAGAACCCGGTGCCGGATCTCAATCGCGTGACGACCGGTGCAGCGCCGTGAAGCGCGCGATCTCGATCCACCGCAGGGACTTCATCTCGATCATCGCGCTGCTGGTCGGCGCGTTCGTGGTGACCGGCTACATATTGGCCCACCAGCCTGCGTTCACCGGTGTGTTCGGGCTGTTCGGCAAGAGCTACTACACGGTCAAGGCCGAGTTCTCCTCGGCCTCCGCGGTCACCTCGGGCCAGGGCCAGACGGTCGACATCGCCGGCGTCGAGGTCGGTCAGATCGGCGGCGTGGCACTCCAGAACGGCCACGCGCTGGTGACGATGAACATCTACAAGAGGTACGCCCCGATCTACCAGGACGCGACCGTGCTGCTGCGGCCTCGAACGCCGCTCAAGGACATGTACCTGGAGCTCGATCCGGGCACGAAGAGCGCCGGCACGGTGCCGAACGGGGGCACGCTCCCCGTGGGTGCGACCAACCCGGACATCGACTTCAGCGAGATCCTGTCGTCGCTGGACACCGACACGCGCGACTACCTGCTGCTGCTGCTGGCCGGCGGCGCCCAGGCCTTCAAGGACCACGGCAATCCCGGGCCGCTGCCGAGTCCGGCCGCGGTGTCCGATCTGCGCGGTGTGTTCAAGCGGTTCGCGCCTCTGAACCGTGACACCGCCACGTTCACGCGGCTGCTCGCAGAGCGCACGCAGAACATCCGACGGGCGATTCACGGGCTTGCGCAAGTGACCACCTCGCTCGGCAGCGTCCAGGGCCAGCTCACCTCGCTGATCAACTCCTCGAACACGAACTTCCAGGCGATCTCCTCCCAGTCCGCGCAGCTCCAGCAGGCGCTCACGCTGTTCCCGTCGACGCTCCAGCAGTCGGCGATCACCTTCGACAAGCTGCGTGGGTTCGGCGAGGCGTCGACGTCGTCGGCAACGCGGCTGCTGCCGTGGGCGCGCGCGCTGGAGCCGGCGCTGATCGCGGTGCGGCCGCTGTTCCGCGACACCACGCCGGTGATCCAGAACCAGCTGCGGCCGTTCAGCGTGGCGGTGCAGCCGGTGGCGAAGATCCTGGCGCCGGCATCGGAGCAGCTGGCCAAGGCGACGCCGCCGCTGGCGCGGTCGATCGGCGTGCTCAACTCCCTCTTCAACGAGCTGGCCTACCAGCCGCCTGGCGGCGAGCAGAGCTACCTGTTCTGGGGCTCGTGGCTCAGTCACATCGCGGCCAGCCTCACGAGCCAGCAGGACGCGCAAGGCCCGATCGTGCGGGGCACGTTCATGGCGGCGTGTTCCGAGCTTCAGCTGTTCGAGGTGACGCTCGCGCGATCGACCCCCGCGATTGGCAATCTCCTCGCGCTCCTCAACGCGCCGGACTGGAGCCAGCTACCAGGCGTGACGAACGGGAGCTGTCCCACCGGATGAACAAGCAAGCCCCCAGCCCAGCAAGGATCCTGACGATGCTCGCGTTCGCGGGCTCCTGCATTGGGCTGCTGATCTTCCTGTGGATCTCGTTCGGCGGCGCTACTCCGTTCGCCCCCGAGGGTTATAGGCTCGATGCTGAGTTCAATCAGGCGATCGCGCTCGCGCCGCAGTCGGACGTGCGGATCTCGGGCGTGAGCGTGGGGAAGGTGATCAGCGTCGGTCCCGATCTGCGCACCGGGCTGACCCGGGCGGTGATCCAGATCGACTCCCGCTACGCGCCGCGGCCGGCCGACACCCGGGCGATCCTGCGCGCCAAGACGCTCCTCGGGGAGACCTATATCGAGCTCACGCCCGGCTCCGAGTTCGGGCCAAAGCTTCCCGACGGGGCCACGATTCCGCACACGCAGATCGCTCCGACAGTCCAGCTCGACCAGATCCTCTCGACGTTCAGTCCCGCGACCCGGCGTGCGTTCTCGGTTTGGCAGCAGCAGGAGGGGATCGCGCTGACGGGCCGCGGCGAGGACCTGAACGTGGCGATCGCGGACCTGTTCCCGTTCGCGACGAACGTCGACCGGGTGCTCGCGGCGCTGCACAACGACAGCGCCGACACCAGCACGCTCCTGCGGGACACCGGCATCGTGTTCTCGTCGCTCAGCGCGTCGCCCTCGCAGCTGCAGGGCTTCATCCGCAACTCGAACGCGACGTTTGCCGCGACCGCCGCGGAGGATGCCGCGCTTGCGGCCACGGTCAGGGCGTTCCCCGCGTACCTGATCCAGACGCGATCGACGATCAACCGTCTCACCCGCTTCGCGCAGACGACGAAGCCGCTGATCGACGAGTTCCGGCCCGCGGCGGTGCAGCTCAGCCCCGCTCTCCAGGGCACCGTCACGCTCGCCCCCGAGCTGCGCGACCTGATGGTCGACCTCGGCCCGCTGACGAGTGCCGCCAAGTCCGGCGTTCCCGCGCTCGAGAACTTCCTGAACTCGAGCGTGCCGTGGCTCGCCCGGCTGAAGCCGTACCTCGGCGGGCTCGTGCCGGTGATCGACTACGTCAACACGTACCGGCGAGAGGTCGCGGCGTTCTTCGCCAACAGCACGGCGACGACGCAGGCGACGGGCGCCAACCTCGCCATGAACAGGACGCTCCACTACCTGCGGATCTCGAACCCGATCAACCCCGAGGTGCTGGCCGCGTACCAGAACCGGCTCGACAGCAACCGAGGCAACCCGTACCTGGCGCCCGGCGGCTACAGCCAGCTGGTGAACGGACTGTCGGTGTTCGGAGGCTATCTGTGCACGAACAATCCGCAGCCGGCGATCGGGCCGAACATCGACCCGATTACCGCCGCCATTCTTCAGAGCGCCTACTACACGTCGAGCCCCGGCGGTCCCCCGTGCAAGTCCCAGCCGTCGCTCGGAAGCCTCACCACCGGGCAGCCACAGAGCTTCCCCCATCTAACACCACTCCCATGAGCAGGGCGGGCTCTGCTCCAAAACCACATCGTCGAAACCCCTAAAGGAGGACTCATTTGCGACGACTAGTAACCCTCGGGACGGCTATTGCCGTGCTCGTTGGAGCCACTGCCGCGTATGCGGCGTTCAACAGCTACACCGGCAGCAACCTGGCCATCACCAAAGCGGCAGGCACCAAGGCCAAGCCCGCCACGCTCGGGATGGTGGAGACCCTCAAGGCCAGTGCCCCGGCCGGCGACCGGGCGGCACCGCTGACCAACATCAAGCTCACGATCTACGGCGTGAAGCTCGACGTGGGCAAGCTCCCCGTGTGCACCGATGCTCTGATCGAGAAGAACAAGACCAATTCCGATGGAGGCTGTCCGAAGGGCTCGGTCATCGGCGGCGGCCCCGTGCACTCGCTGCTCGGCCCGTCGTCCAGCCCGTCGCAGACGGGCGCTACGGCGTGCAACCCGTACCTGAACGTGTTCAGCGGCGGTCCGACGACGCAGGTGTTCTACTTCTACACCAAGAGCGCGACGGACTGCGGCGGCCTGACCACCGGCGCCACTGCGCCGTATGACAGCCACATCTCCTACTCCGGCGGGAACGCAGTCGTCAACGTGCCGCTGCCGTCTGACATCTCGACCAAGGTGGCGAACCAGCCGGGTCTGTACGGGTCGCTGATCACCGAGACGCTGACCTACTCGAAGAAGGCCAACGGCAAGGTCTACATGGTCGGCGTCGGCTGCAAGAAGGGCAAGCGGCCGTGGTCGATCACGTACACCGCTACGGACTACAGCGGTGGCACCGAGACGCAGACCGTCAAGGGCAACGCTGCCTGCTGAGCTAGACCATTGACCGGTCCGGCGCCGCCGCGAGGGCATCCCAGCCCTCCGGCGGCGCTGGGCGGCCGCCCACCGCCCTCCGGCGCCGGCGGGCGCCCGCCTCACCGCCCCCGGCGGCGTCGACCGCCCGCCTCCAGCCAATCGACAAACTGCCCGCCGGGGACTAGTGTGGGCGTTCACGCAACCCAGCAAGGAGGTCGGTCGATGCGCATCGACGTCAAAGGCCGCAATCTGCCCGTCTCCGATGAGCTTCGTGAGCACGTAGCCAAGCGCTTCCGGAAGGTCGAGCGGCAGGTGTCGGATCTTGCCGAGCTGGAGGTGGAGATCTTCGAGGAGCGCAACCCGGCGATCGCCGACTCGCAGGTTGCCGAGGCGACGCTTCACCTCAAAGGGGCGACGCTCCGCGCCCGCGCGGCCACACCCGACATCGTGCACTCCGTCAACGTCACGGCCGAGGAGCTGAGCCGGCAGGTCAAGCGTCATCGTGACAAGCGGCGCCACCGGCGGGAGGCCCGGGCCGCCGCCTCCGCGCCTCAGGACACCGCGCCACCCGTGCTGGACAGCGAGGTCGTGCTGGAGGGAGACGTGGTGCGCGAAGCAGAGGTGATTCCGGAGCCGGGCGAGCTCCCTCCGGACGTCTCCTCGGCCGCCTGAGGCGCGTCCGCGGGGCGCCCGCCGACCCCCTCGGAACGGCCCCGGAGCGCGCTGGCCCCGATGCTACGCTAGCCCCATGTCCTTCCTGGACCGCGCGCTTCGCATGGGCGAGGCGAAGAAGTTCAAGTCTTACGAGCAGCGCGTCGGACGGATCAACCTCTACGAAGAAGAGCTCGAGCACTACGACGACGCCGAGCTGAGGGAGGCCGTCGACGAGCTGCGCCAGCGTGCTCGTAACGGCGAAGGTCTCGACGAGCTGCTCTACGAGTGCTTCGCGCTGGTGCGCGAGGCCGGCAAGCGCTCCATGGGGATGCGCCACTTCGACGTCCAGCTGATCGGCGGGATGGTGCTCCACGATGGCGCGATCGCCGAGATGAAGACCGGCGAGGGCAAGACGCTCACCGCGACCCTGGCGGTCGTGCTCAACTCCCTCGGCGGCCGCGGTGTGCACTTGGTCACCGTCAACGACTACCTGGCACGCCGTGACGCGATGTGGATGAAGCCGATCTACGACATGCTCGGCGTGTCCGTCGGCGTCCTCCAGAACATGCAGCCCTACGAGGAGAAGCGTGCCGCGTACGCCGCCGATGTCACGTACGGGACCAACTCGGAATTCGGGTTCGACTACCTGCGCGACAACATGGCCACCTCGCTCGAGGAGAAGGTCCAGCACGGCGGCCGGGAGAAGCCCGAGGAGGGCAAGTCCCCGTACCACACGTTCGCGATCGTGGACGAGGTCGACAACATCCTGATCGATGAGGCGCGGACCCCGCTGATCATCTCCGGCGCCCCCGAGCAGGCCGCCGACTTCTACGTCAAGTTCGCGCGCCTGGCACGCCAGCTCCACCCCGGCAAGACGCCCGAGAACCTGACCCCGCCCGAGCGCAAGCAGTTCGTCGCCGACTTCGACTACGAGTTCGACGAGAAGCACAAGACCGTGTCGGTCACCGAGCAGGGAGTCGCCAAGGCGGAGCGCTTCCTGGGGATCGACCACCTGTACCGAGCGGAGAACGGTCACCTGGTCAACCACCTGATCCAGGCGCTGAAGGCCGAATCTCTGTTCAAGCGCGACGTCGACTACGCCGTGATCGACGGCGAGGTCAAGATCGTCGACGAGTTCACCGGGCGGATCCTGGAGGGCCGGCGCTGGTCCGAGGGCCTGCACCAGGCGATCGAGGCGAAGGAGGGCGTGCGGATCCAGGAGGAGAACCAGACGCTCGCCACGATCACGCTCCAGAACTACTTCCGGATGTACGACAAGCTCGCCGGCATGACCGGTACGGCGATCACCGAGGCGACCGAGTTCATGAAGATCTACGAGCTCCCGGTCGTCCAGATCCCCACCAACATGCCGATGGTCCGCAACGACCGCAACGACCAGGTCTACAAGACCAAGGACGGCAAGTGGGGAGCGGTGACCAGGGAGATCGAGGCGCGCCACCAGGCCGGCCAGCCGGTGCTCGTGGGAACGATCTCCGTCGAGGTCTCAGAGCTCCTCTCGGAGGGGCTCAAGCGCAAGGGAATCCCGCACACGGTCCTGAACGCCAAGCCGGAGCACGCCGAGCGCGAGGGCGAGACGATCGCCGAGGCCGGAGCCCCGGGCGCGGTCACGATCGCCACCAACATGGCGGGCCGCGGCGTCGACATCAAGCTCGGCGGAAACGAGGAGCATCTCGCACGGCTCGAGGTCGCCAAGCTCGGGCTGGCGCCCGAGGACCTCGACTACGAGCAGCACTACGAGAAGGTCCTGCCCGAGATCAGGCGCCGGGTAGAGGAGGCTCGCGAGCAGGTGCTCGGGGCGGGCGGGCTGTTCATCCTCGGCACCGAGCGCCACGAGTCCCGCCGGATCGACAACCAGCTGCGCGGCCGGTCGGGGCGCCAGGGCGACCCCGGCGAGTCGCGCTTCTTCCTCTCCGCCCAGGACGATCTGGTGCGGCTGTTCGCGGGCGAGCGGATCTACAAGATCCTCGACCGTCTCGGCACCACCGACGAGGAGGGCAACGAGGAGCCGATCGAGGCGGGGATGCTCACCAAGCAGATCGAGAAGGCGCAGCGCAAGGTCGAGGAGCAGCACTTCCTCCAGCGCAAGCACACGCTGGAGTACGACGACGTGCTCAACCAGCAGCGCGACGTGATCTACAACTACCGCGACGAGATCCTGGAGGGTCGCGACATGAGCGAGGCGGCCCAGGAGGAGATCGCCTCGCTGATCGACAGGCTCGTGGGCGAGTACACCGCGGGCGATTTCATCGAGGACTGGGACGTGGAGGGCCTCCTGCGCCGCGTACAGGAGATCTTCATCCCGAGCGCGGAAATCGCCGCGATCGATCCGGAGACGGCCGAGCGCGACGAGCTGATCAACCAGCTCCAGGAAGAGGCGATGGTGCAATACGAGCAGCGGGAGCAGGAGCTTGGCCCCGAGCTGATGCGCGCGCTCGAGCGCTTCCTGTTGCTGCAGATCATCGACCAGCGGTGGCGCGAGCATCTCTACGACATGGACTACCTGCGAGAGGGAATCCACCTCCGCGGGTTCGCCCAGATCGAGCCGCTGGTCGCGTACAAGAACGAGGCCTTTGAGCTGTTCCGCGACCTGATGAACAGCATCTGGACCGACTTCGCCCAGATGATCTACCACGTCGAGGTCACCCAGACCGACGCGAACGGTCAGCCCATGCCGCCGCCGGAGCAGCGGCGCCCGAGCCCCGCGACGAGCTCCGCCACCGGTGGTGGCAGGGTCACCTACTCGGGCGGCGGCGGCGTCCCGCAGGGCGCCATGGCAATGGCCGCGGCCGCGGCCGGCGCCGCCGAGGCCGGCTACGCGGACCCGGAGCTCGAGCCGCTACCCCACGTCGAGCAGCGCCGCGTCGACGAGACCCAGCAGCTCGGCCGCAACGACCCCTGCTGGTGCGGGAGCGGGAAGAAATTTAAGAAGTGCCACGGGGCGTAGGCGGGCGTGCTGCGCGGATTTGCTCGCTCGCTCAGTGCGAGGAGGCGAGCTCTTGCGACGACGCCAGCTCGCCGAGCGCCTGGGCGCGCTCGTCACGGGTGAGGGCGTCGACGAACACGACCGCGACGCCGATCCCGAAGACCAGGAACTCGATCAGGCACATGCTCGCGCCCGCGAGCCGCTGGTCGGTGACGGCGGTCATCCCGTACGCGTGCGGCGCGGTCGCGTACAGCGTGTAGAGGTTCGTCCCGAGCCAGGTCAGCGGCAGGCAGACCACCGCGCTGGCCAGGCGGGAGAAGCCCAGGTAGGCGAGCCGCACCATCCCCGGATCGCGGCGACCGCTGGGCAGCGGCGTGATGATCAGCCACCACAGCGCCATCCCCGTGTAGAACAGCGTGAGGTGCTCGATCACGTGGACGATCTGGTGGGTCGCGGCGAAGTCGAACACCGAGGGGATCGCCCACAGCCACGTCGCGGCGGCCCACGCCGGCAGCGCCACCCAGGGCTTGGTGGCCACGCCCCAGAAGCGCCCGAGCCAGCCGCGGTGGGCGAGCCGGCGAAGCGCCGCGCGCGGCATGCCGAGGGGCAGCACGGGGGCGCGCACGCCCAGGATCAGGAGCGGCGGCGCGATGTCCGCCAGCAGCACGTGCTGGATCATGTGCGCCATCAGCAGCCAGCTGTCGCCGATCGCGTCGATCGGCGAGCCGAGCGCGATGAACAGCACGGCCAGGCCTGACCAGTAGAAGATCGTGTGACCGAGGCCAACAGGCTTGCCGGTGACCCGCCGGACCCGGCGGAGCATCGACACGTACCACCCCCCGGCGGCGAGCAGGACGATCCACAGCAGTGGGTCGAAGCTCCAACTGCCCCAGCCGGGTGCGTGCATCGCCGGGGAGAGTATCCAACTTTTGAACGGGGGCGCGCATGCGCGCCCCCGCCGGCGGCGCATGCGCCGCCGGGGCCGGCCCGCATGCGGGCCGGCCTTACCATTCCACCCCGTGGAGGGCTCCTCAGGGTTCCGCGTCTCCGACGAGCAGCGCGAGCGCGCCGCGCAGCAGCTGCGCGAGCACTTCGCGGCGGGGCGCCTGACCGAGGATGAGCTGGACGAGCGGGTACAGGCGGTCTACAGCGCCCGCACCGAGAAGGACCTGCGCAAGCTGCTCGCGGACCTGCCGCGCCTGCCCGCGACGCCGCAGGAGGTGAAGGCCGAGCTCGCGCAGCGCCGCAGGCACCTGCAGCGAAGGCTGATCCAGGAAACCGGGGGAGGCATCGGGCTGCTGATCGTCTGCACGGTCATCTGGCTGGCCTCTGGCGCCACCGGCCAGTTCTGGCCGATCTGGGTCGCGATCGTGGTGCTGATCCCACTGCTTCGCAACACGTGGCGGCTGTACGGCCCGGCGCCGCAGCTGGATCGGGTCGAGCGCGAGCTGGAGAGGCGCGAGCGCGGCACGCGGCGCCATCAGCACCGCCGCCGATAGCGCGCCGCCCCGCTGCTAGGGTTGAAGACGATGGCCACTGCCCATTCAGAGCCGCTCTCCCAGCGTCTCGCGGCGATCCGCGAGCAGCTCAAGCTGCTTGCGGACTACCTTTGACCCGGCTGAGCTGAGCGAGCGCGTCGAGGCGCTCGAGGGACAGATGGGGGAGCCGGGCTTCTGGGAGGACCAGGAGCGGGCCGCGCAGGTCGGAGCCGAGCATGCCCGGGCCAGCCGGAGGCTGGCGCTGTACCGGGAGCTGGAGCGCGACGTGGAGGATCTTGAGCCGCTGGCAGAGCTCGCCGAGGAGGATCCCGAGATCGCTCGCGAGCTCGAGGACCAGATCCAGGCGGTCACCGACCGGTTGGGCGAGCTGGAGGAGCAGCGACTGTTCTCGGGCGACTACGACGCGGGGGACGCGCTGGTGACCGTCAATGCGGGGGCCGGCGGCACGGACGCGCAGGACTGGGCCGAGATGGTCCTGCGGATGGAGATGCGCTGGGCCGAGAAGCGCGGCTTCGACGTGGAGCTGCTCGAGGTATCACCGGGGGAGGAGGCAGGCATCAAGTCGGCCACGTTCCTGGTCAGGGGGGAGCACGCCTATGGCCTCTTCGCCAGCGAGAAGGGCGTGCATCGCCTGGTCAGGCTCTCGCCGTTCGACGCTGCGCACCGCAGGCAGACGAGCTTCGCTGGGGTGGAGGTCTCGCCCGTCGTCGACGCGATCGACGATCTGGAGATCGACGACGACGACCTCCAGATCGACACCTACCGCGCCAGCGGGGCGGGCGGTCAGCACGTCAACAAGACCGACTCCGCGGTGCGGATCACGCACAGGCCCACGGGCATCGTCGTGCAGTGCCAGAACGAGCGCTCGCAGTCCTCCAACAAGGCGGAGGCGATGACGATGCTGCGCTCCAAGCTGCTCGAGCTCGAGGAGCGCAAGCGCCGGGAGGAGATCGCGCGGGCCAAGGGTGAGACCCAGGACGTCAACTTCGGCTCCCAGATCCGCTCCTACGTCATGCACCCCTACTCGATGGTCAAGGACCACCGGACCGGCTACGAGGTGGGCGACGTGGCCCGGGTGCTCGACGGGGACCTGGACGGATTCGCGCGGGCGTACCTGCACCAGGCCGCCGCCGCCTCATGAGCGACCCCACCACCGAGGGCGTGATGAGCGACCCCACGAGCGAGAGCGTGATGAGCGACCCGACCGCCGACGGAACGCTGACCGACATTCCGCTGCGGGCGCCCGCCCGGGCGGTCTCGCAGCCGAATGCCCCCTACCTCGAGGCGGTCACCGCATACGGGTTCAGAGGCTCGACCCGCTTTCACATCCCCGGCCACAAGGGCGGGGAGGGCGCCGATCCGGGCCTGCGCTCCGCGCTCGGGGACCGCGCGCTCCTGCTCGATGTCCCGCAGGACATCGAGGGGATCGACGTGGGGCCGGTGCCGACGCCCTACGAGGAGGCCGAGCGGCTGGCGGCGGCGGCGTATCACGCCGAGCGGACCTGGTTCCTCACCAACGGCGCCACGCAGGGCAACCACGCGCTGTGCCTGGCGCTCGCGCCGGGGAGCACTCGGGTGGTGCTGCAGCGAAACTCCCACGCCAGCATGGTCGACGGCCTGATCCTCAGCGGCGGGACCCCCGCCTGGGTTGCCCCCGAGTACGACTCCGAGCTGGGCATGGCGCACGGCGTCACGCCCGAGGCGCTGGCGGAGGCGCTCGCTCGCGCGCCCGACGCCCGCCACGCGTTCATCGTCTCGCCCACCTACTACGGGATGGCCGCAGACGTTGAGGGATGTGCGGAGGCGGCCCATCGGGTGGGCGCTGCGCTGATCGTCGACAACGCGTGGGGCTCGCACTTCGGATTTCACTCGCAGCTCCCCGGCTCACCTCTCGATCTCGGCGCCGACGCGATGCTCACCTCGACGCACAAGATCGTCGGCAGCCTCACCCAGTCGGCGATGCTGCACGTGGCACCTACCGGCATGATCGACACGGGCGCGATCGCCCGAGCCGTCCGCCTGGTGCGCTCGACGAGCCCGAGCTCGCTGCTGATGGTGTCCCTGGACGCCGCGCGGCGCCAGCTCGCGGTGCACGGCGAGGCGCTGCTGGACCGCTCGCTTCGGGCGTCCGCGAACGCTCGCGCGGCCATCGACGCGGTTCCGGGCTGCTCGGTGGTGGGGGAGGGGATGGTCGGACGCCCCGGGGTCGCTGGCTGGGACCCGATGCGGATCGTCGTCGACGTTCGGGGCACCGGCTGCACCGGTTACGAGCTCGCGGCCGCCCTGCGGGCTTCGTATGACATCTACGTCGAGCTCGCCACGCACGCTTCGCTCGTGCTCGTGCTCGGCCTGGGCCAGCCGGTGGACCCGTTGGAGCGGCTGGCGCACGACTTCGCGGAGACGGTCCGCCAGATCTCACGCCCCGGGGAGCTTCAGGCGATCGCGCGCCCGCCCGCGGCGCTCGAGCATGACACCGTCCTCTCCCCGCGCGAGGCATTCCTGGGGGAGGGGGAGGCGGTGCCCGTCGATCAGGCCGTGGGGCGGATCTCCACGGAGAGCATCGCCGGCTACCCGCCGGGGGTGCCCGCGCTGCTGCCGGGCGAGCGGGTGACCGAGGAGGTGGTCGGGTACCTGCGTGAGCTGACCTCGGCCGGCGCGCGGTTGCACGGCGCGGCGGACCCCACGTTCAGGACCGTGCGCGTGCTGATCGAGGCCCGGCTCTGACCGGGGCGATGGTCGACGCCGGAATCGTTAACGAGGTCGTGCTGCGCGCGCTCGCCGAGGACATCGGCGACGGCGACGTCACGACCACCGCGACGGTGCCCGAGGACGCGCGCGCCGGGGCGCTCATCACCCAGAAGGCGCCGGGCATGGTGTTCGGGCTCCAGGTGGCCCAGGAGGTCTTTCGTGAGCTCGACCCCGACGTCGCGTTCGTGCGCCTGACCGAGGAGGGTCGCTGGCGAGAGGGGGGGCCCGTGGCGCGGATCGAGGGCGCCGCCAGGGCGCTACTGACCGGAGAGCGGACCGCGCTGAACTTCCTGCAGCGCCTCTCGGGCGTGGCGACGATGACCGCGCGGTACGTGCGCGAGGTCGAGGGCACCGGCGCCCGGATCCTTGACACGCGCAAGACCACCCCCGGGCTGCGCGCGCTGGAGAAGGCCGCCGTGGCGGCGGGGGGCGGGACCAACCACCGCGCCGGGCTCTACGACGCCGTGCTGATCAAGGAGAACCACGCCGCGCTGGCAGGGGGCGTGGGCGAGGCGGTGAGGCGGGCGCGGGAGCACGCGCCAGATGTTCCGCTCGAGGTCGAGTGCAGGACGCCTGCGGAGGTCGACGAGGCACTGGCCGCGGGCGCGGATTGGATCCTGCTCGACAACATGACCGTCGAGGAGCTGCGGGCCGAGGTGGGGCACGTGGCCGGGCGCGCCAAGCTCGAGGCGAGCGGCGGCGTCACGCTCGAGACGATCCGGGAGATCGCCAGCACCGGCGTACAATTCGTCTCAGTAGGTGCACTGACGCACAGCGCACCGGCCCTAGACCTCTCCCTCCTCCTCGAACCACTTCGATGAACCTACCGATGCTCGGTGCGACCGACGCACCGCTGATGCTCGAGAACATCCCTGCCCTGCAGGAGGAGGTGCGCGCCCTGGCGGCCGAGCGCGACGCGGTGATCCTCGCCCACAACTACCAGCTGCCCGAGATCCAGGACGTCGCGGACTACGTGGGCGACTCGCTCGGGCTCTCGCAGCAGGCCTCCGGCGCCGCCGCGGGCACGATCGTCTTCTGCGGTGTGCACTTCATGGCCGAGACGGCCTCGATCCTCTGTCCCCAGAAGCAGGTCCTGATCCCGGACCTCGACGCGGGCTGCTCGCTGGCCGATTCGATCACCGCGCAGCAGCTCCGGGACTGGAAGGCCCGTCATCCGGGAGCGACGGTCGTGATGTACGTCAACACCACCGCCGAGGTCAAGGCCGAGACCGACTACTGCTGCACCTCGGCCAACGCGGTGCAGGTGGTCGAGCACATCCTGCGCGAGCATGGCGAGGACACCGAGATCCTGTTCGGACCGGACATGTTCCTCGGCGCGTACGTCGAGAGGACGCTCGGTCGCGCGATGCACGTTTGGGACGGCGAGTGCCACGTGCACGCGGGGATCCGGCCGGACGACGTGGCCGCGGTCCGCGCCGCGCATCCGGGCGCGGACTTTCTGATCCACCCCGAGTGCGGGTGCTCCACGAGCGTGATGGAGTACGTCGCTGCCGGCGACGTCGAGCCCGAGGGGGTGCACATGCTCTCGACGGGCGGGATGCTCCGCTACGCGCGGGAGAGCCGTGGGGGGACCGCGATCGTCGCGACGGAGACCGGAATGCTCCATCCCCTCCGGCAGGCCGCGCCGCAGACCGAGTTCATCGCGGCCAACGAGGCGGCCCACTGCCGGTTCATGAAGATGATCACGCTCACCAAGCTGCGCGACTCCCTGCGCGACGGCGTGCACGAGGTCAAGGTCCCGGCCGAGATCGCCGACCGCGCTCGGGTGCCGATCGAGCGGATGGTCGCGATCAGCTGACCGTGAGCAGGTCGAGGCCCTGCTCCGCCGCCTCACGAACCGAGCGGAGCGTCGCGCGCTTACGCTCGAACTCCGCGGGCGTGTAGCAGTGGACGTCGGCCCCGGCGCCCATCTCCAGCGCGTCCCACAGCGCCCCCGCCTGATAGACGCGCTCGAGCCACGGCACTCCGTCATAGGCGGAGGAGACGAGCACGACGACGTACTCGGGCCCGCGCTCGCGCTGGGGCGGCGCGCCCCGCTCGTCGGCGACGCGGGCGCCGCCAAGCACCGCTGACTCGATCGGCCAACGGTCGTCCACCCGGTCGAGGTACCTGCGCAGCTCGCGCCGGTTCAGGGCGCTCCCCGGCTCCACGGCGGGATTGTCGCGCGCGAGGCGGCGCGTGTCGAAACGCGACCGCGAAACGCCGCGGCCAGGCATCCGGCGCCCGGCCTCAGTACTTCGCGATCGCGGCGACCATCTGCCCGATCGGTGGGATCGCGACCCAGTTCGGTGGCCCGTCGACGAACAGCGCGAACGCGAGCACGTGGCCGCCCCGCGCGTGGCAGTAGCCGGCCAGGTTGGTGACGTCGTCGAGCGTTCCGGTCTTGGCGATGCAGCGACCCTGGGCAGCGGTGTTGACCGCGATGGTCTGCACCGTCCCGCTCACGCCGACCACCGGAAGCGAGTCGTCGAGCACGCGGCCGGTCGGGGTCTGCCAGAGCGAGCGGAGCAGGTCCACGACCTGCTCGGGGGAGGTGCGGTCCGAGCGCGAGAGCCCGGAGCCGTCGACGACGTTGGGGTCCAACCCGTAGGCGGCGACCGCCTGCGAGATCACGGCGGCGCCGGCGGCCGTGGTCCCACCGTTTCCGAATTGGACCCCTAGCTGCTTGGTCAGCATCTCGGCGAAGAAGTCGTCTGAGGGCACGTCCATCAGCTTCAGCAGTACCGACATCGGCGGAGAGCTGACCGACGCCAGCTGCTGGGCGACCGGCGGGGTGCGAGCTGTGAACCTGGCCGCACGCGCGGCGATGTGAGCTCCGCGCATCGTCAACACCAGCTCCTTGACCGCGAACGCCACGGGGCTGAGCCTTCCCGTGGTGGAGCCATGGTCATAGGTGAGGGCCGCGAGCTGGCCCCCCAGATCGGGAATGTCCGGGGCGAAGCCGCTGTTGGGGCCGCCTCTGCGTGAGTCGAACAGCGAGGCGTCGCCGATCACGGCACCCGTCACCCTGCGGATCCCCTGGGCGCTCAGCTGCGCGACGAGCCGGTTTGCAGTCGGGCCGTAGCCGTCCTCCCACAGGCGGTTGAACGTGCCATCGCCGAACGTGGGATCCCCGCCGCCGCGCACGTACAGGTTGCCGTGCCAGATCCCGCCCGGCCCCAGATGGCCTGTCCCGAGGATCGCGGTCTGAAGTCGAGCGCCAGACCCGAGATCGCTGAGCACCGCGACCGAGGTGAACAGCTTCTCGACGGAGGCCGGGGGGCGCGTCTCGGTCGCCCGCACGGCGAACAGGGTGCGCCCGGCGGAGATGTCGTAGACGTAGGCTCCGGTGCCCGCGCCAAGCGGGCCGAGCTGGGCGGAGAGCGCGGCGCGCAGGGCTCGCAACCCCGGACCCACCCGGGGTGGCGCCGTCTTGGGTGGCGCCGTCTTGGGTGGCGCCGTCTTGGCTGACGTCGAGGTGCCGCCCGCGACGAATTCTGTGGCCGACGCCACGCGGCGCGGCAGGGCGCGATGAGTGCTCCCGCCGCAGCCCGCGAGCGCCATCCCGATCAGCCCCGCGGCGATGATGCAGCGTTTCAGGCGGACTCGAACTCCTCCACGGAATGGGGTCCGACGCACGCCACCGACAGCTCGTCGTTCACGCTCCTCGCGGTCTCGAGCACTTCGTCGAAGCGGACTTCATCAAGCATCGTGATCGCGCGGTCGGGATCGACGTCCTCGCCGTAGACGATCGCCTGCTGGGCAGCGTACCGGGCCACAGCGCCCGTGTTCTCGAACGCGATCGCGCGAGCTCCCGCGGCATACGCGCGGGCCCGCTCGACCTCGTCGGCGCCCGGGCCCTGCTCGCGTAGCTCGCTGACGATCTCGCGCATCCGCCGGTACGCCTCGATGCACTTGCTCGACTCGAGCCCCGCGGAGATCTGCAGAATCGGCACGTCGGCATAAGAATGTGCGACCGAGTGGACGGAATATGCGAGCCCGCGCTGCTCACGGATCTCGTCGAACAGACGAGAGGCCATGGAGCCGCCGAGCAGCGTCGAGTAGATCTGAAGCGCCGCGCGTGAACGGGGGTCGGCGGACTCGACGCCCGGGCGGTAAGACATCCGCAGATGGGACTGGTTGGAGTCGCGCTCGCGAACGAGTACCCGCGGCTCGAGCGGTGGCGCCGGCTCGAACGGCTCGGGCTCCAGCCGGGAGGGGAAGCGATCGAACAGCTCGTCGACCTCGCCGTTCAGCGCCGCGAGATTGCCCACCAGGAACGCCCCTCCTCGGCTGGGCGACCAGCGGCGTGCACGGAACGCGAGGACGGTCTCGCGCGTGAACAGGTCCCGGATGTGCTCGGCTGGGCCGAGGACCGGTCGACCGAGCGGATGGTCCCCGAACGCCGCCTCGTCGATTAGGTGCTCGGCCATCACCGAGGGCTGGTCGTTCGCACGGGCGATCTCCTGCACCACCACACCGCGCTCGCGGTCGAGCTCGTCCGGATCGATCCTGGGACGCCCGACGAAGTCGGTCAGCAGGTCGATTGCCTCCAGCGCGCGCTCGGCGCGCGCGGTGATGTGGAACGCCACCAGGTCATGGCTGGTGTACGCGTTCAGCACGGCGCCGATGCCCTCTGCGGCCTGGTTCACGTCGCGATAGGTGGGGTACTTCTCGCCGCCCTTGAACACCAGGTGCTCGAGGAAGTGGGCCATCCCGTTCTCCTCGGGATGCTCGGTTCGCGCGCCCGCGTCGAGTGCGACGAGGATCGTCAGCGCGCGTGTGCCGGGTATGGGGATGCGGTACAGCGGCAGGCCGTTTCCAAGCGTCGTCTCCGTGATCGTGGCCACGTCCACAAAGGTAGCGGGCGCTGGGGCGCGTGTCTGACCCCGCTGCCGGGGTGATCTTGCAAGCGACGTTGCAAAGCAGGGAATCCGCTGCAAACGGCGTTGCACGTCCCATAGGGGCGGAGCGTCTGGCGATCCCGCTCGATACCCTGCCCCAACTCATGCCTACTCCATCATCACGCAGTCGCACTCGCACCGCACCGCGCGCAGTCTCGCCGGATCCCCGTTCCAGCCAGCTCAAGGATCCGGGCGTGGCCCCACCGATCATCGAGTTCCGGAGGGTGAGCAAGCGGTACCCCAGCGGAGATCTCGGACTGGACGAGGCGACGTTCGCGATCACCCGCTCGGAGTTCGTCTTCCTGGTCGGCGCGACCGGGTCGGGCAAGTCGACGGTGATGCGCCTGTTGATCAAGGAGCACGACCCAACCGAGGGGACGATCCGCGTCGCCGGTCACGACCTGAGCGAGATCTCGCGCAGGCGGGTCCCGTTCTACCGCCGCAACGTCGGCGTCGTCTTCCAGGACTTCAAGCTGCTGCCGAGCCGGACCGTGTACGACAACGTCGCGTACGCCCTCCAGGTCACCGGCGGCACGCGAAAGGAGATCAGGGAGAAGGTTCCCGACATCCTGCGCCTCACCGGTCTATCCACCAAGCTCCACAACTACCCGGACCAGCTCTCGGGCGGCGAGCAGCAGCGCGTCTCGATCGCGCGCGCGTTCGTCAACCATCCACCGCTGCTGCTGGCGGACGAGCCGACCGGGAATCTCGACCCGGAGACAAGCATCGACATCATGCGGCTGCTCTACCGCATCAACCGCACTGGAACGACCGTGCTCGTGGCCACCCACGACCAGACGATGGTGGACAAGATGCGCCGCCGGGTGCTGGAGCTCTCGCTCGGCCGGATCGTCCGCGACGAGGCCACCGGACTGTACGCGCGAGACGAGACCACTCGCGAGTTCGCGCGGCGGATGCGCTCACCGTCGACCCGCCCGCCGGGCGTCGACGTCGATCCCGCGCCCGACCGTGTGCCCGCCGAGGATCGCTGAGCGATGCGGGCGACGTTCTTCTTGCACGAGGCGATCCGCTCGATGCGCCGCAATGCGGCGCCGAGCTTCGCCGCGCTGGCGACCGTGCTGGTCACGATGCTGGTGGTGGGCGTGTTCATCCCCGCCGTCGAGGTCACCAACGACGCCGCCAACACGGTGCGCAGCCGCCTGATCGTCGACGTCTACATGAAGACTTCAGCGACGACCGCGGACGACGCCCGCGTCAAGAAGGAGCTGCTCGGCGTGCCGCACGTCAAGACCGTGCAGTTCGAGTCAAAGACGCAGGCCTACGCGCAGCAGTCTCGTCAGGATCCCGCGGCGTATGCGTTGCTCGGGACCAACCCGCTCCCGGACACCTTCCACGTGTACCCGGACAACCCGTCCAACGTGCTCGCGGTCCATGCGTCGCTGACGCCCAGTGGCGGCGTGATCGACCCCGCAATCCAGAGCGTCTCGAACAAGAAGTCCTACACCAAGAAGGCGCTTGAATTGACGGCGGCGGTCAAGTGGGGCGGCTTTGCGTTCGCCCTGCTGCTGACGATCGCCTCGGTCCTGCTGATCGCGAACACCATCCGCCTGTCCCTGTACGCGCGGCGCAGGGAGGTGGAGGTGATGAAGCTGGTGGGAGCCACCGACTGGTTCATCCGGTGGCCGTTCGTGATCGAGGGGCTGATCGTCGGCGCCGCCGGCGGGGTGCTGGCGATAGTGGTGCTGGCGATCGCCAAGGTTGCGCTGCTCGATCCTCTCTTCTCGGGATGGTCGCTGGTCAGCCAGATCAAGACGATCGCGTTCCCGGCGCTGATCGCGGTGCTGCTGGCCGCCAGCGCGCTCGTCTCCTCCGTCGGTTCAGGGCTCTCGCTGCGTCGCTTCCTCCGGGTCTGAGCTCGGCGCGCGGAAAACGGCGCCGGCCTGGCCTCCCCTCGGCCTGGCTACTCTGAGAGCATGTTCACGCGTCCCTCGCGCACGCCTCGTCTCGCCCTGCAGGTCCTCGTCCTGCTCGCCGTGCTGGTCGGCGGGATCTGGCTGGGAGGCCACCCGAGCTGGCTCCCGGCATCGCTGCGAGGCACCTTCACCGACGACTCCAACGGCCAGCTCGTCAACGAGGCGCTGAACATCATCACCCACGACTACTACCGGCCGCTGAACCGCTCCAACCTCCTCAACAAGGGAATGTCGGCGATGGTCGCGAGCCTGAACGACCCGTACTCGCACTACTACGCTCCCGCGGCCTACCAGTCGTTCCTGGACGAGTCAAATCCCCACCTGAGCGGGATCGGGATCGACGTCCTCCCCGATCCTCGCGGCCTGCTCGTCGTCGACGTCTTTCCGCGCTCGCCCGCCGCGCGTGCGGGACTCCAGCACGACGACGTTATCGTCAAGGTGGGATCAGTCTCGCTTCAGGGCCGATCCACGAACTTCGCCTCGTCGCTGATCCGGGGTCGCGCCGGCACCCAAGTGATGCTGACGGTGCTGCGCGGGCACCAGCTCCGGCGGATCTCGATCGTGCGCGAGAACCTCGTGGTCCCCGTTGCGAGCAGCAGGATCGTCACCTACCACGGCATCAAGATCGGCTACGTCCAGCTGACCGCGTTCACCGAAGGTTCCGGGGCGGAGGTGCGCAGCAACGTCGAGCAGGTGCTCCACGCGGGGGCCCGCGCCCTGATCCTCGATCTCCGGGAGAACGGGGGCGGCCTGCTCGACGAGGCCGTGAACGTCGCGAGCATCTTCATCCCCGACGGCACGATCGTCTCGACCGCCGGCCGCAGCCAGCCTCGCCAGGTCTATCTCGCCCAGGGGGGCGCCATCCCGACCAGCATCCCGATGGTCGTACTGGTGGACCGCGACACGGCCAGCGCCGCGGAGATCGTCACCGGGGCGCTGGAGGACCGCGGACGCGCGAACGTGGTCGGGACCCATACGTACGGCAAGGGGGTGTTCCAGGAGATCGAACCGATCTCAAACGGTGGAGCGCTCGATATCACGGTCGGTGAGTACTTCACGCCGAACGGGCGAAACCTCGGCGGGGGAGGAGTCCGCGAGGGATCGGGCATCACGCCGAACGTGTACGCCGTCGACAATCCGCGGGCGGCGGGCGACCAGGCACTGACCGTCGCCGAGCGGACGGTCGCGGCCGAGGTTCGGTGAGCCCGCAGCCCCGAAGCGTCGGCGGCGCACCCCGAGTTGCGGTGCTGGAGCGACGGGGTAAGTTCACGGTTGCCGAACCCTTCTTCGAACCCGGGCCGAGGCTCGTGGTGACGCGGGACCGTTCGGCGGACGTGGGCGATCTTGTGGTCGTGACCGTCCCCGCGGGCCGCAACGGACGGGGACGCGGGAGGGCGACGGTGGCCCGCAGGCTGGGCCGCCCTGAGGTGGCCCGCGACGTGATCGAGGCCCTGATGGTCGATCGGGGCCTTCGCCGCAGGTTCGACCCGGCGGTGGAGCACGAGGCGCGTGACGTGGCCGAGATGCAGCCACCGACCGGCCGGCGTGACCTCCGCGCGCTTCCCACCTTCACGATCGACCCCGCGAGCGCACGGGACTTCGACGACGCGATCTCCGCATCGCGCGAGGAAGGCGGCTCCTGGCGCGTATGGGTGCACATCGCCGACGTCTGCGCGTTCGTCGCTCCGCGCTCGCTGGTCGATCGCGAGGCGTACCGTCGCGCCACGAGCGTGTACGTCCCCGGGGCGGTCGAGCCGATGCTGCCCGAGGCCCTCTCGAACAACGTGTGTTCGCTCGTCCCGGGCCAGGACCGGCTCGCGGTCACGGTGGAGATGGTGATCGACAACGATCGAGTGACCAGCAGCGCCTTCCACAGGTCGTTCATCCGGTCCGACGAGCGCCTCGAATACGGACGCGTGGACCGCATCTTCGCCGGCCGTGAGCGGGCAGAGGATCCATGGGCGGATCCGCTGTCGGCAGCGCGTGAAGCGGCAGCGGCACTCGCTATGAGGCGCGCGGCCCAGGCGGCGATCGTGTTGGAAAGTGAGGAGCCGGAGTTCAGCTTCGACCCGGATGGGAACGTAGTGGGGGTCGAGCCAGTCGCGCAGACGGAGTCCCACCGGCTGATCGAGCACCTCATGATCGCCGCCAACGAACAGGTCGCGGGCCTCCTGGAGGCGCGGCAGGTGCCCACGCTCTACCGCGTGCACGAGCGGCCCGACGGCGCCGCCGCCGAGCGTCTGGTCGCCCAGCTCGCCTCCCTGGGGGTACCGACGCCGCCCGTGCCTCGAGGCGCGATGACGCCCCAGCAGGCCGCGGAAGTGGTGGGCGAGGCCTCGCAGCTCGTGGAGGAGTGGGTCTCATCGCGCGGACACGGGCGGCGCGCGCTGACCAGCCTCGTCCTGCGGTCGCTGAAGCAGGCCTCCTACGACCAGCGAAACATCGGTCATGCCGGGCTCCAGTCACCGCGCTACTGCCACTTCACCTCTCCGATCCGGCGCTATCCGGACCTGATCTGCCACCGTGGCCTGTTGTCCGTCGTGACGGGGGACGTGCCCGCGCCGGAGGCCTCGTTCGTCACGTCGGCTGGCCCCTGGACCTCCGATCGGGAGCGCGAGGCGATGTCGATCGAGAGGGACGCGGACGACGTGGCGCTGTGCTTCATGCTCGAGCGGTCGCTGTTCGAGCAGGGGTGGGATGCGGTGTTCGAGGGCGAGGTCGTCGGGCTGATCGGCTCGGGGGCATTCGTGGCCTTCGGTCCCGAGCTCAGCTTCGAGGGGATGCTGCCGGTTCGCCGCATTCGCGGCGACTGGTGGGAGCTGAACGAGGAGGGGACGATGCTCGTGGGCACCCGCGCCGGCGGCGTAATCCGGCTGGGCGACCCGGTCACGGTGCGAGTGGGCCAGGTCGACGCTCCGCGCGGCCGCGTCGACCTGATCCCGGCGTGGGAGGAGGATTAGGGGATGGCCAAGCGAGGCAAGCGCAAGGCGGCTCACGGTGACGTCGCCACCAACCGGCAGGCGTCGTTCCGATACCACCTGCTCGAGCGCTTCGAGTGCGGGATCGTCCTGACGGGGACCGAGGTCAAGGCGCTGCGCGAATCCGGGGCTCAGCTGAAGGACTCCTACGCGGTCGTGCGCGACGGCGAGGTGTGGCTGATCGGGATGTACATCCCCCCATACGGCCCTGCGTCAAGGGACAACCACGATCCCGAGCGACCGCGCAAGCTGCTCCTTCACCGCAGCGAGATCGACAGGCTGATCGGCCGCACCCAGGAGCGGGGCCTCACGCTCGTCCCGACCAGGGTCTACTTTTCGGAGCCGCGCTCGCGCGCCAAGGTCGAGATCGCCCTGGCTCGCGGCAAGGACCTCTACGACAAGCGGGAGTCGATCCGCAAGCGCGAGACCGCCCGGGAGATGCAGCGTGAGTTGCGCGAGGCGCGGCGTTAGAGGCTGCCCGTGCGTAGCGGGTTGGAAACCCGGGTATACCCCAGATATGACCATTGGGGCAGCAATCGTGCTGATCGCGATAGGCGCCGTTCTCAAATCGGCGGTGACCGCGCATGTGAACGGATTCGACATCCAGACCGCTGGGACGGTGGTGTTCATTGTCGGGTTGGCCGGCCTCGTGCTGGCGAGCATGTACACCTTCTGGTGGTCACGCGCGGATCGTTACGACCGCCACGACACCGTCGCGTGCCGACCCCCGCCAGGGCCGCCGTCGGCAGTCTGAGCGCGGCGTTCGCCTGAGCAGCCGTCGAGCCGCTGCGTGGGGCGGCGGTTGTTGACCGTTTGCGTGAGCGTGGTCAGCTGAAGGTGCGCGTGAGGGCGATCGTCAGCTGAAGGTGCGCGTGAGGGCGATCGTCAGCTGAAGGTGCGCGTGAGCGTTGTCGCGTGCATGCCCACCACGAGCAGCG
>Ga0187814_10000076_pt1 | contig 22986 bp, 23 predicted proteins | sample NC_S_4_FD_132450 | JGI IMG/M metagenome (GOLD analysis project Ga0187814, IMG submission 132450) | Wetland sediment microbial communities from Neuse River Estuary, North Carolina, USA - ASW-S_4 | ecosystem: Environmental > Aquatic > Freshwater > Wetlands > Sediment | place: USA: North Carolina... | reverse complement strand
TCCGAAAGGTCTGCGCGGGTGGTGGAGATCTCCCCCGCGATCCGGCCTGCGACTCATAATCTCGCCATGGGAGTACCGCCACCTCCGTGCCTGGGCAGGCGTGCGCATTGCCAGTGGCATCGTCTTGGCCGGCCTTGGCGTCGTTACGCTTTCCTTCGGTGGGAACGACTGGAAGACCTACGGGTGGACGATGGCGTTCCTGGCTGCGGCGGCGGCAGACTTGGCGTTCGCCTACTGGGAGCTGAGTATCGCTCGCTCCGCAGCTGCCCGAACTTGAGCCTGCGCTGCTCGCACTGGTGTGGAGGGGTGCTAGCCGCCAAGACGCGGCGGTCGCGAGCTGGACAATCGAGAACGAGAAGATCGCCGCGTCAATGCCGGTATGCCAGCCAGCTGGACAAGGGCGCATGTGAGCGCTGGCCGGCGCGCCCGCGCGAGCGGGCCCTCTCAAGGCTGAGCGCGGTGCGGGAAGCGCCGGCGCGGCGGAGCGAGGCGGAGCCGCCTGGATCGGCGGAGGTGGTCCCGCGCGCGGAAGCGTGCAAGTCGCCGGGATCGCATTCGTGCTCGGGCGGGAACAGTCCGCGCACGACTGGATTGGCGACCTAGCACTTGTGCATTTTCCGCCAGCTAGCCCACGAACGCGGTCATGCGGATCGAGACGAGGACATTCGGGATCTCGACGCCGAGCTTGGCGACGTAGCGAGTCGGTGGCTCAGCCGGGAACCACGTCTCGTACTCCTGGTTCATTCCTGCGAAGTCCGTCGGGTTGGTCAGGAGTACGCCCACCTCGACGACGTCGTCCAGCGTTGCGCCCGCCGCGTACAGGATCGCTTCGCAGTTGGTGAGTGCCTGCCGTGTCTGTTCCTGAATGGTCGAGCCAGCCAGGTTTCCGCTGCTCACGTCGATACCCACCAAACCCGAGACGTAGACGTGCTACCCGTCACCGCCTGGCTGTACAGCGGCGAACTGGGAGCGTTGGGCGTGTTGATGACCTCCCGCACGCGGGCAAGCTACCTCGCAACGACGTCGCTGTCTAGGACGCGGTCAAGCAACGGCTGGCTTCCAGCTCTGATGTGCCCTCCGGCCTCTCCTGAGGTTGTTGCAATCCAGCGAGCAGGAACCGTTCTGATGATTGGCTACCGGATGGCGAGGTGCTCGTCCGATCATGCGATGCGCCGGCGCGCTGAGGCCCCCCAGTGCCACCGTGCTCGCTTTCATGTACCCCGGGTCGAGGAGCTCGCGATCGCGTCGGCGACGTTGCGCGTTCGGATCGCATGCGCATCTACCGCCTCTCCCGTCCTGTTCGGCGATCGGCTCGGCCCGCTGTCATCTACCTTCCGGCTGTGGCCGAAAGTGTTGAGGTTCGCCGCTACGGCAGCGTGTTCAACGAGATTGCCGACGAGTATGACCGTCACCGTCCGGCTTACCCGGATGCGCTGATCGATCGCGCCTGCGAGGTCGCGGGCCTCGCTCCCGCAGCGAGGGTGCTGGAGATCGGCTCCGGCACGGGGCAGTTGACGCGCAGCTTGCTTGCCCGGGGGCTGCGGGTGGTAGCGGTCGAACCCGGCGAGCAGTTGATCGCCCGAGCGCGCGAACAGCTGGCAGGTGCCGGTGAGGTGCAGTTCGTCAACGCGCGCTTGGAGGAGGCGTCGGTGCCGCGCGCGCACTACCAAGCGGTGTTTTCGGCGTCGGCGATCCACTGGGTCGATCCGGATGCGAGTTGGCGGAAGATCGCCGATGCACTTGTCGACGGCGGAACGGTCGCACTGGTCTCCTACTTCGGGTTGGAGGACGCACGCACTGCTAGGGATCAGCAGCCGCTCCGCGCCTCGCTGGCGAGGATCGCACCGGAGCTCGCTGCCGAGTGGCCGAGTTACCGTGACCTCGACGCCACACTTCAGGGCGTTGCGCAGCGGCGCGGCAACGTGTCGGAGGCGTGGGCATGGCTCGGGAGCTACGAGGTGGCGCGCGAGTATGTCTGCGACCTATTCGAGAACGCTCAGCTTGCTGCGATGCCGATGCTCGTTGAGCAGACGGCCGATGCGCTTAACGCCGTGCTCGGCACCATGTCCTTCTGGGCGCGCCTGTCACCTGGACAGCGCGATGCTCTCTGCGCCGAGAACCACGCCCTCCACGAGCGGCTCGGCCGTCCGATCCGCTCGAGCATGGTGGCCTGCCTGGTAACCGCGCGGCGCGCGCGGCACACTTGACGGCTCGCCCTAATCCGCGTGCCGCGCGCGTCCCTTACGCCCCCGAGCAGAGCCAACGCGCGAGGCGTGGACGAGCGCTTTGGCGCTCACGCCACCTTCACCGGGACGGCCGCTTCGGCGACATTCCGATCGCCGGGGACGTGGGCGAGCGGCCGAAGGGACTCTGCATAGGCAGACGGGCGTTCTTGCACACCGAGGTGCCGGCCCTGCTTCCGGCGAATTGGGGGTCTCCCACGTTGGCGGGGATCGCGAGTCCTCTGCTTTGACGACGCAGTGGGCATCCGGGCGGTGGGCTGTTGTGATCCCCGTACGAGCTTGGAAGCAGGTCCTTGGTGCCGCTCGATCGGCGGTGCGTGATCTCGATCGCTCCGGCTATGACACGTCGATTCAGGCCCCAACCGGCTGTTGGGAGACGTTGCGCCGCCAGAGGTCGAGCGTGCGTTGGAAGTGCCGCTCTGAAGCGTTGCGGTCGTAGACAGGCAGGTCGGCCATCGCGAACCCGTGCGCTACTCGCGGGAGCCGCTCGACGATCCCCGCGACGCCCTGGCGCTCGAGTTCCTCGCGGAACTGCGCAACGACCTCCGGGGTCGCCGAGCGGTCGATCTCGGCAAACGCAAAGTACAGCTCGCCTCGCACACCCGCGAGGTCGTGATGGGGGGAGTCGGGCTGATCGGTCACCAGCGCACCTGGGTGGATACCAGCCGCTGCGACAAACTCGTGTGACAGAGCGGAAGCCGCGTGCAACGCGAGCCGAGCGCCCATGCAATAGCCAACGCACACCTTCGCGCCCGAGCCAGCCGCCGGATCGGACTCGATCGCCGCGAAGATCGCCTCCGTGTCGGCGAGCGCGCGCTCCGGCGTCACACTCGCGACCACCTCCATCAGGCGCTTGCCATACGGTCCTTCCATTCCCTCGGCGTGGAGCTTCTCCATGTCGAAGGTCAGGCCCTCCCCGGAGCGGTGGAACAGATCCGGCGCGACGCAGTAGTAACCGTCCGCAGCGAACCGCCGCGCGTTCTCCTTGACCTGCTCGCGATAACCGATCCCGTCCATGTAGAGAACCGCCACCGGAAACGGCCCCGCCCCGTCGGGATGCACCACGAACGTGAGCATCTCCCCATCAGCGGTCCGAACACGAATCTCTTCTTCGACCATCGGTCCTCCTGTGACTCGGGGCAGGCTTTGGCGTTCGCCGATCTTGATCGTACGTTGTCACGACGCCAGTCCCCCCTGAGCTAAGTGGCCAGCTCGGCTCGCTGCCGCGCTTGGTGAGCGATCGACGTCGCGTCGTCGGGATCACGCCGCTGCCCGTCCAGCGTCCGATCTGGTCTGGTTCGGCGCTCGGGCGAAGGTCGCCTTGCGTCGCATGCATTCAATATGAACGAGGCGCGAACAGGTTGGCTTGCACCTGGACGCCGGGCTCGACGGCCTCATTAGACATCGACGGTGTGGTCGGGGAGCGGGAGCCTCGACCAAGCGGAGGCTGAGCAAACCCGACGAGCTTGCCCGCCGTCCGGCAGCGGTGGATGTCCATGAGCATGTAATATAAGAGCCTGATGCATACCTCGGCGCGTCAGGTCAGGATCAGGCAGCTCGACGACATCGCCGAAGCGCTACCGTTGCGCGCCGCCACGCTCAGCAGGCTGTTCCTCAAGCGCACGAGCCTCGGCGTCTCACGGACCGAAGCGGGCGTGCTGCGGGCGGTCTCGATCGAACCCCAGCGCATAACCGATCTGGCAGCCGCTGAGGGCGTCACCCAGCCCGCGATCACCCTGCTGGTCAACCGTCTGCAGGAGCGCGGCTGGGTGGTCCGCGAGCCGGCGCCCGATGACCGGCGCGCGGTCCTGGTCGGGCTCACTCCGCTAGGGCGGCAGGTGTTGGAGACCCTGCGCGCGGAGTACCGGGCGCTGCTGCACGAGGAGATGGCGATCCTCAGCGACGAGGATGTCAACACCCTCGCCGGAGCGATCGACATCCTCGATCATCTGATCGCGCGGCTGGGGGACCGCGACCCGTGAGCCTGCACCACGTGCTCGGCGTGCTGGAGGACAGCGAGGACCGCCTGTGGGCGACCTTTTCCGTCGCGGTGCGGCTGGCCGACGCCGAGCGCGCCCGGCTCACGCTGGCCAAGACCACCGATCCAGGATGGATCGTGCGGTGGCTCGGTCCGTTCGTGGTCGGCTCGCTCTACGTGCCAGCAGACACCGATCCCGTCACGGCCGCCGGTCACGCCCTGGCACGCGCCGCAGAGTTCGTGCCGGCCGGGATTCCAGTGACAACCCGGCTGCTCGGCGCCCATACATTCGTCGCCCTGCAGCTGCTGATCCGCGGCGGCGACTACGACGCCTGCGTGCTCACCGAAGCACTGCTGGCCCGCGGCCCGAGGCTCCGGCGCGAGCTCAGTCGATGCGGAGTGCGCTCCGTCGCGGTCGCTCGGGCGACCAGAGCGCAACCCGACCTGATTGGAGCTTCCCTTTGAGCACAGCTCTTCACGTGGTCAAGGCACGGCTGGACCACCACCGAGCCCATCCGGAGCACTACAAGTGGATCGCGCTGTCGAACACGACGTTGGGCATCCTGATGGCGACGATCAACCAGTCGATCGTGATCATCGCGCTGCCGGCCATCTTCCGCGGGATCAAGCTGAACCCGCTGGTGCCCTCGAACACCAGCTACCTGCTCTGGATGCTGCTCGGCTTCATGGTCGTGGCCGCCGTGCTGGTCGTCAGCCTCGGCCGCGTGGGCGACATGTTCGGGCGGGTGCGCATGTACAACCTCGGCTTCGCCGTGTTCACGGCGGGCTCGATCATGTTGTCCGTGACGTGGCTGCACGGGACCTCCGCCGCGTTGTGGCTGATCCTGTTCCGCATCGTGCAGGGGATCGGCGCCGCTTTCCTGTTCGCCAACTCATCGGCGATCCTCACCGATGCGTTCCCTGCCGAGGAGCGGGGCCTGGCGCTTGGGATCAACATGGTGGCCGCGATCGCCGGCTCGTTCATCGGCCTCGTGATCGGCGGCGTCCTCGCGCCGGTGGCCTGGCGACTGGTGTTCCTTGTGTCGGTCCCGGTCGGGTTGTTCGGCACCGTGTGGGCCTACTACATGCTTGAGGAGCGCGGCGTGCGGGTACCCGCGAAGATCGACTGGCTCGGCAACGTCACGTTCGCCGTCGGCCTGATCTCCGTGCTCGTCGGGATCACGTACGGGATCCTGCCCTACGGCGGTCACAGCATGGGATGGACCGACCCGTGGGTGATCGCAGCGATCCTCGGCGGCATCCTCGTGCTGTGCGTGTTCGTCGCCATCGAGCGGCGGGTCAGCATGCCGATGTTCCGCCTAGCGCTGTTCCGGATCCGCGCGTTCACCGCCGGCAACCTCGCGGCGCTGCTGTCCGCGCTCGCGCGCGGCGGCCTGATGTTCATGCTGATCATCTGGCTGCAGGGCATCTGGCTGCCCGAGCGCGGCTACAGCTTCTCGTCCACGCCGCTGTGGGCGGGGATCAGCATGCTGCCGCTATCAGCCGGGTTCCTGATGGCCGGCCCCGTGGCCGGCCATCTGGCCGATCGCTTCGGCGCCCGACCGTTCGCGACCGGCGGGATGCTCCTCGCCGCGGCGGGCTTCATCGGGCTGATCCTGCTCCCGGTCAACTTCTCCTACATCGCGTTCGCGGCGCTGATCTTCCTCAACGGCTTGGCGATGGGCCTGTTCGCGGCGCCCAACCAAACCGGGATCATGAACAGCCTGCCGCCGGATCAGCGCGGCGCGGGCGCCGGCATGGCCGGCACCTTCATGAACTCGGCGATGGTGCTGTCGATCGGAATCTTCTTCAGCCTGATCATCGTCGGGCTCTCCGCGACGCTGCCGGCGGCGCTGTATCACGGCCTCTCCATCCACGGGGTGCCGCACGCCTACGCGCTGAAGGTCTCGCACCTGCCGCCGGTGGGCAGCTTGTTCGCCGCGTTCCTCGGCTACAACCCGATGGGCACGACGCTGGCACCGATCCTTCATCAGCTTCCCCACGGCACGGCGGCCTACCTGACCGGACACAAGTTCTTCCCGACCCTCGTCTCGCACCCATTCGCCACTGGGATTCACGAGGCGTTCTACTTCGCGGCGGGCTGCTGCCTGGTGGCGGCAGTCGCGTCCTCGCTACGGGGCGGGAAGTACTACTACAGCGAGCCGGAGGCCCGGCCTCAGATCGCCGAGGACGAGCCGGAGCTGGCCACCACCGCCTGATCCCGCACGGGGTTCGATGCCAGACGCCGACCACGTTGCCGGCCAGGTCCAAAAAGTCGCGACCCGCCTCGCGTGACCTGCTCATCGTCGGCTCGCGCGACTACGGCCCGATCGACGGCTCGTGCACGGCAGCACCTCCACGCAGCTCGCGCGGTCGGCACGTTGCCCGCTGCTTGGCGCTGACCCGGGCAGCGCGCGATACCGCCGGGAGCGCCGCCGCGCAAGAGCCCATCACAGCGGCAGCTAGCCGATGAGCGGGTTCGCCGAGGTAGCCGGAACCCGTCTCGGCTTGCCCGCCGACCGGCAAAGACCTCCTTTCGCGTTACGCCGCGCATCTCGTCATGAGCGACGATGGCCCTGCTTGGCGCGGAAGCCGCGCATGCCGCGGACGATCGTCGTCGCGCGTGGCCGACGAGACGCGATTGGTTTGGCGACGACTCGGTCGCGCCGATGGTGTCGGGTCGGCCGGTGGCGCTGACGGGCGCTTCCGCCGCAGACTGGTCTGCCGGCGCCACAGTGGCGAGATGCACGCTTTTGGCGAGCGGCAGGCCGTCGAGTCATTTTGGCCCTGCTCCTGCTCTCGTGTCGGCTTGGTACCCGGCGACGACGCGGCCGACCTGTGGCAGTTCGCTTCCGGAGCAACACCGAGGGCGGCCTGGAGCGTGTTGGCTGCTCTGTCTGCAACCGCTCTTCGTTAGCGTCACCGTGCGCGAGGATGCGAGCTCTGATACCCCTGTCGGTCACAGGGCGCCGACAGACCCTCGCGATCATGCGAAGTCATCGTTCGTCCGCAGGATGGTTGGCGGTCGGCGGCCGTCGCCGCACCGTCCTGGTAGCTCTTCTCATCGACCGGGCTCCGAGCTTCGGGTGGCCCGCCGCGGTTGCCTCGGTCAGGGGACCAGGACGAGCTTTCCGCGGACGTGCCCGCCTTGGCTGATGCGGTAGGCCTCGGCAGCGCGCTCGAACGGGAACGTCTGAACTTTGATCACAAGCTTGTTCTGGGCCAGCAGTTCGGCGACCTCCGCCAACGCCTCCATCGGCCTACTGTCCGCGTCGCCACCGGTGACGCGGGCTCCTGCTTGACCGGCTGCGAAGTTGGCGATGGTCAGGACCTGGGAGGGCTCGGATACCAGGCTGGCCAGCTCCTGGACCGGCGTCTTGCCCGCGACGTCGAATACGGCGTCGACCCGCCCGCCGGCAGCGTCCTGGACGCGACCGGCCACACCCTCGCCGTACAACACGGGGACCGCCCCGACCTCCCGCAAGTAGTCACGGTTAGCCTCGCTCGAGGAGGCGATCACCCTCGCCCCTCGAGCGACCGCCATCCGCACGGCCACCGACCCCACGCCACCCGCGCCACCGTCGATGAAGATCGTCTCGCCAGCCTTGACGCCCAGCAGCCGAAGACCACGTTCGGCGGTCTCACCCGCGACGCCCCCCGCGGCCGCCACCGCCCAGTCGACCGACGACGGCTTTAGCGCCCAGGAGCCCAGCACGGCGCACTCCGCCTGAGTGTTCTGGCCGCGGCCGAACACCTCATCACCCAGGGATACCCCTGTGACCCCTTCGCCGACCTCGTCCACCACGCCGGCAGCGTCATATCCCAGGTACCCCGTATCGCTCAGCGGCTGGCCCCCGGAAAGGGCACCCGTGAGGATCTTCCAGTCAATCGGGTTCACGCTGGCAGCCCGCACAGCGATCCGCATCTGCCCGGTCCCGGGTGCGGCTCGGGAGCATCTCCCCAGCTAAGGACCTCAGGACTCCCGTATTCGGTGACCTAAACCCGGCGGCCTGACCTGACAACTACTCCGCCGAGACCGACGCGGCTGACACGATGTCGAGGCTCGTGGCCACGGCCGCCGCAGTCCACCTGCGTCGAGAGCAGCGTGATCACGAGTAGATATCCGATGATCACCCAGATCACCGAGGCGAGCCCGACCTGCAGCGAGCGCTGGATCTCGGGCAGCGCGAGCACCACGATCGTGGTCTCCGGCCGCGTGATTAGCACGCCGGTCGCGACGACCAGCAGCCCCAGCCCGGAGTAGCGCGTCCAGCCGCTCTCAACCATTACGCCGTGTCAGCCGTAGCCATGAGACCTGCACCGCCCGACCAGCATCCCAGCAGCATCGAGCGACGGCATCCGTCCACACGGGCGCTCCGGCTGGGGCGAACTACGGATCACCGGCGATCGCCGTCGCCGACCTCGGCACGGGTTCTCGCGATAGCAACAGACGCCTCGCAACAGCGTCGCGCGGCGCGACCGCAATCCCTCGCCCGCCCCGCTATCGTCGGATGCCGAATGCAATCCGAGACCGCCGCTCGCCCGCGCATCCCGGCGCTCAGACGCACCGCTCGCGCTGGATCCGCGCTCGGCGTCGTGTGTCTGCTGGCGCTCGCACCGGCGTCGAGGGCAAACGACGCGTCGCTGGAGCACGCGATGAAGGCCTACAAGAGCCGTCTGACCACCGATATCAGCTACCTGTCGAACTTCGCCGCTCCGAGCCGCGCCGCCGCGGCCGGGGTGCTCACCAAGCTGAGCAAGGTCAGCCGCGACCTGACCGACGCGAGGAACACGCTCAAGGGGCAGCGCGCCTCCACCAGTTCGGTCGCCAAGGGCCGCACCGAGGTGCTGCAGGCGCTTAGCGACTCGCTCGCCGCCAGCGCCGACGCGCGGTCATCCGCGTCGGCGGCTCGCTCGGACAAGCGCGCCACCGCCGCGCGTGACGCGAAGGCCGAGAAGCACGAGATTGGATTGGCGATCCCGTTGTTCGAGTCAGGCGGAAAGGCGCTGCACCTGTTCTAGCGTCGTGACCGGCAGCCGGCCACGGCGCTGCGCTACGACACCACAATCGTCGTCGCGGCTTACGAGCAGCTGTACCGGCGCGTGATCGCCCCCGAACGCGCCGACGGTTCGACAGGCCACGCCACCCAACTCCCCGCGGAGCCAATCGGGCTCGATTCATGAACTCCCACAACTCATTCTTGTTGTCCCGCTCTCAGGCGGCGACAGGCACATATGCCCTACCGGCGACGACGGTCTCGCAATTATCTGGGGTGGCGCGTTATCCGGGGTTCGACGCGGCTACGCAACGTTTTCCCTGCTCGGCGGGGTATGTGCGCAGCTGGTGCCCCGGATAATTACCGACCTCGCGGCTACCCCAATGGCCACGGGGACGGCAGGTGTGACTGCGGCCGTGGCCTTGACGGCCGCGATGTCTGCGAGGCGGCCGTTCGGTCAGAACGCCCGGGGCGTAAGGCGTTTCCGGCTCCTGACATCGCTCGACGCTGACCGGTCCGCTGGTCATGGCCCCTGGCGGATCGCAACAACGGAGACCACGAGCTCCCGACCGGAGAGCGGAAATTATCCGGGGCAGATCACCAGGCCAACCCACCGCTGAGCAGGGGAAAACGCCACGCCAAGACCCCTACCCCGGATAACCAGCAACCCCGGATAATTCCGGTTATCCGGGGCCCCGGATAATCGGAATGCGCGGTAAGCGCGCATGACCAGGCCGTCGCGTTCAAGCGTCGTGGTGAGCGGATTGGTGCTTGGGGGATGATGTGCCGATTCGAACGGTCACGGTCATAGAGGCCCCGACGAGCGCAGGTGGCTACGCGCCCGGTCAGGACGATGGTCCCCGCGCGCTGGTCGAGGCCGGCCTGCTCGAGCGGCTGCAGGCGGCCGGTGTGGCGGTGCGCCGTGGCGGGCAGGTGACGCCCTGTCGATGGCGGCCGGACCCCGACAACCCCAGGGCAGCGAACGCCGGTGCGGTCATCGACCGTGCCGGCCAGGTCGCTGCGCTGGTCCGATCCGCTCCAGCCGAGGACACGATTGTGGTCCTCGGAGGCGACTGCACCGTCGGTGTTGGCACCGTGGCCGGCCTTCAGCATCGTGTCGAGCAGCTGGGTGTCGTCTACGTCGATCGGCACGCTGACCTCAACGTGCCCGACAGCACGGTCGACGGCGCCCTGGACTGGATGGGGGTGGCGCACATGCTCGACATCGACGGCGCCGTCGACGGGCTCGCGGCGCTCGCCCGTCACCGACCAATGCTGAGCTCCGGGCAGATCAGCTTCCTCGGGCTCGGGCCGCACACAGACTTTGAGGCCGAGGTGATCTCCGATCATCGGATGCCAGTGGTCGACGTGCAGATGGCCGCGTCTGATCCGCTGCGCAGTGCGCGGGCGGCGCTCTCCCCCCTTTCGGCCTGCGACGGTTTGGCCGTGCACTTCGACGTCGACCTCGTCGACTTTCTCGACGCGCCGCTGGCGGAGAACACGGATCGCGGCATCGCGCCATCGCTGACGGCGTGCGGAGAGATGCTCAGCGAGCTACTCACCGACGCACGTGTGCGCGCGCTCACCGTGACCGAGTTCAACCCACACCACGGATCTAAGGACGGGAGCACCACCCAACGCCTCCTCGAGATCCTAGTGAGCTGCCTCGGGTCGTCCGAGTAGCGGGCTTGCTCAAGCGACCCGCAGCGTCCCGCAACGGGAGCCGTACACGACGACCGCCCGATCGTCACGGCTATTGAGGCCGACGACCAGTCTGAGACCTGCATCGAGGATCGCACGGGTCTCTGGGCCCTGGGTCCAAGTCACCCGCAATGCGCGCGGAAAGGATGCCCAGCCGCGCCTGCTTCGCCTCGGCGAACGGGAGCCAACCGGAGCACTGATCTGGTGCTCGCCTTGGACGAGGACCGGCAATTTGGCGTGACCGCCGCCTTCTCGGTGAGCAGCAGGGCGGCCTCGCCCGAGACGCCGCTGAGATCGAACAGCTCAGCACTCCGATCGACGTCTCGCCGGACTTCTTTCACGCTGGCACGCGGATCTTCGAAGCCGCTCGCAGGGCCTCGCCCCCGCGGAAACAGCATCTCGCTGACGAGTGCTTTCAGGATCAGCGCACCCCCGGAGCGGGACTCCTATGGCGACATTCCAATCGCGGGAGACGAGCCTTCGGACCTGACCAGCGGGGCCTTCGTGGTCGGCGTAGCCGAGGCGACTCTGCATAGGCAGCCGGGCGGTCTTGACCGTCTGGTGCCGGGGCTGCATCCGGCGAGCGTCGAGCCCGTCGAGGCCGCTGCCGGCCGGGCGTCGCAGATGATCGGAGAGACCGTCCCGGGCCTCGCTCGAGACTGCCCTGTTCGTTCCGAACCAGCAGTCGTGCGCGGTCCTCCATGGTGCCTTGAGACTGCTGGATTGCATCAGAAGCAGCAGCCGGCGATCACCGCGCGACGTGCCTGCTTGCAACCCGGAGCGCTACAAATTTTCGGCGCCCTCGCGACTTCCGCTCTTGCTCGTCGCGCCGCTTTCTCGCGTCCAAGCTCGTCGCGTACCGAGCAAGCGCGGCCGCGGCTTAGCTCGCCGCGGCCTCAGCCTCGGTGAACTGGCTGTTGTAGAGAGCGTAGTACAGGCCGTGGCGGTCCAGCAGCTCGGCGTGGCTGCCCTGCTCCACGATGTGCCCGGCGTCCATGACGATGATCGTGTCCGCGTCACGGATCGTGGACAGCCGGTGCGCGATGACGAAGCTTGTTCGGCCCTGTCGCAGTCGTGCCATCGCCTCCTGGATGAGGACCTCGGTGCGGGTGTCGACGTTGCTGGTTGCCTCGTCGAGGATGAGGATGCTCGGATTGGCGAGGAACGCGCGTGCGATCGTCAGCAGCTGCTTTTGTCCCGCGGAGAGGTTCGAGGCGTCCGCATCAAGCAGGGTGTCGTAGCCATCGGGCAAGGTTCGGACGAAATGATCGACGTGGGCGGCTTCGGCCGCGTCGACGATCTCCTGGTCGGTCGCTCCCGGTTTCCCATAGCCGATGTTGTCCCGGATCGCTCCCGCGAACAGCCAGGTGTCCTGTAGCACCATTCCGAAGGTGCTGCGCACCTCGTCACGGGTCAGGTCGCGGTAGTCGGTGCCGTCGAGGATGATGCGTCCGGAGTCGATCTCGTAGAAGCGCACGAGCAGGTTCACCATAGTGGTCTTGCCCGCACCGGTGGGGCCGACGATCGCGATGGTTTGGCCGGGTGCGACGTCGAGGTTGAAGTCCGCGATCAACGGCTTGTCCGGCTCGTAGCGGAAGCACACGTGCTCAAGCTTCACCCGCCCGACCGGCAGCAGCCGCAGGACCGGGCGAGCGGCCGGGGCGCGGTCAGGAGCCTCCTCTTCGGCGTCGAGGAACTCGAACACTCGCTCTGCCGACGCGAGGCCGGACTGCAGCATGTTCATCTGGCTGGCGATCTGGGTGAGCGGCATGGTGAACTGGCGCGAATACTGGATGAACGCTTGCACGTCTCCGAGGGACAGGGAGCCGGAAGCAACCAGGTAGCCGCCGAGCACCGCGATCACGACGTAGTTGATGTTGGCGAGGACCTGGATCGACGGTTGGATGATCCCCGACAGGAACTGCGCCCGAAAGCTCGCTTCGTACAGGCGACGGTTCTGGCGGCCGAACTCGTAGATGGTGGCCTTGCGCCGACCGAACAGCTGCACCAGCGCGTGCCCCGTGTGGGTCTCCTCGACCAGCCCGTTGAGCGTGCCGGTCTGGTCCCACTGGGCCGTGAACTGGACTTGCGACCGCTTCGCGATGAGGGAGGTGATCACGATCGCGAGCGGGATCGTGATCGCGGACGCTGCTGCGAGCAGCGGCGAGATCCAGAACATCATGCCCAGCACGCCGACGATCGTCAGCACCGAGGTGAGGAGCTGGCTGAGTCCCTGCTGCAGGGTGGTGGAGAGATTGTCGATGTCATTGGTGACCCTGCTCAGGATGTCGCCGTGCGGATGGCTGTCGAAGTAGCGCAGCGGCAGCCGGCCCAGCTTCTCCTCGACCTCGCGGCGCAGCCCGAACATGGTGCGCTGGGTGACCCCGGCCATCGTGTACCCCTGGCCGTAGTTGAAGGCTGCGCCGAGCAGGTACACCAGTGCCGCCAAGCCGAGGACTCGGCCGAGCTCGGTGAGATCGACACCCCTTCCGGGGGTGATGTTCATCCCGGAGACCATGCTGGCGATCTGGCCCTGGCCGTGAGCGCGCAGCAACGCGATCGCCTGCGCCTTCGTGGTCCCGGCCTTCAGCAGCTTGCCCACCACACCGTTGAACAGGACGTTCGTCGCGTCGCCGAGGATCCGCGGGCCGCTCACCATGAACGCGACCGAGGCCACGCCCAGCAACAGGGCGATCACCAGCTTGATGCGTTCGGGACGCAGCCGGGCGAGCAGCCGGCGCAGCGTTCGCCGGAGATCCTTAGCCCGCTCCGCGGGCGGCCCACCGCCTCGGCGCATCCCGCCCCGTGGTCCGCCGAAGCTCATGCCGCGGCATCCTCACCCAGCTGGGAGACGACGATCTCGCGGTAGGGATCGCAGCTCGCGAGCAGCTCGGAATGCGTGCCCATTCCCGCGATGTGCCCGTGGTCGAGCACGATGATCCGGTCGGCCTGCATGATCGTGCTCACCCGCTGCGCCACGATCACCACCGCGGCGTCGCGCGTCGCCAGTTTCATAGCGGCACGCACCCGCGCGTCGGTCGCGGCATCCAGTGCTGAGAAGCAATCGTCGAACAGGTACAGTCGGGGCTGCTTCACGAGCGCCCGGGCGATCGACAGCCGCTGGCGCTGCCCCCCCGAGACGTTGGTGCCACCCTGGTCGATCGAGGCGTCGAGACCCCCGGGCATGGCTGCGACAAAATCGCGCGCCTGAGCGATCTCGAGGGCACGCCACAGCTCAGCGTCGGTGGCCTCCGGCCTGCCGAGCCGCAAACTGCTCGCGACGGTTCCACTGAACAGGAAGGCCGCCTGGGGGACCAGTCCGATCGTGCTCCACAGCTCTTCCAGCTTCTGGTTGCGCACATCCACGCCGTTGACGAGCACCGTGCCGCTCGTCGCGTCGAAAAACCGGGGGATGAGGTCGAGCAGCGTCGTCTTGCCGCTCCCCGTCCCCCCGATAATCGCGCTGGTCTCGCCCGGCTCGAGCGCAAAGGAGAGGTCGTGCAGGACGGGACGTTCGCTGCCCGGGTACCCGAACGTGACGTTCTCGAATTGCACGAGGCCGCTCACCTGCGTGGGCCTGATCGAGCGCGAAGGGTCGGCGATCGCCGGCACCGTATCCAGCACCTGCTCGACGCGTTCCGCGCTGGCCACCGCGCGGGGGAGCAGGATCGCCACCATCACCGCCATCATCACCGCCATCAGAATTTGCAGGATGTAGGCGAGGAACGCGGTGAGGTTGCCGATCGGGATCGACCCTTCGCTCACCAGGCGCCCACCGAACCACAAGACGGCGACACTCGACAGGTTCAGGATCGCCATCAGTGCCGGCAGGGTCAGGGCGAAGATCCGGTTCACCCGCAAAGCGGTGGCGGTGAGGTCGGCGTTCGCTTCGCTGAAACGCTGGGCCTCGGACCGGCCGCGGACGAACGCGCGGATCACCCGGACCCCCGTGATCTGCTCGCGCAGTACCTGGTTGATGCGGTCGAGCTTGACCTGCATGGAGCGAAACTGCGGCACCACCATCATCAGCACGGCGCCGATCACCAAGGCCATCACGGGCACGGCGACCGCCAGCAACGGCGAGAGCGCCGCGCCCTCTCTGATCGCGAGGAACACGCCCCCGACGCTCATGATGGGGGCGATCACCATCAGCGTCAGCGCCATCTGCAGGAACAGCTGGATCTGCTGGATGTCGTTCGTATTGCGGGTGATCAAAGACGGCGTCCCGAAGCGATTGATCTCACCGGCCGAGAACCCCTGCACGCGGGTGAACACCGCCCCGCGCATGTCCGCCCCCGCTCCCATCGCCACGCGCGACGCCCAGTACACCGCGACGATCGCGACGACACCCACCAGGAGGGTGATGGCCAACATCACGCCACCAGTCGTCACGATGTAGCGGATGTTTCCCTTCACCACCCCGTTGTTGATGATGTCCGCGTTAAGGTTGGGCAGGTACAGGGTCCCGACGGTCTGAACCACCAACAGCGCAACCACGACCGCAACCTGGCCGGTGTACGGGCGCAGATAGGTGCGAAGCAGGCGGATCAGCATCGCCTCACGCCCCGCGGACGCGCCCGTTCGCCGAAGCGGTGCAAGACGCAAGGCGATTCGAGCACCGGCGATCCGTCCGGCGATTTCAGGGCGGCACGCGCGACAACTGCAGCCGGACGGATCATCCCGTCATCATCCGCCGCATTCAGGGCTCCGGGCGGTGGACTGCCGGCACGTTGGAACCGAGGAAGCCGATTACCCCGCCCGGCAGCACGTCGAAGGACAGCCCGTCCACAGCCAGCATCTTCCCTAACGTTTCGGCAACTGCCGGGCCTGGATCATGACGACGTGGATCTTCCACGAAGCTCCCAAGGTTCGCGTGCTACAGCTCCGTCAACCGCTCGAGCAGACGGACCGCCTGGGCGAGCACCTGCTGCTCCTCGGGCGAGAAGCCCCCCGCGATCGCGCCGGCCAGCCACCCCTCGCGCCGACCGCGATCCTCCTCGAGCGCCCGACGCCCGGCGTCGGTGAGCTCGAGGAGGGTGCGGCGCCGGTCGGTCGTATCGGGACGGCGGGCGATCAAGCCCTCGGCTTCCAACTCGGCGAGCGTCTGACCCATCGACTGGGGCCGTACGCGTTCGGCGACGGCGAGGTAGGCCGTACTCCGGGCCCCCTCGCGGTCCAGGCGACCGAGCACGGCGCCGTGCGTCAGCGGCAAGCGGTGCTCGGTCCGCAGCCGGCGCGCGAGCTGGCCAAGGACCACCCGGAGCTCGCTGGCGAGGAGGCTGACGTCCACGCGCACGGCCACCCGCAAACTATATGACAATGGAAGGCAGGCTGTGCAGGTTGCCTGTATAAAATTGGATTAGCTTGAAAGGCATCCCGAGTATCCGATCGAGAGTCGATGCGCTCCCGATCGGAGCGAACGGCGGCGCCCCGGCGTCCGACCGCTACAAGTGGATCGCGTTGTCGAACACGACGCTCGGCGTGCTTTTGGCGACGATCGATGCGTCGATCATGCTGATCGCGATGCCCGACATCTTCCGTGGCATTCATCTCGATCCGCTCGGGCCGGGCAACAGCTTCTACTTGTTGTGGATGATCCTCGGGTTCTTGGTCGTTACCAGCGTGCTGGTGGTGAGCCTCGGCCGGCTGGGGGATCTATTCGGGCGGGTGCGGATCTACAACCTGGGGTTTCTGATCTACACGGTCGCCTCGCTGTTCCTGACGGTCGACTGGCTGACGGGACGCCCGGGGGCGACGTACCTGATCGTGTTCCGGGTCGTCCAGGGCATTGGCGCCGCGTGCCTGCTGGCCAACTCCGCCGCGATCCTGACCGACGCGTTTCCCTCCAACCAGCGCGGCTTGGCGCTGGGGATCAACAACATCGCGGGGATCAGCGGCCAGTTCATCGGCCTGCTGCTGGGTGGGCTGCTCGGCCCGATCGACTGGCGGCTGGTGTTCCTCGTGTCGGTCCCGATCGGTGCCTTTGGCACGATCTGGGCCTACCTCAAGCTCCAGGAGCGGGGCGTGCGACACCGCGCGCCGATCGACTGGCCCGGGAACATCACCTTCGCGGCTGGGCTGATTCTGGTGATGGTCGGCATCACCTACGGAATCCAGCCGTACGGACACCATCCGCTCGGCTGGACGAGCCCGCGCGTGCTCGCCGAGCTCGGCGCCGGTCTCGGCCTGCTTGTGCTGTTCACGCTGATCGAGCCGCTGGTACGTGCTCCGATGTTCCGCCTGCCGCTGTTTCGCATCCGTCCGTTCACATTCGGCGTGCTCTCGAGCTTCCTGGCGGCGATCGCGCGCGGCGGGCTGATGTTCATGCTGATCATCTGGCTACAGGGCATCTGGCTGCCCGAGCACGGCTACAGCTTCACCTCGACCCCGCTCTGGGCCGGCATCTACATGCTGCCGCTCACGCTGGGGTTCCTGCTCGCTGGCCCGGCATCCGGCTATCTCTCTGACCGCTATGGCGCCCGACCGTTCGCCACCGGCGGCATGCTCCTCGCCGCCGTCAGCTTCGTCCTGATGGCGCTCCTGCCGATCGACTTCCCCTACCCCGCGTTCGCGCTGATCCTGCTGCTCAACGGGCTGGCGCAAGGCTCGTTCGCCTCGCCGAACCGCGCCGGGATCATGAACAGCCTCCCGCCTGGGGACCGTGGCGCCGGCGGGGGCATGAATCAGACCTTCCAGAACTCCGCCCAGGTGCTCTCGATCGGGATCTTCTTCACGCTGATGATCGTCGGGCTCGCAGCCACGCTGCCCAGCACGCTCTCGGCGGGCCTCAGGTCCCACGGCGTATCGGCTTCGGTGGCTCACCGGGTGAGCCATGAGCCGCCCGTCTCGATCCTGTTCGCCGCCTTCCTCGGCTACAACCCGATCCAGCGGCTGCTGGGCGCCCACGCCCTCAGCAGCCTGTCGGCGACGGGCGCGGCGACGGTCACCGGCCGCTCATTCTTCTCGCAGCTGATCTCCAGCCCGTTCCATTCGGGGCTGCACGCGGCGTTCGCGTTCGCGATCGTCGCGTGCCTGCTGGCGGCGATCACCTCGTGGTCGCGCGGCACCCGCTACGTCGCAGGCGAGGTGCCACCCGAACTCGAGGCAGAGCACGCCCGCGCACACGCGCCCGGACCAATGCCCTGAGCGTCCGACACGATCGCCCCCTGACCCAGGAAGGATGACCAAATGATCCTCATCTGCTACGACGGATCACCGGACTCGCAATCCGCGATCGCCCACGCAGGCGAACTCATGCACGGCGAGCCAGCGACAGTGCTCACAGTCTGGGAGTCATTCATCGACGTGATGACCCGTACCGGCGCCGGAATGGGCTACTGGACCCAGGAAATTCACCTCGAGGAGATCGACGCCGACAGCGAGCAGAGCGCCCGCGCCCGCGCCGACGAAGGTGTCGAGCACGCCCGGCGCGCCGGCCTGAATCCACAACCGCTAACCAGCGTCCGTGGCGCCACGATCGCGGACACGATCCTCGCCAAGGCCGATGAGGTCGAAGCGAAGGCGATCGTGCTCGGCACACGAGGACTAACAGGAGTCAAATCGCTGCTGCTCGGAAGCGTCTCCCACGCCGTACTGCAACACGCCGATCGTCCCGTGATGGTCGTCCCCTCCCCCGAGATCGCCGCCAAGCGCGTCGCCAACCGACGCTGAACAAGCAGCGGCGCATCAGGCGTAGGCCTTGCGGTGGCCCAGGCATGACGGTGTCCCACAACCCACTGATGAACACGAGCGTGGACCGTTCTCTGAAACCGCGATTACGACACGACCTCTGGGCTTAGGGCTTACGGATCAATAACTGTGGGTCGGGTCAGGCCGCCAACGAGCAGCGCTTCTGGCGGATCCAGCGCGAGTATCTCGAGCGTCCGGAAGGCGACTACGCCGAGCTGCTGCGCCGCGGCGAGGTCAGCTCACGCGACGGCGTCGATCCCGAGGCGTGGCGGGCGCAGATCCGGCGCAAGGCCCGCCAGGACAAGGTGTCGGTCAGCACCAGCCGCGCCGGGGACCGCGCGTTCGCGATGGTCAACAAGCCGATCGGACGCGAACAGGAGCTCGAGGTGATCGCGCGGGAGTTCCGCCGCTACCAAGCCCTGCGGGAACTCCGTAATCGAAGCGCGCTGCTCGGGCACGAGCTCGTTGGCTGGATCCGCCACGACGTCGAATCGATCAGCCTCTGCGCCCGCTGCGGCGCGCGCCTGTACGCGCTCACCGACTCCGAGCGGATCGAAGACGGCGAGGCGCTGACCGACCCCTGCCCGGGACGCGAACCGGTCGACCTCACTCGCGTGCCGTGAGCAAGAAGCGCAGCGCATCCAAGCCGGGGGCGTGGGCGCAGGCTCAAACGCGCTACCGGCTCTCGCACGCGCACGTGCAGATGGCCCGGGAGCTCGGACTGAACCCCAAGAAGCTCGGCTCGCTCGCCAATCACCGCCAGGAGCCCTGGAAGGCGCCACTGCCCGAATTCATCGAAGACCTCTACCTCAAACGCTTCGGGCGAGAGCCGCCGAGATCGTGACGCCCGCCCGCCACGCCATCGCGCCACAGGCAGAACAAGCGGGCCACCTTCCGGTCCGCCGTCGACCAGGACCGCCCCCTTCACGCGAGGCTGTCGCACAAACCCCGGCAGCCAGCTTTTCGTTGTAGGGAGGCAACAAAGGCTCGATCTCGTCGGAGATCAAATTAGTCGGTTTGCTGGCGGCCCGACGATACGAGTCTGAGCAAGCTCACGATCACCTCGACGGGCGAACGCTGCTTGGCCTGGCGAAGCGACGCTCTGACCCAACGCCCGGACGCACGCGGTCGCGCTGCCCGGTCGCGTGGACTTCTGGAGCGCCGGGCGGGAACAGCAGCCTCGCGCTCGCGTTGACACTCGTGGTCATAGCCCGATGCAGTCGTCTGGCGAGCGGTGCTCGTGCCCGCTGCTTTTGCTCAATTGGGAGAGCCGCTTCGGACAGCCTGCGGCCTCTCGCGTTGCCCGGACGTAGCGCCAGTGTTGAGCAACTTGAGCGCGTCGTCGTGCGCTTCTGCCTTCAGCCGGCAAAGCAGCGATGCGGCGAGATCCGTGTTCGGCAGCGGCCAAGGCTGTACCGTTCGCGGGGTGAGCGAAGCGGTGCAGCTGACGATCGTGTTCGAGTCTGGCGAGGACGGTTGGATCATCGCATCGATCCCCGAGGTTCCCGGAGCGCACAGTCAGGGCCGCACGCGCGAGGAGGCCCGCGCGAACGTGATCGACGCTCTCCGCGGCATTCTCGAGTTGAGGTTCGGGGACCATGGATCGACAGCCCCGGGTGTCGATCGCGAGTCGCTCGCGCTTGTCATCGCGGCGTGAAGCGTCGCGACCTCGAGCGGCATCTCCGCAGCCACGGGCTCAAGCTGCTGCGCGAGGGCGGCAACCACAGCTTCTGGGGCATCGACGCCGAGCGGTCAACTGCGGTCCCGCGTCACCGTGAGATCGATCACCGGCTCGCACCCAAGATCTGCAAGGACCTCGGCATTCCATTGCCGCCAGGCGGTCGGTGACCTGGCGGACTGCGGGACGGCTCACAGCTGTGGCAACGCACCGCCGATCGGAGCCTGTAGAACGCAATCGCGATGACTTTCGCTTCGTCGGCGGGATGCGACACCACGACGTACCTTGCCTCCCAGACGACCGGTGGCGGTCGCGGGCGAGATCGGCGCCACCGCTCGCGACGTCGAAGACCTACAGCCGGCCTTCGAGCGCCAGGCCGCGATTGAAGCGCACGACCTCGTCTCGGCCTGAGACGCCACGGTCTTTCAGTCAGGATCGGCGTCAAGCCACTGCTCGAACAGCGCCTCGGCCTTGGCGGTCTCGCCGAGCTCGAAGTACGACTCGGCCACCGCGCGGCGGCGGTTTTCGACCATCAGCTCGTCCTCGTTCGGGAACCGCCGCAGCGCCTCCTCGCACACCGCGATCCTCGCACGCAGGAGCTCTGGATCCTCGCGCCCGGCGTTCCACAGCGCGTCCTCCAGGTCCTGGCTCCAGTTGAACAGCGACTGGTACATCGAGAACCGGTCGTCGAACTCCCGGATCGAGTCGATCCCGGTCAGATCGCAGAGACGCACGACGTCGGACCACGCGTCGAGCCAGATCGCGGCCGCGCTGGTCGCCTCCCGGCGCTCGAGCGCGTCGTAGCCCGCCTGGATCTTGTCGCCGAGGAACTCGACGCACACCCGCTCGGGCCACCAGCGCCGCCACAGCTCGAGCAGGCACAGCCAGATCCAGTCCTCGTGCGGTCGCCCTTCCCTGGCCCCGGCCCCGCAGCGGTCAAGCAGTGGGCCCGCGACCTCCTCGGCCGACAGCGCCCCCTCGCACAGCCGCTCAAGCTCGGCGCGGTCCACCTCCAGACCGAACCCCTGCAGCTTCTCCAGGAGCTGCTCGTCGCTCAGCTTGGCAGCGTCCGAGCGCGTGAGCCAGTCGATCATCGCCTCGCGATCGTACTGGCCCGGCCGGCGCGACTCCGGGTGCGGGGAGGCTCCCAGGTCGGTTTCAGAAGACGCCCCACACCAGCGTCAGAAGGCGGCTGCACCGCTCTCTGGAGTCGATGCCTGGTCGGGGAACGACTCCGTCCGACACGCTGGCTGGGGTTCTCGCTGTGACGTGTGGGACTGTCGCTCCGTCGGAGCGATGGGAGAGCGGCGGGGGCCGTCGGCGGGCCCTTCGTGGCTGTCCCATCGGTCGTCCAACTCGATCATCTCCTCGGCGCCCACCGCCATGGCTGCAAACACGGCGTTGCGTAAGTCTTGGCGCGAGGGCGTCGGGCTGTCGCCGACTTCGCTTCCGGCGCTTCTGCTTGCCGCCACATGGATGTGAGCTAGCAATCTGCTCGCCGTCCTATTGGTGAATGGGGGGGTTCGCGGGTGAAGCACCATCCGAGACCTCAAAGGTCAGCCTGGTGTTGCTTAGACTCGGTCTTGAGGCGCGAAACCGTCCTGAAACCGGCCCGTCTCGTAGAACGGATGCGCAGACCTGAAGGACACCAGCAGGAGACCTGATGCACGACAGGCTCCATCCAAAGCGGCTGACGCGCTTACCGCGAGCGCGCCTGCTCGCCCTCGCAACGCTCATGGGCGGGGTGCTTGTGGCGGGCTGCGGGCGGAGCTCGCATAGCTCGACCGCGGCGACCCGGGGCGGCGCGACCAGCACGGCAACGACCGTGGCGAGCGGCGCCGCGCCGACCGGCGCCGCGCTGACCGGCGCGGCTTTGTACTGCCAGTATGACCCCTGCTACGCCCCGCACCAGTTCCGGGTCGCGTATGGCATCCAGCCGTTGCTGGACAGCGGGATCGACGGCCGTGGCGAGACGGTGACGGTCCTTGTCCCTGTTCCAAGCCCCAACGAGGAACCTACCGATATCCGTCAGGATTCGGAGAGCTTTGACAGCATGTTCCGGCTGCCCGCCGCGCGGATCGAGGTCGTGACCAGCCTCGCCGGCTCAGCCTCGCCGTGGCAGGCGACGGAGGAGGAGGTCAACGACACCGAGTTCGTGCACGCGGTCGCCCCTGCCGCCACCCTCCGGGTGGTCATGATGCCCTCCAGCCTCCTGGCGAACGCCGCGAACGCGACCGCGGACATGCTCGCCGGGTTGCGGCTCGCCGTCTCCCACACCGACGTGGCTTCGATCAGCTTTAGTTTGGGGGAGCACTACTTCACCACGGCTCAGGTGGCCGAGATGCACTCCATACTGCTGGGGGCGGCCGCTCATCACGTCACGGTGATCGGCAGTTCCGGCAACGGTGGCTGGTTCAGCACCCCTCGGGGGTGGGGCGGGCTGGTCAAGGAGGTCAGCCTTCCGGCCTCCGACCCGCTCGTGCTGGGCGTTGGCGGCACCACACTCACCGCGAATAGCTCGACCGGCGCCTACATTGGCGAGAACGCCTGGAGCGATTCGGGTGGCGGCTTCAGCCACCTGTACGCCCGTCCCGCCTATCAGGATGGCGTCCCCGGAATCTCAAAGACGAGGGGCGTGCCCGACGTGGCCGGTGACGCTGATGAGGCCGGCGGCATGGCGCGGGTCGTCACCGCCGGTGG
>Ga0187814_10000073_pt1 | contig 23359 bp, 20 predicted proteins | sample NC_S_4_FD_132450 | JGI IMG/M metagenome (GOLD analysis project Ga0187814, IMG submission 132450) | Wetland sediment microbial communities from Neuse River Estuary, North Carolina, USA - ASW-S_4 | ecosystem: Environmental > Aquatic > Freshwater > Wetlands > Sediment | place: USA: North Carolina... | reverse complement strand
CCGAGGCGGCCCTCGAACAGAGTGAACACGGGGGTGCCAAGCGCGACGGCCTCGCGGTTCATGGTTCCGCCCGCCGAGACCACCACGTCCGCAAACGCCACGAGCGATTGCGCGTCGACGGCCCGATCAGGAACGATCAGCCCTCCTGTGCGCAGCAGCTCGGAGCGCTGCTCGGGTGTGCGCGGCAGGACGACGGTCTGCGTTCCCCGCAGCCGCTCCAGGACCCGCCTGAACAGGTCGTTCTCGAACCGGTGATACAGGGATACCTCCGGAGGCGTTCGGACGACGGCGATCGGCTCGTCGGGATCGAGCGCGAGGGCGCGCAGGACCGCGTGGTCTGGCTCGAAGTCGGCCAGGTAGTACTCCTCCTTGAGACCGGGGAAGGAGCGGATCTTGCCGCGGGCCCCGTACGGGTACAGCCGCTGCGGTGGAATCGCGTCCGGGACGACAACGGCCCGGGCCAGACGGCAGTTGACGTTGTGCTGGACCGTGGCCCACTCGTAGTCGAACATCGTCGCGCTGGGAATCCGCAGAGCGGCGGCTGCGACCATCACGTCGTTGGAGCCGTGGCCCAGCGCGAGATCGAACCGCCGTCCCCGAGCCCATCCGGCCAGTTCGACCGAGCGTATTCCGAGACCCGCCGCCTTCGCCCACATGCTCGCCCCACGATGGCGGCCGATCGCCGTGTGATCGATCCCCAGCCGCTCGCACAGACCCAGGGTCTGAGCGAAGTCACGTGCGGTCACCTGCACCTCGTGCCCTCGCGCCCGCAGGTTCTCGATCACAGGCCGCATCACGAGGACATGCGGGGAGTTGGTGAGATCAATCCAGATCTTCATCGCGCGACCGGACCCCGCCTTTCGATCCAGATCTTCATCGGGGCATCGTCGTCGTCAGCGCGCGAGCGCCGACGCGATCGCCGCGACCACCTGTTGCGCCTGGTCGCCGTCGAGCACCGGGCTCATCGGCAGCGCGAGGTTGCTGCGGGCGAGCTCATCCGTCACCGGCAGCGTCGCCGAGGCGCCCCAGCGTGCCATCGCCACTTGCCGGTGCAGCGGGGTACGGTAGTAGCCACGGGACTCGATGCCGCTCTCCCGGAGCCGGGCGATCAGCTCGTCGGCGGCGGCGTGCCTAACCACGTACAGATGCCAGGCGGGAGTGGCGCCGGCAGGGACGACCGGCGGCATGACGTGATCCGCAAGGCCTGCGGCGGCGTAGGCCCCCTCCGCGCTTCGGCGGCCCTCGCACCAGCGGTCGAGCTCGGGGAGCAGGACGCGAAGGATCGCCGCCTGGAGCTCATCGAGCCGGGAGTTGTAGCCCACCAGGTCGAACGTGCGCTTGTCGTGCGAGCCGTGGAATCGCAGGGTCCTGGCGAGCTCGGCGACCCGGTCGGAATCCGTGGCCACGGCGCCGCCATCCCCGAAGCAGCCGAGGTTCTTCGACGGGTAGAACGAGATCGTGGCGACGTCCCCGAGGGAACCTGCTCTGCGACCGTGAAGGCTCGATCCGACAGCCTGGGCGGCGTCTTCCAGGACCGGGAGGCCCAGCTCGCGTAGCTCGGGCACAGGCGCGGGACACCCGAACAGGTCGACCGCGACGATCGCCCTGGTCCTCGGCGTCAGCGCGGCGCGCACGGTGTCGGCCGTGACGTTCCTGGTGTCGAGATCGACGTCGCAGAACACCGGTCGCGCACCCGCGGTGACGAGGGCTTCGGCGGTCGCGTAGAACGTGAACGACGGGACCACCACCTCGTCGCCGGGCTGGACACCGAGCGCCCTGATCGCGATCGTGATCGCGTCGGTCCCGTTCGCCACCCCCACCACATGGCGCACGCCGAGGTACGCCGCGAGCTCCTGCTCGAACGCCTCCACCTCGGGGCCCAGCACGTACCGACCCCGCTCGACGACCTCCCCGATGCGCCTCATGATCTCCGCCCGGAGCGGTGCCCGGGGTGTCTCGTTGTCAAACAGCGGAACGGTCACGATCGTGAGGAAACCCTAATCGCCGGTTCGGTGACGGCCGGGGTATCGCTACGCTAGTGGCCCTTGCCTCTCGTCTTCGCCTCGCTTACGGGTCCGCTCGTGAAGCTGGCTACGAACGTGATCGGGAGCCTCGGTCTCGCGGGGGTCGCGCTGCTGACCGCAACAACAGGAGTGGTCGGACTCCCCGGGACCGAGCCGACCATGTTGTTCGCCGGCTTCAACGTCTTCGAGCACCGTCTCAGCCTGCTCGGGATCATCATCGCCGGCGTGGTCGGGGACACCATCGGCGCTGCGGTCGCGTACGGGATCGGCTACTGGGGCAGCAGTGAGCTGGTCGAGCGCCAGGGCTCGAAGCTGCACATCAGCCGCGGCGGAGTGGATCGGGCACACCGCTGGTTCGAACGCTATGGCTCGCCGGTGATCGTGCTCTCACGCATGATCCCGTTCGCGAGGGCCGCCTTTCCCTACGCCGCGGGAATCGCAAGGATGGGCTTTGCACGATTCATCGCGCTCGCGATGCTCGGCTCGGTCGCATGGATCACCGCCCTCGGTCTGCTCGGGCGTGAGGTCGGGAGCAGCTGGCAGAGCTGGCGCCGCCACCTCGAGTACGCCGACTATGTGGCAATCGCGCTGCTGGTGCTCGGAATCGCCTATCTGGTGTTGAGGCGCGTCCGCTCCACACGTTCGCGCCCGGCTGTGGATGCGTTCTCGAAGTAGAACCGGGAAGCCTCATCTGAAGCTCTCGCTGCGCCAGGCGCTCGTCCTGGGCGCGCTCCACGGTCCAGCTGAGCTGCTGCCGATCTCCTCCTCGGGGCACATCAGCGCCGTGCCCTGGCTGCTGGGCTGGGATTACCAGGAGCTTGACGAGGAGCTGCGCAAGTCCTTCGAGGTAGCGCTCCACGCGGGGACCGCGCTTGCTCTGCTCGTCTCCCTCCGGGACGAGGTGGGCGAGGCCGTCCGTGGGCTTGACGGGCGCCGGATGGCACTGATCGCGCTCTCCTTCGCGCCTCCCGCACTCTCCGGGTACCTGCTCGAGCGCAAGATCGAGCGCCACCTCGGCACGCCCGGAACGATCGCGGCCGGCCTCCTCGTGGGCTCGCTGGCGATGACTGTGGCGGACCGCGCACCTCAGGAACGCCGACATCAGGACGCCGACGCCCGGGACGCGCTATGGCTGGGGATCGCGCAGGCGTGCGCGCTCGTGCCCGGGGTCTCGCGCAACGGCGCGACGCTCGCGGCCGCCAGGTTTCGCCACTTCACCCGGGAGGACTCCAACCGGCTCTCGCGCCACGTTGCGCTTCCGGTGATCGCGGGTGCGACTCTGCTTAAGGGTACGAGGCTTCTACGCCGGCGACTGGAGCGCGACACCGTTCTCGTGTTCGCGGTGGGCGCAGCCGCCTCGTTCGTCTCCACGCTGGTCTCGACATGGCTGATCCGGCAGGTCGAGCGTGATCGCTCCCTGTTCCCCTATGCCGTGTACCGCGCAATCCTGGCCGGGGCGATCCTGAAACGCCGCAGCGCCCTGGCCCATGTCCGGAGAGAGCGGCGGCTAACTACGGCGTGTCGCAAAATAGGGACGGATAAATGAGCACGCTGCTCGGCACCATGCTCAACGGTCGCTATCGGCTGGAGGCCCGGATCGGCGCCGGGGGGATGTCGACGGTCTATCGCGCGCTTGACGAGACGCTGCAGCGCCGGGTCGCGATCAAGCTGATGAACCGCGAGGTCGCCAGCGACTCGGGCCAGCTCGAGCGATTCCGCCGGGAGGCGCGGGCGGTGGCACAGCTCTCGCATCCCCACGTGGTGGGCGTGATCGACGCCGGCGAGGACGACGGCCGCCCATACATCGTGTTCGAGTGCGTCGAGGGCGAGACGCTCAAGGAGCGGATCCGGCGTCAGGGCAGGCTGCCGATTCCGGAGGCGGTGGCGTACGCGATCGAGATCGCCCGGGCTCTTGGCGCCGCGCATGCGCGGCACATCGTCCATCGCGACGTCAAGCCGCAGAACGTTCTGATCGATGAGGAGGGCTCGGCGAAGGTCACCGACTTCGGGATCGCGCGGACGCTCGACGAGGAAGGGCTGACCGCCGACGGGCGCGTGATCGGGACGACCGACTACGTCTCGCCAGAGCAGGCGCTGGGTCAGCCCGTCACGGGCCAGTCGGACCTCTACTCGCTGGGAATCGTGCTCTACGAGATGCTTACCGGCGAGGTGCCGTTCAGGGGCGACAGCCAGGTGGCGGTCGCCATGAAGCACGTTCGCGAGCAGCTTCCCGATGTGCAGCGCAAGCGTCCACAAGTGTCAGCCGCGCTGGCGGCGGTCGTCGATCACGCCACTGCCAAGCGCCCGCAGGACCGCTACGCCAACGACGCGGAGCTGATCGCGGACCTGGAGGACGTGCTCGCGATCGAGACGGCTCGCGCGGGCAGCGTCACCGGCGAGGTCACCACCGTGCTGCGAACCCTTCCGTCGCAGACCCAGCGACGGGTCCCGTTCAGGGTCCGCCACCGGGTCGGCACGATGCTGCTCTCGCTCGTCCTGCTCGCGGCGATCGGAGGCGGAGCGGCGTGGCTGGCCACCAGAGCCCACCACGGGACGGGCAAGCTTCCGATCCGCGCGCCGAGCACGAAACTGGAGCAGGTCCAGGTGTGTCAGAGCTGCGCCCAGGGCTTCAACCCGCTCGGCAGCCCCTCGGACGAGTCTCCACACGCGAGCCTCGCGATCGACAACGACGTGAACACGTACTGGGACACCCAGCAGTACTACGACGACAAGCTGGAGAAGGCCGGCACCGGGCTGTGGGTGAACGCGAGCCCGGGGACCGCCGCCGCGGACCTGCGGATCATCGACGCAACGCCGGGGTTCACGGTGACGATCTACGCGCGCGACGACAAGCCGCCGCTGGAGGCCCCACCTGGCTCGGGATGGACGAGCATCTCGGCTCCGACCGTCGTCGGGCGCGACACGAGCATCCCGCTTACGAGCGGGAACACCCCGTACCGGTACTTCCTGGTGTGGATCACCAGCCTCGGCGGCCACGAGCAGCTCTCGATCGCCGAGGTCGCGCTGTACCGCTACGTCCAGGAACGGGCTCAGAAGCGGTAGGAGCGCTCTGATGCGTGACGCTCGAGCGCCAGCCCGAGCAGGCGATCGAGCAGCTCCGAATAGCCAAGTCCGCCGGCCTCGAACAGCGATGCGAACACGCTCGTCGCGGTGAACCCGGGCATCGTGTTGAGCTCGTTGACGAGCACCAGCTCGCCCTCGACGAAGAAGTCCACGCGGGCGAGCCCGCAGCAGCCGACGCGGCGATAGGTGTCGATCGCAAGCTCCCGAATCCACTCGCGGACGTGGGAGGGCAAGCGAGCCGGGACGATCAGCCTCATCCCTCCCGCGGTGTACTTCGACTCGTAGTCATACCAACCCGATTCGCCGCCCGCGAGGAGGATCTCTCCGGGCTCAGAGGCGAGCGGCTCAGCGTTGCCGATCACCGAGCATTCGACCTCGATCCCGCCCGCGGCAGCCTCCACCAACGCGAGTGGATCGTGCTCGAATGCGCTCCGCAGCGCAGGCTCGAGCTCTGCCTTGTCGGCCACGCGAGCGATCCCCACCGACGAGCCGAGCCGAGCCGGCTTGACGAACACGGGCAGGCCGAGCGACCTCAGGCCCGCGAGCACGGCCTCCCGATCGGATGAGAGCTCGTCCGCGCGCACGGCGCGGTAGTCGACCTGTGGCATGCCCCACAGACGCATCAGCTCCTTGAACATGACCTTGTCCATGCACAGCGCCGAGGTGAGGACCCCAGCGCCCACGTAAGGAACGTCCAGGCACTCCAGCAGCCCCTGAACGGTGCCGTCCTCCCCAAACGGACCGTGAAGGGCGGGAAACACGACGTCCGCGCCTTCGAGGCCGCGGCCTGGCTGGATCGCCACCTCGGACTCATCCCGGCGCCACACCCCGTCCCGCCCGATCTCGATCGCGATCGGCTCGTGTCCGCCGGACCGCAGACCCTCGGCGATCGAGGCCGCGGATGCCAGCGAGACCTCGTGCTCCGAGGACCGGCCGCCCGCGAGCACGGCGACGCGCAACCGATTCACGGAGTGGTGGGCGTCGTGGGCGTCGTTGGCGTCGTCGGAGTGGTCGGGGTGGTGGTCGTCGGAGTCGTCGTCGTGGGCGTCGGTGCCGTGTACTTACCGACCGTGATCGTCACGGCCGAGCCCTTCTTGGCGGTGCTGCCCTCCCTGGGAGAGACCCTCAGCACGATCCCGTCCTTCGCCTGATCGGTGACATTCTTAGGCGCCTGGGAGACGGTGAAGCCGGCGGCCTGAAGGGCGCTGGTGGCGGCGGCGGCGGTCTGGCCCTTGACGTCGGGGATCGTCGCCGTGGTAGGAGCCTTGGCGATCACGAGGTTGACGTTCGAGGCCGGCGGGACGCTGGTGTTCCCGATGGGGGTCTGGGAAATGACGTTGCCGGCAGGCGTGGTCGTCGTCGTCTGATTCGTCGTCGTGACGGTGAAGCCGTCGCCCTGCAGCGTCGACTTCGCCTGCGCCACGGAGTCGCCGGTGACGTCGGGGACGGTCACGTTCTGCGGACCCGAGGAGACAAACAACGTAACTGGGCTGCCCTTCGTCGGCATCTGCGCGGCGGCGGGATTGGTGCCGATCACGTCACCGGACGGGTACGTGGTCGAGTGCTGGCGGAATACCGGCCCAACTGTCAGACCAGCCTGCTGGATCTCCCGTTTGGCCTGCCCGAGCGGCAGCCCCACGACCGGGGGTACGCTCGCGGTCCCCGGCCCGGAGGAGACCGCGAGCGCGATCAGCGTTCCCTTCTTCGCGTTGCTGCCGCCGCTGGGGATCTCGCCGATCACGGTACCCGCCACTTTCGTGCTCGCCTCGTTGACCGCGCTGACGTTGAGGCCACGGTTCCCGAGGACAGTCCTAGCCGTGTTCAGCGAATCGCCGATCACGTCCGGAACGATGACGGTCGCCGGCCGCGTGAGCAGGTACGCGGCCGCGCCCCCGGCGAGGAGCAGCGCGACCAGCAGCGCGATCCAGGCCCACGGTGTCCCCTTCCGCTCGTCCTCGGGCGGGGGAGTCACCGGGAGCGTGGCCATTCCCGCCGGGGGCGGCTCATACGCCGGGGGGAGCCTGGGAGCGACCTCGGGCATGGCGCTTGCCGCCGCGAGGCCCACGGCGGCTGCCGGGAGGGCGACGGGCGCCAGCGCCGCCATCGACGCGGTGTGCTGCCCACGCTCGCCGGAGAGGATCGCAGCCTTGGCCGCCTCCAGCGCGGCGATGAACTCATCCGCGCTCTGGGGGCGGTCAGCGGGGTTCTTGTTGAGCGCCCACATCACCACGTGCTCGAGCTCCGGCGGGACGCGGGGGTTGACGGCGGTTGGCATGGTGGGGGCTTCTGAGACGTGCTTCAGCGCGATCGTCACCGCCGCCTCGGCGTCGAACGGAACGTGCCCGGTGATCATCTCGTAGAGCACCACCCCCACCGAGTAGAGGTCGGACGACGGGCTCACCGCGTGGCCCTGCGCCTGCTCGGGCGACAGGTACTGCGCCGTGCCCATGATCGAGCCGGTCTCCGTCATGTCCGACGCACCGGCCCGCGCGATCCCGAAGTCCGTCACCTTGACGTGGCCGGCATCGTCGACGATCACGTTGTGCGGCTTGAGGTCTCGGTGGACCACGCCGTGCCTGTGCGCGAACCGCGCGGCCTTGAGAATCTGGATGGTGATGTCGATCGCCCGGATCGGGTCGAGCGGCGCCTCCTGGCGGATCAGCTGCTTGAGCGAGCGGCCCGGGAGGTACTCCATCGCGATGTAGTAGGTGCCGTCGTACCCGCCGCGGTCGTAGACGCTGACGACATTGGGGTGCTGGAGGCCGGCCGCGGCCTGGGCCTCGCGGCGGAAGCGCTCCACGAATCCTGGGTCCTCGGAGAAGCGGCGGTGAAGCAACTTCAGGGCGACCTTGCGCCCCAACTGCTCGTCCTCGGCGAGGAACACATCGGCCATTCCCCCGCTGCCCAGCCGGGAAAGGACGCGGTAGCGGCCGTCGATGATCGTCCCGGTGTCCAGCTCGGCCATGGTCACTTGCCTTCGGAGAGCAGGGTCTGGAGGATGACCTTGGCGATCGGGGCGGCGACCGTGCCGCCGTAGCCGCCCTGAGACTGGTCGATCGTGACGTCGATCGCGACCTTGGGATCCTGGGCCGGAGCGAAGGCGACGAACGAGGGCTGCGTCAGATTGGAGCCGGGCGCGCCGATCGATGCCGTTCCGGTCTTGCCGGCCACGCTGATACCCCCGAGCTGCACCTCGGTGCCCGTGCCCTCCTCGACTACCTTGGTCATCATCTGGGTCACTTCCTGTGCCGTCGACGAGCTCATCACCCGTGAGAACACGCTCGGAGTGATCGTCTTGACGGTGACCCCGTCGGCGTTCACCACACGGGACGTCAGATAAGGGGTCATCAGCTTGCCGCCGTTCGCCACGGCGGCGGCGACCATCGCCATCTGCAGCGGAGTGACGCTAACACCCCCCTCCCCGATGCCGATCCGGCCGATGTCCTCGTCGGGGCTACCCGGCGGGATCGGCTTGCCGTCCGAGCCGATCACGTTGCTGGCTCTCATCTCGTTGGGTGGGTAGTCGAGCGGAGGCGTGGAATAGAACCCAAAGCGCTTCATGTACTGGGCCATCCTCGCGCGCCCCACGCGCTCGGCCACCTGGGCGAAGATCGTGTTGATCGAGTACGTCATCGCGGTGGTGAGCGTCTGCAAGCCCCATGACTGGTTGCCGTCGTTCTCAAGCGGGACCCCTGAGACGATCAGCGGGGAGTTGCCGTTGATCTCGGAGTTGGGGGTGAACAGGCCGCTGTCGATCGCGGCCGTCGCGGTCACGATCTTGAACGTCGAGCCGGGGGCATACTCGGCCTGCGTGGCCCGGTTGAAGCACGACCCGGTCGATCCCGGTCCACAAGGGTTGTTGCTGTTGTCATCGTAGCTGGGGTTTGAGTACATGACCAGGACGGCGCCGGTACGCGGGTTCAATGCCACCACCGATCCGTCCTGCCCGCCAAGCGCCTGCTCGGCCACCTGCTGGGCTTTGGGGTCGAGCGTGGTGTAGACGTCGTCCCCGACCTGGGTGGGGGTGAGCTGGCCGAAGATCGAGTTCAGCCCGGTCTGCAGGCCGCGCAAGTCCGATCCATCGGAGAGCTCCAGGCCCGCCGCGCGGCCCTGTGCGGGAAGCGAGTAGCCGACCGGCTGGGCGAACAGCGAACGCGTGGGGTAGAACCGGTTCCAGGTGTGGCCGGGCCCGGGCACCGACTCGGCCAGCACCGTGCCGTCGTCGGCGAGGATCCGACCGCGCTTGATCTTGAGCTCGTCAATCAGCGTGCGCACGTTCAGGCTGTTGTTGTCGAGCTTGGAGGCGTCGATCACCGTCCACCGGGTGGTGAACACGATCAACAACGCAAACAGCGCCACGATCACGCCGAACAGGCGGACGATCTGGCTGCTCACGCGCACCTCCGATCGCCCTCGGGCTTGCTGCCCGCTCGGCATCCAGCCTCGCCTGAACGGGCAGCGCCCGAGTCGCCCAGCTGGCTCGCCATTATGGAGGGCGCGCGAGTCATCCGGCTGCCGGCACCGGGCGCCGGGCGCGGTCGGAGATCAGGAGCAGCAGCGCGAGGAGCACGAGGTTCGCGACGATCGAGGAACCCCCGTAGGAGATGAACGGCAGCGTCACGCCGGTGAGCGGGATCACCCGCGTCACGCCGCCGACGATCACGAACACCTGGATCGCGAACATCGCGCTCAGACCGGTGGCCAGGAGCGTCGAGAAGGAGTCGCGTGCCATCAGCGCGGTCTTGAAGCCCCGCCACACGAACATCAGGTAGATGATCAGCACGGCCGTTGCCCCGAACAGGCCGAGCTCGTCGGTGATGACGGCATAGATCATGTCGGTCTGCGGGAACGGCAGCAGCGTCCCTCCGCCCGGGAGGGTGAGCGCCGCCTGCCCGAAGCCCTGGCCGAACATCCCCCCGGCGGCCTGTGCGAACACTCCGTTGGCCACCTGGTAGCTGCCGAGCGTCTCCTTGTAGATGGTCGGGTTGAACGGGTGCAGCCAGTCCTCGACCCGCGCGTGGACGTGCGGGATGTGGCTCCCCAGGTACCAGGCGCCCAAGGCGAATGCGAGCAGCCCCACGACCACGAACGACAGCCGGCCGGTCGCGACGTACAGCACCGCGAGCAGGCCCCCGTAGAACATCAGCGAGGAGCCGATGTCGCTGAGCAGGACCATGATCAGCATCGCCAGCCCCCAGATCACCACGATCGGTCCGAAGTGCTTGAGCGGAGGGATGGTCACTCCGAGGATCCGGCGCCCGCCGGTCACCAGCACCTGGCGGGTGTCGCGCAGGTAGCTCGCGAGGAAGATGACCAGCCCGATCTTGGCGAACTCCGCAGGCTGGAACACGAACAGCCCGGGGATGCGGACGCCAAGGTACGCACCGTTGGCGGCGTACCCGATCCCTGGCAGGCGGGGGAGGACGAGCAGCCCCAGTGACAGCACCACGATCGTGTAGCGGTAGCGCTCGAGCTTGCGGTAGTCCCGGAACAGGATGATCGTGGCGGCGAACAGGACCAGGCCGAGGACGAACCACTGCGCCTGCTGTCGCGCCAAAGTCGGGTCGATCCTGTAGACCATCACGATCCCGAAGCTCGCCAGCGCGGCCACCAGCGGGAACATGTACGGGTCGGCGTTCGGGAGCGTCACCCGGATCACGACGTGCGTGACCAGGCACAGCCCCAGGAAAATCGCGCCGTAGGTGAGGGAGACGTTCGACAGCACGTTCGAACGCTGGATGAACACGCCCGCGAACCCCGCGGTCAGCAACAACGAGGCCGGGATCAGGCCGATCAGCTCGCGATTGCGGGCACTCATGCCACAGGCCCCGAGCACGACCGGATCTGACGCACGTTCACTGCGAGAGTGCTCCGCGGGCCATCCAGGCCCGCGAACTGATCTGGCGGGCTCTCTCCGGTCGCCGTGACCGGATCTCTTGTGCGCGCTACCCCACTCACTGCGAGATCCTTCCCAGCTCCAGCTCCTGCACCAGCTTCAGCGCGTCCGACTGGGAGCGGAGCTGGTTGTCGAAGAACTGGCTTCGGCGATCGGGTGGCACCAGCGATGCAGGTGCGCCCGAGACGAAATACGTCTCGTAGAGGTGGATCCCCGCCGGGAGGCTGTAGGGAAGGCCGCGGTAAATCGTCACGATGCCCTGAGGATTGGAGCCGATGAAGTAGAGCTGGCGTGTCGCCAGATACCCGCCCCCGCCTACCAGGAACAGCACGACCAGCACGGTGATGAGAGCCGCCAGCGGCTTGCCCACGTGGCGCCTCTGTGCCTCATGGCTAGGCGCCTGGCCAGCTTGCGTCGGGGAAATGCGACTGACGCGGGGTACGCGGGGTGCGACGGCGACCGCCGACGAGCCCGCCTTGGCCGCGCGCGAGGACAGGGCGGGCTCCTCGGAACGCGACCGCGCGGCCTGGTCGGAGCCGGACGTCCTCGCTTCGCTGGGAATCAACGGCGCGACGTCGCCGACCATCGTCGGCTGGTCGGTGCTCGCGTCGCTTCCGACCTCCTCGAGGCGGAACAGGACGACCGTGATGTTGTCGCGCCCTCCAGCCGTGTTGGCGTCCTCGATCAGTCGGTTTCCGGCTTCGTCGAGCGTCTGCGAGGATCTCAGGACTTCTCCGACCCGCTCCTCGGAGATCATCGAGGTGAGCCCGTCGCTGCACAGCAGCAGCACGTCGCCGGCGCGCACGCGGTAGGTGAAGGTGTCAACCTCGACGTCCGCCTCGGGACCGAGCGCCCGCGTGATAATCGATCGCTGGGGATGCTCGGCCGCCTGCTCTTCGGTCAGCTTGCCCTGGCGCCGGAGCTCCTCGACCAGGGAGTGGTCCTCCGTCAGCCTCGTGAGCTTCCCGTCACGGAACAGGTACGCGCGGCTGTCGCCGACGTGCGCGATCGCAAGATGCGCGTCGTCCAGGTAAGCCGCCGTCAGGGTGGTGCCCATTCCCTCGCGGCCGTGCTCGGTACGCGAGCGCGAGTAAATCTGCTGATTGGCCTCACGCACCCGGGCGGCGAGCTGCTCCTCGGGGCTGCCGGAGTCTGGCAGGCCCTGCTCGAACACCTCGATCGCAATCTGAGAGGCCACCTCGCCGGCCTGCGCTCCCCCCATCCCATCCGCCACGACGAACAGCGGCGCGCGTACGAACGCGCTGTCCTCGTTCTCCCGGCGCTGGCGGCCGGTGTCCGTCTTCAGCGTGCTTTCCGCGGCCCGGAGCATCGTCAGATCATTGGATGTAGGAGAACTCCGACCCGCCTATCCGGATGCGGTCACCCGGGTGCAGGGGCTGCGGACCGTTCAGCGGCTCCTCGTTCAGGTAGGTGCCGTTGGTCGAGCCTAGGTCCTCGATCACGAGCACATGACCCTGCCGGCTGATTCGGGCATGGCGCGCCGACGCGAACGGATCGTCGAGCTGGATTTCCACATCACCCCGTCCCAGCGTCGCACCGTCCGGGATCTCGTAGGCCATCCCGGACTCCTGGCCCGGAGCGCGCTCGACGAGCAGCCTCGGCTCGAACCCGTCTACCTCCCCGTCGAGCGGAGCCGAGGCGTCGTACCTGCTCGTCGCGTCGGCGGGGGCGCCCTCGGCGGCAGACCGCGCCATCCCGCGTGACCCACGACGGAGGTCCCGGACCGCGCTCCATGCGACCCACATGAGGAACAGGTAGAGGACGGCCAGGAAGCCGAACTTCAGAGCGACGGAGACTGGCTCGAGCATATGACGCTACTCCAGCTCGAACCTCAGGCGAGTGGCACCGAGCTCGATAACGTCCCCTGGTCTGACCACCTCGGTCTCCTCGACCCGCCGTCCGTTGATCCGGGAGCCGTTGGTGGACCCGAGATCGGACAGCACCCACGACCCCCCTCTGGGGCGCACCTCGGCATGCTGTCGGGAGATGTTTGGATCGTCCAGCACGATGTCGCACTGCCTGCTGCGGCCAAGGGTGGCTCCGGCGGGGCCCACTACGAGCCGTCTGCCGTCGACCATGAGCAGGGCGGTCTGAGCGCGGGACCGGGCGCGCTCCTCGAGCGGTTCAGCTAGCCGTCCGGCATTTGAGTAGACCATCGTCCGCCCGGATTGCTCCTCGGCCGGCGGCTCTTCCTCCTCGACGGGCCTGACCACGCCGGTCTGGATGCCGAACTCGCCTAGGCCGAGACGGTCGTCGGTCTCGAACTCGATCACCGGCCGAGCAGGCAGGGTGAACCGCTCCCGGCGGGCGTGCTCCAACAGATACCCCGCCAGCTCGTCCGCGAGTGCCGCCTCATAGCCCGCAAAACGGTTGCGGTCACGAGGGGAGAGGAACACCCGGTACTCGTTGGGGACGTACGTCCGCGACAGCGAAAGCGACTTGTGCTCCTCCATCTCCCGAGCGAGCTTCCGGGCGATCTCGACCGGGCGCACCTCCGACCTGAAGGCGCGACTGAACGTGCCTTCGACGAGGCCGGCGATCTTGCTTTCGAGGGTGCGGAGAACGCTCATTGCTTGGCCGCTGTGGCACTTCTACCAGCGTCGGAACGAGGCCTTCAGCGCAATTCCATGCTACGCGAGTCCGGCTCGGACGTCGGGCGCTTGCCGCGCCGCCCGCCGCCGCGCAACAAGTGTGGGGCATAGCGCCACGAGACCAGCGGCGACGGCCCCGAGCACCGCCGTACCCGTCCGCACCCCTCCTCCAGCGTGCGTGATTTGGAGAATCGTCGCGGTCGCCGCTGCGAGCCCGGCTGACCACATCGTGACCAGGACGATCTGGATCTCGAGGACACGGCTGCGCGTGATCCACGGCAGCACCACCGCCCCCGCGGCCCAAACCAGCGCCGGTGCGAGCACCCCGGAGCTCAGCAGCGTTGAGAGCAGATAGCTGGTTGTCTCGTACAGGGAAGGCATCCACAGCTGGCGGGAGGGGATGCCCCGCGGCATCGGCGCGTACGGGCCGATCCCGGCGAGCGGCCCGGCGAGCTCGAGCCAGACCCATCCGGTGATCGCCAGCGCGGCGCGCTGCCAAGCGGTCGTCGCTCGTGCGGCCATCGCCGGCCAGGCACCTGCCATCCCAACCAGTCCCAGCAAGGGCGCAGCGGCCGCGAGCGGCCACCGCGTGGGATGCCAGAACAGCAGAATTACCGGGACCAGCGCTGCGAACAGGACCACGAGCGCCGCCCCGGAAAGACCCTGTCCGCCGAGCGATCCAGCCGCCGCCAACGCAAGCGCCAGCCATCCGATGCGGGGAAGCGCAGCCACCGCCAAGCCTGCCACAAGCCCGGCGGCTGCCGGAGAGATGGGCGGCGAGAGGAGATCGGCGGCGAACCATCCCGCGAGGACTCCGGCCGCGACTCCGCCGAGCGCGCGCGCCGGCCATCCGGGAGCCGGCGGTTTGCTGTCCGGCACCGGGCCGGCGTCCGCGATCCCCGTCGAATGAAGGCCTGGAACCCCGGCGGCGTCGTCCTCGACGGAGCGTGCGTCTGCCCATGCGCCGGGTTCGGACTCGGACCGCCGGCCGATGCCGCCGAGCACCGGCCACGGGCTCGCCACGACTCCGGGGCTGTCGTCCACGTCGTCGAGCGACAGGAGCAGGGCCGCGCGCAGGTCCTCGACGGTGCCCCGCTCGCGCGGCCGGGGGCGCAGGGCGAGATCCACGCCACGCCCGAGCTCACGAGGAAGGTCGCGGCGGTGCCGGCGCAGAGGTGGCAGATAGGCCCCGAGTCGCCGGGCGCGCCCAGCAGCGGTTCCGCTCCGGATCGGATTGACCCCGGTCAACGCCTCGTAGATGACGAGGGCCAGGGAGTACAGGTCGGCCGCAGCACCAACTTCCCGGCCCTCCGCCTGCTCCGGCGCCATGTACGCGGCGGTCCCAATCACGTCGCCCGTCCGCGTCAGCGAGTCGCCTCCGATCAGGCGCGCCACGCCGAAGTCGGTCAGCTTCGCCGCAGGTTGCGCGGGTGCGGCGGGATGCTCCGGAATCAAGACGTTCGAAGGCTTGACGTCCCGGTGGACCACCCCCTGCGAATGGGCGTGCGCCAGCCCCTCGCACATGGCGATGCCGACCCGCAGGATGTCCCGGTCCGACAGACCGCCGGCCTCGAGCAGCTGCGCAAGGGTCGCGCCGCGAATCAGCTCTGACACCAGGTAGGCGCCGTCGTCGTCAACCGCCGCCTCATACAGCGTGACGATCGCCGGATGGCTCAGCCTCGCGGCGGCTCGGGCCTCGCGCTCGAAGCGGCCGCCCACGATCTGCTCACGATCGAGGACCTTCACCGCCACGTCGCGGTCCAGGCGTTCGTCCCGCGCCAGCCACACGGTTCCGAAGCCGCCGGCGCCAAGCCGGCGGTGCAGCCGATAGCGACCGAGGACGAGCGATCCATCGGATCCCGAGCGAGGCTCCCCTGCCCGGGGCTCCTCTCGCCCTCTCCCGGAAAGCCTTGCGGTCGGTGATCTGCTCGTCATCCACGCGCTTTTCCACGTCGCAAGCGCCTTCCCTTGTTGGCCTTCCCGCCGTCGTTGTGGTCATACTGGGCGTTCCCGAGAGCCGCAAGGAGCGAGCAGTTTGTCGTTCTTCGACGATGTGGAGGAGACTCGCGTAGAGACACCGCGGACCGAGCGTCCCCGACGTCCGGCGGGCGGACGAAGGCCGCCCAGCGGGGGACGACGCCCACCCCGGGGCGGTCGCGGAGTGCCGACCGAGGAGCAGGTTCGCCTCCGCCGGGCCGTTGCCTTGGTGGGGCTGGTGGTCCTCGTGATCCTGATCGTGCTGGGCGTACACAGCTGTCAGGTCAGCCAGGCCAACAGCGCCCTCAAGGACTACAGCGACAACGTGGCATCGGTGATTCGCAGCTCCGACCAGACCAGCCAGCGCTTCTTCAGTCTGCTCGCCAGTGGTCAGAGCACGAGCAACGCTCCGACGCTGCAGAGCCAGGTCGACGAGGCGCACCTGAACGCCCAGAAGGAGCTGGCCACTGCCCAGGGATTCGACGTCCCCGGTCAGGTGGCAAGCGCCCAGCAGGATCTCCTGCTGGCGCTGCGGATGCGCAGCGACGGTATCGCCAACATCGCGGGTCAGCTTCAGAGCGCGCTTCAGCCGTCCACCGCCACCGGTGCCGTGAACACGATCGCCGCCGAGATGGCGCGCTTCTACGCGTCCGACGTGCTCTACAAGGACTACACGCTGCCGATGATCGTGAGCGCTCTTCACAGCGCGGGCATCGCCGTGGGCGGCAGCAACGGCGAGCCGGTGGAGGGCGGCCAGTTCCTTCCCTCCCTCCAGTGGCTGACCCCCACCTATCTCGCGAGCCAGCTGCACGCCTCCCTTCCCAGCTCCAGCGCGGCATGCTCGGGTCTGCACGGACATGCGCTGAACTCGGTCAGCGTCAGCGGGACCATGCTTCAGTCCGGTGGCCCCAACACCGTTCCGGCGTCACCACCGCCAACCTTCTCGCTGAACATCACCAACGGCGGCAACTTCAGCGAGACGAACGTGGAGCTGAAGGTGAGCGTCAGCGGCACCTCGATCAAGGGCCAGACCGTGATCCCGCAGACCACGCCAGGGGAGACCACGAGCGGACAGGTCACGCTCGACTCCTCGCCGCCGGCGGGCACCTACAACGTGACCGCGGAGGTCGTGCCCGTCCCGTGCGAGAAGAACACCGCCAACAACTTCTTGACGTTCCCGGTGACATTTCAGTAAGGGGCGCCGAGCGGCGGGGGCGCGGACGCGCGGATCCACACCAGGCGCCGAGCGGCGGGGCCGGTCCTTATCCTTCCGGCGGTGGACAACCTGACCAGCACCGCAGGGGTGGTCGCGATCGCGGCTGGCGCAGTGGCGGTGGTCGCGCTCCTGGCCTGCATCGGACTGATGGTGGCGCTTCGCCGCGTTCGCTCCGATCAGCGGGTCATCCTCGGCCACGGCCGCGAGGACCTGGTGGCCCACGCAGCCTCCCTGCAACAGCAGTTCGAGGCGCTCTACGCCTATGTCCAGGAGGCCGCGGAGCAGCTCAACACACGCATGAGCAGAGCCGAGCAGCGGCTCGATCATGCAGTCGCCTACAGCGCGCTGATCCGCTACGACGCGTACGGCGAGATGTCGGGGCGCCAGTCGACCTCGATCGCTCTGCTCGATGCGCGACGCTCGGGCCTCGTGCTGTCCTCGATCCACCATCGCGACCAGGCCAGGCTGTACGCGAAGCAGGTGCGCGAGGGTCGTCCCGAGCTGGAGCTCTCACCCGAGGAGAACGAGGCCATCCGGCTGGCGCTCCAGGGCAACACTGGCGACCAGGCACAGAGCTAGCGCTCGGGGCAGGCCGATGCGGGTTGGTTACTTCGGGCCGGAGGGCACCTTCACGCAGGAGGCGCTGATCCATGCGACGGCCGGTTGGGACGAACGCGGCGATTCGCTGGAGCTGGTGCCGCTGCCGACGATCTACGACACCGTCATGGCGGTGCACCATGGGGAGGTGGAGCGTGCGCTCGTCCCGATCGAGAACTCGCTCGAGGGCTCCGTCAACGCCACGCTCGACGCGCTGGCGCTGGAGACCGAGGATGTCGCGATCGTCGGCGAGGTGGTTCACCCGATCCGCCACTGCCTGATCGCCCGCACCGAGATCGAGCTGGATCAGATCGAAACCGTGGTCTCCCATCCGCAGGCCACCGCGCAGTGCGCCCGCTTCATCCGCACCCGGCTGCCGGGCGCACAGGTCCTGGCGGGCAGCTCCACGGCCGAGGCGGTGCGGATGGTCGCAGAGCACGACGGGGCATGGGCGGCGCTCGGTAACCGGCTCGCGGCCGAGCGCTACGGCTGCCACGTGCTTCGGGCGGGCGTTGAGGACGTGCCCGAGAACGAGACGCGATTCGTCTGGCTGGCGCGGTCCGGCACTCCCCCCGGCGGCCCCGGCGTCGCGGACCCCGAGATCGGGCCGTGGAAGACCGCCGTCGTGTTCTGGGGGGTTGGCGCCGACGCCCCGGGCTGGCTCGTTCGCTGCCTGCTGGAGTTCGCCTCCCGGGAGGTCAACCTGACGCGAATCGAATCGCGGCCCCGGAAGCAGGGACTGGGGCGCTACATGTTCTTTCTCGACCTGGAAGGTCGTGACGCGGAGCCGCATGTATCCGAGGCGCTGGCGGCGGTGCGGGGGCATGTCGAGGTCCTGCGCGTATTGGGATCGTTTCCCGCGGCCTGAAGCGCGCATAAGCAGTGATGCGCCAGTGCCGGAACCATGGTGCCGACGGCCCTGAACGCAGGCAGATTCGGCATGGCGCCTCGCTACACTGGCGCCAGCCATGGCCACGGCAGTACCAGCCCCAGTGGGGTCCGCGCCGCCTCCGGAGCACCAGCGGCGCGGACGTGAACGTGGCCGGGTGCTCGTGCTCAATGCGACGTATGAGCCGATCAACGTCTGCACGGTCCGGCGAGCGGTTGTTCTGCTGCTCAAGGACAAGGCCGAGGTGATCGAGCATGGCGAGTGGGATCTCCATTCGGCGACCCAGACGATTCAGCGGCCGGTCGTGATCCGCCTCGTCACCTATGTGCGGATCCCTCGCGACACCCACGGCCGCAAGATCACCAGGCGAGCGGTGTTCGCACGGGACGGCTGGACGTGTCAGTACTGCGGCTCACGGTCGAACCTGACCGTCGACCACGTCGTCCCGAAATCCAAGGGAGGAGCGTCCAGCTGGGACAACATCGTCGCCTCCTGCGCGCCGTGCAACAGGAGAAAGGGGAATGCGCTCCTGCGCCAGGTAGGGATGCGGCTGCTCAAGCAGCCACGGACTCCCAATCCCAACGTGTTCATTCACGTGGCGAGTCCAACGATTCCCACCGCCTGGCTGCAGTACCTGGCGGCGTAGTCGCGAGCCGTCCGCTACCTGCGGGCGCCCACGATCCTCGCGCCCGTCGCGGGCAGTTGCCCGGCGGCGATCAGCTCCACCTCGGTGTCACGCAACGTGGGTGAGAGCTCCCAGCGATAGAGATATGGACCGCGAGTGGGTGGCCCGAGCTCAAACCATTCCTTGAGCGCGGCCGCGACGCTGCTGAGCATGTGACAGTGGTGGCGGAGGAAATTGACGATCTCCGCCGGGGACGAGGTGTCCGCCTTGACCGGCTCGTGGTGGTCGAGCCACCAGCGGGCGGCGCGCTCGTCGAAGCAGTCGAAGTCGATCTCGTCGAGGACGAGCGCGCCTGCGGGTCGCACGATCTCCCCAAGACGACGACAGGATTCGGTGAGCGGCTCCACGTGATGCATCGAGAGGACCGCAACCGCTGCGTCGAAGCTGCCCCGCGGCTCATGCAACTCCTGCAGAGCGACGGGGCGCACGCTCGGAACCTTCGATGCCGGATCGATCGCAACCACGTCGTAGCCCGCTGAGGTGAGCGCCCCGGCTAGTTCCCCATCTCCGGCCCCGACTTCGAGCACCCTGGCCGGCGGCGGTGGCAGCGACCCGAGGACGAAGCGCATCATGCTTGCATCGAGCATTCGCGGGCGAGGCTAACGGGCCGGTCTCCTGCCCGCTTAAGCACGAAGGGCGCCGTCGACTGCGGCGCCCTTCGCGAATCTGTGGCTGCCCTGATCGAAGCGAGCGACGCTGCCGGAGGGACTACTTCCGGCGCTCGCCCCGACGGTGTCTCGGGTGGGACTCCGCTAAGCGGGGCCAGCCTCCGACCTAGCGGCCGGACACCTCCAGGGTCCCGCAAGAACATTCAGACAGTCGGACCACCTCCTTTCTCTGGTGCCGAGCAGATTAGCGGACCCGTGGGACGCGACCATGTGAGACCCTCCGTTTGAACGATGCCCGTGACTGAGGCGGCCACCGCAGGCGAAAGCCAGGGCCACGCACACCAGCCGCTGCTGCTGAGCGTCGACTTCGAGGACTGGCACCAGCTGGTCAGACGGCGGCTCGGCGTGGACGGCTGGGAGCGCCCGGGTCCAGCCCTGCGCCGGCAGACCGAGTCGCTTCTGGCACTGCTCGACGAGCTAAGGGTTTGCGCAACGTTCTTCGTCCTGGGCATGACCGCGCGTGCCCACCCCGAGCTCGTGGGGGCGGTGGGTGCCCGCGGGCACGAGGTCGGCTGTCACGGGAACAGCCACCTCCCCGTCCACACCCAAAGTCCTCAGGAGTTCGCGGCCGATCTGCGCGCTGCCCGTACCACGATCGAGGAGCTCACCGGCCGCCGCCCTATGGGATACCGCGCGCCCGCGTTCTCGATCACGCGCGATTGCCCCTGGGCCTACGACGTGCTCCTCGAGGAGGGCTTCGCCTACGACGCAAGCCAGCACGACTCCCCCCGGATCCGACGGCGCGTGATCCCGTCCACCGGAGCCCCCCATCCGATCCAGCTCGACGCTGGGACCCTGTGGGAGTTTCCCGTCGCGGTCTGGCACACGCGGGCGACACCGGTGCCCGTCGGGGGAGCCTCGTACTGGGCGACGATGCCGACCGCGCTGGTGCTCCGCGGGCTGCGCGGATCCGGTCCGCTGGCCGGCCTCTACCTGCACCCCTACGAGCTCGATCCGGAGCCGCTGCGAGCACTGCTCCCGGACGGGGTGACCGTGCAGCAGCGAGCGCAGGGTTTGTTCAGGGCGGCCCAGCGCAACGTCGCCCGCCGCCGCGCCGCCGACGTGCTGCGCGCGATCGCCGAGCGCCACAGGCTGATCACGTATGGTGAGGCCCATGCCCAGCTCAGCCACGGCGCCCCAGCGGGTTCGTAACCGCTTTCGCACGAAGGCAAGGGAGTTCGACGACCTCTACGAGGACGAGCGGCCGCTGGTGCGCCTGTTGCGCCCCGGCCTGTTCCGCCGTCGCCAGCTTGCGGTGGACACCGTCTGCAGCTACCGAGCGCCACGCGTCCTCGACGTGGGATGCGGATCCGGCCGGATCGGCGAGTTCGTCCTCGAGGCCGGTGTTCCCCGCTACGTGGGCATCGACTTCTCCGAGCCGATGATCGAGTTGGCGCGCGCTCGGCTGGAGCGCTTCGGCGAGCGCGTCGAGCTCGTAACCGACGACTTCATCACCGCACCACTGGACGGGCGGTTCGACGTCGTCCTCGCGCTCGGGCTGTTCGACTACCTTCCCGATGCGACTCGCTTCGCGAGGCGGATGTTCGACCTCTGTGTGGACGGCGGGTGCATGGTCGGGTCGTTTCCCGCCTGGTCCTTGATCAAGGGGCCAGTACGCAAGCTGCGTTACGAGTGGATCGGCGACTGCCCGATCTTCAACTACGATCGCGAAGGCCTCGAGCGGATGCTCCGCGAGACGGGATTCGGCCGCACCGAGATCGGAACGCCGGGTCGAAGCGGGTTCCTGGTGCGCGCCTACCGCGAGTGACAAACTTGACGGCGATGCTGCCGCTTGCGACCGACTGGTCGACGATCTCCTCGCTGGCGACCGGGTTCGGAACGCTGGTGCTTGCAGTGGCGACGTTCGCGTCGGTCCGTTCCGCGAATCGCTCCGCCCGGATCGCGGAGGTCGCGCTTCAGGAGCAGCGACGCCCCGTCCTCACGCAGTCGCGACTCGAGGATCCGTTGCAGAAGATCATGTTCGTCGAGGGCAAGTGGGTCCGCGCGACCGGGAGCCACGGAGTGGCCGAGCACTCCGACGGAAACGTCTACCTCGCCATCAGCCTGCGCAATGTCGGTTCCGGAATCGGGGTCTGCCAGGGCTGGGCGGTGACCGCCGGGCTGCAGTCCAACCGGAGCTCGCCGATGCACACGCCCGAGGATCAGTTCCGGCTCCAGTCCCGCGACCTCTACATCCCGGCGGGAGACATCGGGATGTGGCAGGGCGCGCTCCGCGATCGCGGCGATCCCACCTTCCAGCGCGTCGCCGAGGCCATCGACGCACTTCAGCCGATCTCGATCGAGCTGCTCTATTCAGACCAGGTCGGCGACCAGCGAACGATCAGCCGGTTCGGGCTCACGCCGTTCACCAACCCGGACACCGGCGAGATAACTTGGTTCGCGAGCATCAACCGCCACTGGTATCTAGATCGAGACGGTCCGCGACCGGATAGCCAGGTGGCCGCGGCGGCCGAAGCGGTGATGCGGGCGCGAGAAGCGGGCGAAGAGGCGGCCCGAGCAGAGGCCGCCTCTGCGGAGGCGGCACGTGCAGCCAACGGGCAGCATGACAACGGCGGGGAGCCGGCGCCGGCTGGGCTCGCCGAGCGCGGCCAGACCCCGGCCTGACCGCCCGCCGCTAGTCCTCCTCCGGCCCGCCGTTCTCCTCGGAGTACTCCTCGGGCTCCGCACCGTTTTCCTCGGGCTCCGCGACGCCGTCTTCCGCCACAGGCGCCGCCGTCTGCGCCTCTGACTCGGCGACGAGCGCCACCGCGCTGACCTGATCGTCGTCGCGCAGGTTCATCACCCGCACGCCCTGCGAGGCGCGGCCGTAGCGATTGATCCCCCGGACGGAGGTGCGCTGCACCATGCCGTTCTGAGAGATGAACACAAGCTCCTGGTGCTCGCGGACGACGAGCGCGCCCGCCAGCGCGCCCTTGTTCTCGGTCAGCGTGATCGTCTTGACCCCCATCGTCCCGCGACCCTTGACCGGGTAGTCGGGGATCGGGGTGCGCTTGCCGTAGCCGTTCTCGGTCACGACCAGCAGCTCCTGGTCATCGCGCGCGACGTCCATCGCGAGCACGGAGTTCCCCTTCTGCGAGACGTTCATCCCGCGCACGCCGCTGGTGTCGCGGCCCATCGCGCGGACCTGGCTCTCGCTGAAGCGCGCCGCCTGTCCCGAGCGCGAGACCATGATGATGTCGTCGTGGCCGCTGGTGCGCCTGACCGCGATCAGCTCGTCGTCGTCGCGGATGTTGATCGCGATGATCCCGTCGGCCTTGATCGGCGTGTTGTAGGCGCCGAACTCGGTCTTCTTGACCATCCCGTTGCGGGTCGCGAAGACCAGGTACTTGCCCTCGTTGAAGTCCCGGGTGGAGAGCACGGACTGGACCCGCTCGCCCTCGCGCAGAGGAAGCAGGTTCACCAGCGCGCGGCCTCGCGCCGTACGTGACGCCTCGGGCAGCTCGTAAACCTTCAGCCGGTACACCTTCCCCCGGTTGGTGAAGAACAGCAGGTAGTCGTGCGTGGAGGAGACGAACAGGTGCTCGATGTAGTCGTCCTCCTTCATCTCCATCCCGGTCACCCCGATCCCGCCGCGGCGTTGCTGGCGGTAGGTCGAGAGCGGCAACGCCTTGATGTAGCCGGAGTGGGTGATCGAGATCACCATCTGCTGGTCGGCAATCAGGTCCTCGATGTCGATCTCGCCCTCGGCGT
>Ga0187814_10000072_pt1 | contig 23417 bp, 17 predicted proteins | sample NC_S_4_FD_132450 | JGI IMG/M metagenome (GOLD analysis project Ga0187814, IMG submission 132450) | Wetland sediment microbial communities from Neuse River Estuary, North Carolina, USA - ASW-S_4 | ecosystem: Environmental > Aquatic > Freshwater > Wetlands > Sediment | place: USA: North Carolina... | reverse complement strand
TGGAGCAAGCCGTGCCATGCGGGCTCATCATCAGCGAAGCGCTGACGAATGCCCTGAAATACGGCAGAGACGGAGAGGGCCGGGTCCGCGTATCCATGCGCCTAGCCGGAGAGAAAGAGCGCATCGTCGTGGAAGTTTCGGACTCCGGGCCGGGCTTTCCCCCGGATTTTGAAAAACCCGGGGGGCGTGGCCTCGGGCGCACGCTCATGGTCTCGCTCGCCAAACAGGCGCGCGGCGAGATCCATTTCGAGAATCGCGGCGGCGCCTCGGTGCGCCTTGTAGTGCGCCGAGGCTAGCTCAGCCCTGCTCAGCTTCCCGCCAGAGCCGCGGCGACCGCGTCCGCGAAGCGTTCGACATCTTCATCCGTCGTATCGAAGCTCGTCATCCACCTGACGAGACCGCCTTCCCAATCGTAGAAGAAGTACTTCGCGCGCAGCCTGTCTATCGCCGGCGGAGGAAGACGGGCGAAGAGTGCGTTGGCCTGCACGGGGTAGGCGAGCTCGAGCCCCTGCATCCGCTCAAGGCGCGAGGCGAGGCGACGTGCGGCGGCGTTGGCCGCGGTGGCGTTGCGCTTCCACAGGTTTTGGGAAAGATAGGCCTCGTACTGAGCGGCGATGAAGCGCATTTTTGAGTCGAGCTGGAGCAACGCCTTGCGCAGGAAGGGCGCGCGGCCGGCCAGCTCGGGGTCGAAGACCACGAGCGCCTCTCCGAAGGCCACGCCGTTTTTCATGCCTCCGAAGGAAAGCATATCGACCCCGAGCGCCGAGCTGACTCCCGCGAGGTCGAGCCCGAGGGCGACGGCGGCGTTCGCTATGCGCGCGCCGTCCATGTGGACTCGCAGGCCCGCGCGATGCGCGATATCGATGAGCTCTCTCATCTCCGCCGGCGTATAGAGGGTCCCGACTTCGGTGGGCTGCGAGAGGGACAAACAGGAAGGCTGGGCCTGGTGGACGGAGCCAAGGACCTGGAGGGCTTCGCTCAGCGCCTCGGCTTGGAGTTTCCCGTCGCGCGTCGCCAGGGGCAGGACCTTGCACCCGACCGTGGCCTCGGCCGCCCCGGTCTCGTCGACTGCGATGTGAGCCCCTTCGGCGCAGAGCACTGCCTGGCCGTGGCCAGACGCGAGAGAGAGGGCCAGGACGTTCGAGCCCGTGCCGTTGAGGACCATGAAGGTCCGTGATCCCTCGCCGAAGACCTCCGCGAAGCGGGCCTCGGCCTTTTCGGTCCAGGGATCGTCCCCGTAGCCGATCGCGGAGCCCGAGTTAGCCGCGGCGATGGCTTCGATAATCTCGGGCGAGGCTCCTGAATTGTTGTCGCTTCCAAAGCTCCTGAAGGCTGCGTCAGCCACGTGTACCTCCGATCAATTTCGGAAAGCAGTGTAGTGATGAAGGGCGCGCCGAGCAAGGAGCTAGCAGTCTTCCATCGTCTCGCTATACACTTTGCCATGACCAGCTCGAGTTTCTCATCCTTCGGCCTGACACCTGCGACGCTCAAGGCCCTCGAACGCAAGGGTTTCGAGGAGCCGACGCCCATACAGGCCCTCACCATTCCCCGCCTCCTCTCCCCCGGCCCGGACCTCATAGCGCGCGCACGGACGGGCACGGGAAAGACCGCCGCATTCGGCATACCCCTCGTGGAGCGTCTGTCCTCGCCGGCCAAGCAGCTCAGGGCCCTCGTACTCGTGCCCACGCGCGAGCTGGCTCTCCAGGTGACTGGGGAGCTCCTCTCCCTGCGGAGCGGGGACAGGCCGCGGGTGGCCGCCGTCTACGGCGGCGCCTCCATGGGAGAGCAGCTCAGGCGGCTCGCTTTCGGCGTCGACGTAGTCGTCGGCACGCCGGGCCGGATCCTCGACCATCTGGGGCGCGGCACGCTCGACCTTTCGCACATCGAGTACCTCATCCTCGACGAGGCCGACGAGATGCTCGACATGGGATTCATCGAGGACATCGAGACGATCATGGAGAAGTGCGGCGATCAGCGCCGCGTGATGCTCTTCTCCGCCACGATGCCGCGGGGCATCGTACAGGTGGCCAAGCGCCATCTCGGCGCCTACGATATTGTCGAAGACGCGTCCGAGGCAGTCGCAACCGAGCTTGCGGAGCAGGTCTGGCTCGAGGTGCGGGAGAGCGACAAGCTCGAGGCTCTCTGCCGGATCATGGACGTCGAAGAGGATTTCTATGGAATCGTCTTTACCTCGACCCGGGTCGAGGCGGATCGAATCTCCAAGGCCCTCGAAGAGCGCGGCTACGACGCCGAGCCGCTGCACGGCGACATAACGCAGGATCGCCGGGAGCGGGTGCTCTCCCGTTTCAGGGACCGTCGGGTCCGGATACTCGTGGCCACCGACGTCGCCGCCCGCGGCATAGACATCGAGCGGCTCTCGCACGTCGTGAACTGGTCCCTGCCGCACGATCCGGACGCCTATGTGCATCGCGTGGGACGAACGGGGCGGGCCGGCAACGCGGGCACGGCTCTGACCTTCGTCACCCCCGACGAGTACCGGAAGCTCTTCCGCTTCAAGAAAGCGGCGGGCGCCGGATTCAAGAAGGCCAAGGTGCCGGCAGTGGATGAGGTCCTCGCGGCGAGGCGCGATCGCATTCGGGGCCGTCTTCTCGCGAGCGCCGAAGCGTTTGGGACTGGCGGAGAGGAGACGAGGACGGCGCTGTGGCGCGGTCTCGCGGACGAGCTTTTGGCGCGTCTTGAGGCGCGCGACGCCTTGGCTGCGGCCTTATTCGAGGCCTATGGCTCCGAAGTTGATCCCGCGCGGTATCGCGACATCGAAGAATCGTCCGTCGACGCCGCGGCCACCGCGCGGCTCTTCATCGGACTTGGGCGCCGCGACCGCGCCACTCCCCGGGATCTCGCGCAACTGGTCCGGAAGCTGACGGGCCTGCCCGACCGTCTTGTGGGTGGAATCGAGGTCTACGAGAGTTTCTCCTTCGCGAACGTGCCCTTCGAGACCGCGGAGAAAGCCATCGCTGAGGCTCGGAGGTCCGGCGGCTTCCCCGCGATCCGCCTCGCGACGCCGCGCGGTTCCGGAGCCCGGCCCTCCGGCTCCACCTCGCATGCGCGGGTCGGCCATCCCAAGCGCTTCGGCCCCGCCGGGCCCCACGGCCGGTCGCCCAAAGGCTAGGAGGCTAGCGGGCAAGCTGGCGCGCCGCGAGTTTATCCGTAGCCCGCTAATCCTCGAGGTCGAAGACCCGCATATCGAACCAGTGGCCCGTTTTGGTGGTCAGATCCAGTTCGGCACGGACTATGCGCGTGTGGCCCTCCTCGATTTCGACGAAGCGGGCGAATAGCCGGCCGGCCTCTCCTTCGAGCCCGCCCACGAGATTCCTGTAAAACGCGCTCGTGAGCTCCTCGGCCTTGAGCGCGCGAGAGAGGGCCTCGGTCTCTCCCCCGAGTTCGCGCCCGGAGAGGGGAGCTCCCGCCTTTCGGGCCGCATCCTCGACGCGTCCGGGATCGGGCAGGGCGGATGCGAGAGTCTCGAAACTGATGCGGCCCTCGACCTTCCATTGCTGGAGCTTTTTTTGAAGGTAGTCGACGTGCGACTGCTCGTCCTCGCCGAGCAGTCGATAGAAGCGCCCGGCCTCTTCGTCCTCCGCCTTTCGGGCCGCGTCCACGTAGAGATCGCGTATGTTCACCTCATATTTGAGCGCCTCGCGGAGAGCCTGCTCGATCGTCACCGCATTCCTCCTTTTCCGTGCATCCACGGTAGCTCCCCTTCATCCGCGGCGCAAGCAGAAAGATGTCTTCGGCTCCTACGGCTGCAACGCCGGGAGCGGGAGCGGTGCTCTTGCCCTGGGTGGGTCTGAGGACTAGATTTGGAGGAGGGGAATCGGGCTGGGCAAGAAGTCGGAGGCTGGAATGGAAGGCGGGCTCATACTGCTCCTCGTCCTCGGCGTCGTGGCCGTGGCCTCGGTGCTCTGGGCCTCGCTGGCCGGAGGGGGACGCGCGGGAGGAAAGACGCAGGACGCAGGCCTCGGCCGCGGCGAGGTCTACGAGCTTGAGCAGCGAATACTTTCGATCGAGCGCAAGATCAACGACCTGACCATGCTGGGGAAGGCCCTCGAGGAAGCCGCGAACGGACTGGAAATACGCGGGGTCATCGAGAAGCAGGAAAACTTGCGGAACTATCTGATCGATTACTGCGAGAAGTATCGCGCCCTGCTCCTGAAGAAGCACTTCACGGAGCGCGCCAGCGTATTCCTCGCCGCCGATCTGAGCGCCGAGGCCCGGGTCCAGGGGGTCATCGAGCTCAAGAAGGACATGAACGAGGAGTACCGCACGCTCCTCGAAAAGTCCTACTCCGACTCGCACGTGTATCTCGACGCGCAGAAGGGCGAGATAGACGCTGCCTCCGACGCCCTCCTGCGCGAGGTCGTGATAGCCGCGACCAACCAGATCATAGCGAGCGAATCGCCGCTGTCCGAGCGCCTCAGCATACAGGAGGGCACCGCCGAACAGCTCTTCGCCAACGGCAAGGCCGGCGAGGAAGAGCTCAACCGCGAATACGACAGGTTCCTCACCGAAATAGAGCTGTCGTAGCGGAACACAGCTCCCGACGACCCGGATTCGCGCCTGCCTGGTCGCCGTCAGTCGGACCGGTCTAAGCCGGCGCCCGAAGCCTCAAGCCAGGCGGCCCCGACAGGAAGCTCGGGGGTGAGGCTCACGAGGGCGCCTTCGAGCATCGCTCCCGCCGAATTGGAGAAGATGCCGCCGATGAGGCGGTAGTAATAATACGGACATTCATCGAAGCGTCGCTTCATCACCGCTGCGCGCAAGGCCCGTGCAAGGGTCGCTGGTCTTCCCCGTGCGCCGGACAGCGCCTCCGCTATTTTTTCATCGACCGTCAGTCGGCGTTCGGCGACCGCGGCGACGAGCTGCGCGTAGGTGTAGGCCCGTATGCGTTCGACGCCCAGGATGGAGGCCGCGCATTCGAGGGCGACGAGAAGCTTTCTGCGGTCGTAGCGCATGCGCGCCGGAAGCTCAGGCAGGTCAATGGGAGTTTGCGATGCGTAGTCGGCCTCGGCCGAGGAGTCGGGTTCGACGAAATAGGTGTAGCCAATCAGACGGCCGAAGGCGCGCAGCGTGTCGAGGTAGCCGAGGAGCATGAACGATTCCAAGAACTCCCGGTCGAAATTGAGTATCCCTCCCATGTCGATAGAGTTCTTGATATAAACCGTGACACTCCCCTCGATCTGCGGTCTCCTGGTCCGCCCTACGCCGGAAATATCGGAAACGATGATGTGGCGATAGCCGCGCTTCCTCGCCATGGCGTACGGAATATTGTCGTATACGCCTCCATCGACATAGCTTTTGCTATCGATCCGCGGTTGCTTGAACCCCGGAAAGGCCGAGCTCGCCATGAGGTAGTCGATGACTGCCCCGCGCTCCATGTCTTCGATGAAAACTTCCCGAGGCTTCAGATCGCTCACGTTCACCGTCACGATTCCGAAATCCTTGCCCGCCTGCCTGATCGCCTGTTCGTCAAGGCGGCTGGCGAGGAACTGCCTGAACGGTTCCGTGTCGAGTCCCCTATTCCCCAGGGTAGAGCGAAAGAGTTCAGGGATGCTCAATAGGGAACCGAAGTCGAGCTTGACGGCACCGTGCTCGGTGAATTCCCTGGGCAGGTCAAGGACATTGTCTACGGTGATAGTGCGCCCAATCTGCTCGAGGACTTCGCCCGAACCCTGGGCCAGAAATGCCGCGATGATTGCCCCGATAGATGCGCCGATGAAAGCGTCCACCTGTATTCCGAGCTCGCGGAGCGCGCGCCAGACACCGATATGGTAGACACCCTTCGCCCCGCCTCCGCCCAGCACCAGACAATATCCCTGGCTTCCCGTGCTCATGTATCCTCCGAATATCTCGACTAGCGATGCCTCGTCATAGGCTGCGATTCCTCGTGTGATGACCCACGGCATTCTTCTTGCCTCGCTCCTCCATGAATGCCCGCTCGGCACGCCTCACCCGTTCTCGGTTCTCGTAGTCGGAGGCCATGTCGTGCCAGAGCGTGTCCGCCGTCGGCGCCCAGCCTTCGGCGGCGGATTCACATTTTGCGGTCAACTCGCGCACATCTTCCTCGTCGAGGGGCCGCGTCGAGTGCGCTTCCGTCTTAAGCACCATGCCGAGCAGCGCCTGCGGGTTGTCCAGGAGTGGACAGGGCCTGAGGTGGTTCTCATTGAAGGGCTGGGCTGACTGGTACGCTTTGAACAGGGGAGAGCGGAGCGCGTCGACGAGGCTCGAGGTGCGGATATTCCGGTCCGAGTAGTGAATGAAGGCGCAGGGCTCGACGTCGCCGGCGGCGTTTATGTGGAAATAGGCCTTGCCCCCGGCGATGCAGCCATTGGTGTAGGCTCCGTCGTTCCAGAAGTCGATGAGGAATATCGGCTTTCGCTTCCTCCAATCGCGGACGCGCTCGAACATGAAGGCGCGCTTTTCGGGAGGGGTGATGAGTTCGGGAAGGGCCTCTTTGCCGCAGGGAATGTAGGTGAAGAACCATCCAAACATACAGCCCCTCTGTATAAGAGAATCGAGATAGGATTCGTCCGCGATCGCATCGACATTCCTGGCGTGGTAACAGGTCGAGAACCCGAAGGGTGCGCCTGCCTCATGCATGATATCCATGGATGCCAGCACCGCCTCGTAGACACCCTCTCCGCGCCGATAGTCCGTGGCCTCGTCTCGTCCTTCGATGCTGAAAGCGAGGGCGAAGTTGCCCACACGGACCAACTCTCGGGCGAAGGGCGGGTCGACGAGGGTGCCATTGGTGAAGGCAAGAAACGCGCATTCCGAATGCGTGTCTGCGAGGCGGATGAGATCGTCCTTTCGGACCAAAGGTTCTCCGCCGGAGAAGAGGTAGAAAAAGATGCCGAGTTCCTTGCCCTCGCCGATTATTCTGTCCATCTCGTCGAACGAGAGGTTGTCCCTCTTACCGTACTCACCCGCCCAGCAGCCCTTGCAGCGCAGATTGCAGGCCGACGTCGGGTCCAAGAGTATCGCCCAGGGGATGTTGACGCCGAGATTCCTCCCGTTGCGCATCGCTTGCTCGGCTCCGACGATACCCGAATTGATGACGAAGTTGGACACGAACTTGCGTCGCACCTGCGGTGCGATCTCGTTGAATATTCTCAAGATCAATGATCGATATGGATTCCGCTCGTCGGCCATGAGTGCTTTCGCCTGTCGGCAGAACCGCTGTATGTTCGGCAAGTCCGTCCCGCGCTCTATGAGTCTCGCGAGTTTGGGGATATTCGTGATGGGGTCCCGCTCGCAGAACCTCATGGCCTGACGGGTCATCGTCGTTCCCACCGCCTGTTTCACGGCTCGTAGCATACACATCCTCCCAGCAACATTGCTTCACCACTGTCCGCTCGGTCTGGGGACCGAGCGGAGCATCACGACGGCTTCCCTCGCCGATACGACCTCGCCGATCGAACTCGAGAGGAAGAATTCTTTTGCACGATATGCCGGCCGATCACCGTCTGCTGCAGAAGCGAGAGCAGATTCGATGCTATCCAATAGACGATGAGACCCGAGGGAACATCGTAGAGGACGAAGAAGAATACGGCGGGCATGCCGTAGAGCATGAGCCTGGCTTGCGCTGGATCTTGGCCGGGCGAAGAGCTCTGTACATACTTGCCGTAAAGAATCTGGCTCGCAAAATAGATGATTGGCAGGCCCCGTAGCGCTTCGACCTTCCATACTAACAGGTCGATGACAGGCAGCGCCACGATGGAGTCCGGCTGCGAGAGGTCGGATATCCAGCCCGGTATGAACGGGGCCCCGCGGAGATCGAAGCTGGTGTTGAAGATGTTGTACATGGCGATGAAAACCGGAATCTGGAGCAGCAGCGGCAGAAAGGCCGACAGCGGGTTGTAGCCCTCTTTTCGATAAAGCCCCGCCAATTCCTGATTCAGCTTCTGGGGGTTATTCTTGTATTTGTCCTGAAGTTCCCGCATCTGGGGCTGAAGCGCCTGCATCCGCGCGGAGGATTCCGCCGCCCGCTTTGAAAGCGGGAAGAGCGCGGCCTTGACGAGTACCGTCACGAGGATGATGTCCGCTCCGTAGTTCGGAACGATGTCGTGAAAGAGGTTCAAACAGGCCTTGAGCAGTGACTCCAACCAGCCGAGGACGCTCGACTGGTCCATGACGGATTCCAGTGAGAGCCCCTGGAGGCCGAATGCGTTCCCGCCGCGGTCATCGAACCGCGAAAGCTCGACCTTGGTCTTCGGGCCGAAGTAGAACGAGTAGACCTGTGTCGGATCCTCGGGGTTCGAGAGCATTCCCGAAAATGAGAGATGGTCGGCGTGGCGGATGGCCGGATCGGCGTTCGACCGCAGTGTAACAGTCCCATAATGTGGATCGGGTACGGCGATGAGAACGAAATACTTTCCGACCAACGCCGCCCAATCCACCCGATCCTTCAGTTGCAGGGGCTTGCCCTCATCGAGCTTTCTGGTTTTTTTCTTTCCATCCTCGAAGGTGACGAACCTGCGATAGTCCGAGCTGGCGCCCGCAGCGAGGTCCCCGAGGGTCGGACCGATCTGCGGCCCCAGCGACAGGGTATAACCGACCTTTGTCCCGCCGGCTCGTGCGGGATGTCCCGGCACGTCTTCCAGGCTCAGCGCTAAACGGAAAAGGTACTCGCCATCATTGAAGGTATAGACTTTTCTGATGCGGCAGAGCTGCGGAGCGCTCGAGCCTGCGCCCGCGACGAGGTAGTCGCCGTAGAATTCTATCGTCCTATCGTCGACGATGCGAACCTCCATCGGGTCCGTGACGCCCGCTCGTCCGCCTTCCCCATAGGCGGTGCGTAAGCCTCCGGTGGGGTCTCCGCTCGGCACGACAAGATCGACGAGACCTGTGCCGTCCCTCTGACCCTTGAGCTTGAGCGACACGAGGCTGCCTCCGTGAGTTGAGAGAACCGCTTCGATGCGGCCCGTCTCTATCGTGTAACGCTTCTCTGCGACCGTCGTTTCTTCGCTTTTCGAGAGCAGGGATATCGGTGGGTCAGATTCGGCAGCTCGCCGATCGCCGGAGGTGGCTGGTATCACAGGCAGGGGGGCGGAACGCGCCGCCCGCGGCGGAGCCAACGCAGCTTGGACGACGTATCCGATCGCGATTACCCCCACGGATAAGGCGACGGCGATGATGAGCCGCAGCATCTCGTCGGCATTACCTGATTGCGCCATTGGCATGCCTCGTCGACCTCTTCTCTATGCGCGCCTATGGTACGGCTTCGCCAGTATCCCGGTGAACAGCATGTCCGCAAGCGATTGCAGCGCCTCGAAGCGGCTGAGGCCGCTACTCTGCAGCGCGTCGCCCCACAGTATGCTTTCAAACGACATCGCGAGGAGATCGCCAGCAAAAGCAGGATCTATATCTGAACGGATCAGGTTCACGTCGACACCCATCTGGAGTAGCTTCGAGAAAACCGAGGTGATCGAACGGTGCTGGAGCACCTGAAGCCTTTTCCATATCTTCGGCACGGCGGACCGGAGATCGTCGCGGGCTCTCGGGTCGAGCTGGTCTATGGCATCCGCGATAAAGGTGGCCGCTGCCTTGAACTCTTTTATGAACGCCTCTACGGTCCGTGCGCCTTCCGCAACAAAACCTTTCATGATCATTTCGGAATAGAATTCGACCGCCTCTTCAAGCAGCTCATCCTTTGATTTGAAGAAACGATAGATGGTCGACTTGGACATGCGCAACTCAGTCGCTATCTCGTCTATCGTTATGCTCGAGTATCCGTACCGGAAGAAGCGGCTCTGTGCGAAATCGCGTATCCGCTCAAACTGTCCGATCGCACCATCGCCTTCGGGGTTCGCCATTTTCCCTCCTGGAAGTATGATAGTACTATAATTGTATTTTGGGTACTAAGCAAGATATCATTTTCATTTTGATCGCGCTTCCCTTAACTTTATCCATCGTTCCGGCTACGGCCGCGCGGCCCCGAACAACCCGCGCACCGAAATTCGGTCGCTTGACAACCGCCGCATCCGGTAGTACGGTACCAATTACGTGAGTACTGTAATGGTTTTTATAGTACCCAGATTTTCCGTATTGACGAATGGCCATGACGCGGGGACGGCGGCGAACGAAGACCGCCAGGGCCGAACGCTGGAGCCCCTCGGCGCGAAGCTCCTTTACTCAGGGCCGGGCTTTGCTGTGCGCACGTTTCCCCGGCAAGCGGCGCTACTGCCCTGTCGTCTATGAGGAGTCCGGCCCACGGACGGGGACGAATTAAGCTGAAGGAGGCCGAATCATGAGTGATAGGTACTTACTGTTATCGAAGGCGACACTCAAAGCTTCTTCCGCGCTGATGGGCGTGCCCCTCGTTCGGAAGATCGCCATGAACTTCGGCGATCGCGCCGTGGGGAAAAACATCGAAGAGGGGAGGAGGCCCTTCTCGCCACCACAGGTCATGGCTGACCAAAAACAGATTGTCCACAACTTGTTCAAGGCTCTGGACCGGTGGCTAGCGCGGCCTGAGGTGACAAGGCCGCAGAGGGAGAGGATGCTGCTGCTCATTTCGAAGATTTGGAAAGGCAGCGGCCGCGAGGTCAAGCAAAAGTTCAAAGAGACGTATGGCATGAATCCACCTGCCTTCCTCACCCTCAGCCCGTCAAAAAGGTGCAATCTCAAATGCACAGGTTGCTACGCATCGAGCGCCGCGGACACAACGGCATCGCTGGATTTTGATGTCGTAGATCGTATCGTACGAGAGCAGGAAGACTTGTGGGCATCCCACTTCACGGTCATCTCGGGGGGCGAGCCCCTCATGTATCGGAGTCAGGGCAAGGGAATCTTGCATCTGGCCGCGCGACACCCAGATACATTCTTTCTCATGTACACTAATGGTACGCTCATTGATGAGCAAGTCGCAGATACGATGGCCAGACTGGGCAACATAACTCCTGCGATCTCCGTGGAGGGGTATGATCGGGAGACAGATGAGCGCAGGGGGGAGGGGACGCACGGCCGGATCCTCCAAGCGTTCCAGAATCTGCGGAAGGCCGGCGTGCCGTACGGGATTTCTGTGACCGCGACGAAGAACAATTGTGAAACGATTCTCAGTCCGGATTTTGTCGATTATTATTTTCGGCATCACGGCGCCAGCTATATGTGGATTTTCCAGTACATGCCCATAGGCCGCGGCTACACGCTCGAGCTACTGGTGAGCCCTGAACAGCGACTCGCGATGTTCAGGCGAACTCAGGACTTGATACATCGACGGGAGCTGTTCGTGGCAGACTTTTGGAATAGCGCCACTCTGAGCAACGGCTGTGTTTCGGCCGGCAAAGAGGGGGGCGGAGGCTATGTCTACATAGATTGGAACGGCAATGTTATGCCCTGCGTATTCAATCCCTATACGACTCAGAACATCAAAGACGTCTTCGGCGCGGGAGGGAATCTCAACGAAACGCTCATGTCGTCGTTTATGAAGAGAATCCGGGAATGGCAGGAAGACTATCTGGACGATGCCGGAGGCGGGAGCTATCATAATATCCTGGTTCCCTGTCCAATCAGAGACCATCACGGGGACATGCGCAAGATCATTGATGAAACGGGCGCGAAACCCGCGGATGAGGCGGCCGAAGAGGCTCTCAAGGACGAAAGCTACTATCAGGGCATGTGCAATTACGGAGCGGCGGTCGAGGCGTCTACAAGAGAGCTGTGGAGCAGGGAATACAGCGGAGTCGCGGAGAAGGAATAGCGGACTCGATATCCGCCGCGGGACGGACCCGACGGATTCACCAAAGCCCGGGCCTGTGCTAGAATCCCTCCACCGCAGCGTACAAGGAGTCCTCATGGCAGCAACCCGGATCGTAGAATGTGTTCCCAACTTCTCCGAAGGCCGCGACCGCGGCGTCATCGACGCAATCTCCCGCTCGATAGCCGGCGTCGCGGGCGTCTCCCTCCTCGATGTCGACCCCGGAGCGGACACGAACAGGACCGTCTACACCTTCATCGGCGCGCCCGAGGCCGTGGCTCAGGCGGCCCTCAAGGCGGCCGCCACCGCCTCGCAGCTCATCGATATGTCCAAGCATTCTGGCGCCCACCCGCGCATGGGCGCCCTCGACGTCTGTCCCTTCGTCCCGGTCTCGGGCGTGACCATGGACGAGTGTGTCGCCCTCGCGAGGCGGGTGGGCGAGGACATGGCCCGCGAGCTCGGCGTCCCGGTCTACCTCTACGAAAACGCGGCGAGCCGGCCCGAGCGGCGCAGCCTCGCGGACATCCGCTCAGGAGAGTACGAGGCTCTCGCGGCCAAGCTTGCCAAGCCCGAATGGGCGCCGGACTTTGGCCCCGCGAAGTTTGTGCCGCGCTGGGGCGCGACAGCGGTGGGGGCGCGTGAGTTCCTCATCGCGTACAACATCAACCTCAACACCCGAGACAAGAAGCTGGCCAACGAGGTTGCCCTCACGATCCGCGAGGCGGGTCGTCCCGCAAAAGACGCGGCGGGCAACACGAAAAAGAACGAGAAGGGGGAGACGGTCAAGGTTCCCGGCCTCCTCAAGGACGTGCGCGCCATCGGCTGGTACATCGACGCGTACAAGTGCGCGCAGATCTCCATCAATCTCATCAATTACAAGACTACGGCCCTCCACACCGTATTCGAAACCGCCAAGATCGAGGCCGAGAAGCTCGGCCTCCTCGTGACAGGCAGCGAGGTCGTCGGCCTTCTGCCCCTTGAGCCCCTCGTCGAGGCGGGCCGCCACTTCCTCCGCAAGATGGGCAAGAGCGAGGGCGCGAGCGAGACCGAGCTCATCGAGACCGCGATCCGCTCGATGGGGCTGGACTCGGTGGCCCCCTTCGACCCCGCCAAGAAAATCGTGGAGTACGCGGGTCGCGCTCCGCGCCCCCTCGTCTCCATGAAGGTCGACGCCTTCGTGGACGAGGTCGCGAGCGAGTCGCCCGCGCCGGGCGGCGGCTCTGTGGCGGCCCTCGCGGGCAGCCTCGGCGCGGCCCTTGCGGCCATGGTGGGCAACCTCACGGTCGGCAAGAAGGGCTACGAGTCCTCCTGGGCCGACCTCTCGGCGATGGCGGTCAAGGCCCAGGCTGTGAAGGACGCCCTCGTGCGCGCCGTGGACGAGGACACGGCGGCCTTCAACGACCTCATGGAGGCGATGAAGCTGCCCAAGGCCACGGAGGCACAGAAGAAGGCGCGCGAGAGCGCCATGCAGGAAGGCTACAAGAAGGCGGCCCTCGTGCCGCTCGAGACGGCCAGGACCTGCCTCGAGGCCATCCGTTTCTGCATTGTCGCAGCCGAGAAGGGGAACGCGAACTCGGCCTCAGACGCGGGCGTGGGCGCCCTCGTGGCCCGCGCCGGCGCGGAAGGGGCAGTGCTCAACGTCCTCATCAACCTCGGCTCGATTACGGACGCGGCCTTCGTCGCGGACATGAAAGCGAAGGCGCAGGGGCTCATCGAGGAGGCGGATCGTCTGCGCGACCAGACCCTGGGCCTCGTGCGGAAGCAGCTCAAGTAGGCGCCGCGCTCGAATGGACGAGAGCTGGCTGTCCTCAAGAGCATGTGAAGCGCCTCGGGACAGCCAGCGGGGAAGGAGCCCGCGGCGCTTTTCAGCCGTAGCTGTGAAGACCGGGCAAAAGAAAATTGACGCCGAAGAAGGTGAAGACCGTGCACAGGAAACCCGCGACCGCGACGATGGCCGCCAGAGAATCCCGATGCGCCGTGGCCTTCCGCCGCAGAAACCTGAGGTGGAGGTAGCCCGTATAGACGAGCCAGGTCACGAGGGCCCATATCTCCTTCGGGTCCCAGGACCACCACGAGCCCCAGGCCCGCTGGGCCCAGATGGCGCCGAAAATGAGGGCGCCGGCCGTGAAAATGGGGTAGCCGGCCGCCACGGCCGTATACGTTATGCGATCGTACGATCGGCGCCTTTCCTCGTCCCTCGTGAAAAGAAAGCCGAGGGCGGAGACAAAGGACGCCAGGAAGAACGACTCCCCGATGAACGAAAACGCCACGTGCGCTACGAGCCAGCCCGAGCGCAGAGCCGGGATCGGGGCGAGCAGCTCGTTGGGCGCGATGGGCGAACTCGCCACTGCCAGGAGTGCGGCCGCGGCCACCGTCGCTCCGAACTGCACGAGGGGCATGTAGACGAGCCTGCGCTGGAGCCGATAGGCGGTCGCGAGGACGCAGACCGCGAGCGCGTAGAAGACCAGAGATTCGAAGGTGCCGGTCAGGGCGGGGAAGGACAGCGCCGCGCTCCTCGTCGCGAGGACGAGGGCGAGCGAAACACCGGCCGCTGCAAGGAACCAGTGAGAAAGCGGGTCGACCCGACGCTTCCTGCGGAAGAGGTAGACGGCCTGCACCACGGCCGAGGCAATGATGAGCGCGAAGGCGATGGTGGGCACGGCGTTCATGTCCTTGATTCTCCCATGTCGTGCAACCTCTGGTACAACGTGAAGAAGGCGCCTACCCCGACTAATATGAGCGAGATGAGCACGAGCGGAAAGCCGGGGTCGCGGACCGCCTCCAGTCCGGAAAACTCGATGTCACGAATATCGGCGACGGACATGCTCCCGATCCGGTCCCCGGGAGCCACGCTCACCATGCGGGGCCCGGCAGCGTCCTGCACGCGGATGAGGGCCTTTTCCCCTTCCTTCCCCGGATCGACCAGATAGATGGACAGCGCTCCAGCCCGGGTTTCCTCGCCCCGCGCGAGGCTATGGGTGCCTCCGCCTGTATCCCGCAACAGGAGGGCGCGCTCGATCTCGTGGCTCACCTGATAGATCGACAGCAGCCCGAGTTTGAGGGGGTGGTTGACGCGGATGGGAAAGGAGTCGAGGAGGGTCTTTTCTCCGGCGCTCAGCCGGACCGTGCTTATCCAATCCTTCGGCCGTCCGTCGAGGTACTTGAGATAGGCGAAGTCGGTGAGCTGGAGAAGGCGGTCGCCCGGCAGCCGCACGGCGTCTCCCCGCGCGAGCCAGACATAGCCGGATTGGCGACCCGTGAAGCTGAGAAGGCCGCCGAGAAAGAGGAGCATGATGCCGAGGTGCAGAAGGTCCGGGCCGTGGCGCCTGATCGATTTGCGCCTCTCTCGAATGAAACGATCGATCGCGCAGAAGGAGAGGTTGACAAAGAAGAGCCCGCTCGCAGCGGCGAAGAGAATTGAGCGGAAGAAGTTGGAGAAGCCCGAGCGGAGCATGATCCAGGCGAGGAGGTTAGGGTAGTTCGCGTAGTAGTATTCGCCCTCCCGGCCTTGGGGCACGAGACTAGCAAGGAGGCTCGTCAGCGCGAGAAAGGCGATGAGGATGATTGCGAGACGGACGGATTTGAGGGCCCTGAAAAAGCGATTCACGAGGTCTCCTGCGCGGGCCGGCCCGCCGCGTTAGGATAGACGCTCGGGATTGGGCTGTCAATCGCGCGGCCGTTCGCGGAAAAGGCGGATGGGAGCCGCCGTCAGGAGCCGCCGCGCTCCCCGAACAGCACCATGAAGACGGTGTCGAGTTCCTTGGAACTGAACCGGAGACCCTGGGCCTTGAGCTGCGCGGCTGCTGAGGCCTTGTCGAGGCTCGGGTTGGCGCGCTTGAGCTCCTGGATCTTGGCGATGGCCGCGGGATCTATGGGCCTTCCTCCGTTCAGGGCCGCCATGAGGGCCGTCTCGTCCCGGGCGGCGCGCGCCTCCAAATCAGAGATGCGCCTGAGCAGGGCTGCGGGGTCAGTGGAGTCGCCGTAGGCAGCGGGATTCTCGAATGCCGAGAGCGCTGCCGCCGCGAGGCCGTCCTCGCCTATATACAGTCCCCGGACGCGGACGACGAATTGTCCCGACTTCACCTTGAAGTCGTAATATGTGCCGCCGTCGTAGATGAACTGAAGCCCGGCGGGCAAGGCGGGGAGGAGGTCCACGCCGTCGCGCCGGAACTGCGCCGGGATGACGATGACCTGGAGCCTGTCCGAAAGGTTGAGGGCGCGGATCTGCGCCACCTGGAGGGACTTCCACCCTCGGACCGAAGCCGCTATGGTCCTGAGCGCGGCGATCCTCGAGTCGTCCGGCTCGGCGTCCGCTGCGAAGAGGATTTCCCCGCCGGTCGCGTCCGTCAGGACGGTGAAGCTCCGCCCCTCGACGTCGCGGCTCCCGGAGAGGCTGAAGCCCGCGGCCGAAAAATCGTAGGCCCACAGCCCCGTCGCGGCGAGGGCGAAAAGCGCGAGTGCAATGAATCGTCCCATCGAGCGTCGCCTCCTCATGGCGTTCCAGGCGGCGTCGGGCCCGTGGCGGGCGCCGGTGCTGGCGGCTGACCGGGCATCTGCGCCCCAGGCTGCGCCGCGGGGGTGGCGGCCTCGACGAGCACGGCGTCGAAGGCCTTGAGAGTCGCTCCCGTGCCCTCGACGCGCGCGCGCAGAGCCCCGCCCTTGAGATAGAAGCTCAGACGGGCCACGACCTTGTCGCCCCGCACGACGTAGCCGGCCGAGCCGTCCGTCGCCTGGACGGCCGGATTCAGCGCGACGACAATGCTCGAGGCGTCCCGCGGGTCGAGGACGTAGCCCGCCTCACCGCTGGAGCGCAGGAATTCCGAGACCGCCCATCGGTACTGCCCCAGGGCGTCTTGGGCGGACTGCACAGCGGCGGTCAGTTCGAGGATGCGCGCGTCTTCGCTCTGGAGGGCGCTAACCGTCTTCGCGAGAGCCTCTCGGTAGGCGATGATCGCGGAGACCGCCTCGTTCTGCGTCCGTGCGAGGGCTGGCGGAATCGAATTGAGGTACGGCACAGCCCTCAAGCGGCCCTCGAGGTAGAGGAAGTCGGAGAGCGATTGGTCGAGGCGGGCCGCGGTCCCGGCGTCGATGAAGCCCCGATTCCCGAGATAGGGCGAAAGCGCGGGAACCGCGGCGGAATCGGAGGGCTCCCTCCACGCGTTGAGGAGGGCGGCCGAGCGGTCATCGCCGAAGACGGGATTGTAGCGCGCCGTCAGGGCCGCGGCGAGCTCGTCTTTCTGCCGCTTCAGGGAGGCGATGTCGCGGAGCCGGGCGGACTTCAGCTCGGCGATCTGCCCCTCGTAAAGCTGGCTCTGGCTCTTCATCTGCATATCGAAGAGCCGGCGCTCGTTGTCGAGCACGGCCTGCTGCTGCTGGGCCTGCGCCATCATGTGCTGATCGTATTTGTCGATCTTCGTCTGTACCTCGGCGATCTGCGCCCTCTTGGCTGCGGCCGCCGGAAGATAGCTCGCGCGCAGGCGTCGCTCGGTCGCGTCCCTCGTCGCGGCCGCGGACGCGGTCTCGCTCGCCTCTTGGCTCGATGGAAGGTTCCTCGCCTTTATGGACTCGACGGCGGCCGCATAGGCACGGCCCGCCGCTTCCACGGCGCTGTTGTAGTCGTAGTCGAGATTGGCGAGTTCCTGCTTGGCCTGGCCGAGGTCGTTCTCGTTGCGCTTGGCGGTGTCGAGGAGGTCCTTGAGGTTCAGGTCGGTGAAGGCCTGCACGTCCACGGGGGCGGTCGCGGCCTGATGCTGGATAACGAGGGTCACGCCGTAGGCGGCCAGGCCGAGGGCCAGAATCGTGGCCGCGGTGGCTCCCCAGACGAGAAAGGAACGGTTCTGTCTCGTCTTCGCGAACTCCGATTCGAAGTCGTAGCTCGTCCCACCTTCCTTCGCTTCGTGAAGAGCGCGCTGCAGGAAGGATTCGGACTCGCGCCGAATGAGCAGTCTTATTTCGTTGACATCGCCCATATGCCATCCCAATTGTCGGGCGCGCTGGCGCCCGCGATGCGATCGCGGAAGACCTCCACGAGAGGGAGGGTGACCGGCTTCCACGCCGTGAGCGCGGCGGCCCAGTCGCCCTCGTAGTACGGAGTGAGCCCCTTCTCGAAGGCTGTGAACTCCGAATCGAGAGCGGAGTCGACGTATTCCGCGCGGACCGGCCAGTAGATTCGCTTCCCATTCGTCTTCCCCTTGACCTGCACCTTGTCTATCTCGAGGAAGCGGTAACCCTGGAAACGCTCCTCGATCTCGTTCCTGATGAACTCGGAGCAAATGACCGGCACGCGGTAGATGCGGGTCAGGCCCTCGAGCCTGCTCGCGGAATTGACGTTGTCCCCTATGACCGTGTTGGCCATGCGCTCGTAGGAGCCAATGTTGCCGTAGAACACCTCCCCTCCGTCGATGCCCACGCCCACCTCGAGAAGGACGGCGCGGTATACGCGCTCCTCCGACTCGTTGAGCGAGCCTCGGCGGCGCACGATCTCTTCGCGCTGCGCTGCGATGTCCGTGCGCAGAGTGGCCGCCACGTCTTGGATCGCGTAGGCGGCGTTGAGCGCGTCCAGGGATTTGTTGCCGTCGTTGTCCATGGTGCCGAACACGGCGAGCAGGGCGTCGCCAATTATCGATCCGACGATCCCGCGCTCGTCGTGGATGCGTTTGATGGCGCGCTGGTAGTGCAGATTGAGGACGTCGATGATGTCGTTGCCGAGCGTCTCCGTCATGAAGGTGAAACCCTTGATGTCGGAGAAGAGCATCGTGAGTTGGCGAGTGCCGCCCTCGAGCCTGACCTCCCGCTCCCTATAGGCGCGTTGCGCGATATCTTGAGTGACGAAGCGCCGGAAGATGCGCATGAGATTGTCGATGGTGGAGGACAGCGAGTTGAAGGACGCTCCGAGGTAGCTCACCTCGTCGTTGGGCGCGCCCCGGAGGTCGAGGAGCTCCATGCGCTGCTCCGCCTGCATGCGCATAATGCTCTGCGTCATGCGCCCTACGAATCGCAGGATCCGGCGCACGAGAAGGGCGCCGACCACCAGGCAGACCGCCGTGAGCAGCAGGATGAGGAGGGAGATACGGACGAAGATGCTGCGCGAGTCCGCCTCGAACTCCGACTGCTCCTCTGCTCGGACGAGATAGGCATCCCATTTGTCGTTGTACTTGTACACGCCGAAGTACGGCGAGTCTCCGAGCATGAAATCGAACCTTCCCTCCTGGATCCCCGCGGCCTTGAGCTTCGCGAGTGCGGCCGCGTCGCCGAACGCCGCGGGTCGGGGCACCTTCGAGGCCCAGAACAGGAGGCTGCCGTCAGCGCGCAGGCCGAAGGCCACCGATCGCTTCCCCGCGAAGCCCTTGAGCGCGCTGTCTTCCATCGCCTTCACAGCGTCGGGAAGGTTGCCGTTGAACTGGTAGATCTCCTGCTGGTTCGAGGCGAAGGTGTAGATCTCGGCAAGGTCCTTGACGAGGAGACGGTTGGCGAGACGGAGCTGTTCGCCGCGGTTGAGCATCAAATTGATGTAGTTGGAGGCGAAGTTGGAGGCGAGCAGAAAGACCGAAAAGACCGCCACGATCTTGGTGACTATGGGCACGACTCGCGTGCCGGCCACCTTGGGTCCGAGGACCGATCCCAATAGATCCATAATTGATGACAATTTTAGTAATTAATTTTCGGTTTTTCAACTTTTTTACGGAGAATTCTGCGAATGTATGGAAGTAAGGGTGTAGAGGAAGAGAGCGGCCGCGACGCCCACATTCAGCGAGTCCGCGCCGCCGCGCATGGGGAGGGTGAGTTCGTCGTCGCAGAGTTCTCTCCAGGCGGGAGAGAGCCCGTAGGCCTCGTTGCCGAAGACGAGCACGAGGCGCGGCGGACGGTCGTAGGCGCGCAGATCGAGGGCGCCCGGATCGAGGACGCAGGCCGAAAGCCGAAATCCGAACGAAGCGAGGGATCCGAGCTCTCCGGGATCGCGCAACCGCGCCCAGGGGAGGCCGAGGGGGGCGCCCATGCCCACCCTGAGCGCGCGCCGCGACAGGGGGTCGGGGCAGGTCGGCCCCAGGAGGAGGCCGTCGCAGCCGAGCGCGGCTGCGCTTCGGAAGATGGAACCGATATTCTCGGGGTCCCTGGTCTCCGGGAGAGCCACGAGGGTCGAAGCAGCGGAACGCCGAGCGCCTTCGACCGAGCCGGCGCCGCGGCCGAGACCTTCCGCGAGCTCCGACAGCCGCCGCTCACGGGGCCTTCTTCCCAGCGCGAGCACGCCGCGATGGAAGGGGTATCCGGCCACGGCCGCGAGTTCCTCTTCGGGGAGGACCCGGATCGCGGGGGGCTCCGCGCCGACCGCAGAGGTGTCACGGAGCGCATGCGCCCACTCGGAGCGCGCTGGGACGCAGAAAATTTCCGAGAGCTCGAGGCCGGCCCGAAGGGCCCTCTCCACCAGGAAGGCGCCCTCGAGCAGGAGGCTGTCGTCGCCTTCCTTTTTCGGCGAAGGCGGAAGCTGCGACGGAGTCACGAAGCGCAGCCGGATTGCGCCGCGTCCGACTGATCGGGCGCCTGGCTGAGCATGACGCGATTGCGCCCGGCCCTTTTGGCCGCGTAGAGAGCCTGGTCCGCCCTGACGATGAGAGAGTCGGGGCTCTCGGCCGGAAGCGCCTCCGCCGCGCCGAGACTTGCGGTGATGTGCGCGCGCTCTTCGTCGGGCAGAGGGCGACAGCTCTCGATGTCGGCACGGAGGCGTTCCGCGAGCATCCTCGCGCCTTCGAGGTCGGTGCTGGGGAGGATGCAGGCGAACTCCTCGCCGCCGTACCGAGACAGGATATCGTGAGCGCGGAGCGCGGCGCCGCAGACGCGCACGATGGCGCGGAGCGCCTCGTCGCCGGCCGCGTGTCCGAAGCCGTCGTTGATGTCCTTGAAATGGTCGATATCGAGCATAATGGCCGACAGGGGCTCACCGTAGCGTTTGGAGCGCTCGAGCTCCGTCGTGAGGAGTTCGAGGAAGCGCCTGCGGTTGAGGGCCCCCGTCAGCGGATCTGTGATCGCGCGAGTGCGAAGCTCCTCGAAGAGCCGGGCGTTTTCGAGCGCTATTCCCATGTAGGCCCCAAGGGCCTTGAGGGTCTCCACGTGGTGGGGCTGATACGCCCGCTCGGCCCGGCTCTGAACGGTCACGACGGCCACCGGCTTCCCCTTGATCATCACCGGATAATAGATGATCGAACGAATGGGTGTCGCTCTCCTCTTGCCGACAATGGTCCGCGCCGTGATGTAGGTCCTGTATTCCGTCGCTGCGTCGCCGAGGACTACCTCCTTGCCATTTCGGACGCACCAGCCGGAGAGCGAGGTCTCCGCGTTCACCTTCAGCGAGAATGGCTCCTGCTCCTCGCCCTCATCGACAAAAAACCTGTACTCCAACCGGTCGGTTTCTTCGTGGTAGAGAGCCACTCCGAACACCCCCGCGTCCATGAGGCTCGCGATCCGCTCGTAGAGGACCCGGCTTACGGCATCCACGTCGGTCGCGGCCGCGACGGCCCGGCCTATCTCGGAAATGGTCGAAAGTCTGCGGAAGTGCTCCCTGTAGGCCTCTGCTTCGGCCTCCGCGCGCTCGGCCTTGATCACCGATGCCTGCGTGGATACCCGGTCCGCGGCGACCTTGGCCTCGAGTCGGCGCGCCTCGAGGGCCAGGGCGTAGGCCGACTTCCAGTCTCTGCCCCCGGCGCAGAGCTCCGCGAGCCCGGTCAGGGCCCCGGCGAGAGCGGACTCGTTTCCTGAGCAGCGCGAGATGCGCGCGGCGCTCCGGAGGGACCTCTGGGCGGCCCGCGCGCGGCCGAGCCTTCTCTGGAGCTTGCCGATCTCGAGGAGAAACTCCGCCTCGAGGCGCGGCGACACGAGGGCCTTGCAGAGCGCGCAGGCGCTGCGCAGCTCCGAAAGGGCTTCGGCGAGGCGATCGCCCTTCGCAAGGACGGCGCCGTAGCGCCCGCGCGCCTCGGCCTCCGTAATTCTGAAACCGCGCTCCTCGCTGAATCGAATGGCCTGTTTCAGCATGCCCTCGGCCTCGCCCAGCCGGCCGATGGCCCCGTAGGCCACGCCGAGCGTCGCCTTCACGATGGCGATGTTGTTGGGGTTGGCGTACCCTCTCTCGAGGGCCCGCTCGAGGTACATGATCGCGGATGCGTTGTCGCCCAGTTCGCTCAGCGCTATGCCGATGTTCGCGCCGATCACCGCGACGAGTTCCGGGCTCTCCTTCACCGTTTCGGCGATGTCGAAGGCTCGGCGGTAGGTTTCGAGTCCCCTATCGAAGAGGTTGAGCTGCTTTAGGATATAGGCGCTGCCGTTGAGGGCCTTGACGAGGCCGTAGCTGTCGCCCATGGCCTCGAAGAGCTGCACCGCCTCGTCAAAGCGATCCTTGGCCGCGGCATACTCGTCGTGGCTCGCTTCGAGCCAGCCGCGGAGGACGAGATTCCATGCGCGCCCGGCCTCGGAGCCTCGCGCAGTCGCCTCGCGCTCCGCTCGCTCTACGAGTTCAATAGCGGCCGCGGGGTCGATCTCGATAAGACCGATTGCGCGCTCGCCGGCCTCCCGCGCGAAAAGGCCGGCGTCGATGTCCGGGAACGGCATGTGCGGAGTCCCATCCCTCTCCGATCGATATATTTTGTTCATATCATCAGGGCGAATACTATGGCGAGTTGGGGGAAAGGGCAAGCCTGGTATCGCCCGGAACCGTTGTCCAAGCGCCCGCCCAGGGGGTATAGTCGCACTCCAATGAATCTCATCTCGATTGATGGCGTCTCGAAATCGCTCGGTGAATACCCCCTTTTCGAAGATGTGAGCCTCGGCATAGATTCCGGCGACCGCATCGGCTTCGTCGGGCGCAACGGTTGCGGCAAGTCCAGCCTTCTGCGGCTCCTATGCGGGGACCTGGAGCCGGACGGCGGCACCATCGCGCGCAAGCGCGGCCTCAGCTACAGCTTTTTGGAGCAGCGTCATCTCATGCTCAAAGATGAACGCCTCGGCGATTTCCTTTACCGGGGCCGGGCCACCGCGATACAGCTCCTCGACATTCGACGAAAGCTCCTCGAGGCTCCCGAACCAGAGCACGATGCTGTCGCGCGGCTCGACGCCGAGCTCGAGGCCTGCGGGGGGGCGGGGACCGAGCGGGCCTACGCCTCGCTCTGCACCGAGCTCGGCCTTCCCGCTCTCGACACGCCTCTTTCAAACCTCTCCGGCGGGATGGTTAAGAAAGCCGCCCTCGCGCGCACCTTGGCGCCTGGGGCCGAACTACTCTTCCTCGACGAACCGACGAACCACCTCGACATCGAGACGATCGAGTGGCTGGAGCGGAGACTCCTCCAAGGCGTCGCCGCCTTCGTCCTGGTCACGCACGACCGCGCCTTTTTGGACACGGCCTGCAGCTCCATCATGGAGATTGACCGGCGCAGGATATACACGTATCCCGGCGGCTACGCCGATTTCGTTCAACGTCGCCTGGACCGCGCCGCCGCCCTGGAGAAGGCCGAGTCGCGCAGGCTCACGATTCTGAAACGGGAGATGGCTTGGCTCATGCGCGGAGCCCGGGCCCGGGCTACGAAGAGCGAGCGGAGGAAAGACGAAATCAGGGAGATGCAGGGCGGAGGGCTCGAGCGCGAGAGGCGCACGGAGGGCTTTCGGACGGGGACGAGACGTCTCGGAAAGAAGATCCTCGTGCTTCGCGCCCTGGCGAAGG
>Ga0187814_10000071_pt1 | contig 23440 bp, 18 predicted proteins | sample NC_S_4_FD_132450 | JGI IMG/M metagenome (GOLD analysis project Ga0187814, IMG submission 132450) | Wetland sediment microbial communities from Neuse River Estuary, North Carolina, USA - ASW-S_4 | ecosystem: Environmental > Aquatic > Freshwater > Wetlands > Sediment | place: USA: North Carolina... | reverse complement strand
GGTGCTCGGCCTCGCCGCCGGGCCGGGATTGGATCGCCTCGCCGCCGCCTCGACGCGGGAATCGCGGCTGCGAGCCGTCCTATCGCTCGACGAGCTCGCGGCGCCGGGCGGTGAGCTGATGTCGGCTCGGAGCGTCGAACCCGCCCCGCCCCAGCCCGGGACGCCGGCGATCCTCGCTTACACATCGGGGACCACCGGCAGGCCGAAGGCGGTCCCCCTGAGCCACCCGAACCTGCTTGCCTCCGTCCGGGCCGTGATGCTCGCCTGGCGCTGGGAGCCCGACGACGTGCTCGTGCACGCGCTGCCCCTGTTTCACCAGCATGGGCTGGGTGGGCTGCACGCCGCCCTGCTCTCCGGGTCCAAGACAGTCGTGCGGTCTCGGTTTGACCCAGCCGACCTGTGCGGGGCGATTGCCGCCGAGCGGGCGAGCGTCCTGTTCGCGGTTCCCTCGATCTACCTGCGGCTGGTCGAGTGGGAGGGCATTGAGCGTGCCGACCTCACCGGTGTGCGGCTGCTCGTCTCGGGCTCGGCACCACTGTCCCCGGCGCTGGCCGAACGCGTGGCCTTGCTCGTCGGCCAGCCTCCGCTCGAGCGCTACGGGCTGACGGAGAGCGGGCTCGACGTCTCGAACCTCTACGACGGCAACAGGCGCGTCGGTCTGGTGGGCCTGCCGCTCCCCGGCGTGGAGCTCGAGATCGCGAGCGAGAAGGGCGAGGTGCTGCAACCCGGCCAGGACGGCGAGATCGTCCTGCGCGGTCCCCAGGTCTTCGACGGCTACCGGGGCGACAGCTCTGCTGCCGCGCTGGCCTTTCACCCCGGCGGGTGGTTCCGGACGGGTGACGTTGGGCGGATCGATCCGGCCGACGGCTACCTGCAGATCACCGGGCGCCTGCGCGAGCTGATCATCAGCGGGGGCATGAACGTCTATCCGCGCGAGGTCGAGCTCGCGCTCGAGGAGCATCCGGACGTCGGCCGGGTCGCGGTGGTCGGCGTGCCGTCGGAGCGGTGGGGGGAGGAGGTCGTCGCCGCGGTGACCCCGGCTCCTGACGGCTCTCCCACGGAAGCCGAACTGCTGGACTTCGCTCGTGGGCGGCTGGCAGCATTCAAGTGCCCCAAGCGGATCCTGATCGTCGAGGAGCTGCCCGTGAGCTCCCTGGGCAAGGTGGTCGGCGCGGACGTCAAGAAGCTGTTCTAGGCGGAAGTCCAAAAAGTTCCGTCTAGGGCGGGCCGCGCCCAGTTGTCCGAGTTCGCGCTTGGTCATCGCCGCCACAAGGACCGACCCCGGCCCGTGAACGCTCGCCAAGTGCATCCCCACAGGCCTCCCGTCGTCGTCACGCCCGCAGGGCACCGACATTGCCGGCCACCCGAGTGCGCTGAAGATGCGCGTGAACCGCAGTCGAAGCTCGGCGCCAGCGGGAGGCAACCTTGTAGGAGAGCGGGATCGGGGGCCAGCTTGATGCCAACAACCTCGCAGTAGGCGGGATTGTTAGGCCTTCACAAGAGGCCCCACGTCACCAGCCCCGACTTTATCATTCGTATGACATGGAGACGTGGAGTGAGGTGGATCTCTCCGAGCTTGTAGAGCGTCGGTATCTCGGGCTCGTGGAGCTCGTCCGGCTGATCACCGGTGCCCGCGACTGGAAGCAGCTGGCCAGTGGCATCAGTGTCGGGCTGGAGCGCGCCTCCGCGGACCCGGCGGAAGAGCCGCCGGCCGTGCGGCTGTGGGTGATCACCGCGGAGGGATTCGAGGAGTCAGCGCGGTATCCGGCCTACCACGACTTCGGGCGGTGCCCCCCGCGTGAGCTCCGTCGCGCATCACGCTCACTCGAACCGCTCGAGACAGCCGGTGGCGGCGTGCTCGTCGGTCTGCAGGAGGGGGGCGTTTCGCTCGGCGCAGTCGAGGTCGATGACCCGTCCGCCGACGCCGCGCTGCTCGTCCACGCGGCGCCGGTGATCACCTCACGCGTGGGAATCCTCGCCGGCCAGGGGGTGGGAGACATCCTGCTGGCGCCGGTCGCGGTCGACGGCGCCAGCGACGTCGGCTCGCTCATGTCGGCCTTCGCCTCGGAGGCCAAGCGGCAGCTCAGCCACGACCGTCTGAGCGCGTACCTGCTGACCAACCAGGGCCGGGCGTTCGAGCGGTTCGCAGTCGCCACCTCACCCATCGTCCCGGGCGAGGGCGTGATCATTCCCTTCGAGGACGTGGGGCTGCGCCACGTGGTGATCACGGATCGGGCGCTGGTGTCGGCTGATCTGGCCACCGATCCGCGAGTCGTCGGTCGCGAGGATCGCGTGATCGCGGCGGCCGGCTTCCACGGGCTGCTGAGCGTCCCGCTGCGCGTCCAGGGACGGCCGATTGGCGTGCTCAACTTCGTCAGCCGGACCGCTGGGTTCTACCGCGACGAGGACATCCCGATCGCTCAGCAGATCGCCGACCAGGTGGCGGCGTTCCTGGAGAACCTTCACCTGCAGCAGCGGATGCGCGCGCTCATCAGCCACGAGGCGGCCGAGCGCGAACGGACTCGAATCGGCCGCGACATCTACCACGTCGTGGCGCAGAACGTGCCGTCGATCGCCCGGATCGCCGCCGAGCTCGAGGACGCTGCGCCGGCCGAGGATCGGGTCGCCCGCCGTCAGCTCGCGCGGGTCCGGGAACTGGCCTCGGGGACGCTGGCCGATGTCCGCCGGGCGATCGCCGACCTGCTCCCACGCGACCTCGACGCGGCCACGCTCGAGGAGGCAGTGCGAGCGACGCTGGCGCCGCTGGCAGAGCGTGACCCAAAGCCGCGGCTGAAGGTCGCCGGCGATACGGGTGTGATCTCGCCGGCCGCGCGTCGGGCCGCCTGGCGGATCGTGCAGGAGGCGGTCACCAACGTTCGCCTTCACGCCGTGGCCAGCACGGTCACGGTGTCGATCGAGTGCGATCGGGATCTGCGGGTGACGGTGGCCGATGACGGACAGGGGTTTGACCCGGACGCGGTCAAGGGCTCGGTCGGAATGGGACTTGACCACATGCGCGAGCGGGCACACGCCCTCGGGGGTGTGGTCGAGATCGAAAGCGCGCCGAGCAAGGGGACCGAGGTCCGGTTCGAGCTGCTGGGGGTGAGCGACGCGGCCGACCAGCTTCCGGGTCAGCCCAACCGCAGACTGGAGCCGGCCACGCCGGCGACGACGAGCCTCAGGGTATTTGTCATCGAGCGACACCCGCTGATGCGGGCCGGGCTCCTGCACCTCGCTCAGACGGCCGAGGATCTGCGCGTGGTTGGTGAGGCCGCCGGCGTGGCCGACGGGCGGGCCCAGCTCCGGCGGGTGCGGCCCGACGTTGTGCTGCTCGACGGTCACCTGCCGGTCAGCGACACCGAGCCCCTGGTCCGCGAGCTGCGCAGTGAACTGCCCCTCCTCCGGATCGTGATCACCTTCGAGTCGACGATCGGCCACGAGCCCCTGCTGGCCGACGCGGGTGCGTCGCGATTCGTGCGCAAGACGGTCGGGGCAGCGGAGCTGGCCGAGGTCATCCGAAGCGCAGCCGGAGGGACGGACGCGTTCCCAGGTGAACTCCCTGTCCCTGTCGAGCATGGGACGCTGAGCCCGCGCGAGCGATCGATCCTGCTGCTCATGGCCGCTGGCCGGACGAACACCGAAATCGGTAAGAGCCTGTTCCTGGCCACCAAGACCGTTGAGCGGCAGGTCGCGACGATCGTGGGCAAGCTCGAGGCACGGAACCGCGCGCACGCGGCCGCCCTCGCCGTCGCCAGGCACATCGTCGACCCCGATCAGGCCGACTGGCCAATCCCGTAGGTCGCGAGCGCGTTTTCACCCAGGATTCGGTCGGCCAGGGCGCGATCTCCCCTTTCGGCCAGGCGAAGCGCCGATAGGTCGGCCATGTCGAAGGGAAGATCGCTGCCGAACAGCACCCGGTCGGGACCGGCGAGCTCGATTAGGTAGTCGAGAGCTCGCGGGTCGAAGGTGACCGTGTCAAACAGGAAGTTGCGCAGGTACTCCGAGGGGCGGCGCTGCGCCCTGGTCTTGGTCTCACTCCGGACCTCGTAGGCGTGATCCAGGCGAAATAGCTGATAGGGAAAGGCCCCGCCGGCATGAACGAGCTGCACCTGGAGCCCAGGGTGTCGATCGAACACGCCGCCGACGATCAGGCGCGCTGCGGCAACGAACGTCTCAACCGGATTGCCGATGACGTTCGCCAGGTGGTAGCCGGCCAGCGCCGGCCCGGGGGCGGCGATCATGTTCGTGTACGGATGGACGAGGATGGGCGTGCCAAGCTCCTCGGCGGTGGCGAAGAAGGGTTCCAGGGCCGGATCGTCGAGCATGACCTCGCCGACGCTCGTCCCGATCTCGACCCCGACCACCCCGAGCTCACCACGGGCGCGGCGAAGCTCCTGTGCTGCCGCCCCAGGATCGTTCAGCGGGACTGTGGCGAGAGCGTGCAGTCGTCCGCCACCCCGGCGGGCCAGCTCGGCACCGGCGTCGTTGATGAACCGGTGGACGCGGATCGTCTCAGCGGGGTCGGTCCAGTAGAGGAGCAATGAGGGGGTGAGCGAGATCAATGCCACGTCGATGCCGTCTCGGTCCATCTGCTCGAGCTTCGCCTGGGCATCGTGGAACAGGGGAAACACGGGATACCGCAGCCCGTTTTCGTGAACGATCAGGGGATCTTCACCGTCCCGCTCGCTGAGCGACAGGTCAGGCGGACCGTCGCCGCGACGGACCAACTCGACCAGCTCCATGGGGATGAAATGGGTGTGGGTGTCGACGACCGGCATGGGGAGGTTCGCCGCGATCACGCGCGGGTGGGTGACTGTATTGCGCGCGAGAGCCTGATTTGACAGGGGCTCAGGCGAAAGCGGGAAAACCCTCCCGCCAACTAGGCATCTTCCCGATGACGGGGTGCAGTGCGGTCCGGATACTCGCCCGCATGCGGAGATTACGAGTGGCCGTCGACATCGGCGGAACATTCACCGACCTGGTCGCCTACGACGAGGAGACGCAACGGCTAATCACGGTGAAGACGCCCTCGACGCCGCCGGAATTCATCCAGGGAGTCATGGATGCCCTGAAGAAAGCCGAGGTGAATCCGCAGGAGATCGCCGCCTTCAAGCACGGGTCCACGATCGCCACCAACGCGATCATCGAGCGCAAGGGGGCGAAGACCGGGCTGCTCACGACCGCGGGGATGCGAGACGTGCTCGGGGCTGGCCGCGCCAACCGTCCGGATCTCTTCAACTCCAACTGGGACCCCTCGCCGACGCTCGTCCCTCGTCGAAACGTACTCACCGTCCGGGAGCGGATCGACTACGAGGGGGCGGTGTTGACCGAGCTCAACGAGGACGACGTCCGGGCCGCGGCGAGGAGGTTCGGCCTGCGTGGAATCGAGGCGATCGCCGTCGCCTTCCTGAACTCGTTCATGAACTCCGCGCACGAGTCGTGGGCCAAGCAGATCCTGCTCGACGAGCTCGGCGATTCGGTGCGGGTCTGCACATCGTCGGAGATCCTGCCGGAGATCCGGGAGTTCGAGCGGACCTCAACGACGGTCGCCAATGCATACCTCATGCCGGTGATCGAGACCTACCTCGAGCGCCTCGAGCAGGCGCTGGCGGACTGGGGCTACGGGGGGCCGATCCTCGTCACCCACTCCGGGGGCGGCGTGATCACGGCACGGTCGGCTCGCCGGGTGCCGGCCCGGATCTGTCACTCCGGCCCCGCCGGTGGCGTGGTGGGTGGCGTCCAGGTGGCGCAGTCGGCCGGCTACGAGAACGCCATCACCTTCGACATGGGTGGGACCAGCGCCGACCTGGCCCTGGCCGAGGGGGGAAGGCCGTCGCTCGCCTCAGAGTGGCGGGTGGACTGGAACATCCCGATCCTGTTCCCGGCGATCGATCTGGTGGCCATCGGCGCCGGCGGCGGGACGATCGCCTGGGTAGATGCCGGTGGCTCGCTTCGGGTAGGCCCCCACAGCGCGGGCGCTGATCCCGGACCGGCTGCGCTGGGTCGCGGTAACCGGGAGCCGACCATCACCGACGCGCACATCGTGCTCGGACGCCTGAACCCGGAGCGCTATCTCGACGGAGGCGTGGAGCTCCACCCCGAGCTGGCCGAGCGCGCGATCGCCCAGCTCGCGGCCAAGCTCGGGATGTCAGACGCCGAGGCGGCGAGCGGGATCCTCAGGATCGGAAACGCCAACATGACGGCGGCGACCCACCTGATCTCGGTCCAGCGGGGCTACGACCCGCGGGAGTTCGCGCTCGTGGCCGGCGGAGGTGCCGGTCCCCTGCACGCCGTCGATATCGCTCGCGAACTGGGAATCCCCGTCGTGGTGGTGCCGCCGACGCCCGGGGTGACCTCGGCCGTGGGGATTCTCCAGGTCGACCTCCGCCACGACATCATGCGCTCGGTCCTCGCCCAGACGCACCAGATCGATCCCGTTGATCTCGGCCGGGTCTTCAAGGAGCTCCAGGACGAGGCGGCGGAGATCCTCGAGGGCGAGCAGATCCTGCCCGAGCGCCGGCGCATCGAGCTCTCGATCGATGTCCGCTACTACGGCCAGACCCCGTACCTGAACCTGCTCCTGGACGAGGTGCCCGATAGCCGGTCGGCGATCGATCAACTCGCGGAGGCCTACGCGGACCAGTACGAGCGGGAGTTTGGCTACCGGCTCGACGCCGACATCGCGACGGTCGAGATCGTGAACGTCCGGGCCGCCGCGGTCGGGATGTCCGATCCGGCCGAGATCGAGTTGAGCGCGCCGGAGGGACAGGATGCAACTCCGTCCCAGACCCGCGCGGTCTACTTCGACGAGGTCGCTGACTTCACCGACACGCCGATCTACGACCGCGCGCACCTCCCGGCTGGCTGCGCGATCGACGGCCCGGCGATCGTCGAGCAGATGGACACCACCGTGCTCATTCAGCCGAATGCGCGGGCGAGGGTCGATGACCGGCTCAACCTCGTCATCGATGTTGAGTCGCCGCTGAAGGAGAGCGCGGAGCTGGCCGCCGCCGGACCGATCGACCGAGGAGCCTAGTGATGGCCACCGTTTCCAAGACCGCCTCGCTGCGTCTTGACCCCATCACCTTCGAGGTCCTGCGCAACGGCTTCAAGGCCATCTGCAACGAGGCGAGCGCGCTCATCGAGCGCGTCTCCTACGCGCCCACGATAACCGAGGGCCACGACTACTCGGTGTCGATCCTGACCAGCGACGGCCGGCTCGTCTCGCACGGACAGCGGGACCAGGCGCCGCATATGGGGACATTCGAGGCCTCGGTCCAGCACCTGGTTCGCGAGGTCGCCGAGTTCCGGCCGGGTGACGCCTACATCTACAACGACCCGTACACGGGGGGCACCCACCAGAACGATGTCAAGATCATGCGCCCGATCTTCTCGAGCGGCGAGGTCTTCGCGTTCGCCATCGCCCTGTGCCACTGGCCCGACGTCGGCGGCCCTATGCATGGCACGTTCAATCCTCACGCGACCGAGTGCTACGCCGAGGGCCTGCGGATGCCGCCGCTCAAGCTGTACGAGAACGACCGGCCGGTCAAGCCGATCTGGGACCTCATCGACATGAACATCCGCGTGCCCAAGGAGCGCGTGGCCGAGCGGTTCGCCCAGCACCAGGCGGGCATGCTCGTCGAGCGTCGCCTCACCGGCTACATCGAGAAGTTTGGCGAGGCGACGATCCGGGGCGCCTTCGAGGACACCATGGACCACTCCGAGCGCCTGTTCCGGGACTGGGTCAGGCGGCTCCCCGACGGCGTCTATGAGTTCACGGACTACGGCGACCGTGACATCGGCCGCGAGGACCAGCGGATGATCAAGGTCCACTGCAAGATGACCATCGACGGGGACCAGGTGACGGTCGACTGGTCTGACTCAGGGCCGGCGCCTGTCGCTTCTTGGGGCTTCGCGCGTCCGGCTCTGCAATCGGCTGTCTACGACGGAACTATGCACTGCTTCCCGGAACTGGCTCCGCTTAACCACGGCGTCGTCCGCGCGATCAACATCGTTTCCCAGCCCGGTACGTGCGTCGATGTCAGGGAGCCCACGCCGGTCACGGGCTACTGCTCGGGCGCCTACGAGAAGGTCGACGCCGTCACCATGTGCTGCTGGGGACAGGCGCTTCAGCGAGTTGACCCCACCCGCGTGCACGCCGCGACGGTGAACCTGCAGAACTTCTGCACCGGCGGGATCCATCCCAAGACGGGTCTGCCGTTCGTCTCCTACCTGTGGCTCGAGGGGGGGCAGGGAGCGCGGGCCTACGCTGACGGCAACTCGTTCTACATGATGATCTTCATCGGCGGTGCCTCCAATCAGCCCAACGAGGTGCTGGAGCGCTGGTACCCGATGTACTACACGAGCACCGAGGCGGAGGTCGACTCCTGCGGGGACGGAGAGTTCCGTGGCGGCTTCGGGCTCAGCCGCAACTTCGACGTGTGGGGCGACACCCAGCTGGTCGTGCTCGGAGACCGCGAGCGGGTCGGACCTCCGGGACTCGCCGGAGGCACCAACGGCGGGCCGAACATCCTGATCCGCAACCCGGGCTCACCCGCGGAGCAGAACCTTGGCATGTTCACCACCAAGGCCATGCTGAAGAAGGGTGACCGGGTGTATTTCGCCTCCAACGGTGGTGGCGGCTACGGGCTGCCGTGGAAACGCCAGCCGGAGAAGGTGCTTGAGGACGTGATCGACGAGCTCCTCTCAGTCGAGAAGGCCCGGGATGTCTACGGGGTTGCCATCGAGCAGATCGACGCCGACACGCTGGAATATCGAATCGATCGCCAGGAGACCGATCGCCTGCGGGCCGAGCTGGCCGCCAACGACAGTCGCCCGCGCGGCCTGGCGCCGTTTGAGGTCAACCCGATGGGGGAGCAGCTGTTCCTCGAGCCGTCGGAGCTCGGCACCTCGGGCGGGGCACCGCGGCCGCTCCCCGGCGACGCCAGCTGAGGCGACCCGCTTGACCAAGCGCTCGATCAACCCCGAGGGCATGGCGGCTCCAGTTGGGCCGTATGCCCACGTGGTCACGGTCCCTCCCGGTGGAAGACTCGTCTACTGCGCGGGGGCGGTGGCGCTCGGCCCCGACGGCCAGGTCGTCGCCGAAGGCGACATCGTGGGGCAGACCCGGCAGGTGATGGAGAACCTGCGGCTCGCGCTGGATGCGGCCGGAGCCACGTTCGACGACGTGGTCAAGGTGACCAACTACGTCGTTGATGTGAACGACTGGCGAAAGGTGCTGCCGGTGCGGGCCGAGTACCTCAAGGAGCCCTACCCGGCGAGCACGTTCGTCGAGGTGAGCGCGCTGATATTCCCGGAGCTGCTGATCGAGATCGAGGCTGTGGCGGTCGTCTTCGACGAGGACTGAGGAGCATCGACCCGTGGCCGCGGAGGATCCAGTCATCATCACGGTGGCGCCGACCGGTCCGCTGACCACGCGGGCCAACCATCCGGATCTTCCCGTCACCCCCGAGCAGATCGGACAGGCCGTGGCCGACGCCGCGCAGGCGGGTGCCGCGGTGGCTCACGTGCATGCTCGCGACGCCGACGAGCGGCCGACGGCGGATCCCGCCGTGTACGCCCGGATCGCCGAGGAGATCCGGAAGCGCTGCGACATCGTCGTCCAGGCCTCGACCGGGGTCGGGCTCGAGGTCACCCCCGAGGATCGGCTCGAGATCATCGGCTCCGGCGATGTCGACGTGACCATGGCCACCCTGAATCCGGCGTCGATGACCTTCGGCCAGGGGACATTCAGCAACCCGCCGTGGTTTGTCGACCGTCTGGCCGAGCTGATGAAGGAGCGCGGAATCCAGCCGGAGCTCGAGATCTACGACTTCGGTCACGTGGGACTGTGCACCGACCTGGTCCGGCGTGGCCTCGTCGACGGGCCCCTTCAGTTCAGCTTCGTCATGGGGGTTAGGGGCGGAATGCCGGGCGATCCCGCGCTGCTGCCCACGCTGATATCGATGCTCCCGAAGGAGGCGATCTGGCAGGCGATCGGAATCGGGCGCGCCCAGCTGCCGCTCTCCTTCGCGGCACTTGCGCTGGGCGGGAACATCCGAGTCGGTTTCGAGGACAACGTGTACTTCCACAGGGGTCAGCTCGCCGAGTCAAACGCCCAGTTCGTGCGACGCGCCGTCGAGCTCGTGCACGCCGCCGGGCGCGAGGTGGCGAGCCCCGAGTACGTGCGCGAGCGACTGGGGGTGAGGTAGGAATGTCCGCTGCAATCCTGATCCGCGATGGCCAGATTCTGCGCGCCGACGGCGGCCTGCGCCGTGGGGACGTGCTGATCGAGGGCGACACGATTGTCGATGCTGGGGAGGGGCTCGAGCCCGGCCAGGCCGAGGTAATCGAGGCCACGGGGATGCTCGTCGTGCCCGGGCTCATCAACTCGCACATGCACTCGGGCGAGAACTTCAATCCCGGCCTCTACGAGAACCTGCCGCTCGACGTCTGGTTCGTGCGGTCACATCAGGTAACGCGGAGCGAGCCCCCCACGCGGGAGGCGATCTACACCCGGACGCTGCTGGGAGCCGCGCTCATGCTCCGCAGCGGGACAACCACGGCGGTTGACTTCCTCTACGAGGCACCTGCGATCACGCTGGAGACGCTCGAGCCGGTCGTCCAGGCCTACCGAGACGCAGGTCTGCGCGCCACGATCCTCCTCGGCGTGGCCGACCTGCCGTTCGCCGAGTCGCTGCCCCTCGACGGCGATGCCGCCGCGGCGGCTGCCAATGAGGCCCCCCCGCCCACGTTCGAGTCGATCATGGAGCTCGCCGAGGCGGCGATCGATCGCTTCCACGAGCCCGATGGGCTGATCGGAATCGGCCTGGGGCCGTCAGCGCCGCAACGCTGCTCGACCCGGCTCCTCGAGGCCACGATCGATCTGGCGCGCCGCCGGGGGGTCGCCTGGCAGACGCACGTGCTGGAGACCAAGACGCAGGCGGTGAGCAGCCGCGACTGGCACGGCGAGAGCTTCATCGAGCTGATGGGCCAGCAGGGACTGCTGGGGCCGGACACGACGCTTGTGCACACCGTCTGGCTGAGCGACCGGGACATCGAGCTGATGGCGTCACGCGGCTGCGCCGCTGTCCACTGTCTGCTGTCCAACCTGCGGCTCGGTGACGGCGTCGCCCGGCTTCCCTCGCTTCATCGCGCCGGCGTGCGGGTTGCCCTCGGCACCGACGGGCGCGGCTGCGATGAGACGCTCGACATGTTCGAGTTGGCCAAGATGACCGCGCTCGTCCACAAGGTGAGGGGCGGCGAGTACCGGCACTGGGTGAGGGCGGCCGACGTCTTTCGCATGGCGACGGTGGAGGGAAGCGCGGTTGCGGGACGCGGTCGGCGGTTGGGCAGGATCGAGCCCGGCGCGAAGGGTGACCTCGTCCTGATACGTCGGGGCTCGCTGGCCTTCGTACCCATTAACGACCCGCTGAGACAGCTGCTCTACGGGGCGCCGAGCCGCGATGTCGACACGGTCATCGTGGATGGCCGCGTGTCGGTTCGGCACGGCGAGCTCGTGGGGGTCGACACCGAGTGGCTGCTCGACCGCGTGAGGGTCCACGCCCACGAGGCGCTCACGGGCACTGCGACGCCGCAGTCGCTCGAGTTGGAGCGGGTGGTAGCAGAGATGTACGCGCGGATGGAGGCCCGCGACCTGGATATCGACGCCTATCTCAGCGCCTGAGCGCCGTCGGGGCGGTGTGGCGGTGCCGGCTGGGTAGCGACTCCAGGACCTCGGCGAGCGCCGTCAGGCTGTTCAGGTTGTGCCCGGGGAGGAAGTGATCGATGTAGGGCAGCGCGGCTGCCATGCCCTGCGCCAGCGGCTCGTAGCCCGGCTCGCCGGCCAGCGGGTTCACCCAGACGAGCGTGTGGGTCATCCGCCGCAGCCGCTTCATCTCCTGAACCATCCCCTTGATATCGCCGCGCTCCCAGCCGTCGGAGACGATCACCACGACCGCGCCGCGCGTGAGCCCACGCCGTCCCCATTCGTCGTTCAGCACCTCGAGGTTGGCCCCGATCCGGGTTCCTCCGGCCCAGTCCCGGACCACGCGCGCGGCTGCAGCCAGCGCGCGATCCGGGTTACGACCCTCCAGCTCACGCGTGACCCTGGTCAGGCGGGTACCGAAGGTGAACGCCTCGACCCGCCGGCCCGCCCGAACCGCCGCCTGCATGAACATGATCATCGCCCGGGCGTAGGGCTGCATCGACCCGGACACGTCGACGACGAAGACGAGCTTTCTCGGGACCAGGCGAGGGCGCCGCCACGAGCGCTCGATCGGGTATCCGTCGGTGCGCATCGCCCCACGCAGCGTCCTCCGTTTGTCGAACATCGGGCCGTCGGCGGCGGTTCGCAGCCGGCGCGAGAAGCGCAGCGGCACCGCCCGAGCGGTGCGCTCGACCAAGCGGGAGGCCTCCTGCAGTTCGGCGTCGGTGTAGCGGGCGAAATCGAGCTCCCGCAGACGTTCGACCGCCGACCAGCGGATCCCCGCCTCTCCTGCCTCGGGTTCCTCGTCCTCGGCTTCGCGCGGAGTTGGGGAGTCCGGGGTCAGTTGGTCGGTGGTCTCGGGGAGCTGCCCCTCGCCCGCCTGCTGCTCCGGCTTCTCTGCCTCGCCGCCGGCGGCCAGGCTTGGCTCGTCGATTAGTGCCTCGTCGCAGAACCTGGCGAAAGCCTCGTCGAAGGTCTCCAGGTCCGCGTGCCTTGACACCAGCGTGCAGCGGAGTGCCCAGTACGTCTCCTCGCGGGAGCCGACGTCCACGGCGGCCAGAGCCAGCAGGGCATCCTGGATCCGGCCGGGGCCGACCTCGAGCCCGCCAGCCCGGAGAACCCGCCCGAACCGCGAGAGCCGGGTGACGATCAGCTCGCCGGGGCTCCGCGTGGTCACCGCGCTCGGGCCCCGGCCTCGCGGGCTCGCGCCACCCGCTCAGACAGGCTCTCCTCGCGGATGTGCTCGAGGTCCTCGTGACTCTTCAGCACCGCGCCGAGTGTCGCTCCGACGATCTCGGGCTCGAGCGTCTGCTCGTCCATCGAGCACAGCGCCTGAACCCAATCCAGCGTCTCGGCGACGCCCGGGGCCTTGCCCAGAGCCTCGTTGCGCAAGCCGGCCACAAAGGCGGAGGCCTGGGCGGCCAGCTGCTCGGGAACGCCGGGGATGCGAGCGAGCACGATCTCGATCTCACGCTCGAGCGACGGATATCCGATCCAGTGGAACAGGCATCGCCGCCGGAGCGCGTCGTGGAGCTCCCGCGTCCGGTTGGAGGTGAGGATGACCACCGGGCGCCGACGGGCGCGGATGGTTCCGATCTCCGGGATCGTCACCTGGAAATCGGACAGCAGCTCGAGCAGGAACGCCTCGAACTCATCGTCGGCTCGGTCGATCTCGTCGATCAGCAGGACGGGCGGGCGCGGATCATCGTTGTCGATCGCCTCGAGCAGCGGCCGGCGGACGATGAAGTCAGGTCCGAACACGTCGGTGACGGCGGCTGAGGTTGCCGCCTCCGCCGCCTCGAGCGTCCGGATGTAGAGCATCTGGCGCGCGTAATTCCAGTCATACAGTGCGTGCGAGACGTCTATGCCCTCGTAGCACTGGAGCCTGATGAGCCGGGCCCCGAGCATCTCGGCTAGTGCCTTGGCGCACTCCGTCTTGCCCACACCGGCCTCCCCCTCCAGCAGCAGCGGCTTTCCCACCGAGAGCGCGACCGAGAGCACGGTGGCCAGCCCGGTGTCGACGAGATATGCGTGCTCGGCGAGCTGCTGGGCCACCTCGCGGGCCCTCGGATGCTGGCCGCTCACGTCGCTTTGGCGTGGCGCGGGTGGATCGGCCCGCTGGTCTCGGCCAGGCGTTCGCCGGTACGGTGGGCCCGCAGGGCGAGGATCTCGGCGAGCACGGAGATTGCGGTCTCGGCCGGCGTCCGGGCACCGATGTCGAGCCCGCACGGGGCGGAGATCCGCGCGAGCTCCTCCTCGCTCACGCCGCATTCACGCAGACGCTCCAGCCGCTCATCGTGGGTTCGCCGGCTCCCGAGCGCCCCGATGTACCCAGCGCCGCTCTCCAGCCCGGCGATCACAGCCGGCTCGTCGAACTTGGAGTCGTGCGTGAAGACGAGAACGACATCGCGCTCGCCGAGCTCTCGCGTCGCCAGATAGCGGTCGGGCCAGTCCACCACAACCTCTCCAACGCGGGAGAAACGCGCGCTCGAGACGAATGGCTTGCGGGCATCGCAGATCGTCACCCGGTAGCCGACCTCGCGGGCCAGCGCGGCCACCGCGACGGAGAAGTCGATGGCCCCGAAGATCACCATCTCCGGAGGCGAGGCGAAGCCCTGGATGTACACCCTGATGTCGGCGCCCATCACCTCTCCCGAGGCGCTGTAGCTGCGGATCGCGCTCAGACCCTGGTCCAGGCAGCCGAGCGCGTCCCGTCGCACGGACTGGTACAGGCGTTCGAGTCCGAGCTGCCCCACGGTGCGCTCGCCGTCGACGGCGATCTTCCTCCCGGCGAACTCGCCGTCGAGCACCGTGGCCAGGGCCACCGGCGCCTGGGCGTCGAGCGCCCCGACCACCGCCCGCAGCGGATCGACCGCCTGCTCGGTGAGCTCGGCGACAAACAGCCGCACGGTCCCGCCGCACATGAGACCCACATCGGCGGCCATTGCGTCGCTGATCCCGAACTGGACGACTCGCGGTGGCCCGCCGTTCAAGATCTCGTGGGCCACCTCGACCAGCGCTCCTTCGACGCACCCGCCCGTGACCGAGCCCTCGATCCGCCCTGAGTCATCGACGAGCATCTCGGCACCCGGGTCGAGCGGCGCCGAGCCAAGCGTCTCGATCAGGCTCGCCACCACGACCCGATGTCCCTGTTCCAGCCACTCGAGCGCGGTGGCGTGACGCGACAAGATCCCGAGCGAGCTCATTGGCGCCTGAACACCTCAAAGCGGATGAACTTGTCGTCCACGTCGATCACGGAGTAGGCGATCGACCGCCCATCCAGCGAGAAGTGCCGCTCGTGTAGCCGGGCGAACGGATCGCCCACCGCGACGGTGAGCTTGGTCGTCCCGTCGTCCCGCTTGACCGCGGGTTCGATCTCCACGATCGCGTGGTCGATGGGGTCGCGGCAATGGCGCGCACTGAACTCAAACAGCGAGGCGGAGAGCTTCCCCCTCGGGGGCTTGGCGATCTCCTCCCACGGAACCAGATCGCGGATGTAGATCGCCAGCCGACCGTCGGCGAAGAACATCTTCTCGGTCAGCAGTCCCTCCTCGTGCGGATCGCTCCCGAAGAGCTGGCTGATCTCTGCTGTCACCGGCTCCCGTGTCCAGTTCACGTCGACCTTGACCTTGTGCCCCTTCTCACGCAGGAGCCAGTCAAACCCGGCGAGTTGCTGGAGTGCAACGAGGTCGGGCCTGACGTGTTGGTTGACCGTCGTCCCCAGAGCTCGCCGGCGGGTGATGATGCCGTCCTGCTCGAGGCTGTGCAGAGCCGTCCGGATGGTGGTGCGGCTGACGTTGAGCATGCTCGCCAGCTCGTCCTCCGATGGCAGCCGGCCTCCATCGAAGCTCTGGCTGAGAATCGCCTCAAGGATCGTGTCGCGAACCTTCGCCGCCAGGGGTCTGTTATCTAGGCGTTCCAGCATGGCCAATTCCCCACCGCTCAGTATTCCCTCCACCGGTGGACCGGGCTTTGTATTACGAAATAGGATAGTGGGCGACTACTTCGCGGCCTGCAAGTCAGCCGCGGTGTAGGTCTTGAGGGTCGCCCCGGCCGCGTTGACGACCTCGAACTGGCCCGGCGAAGTTCTGGTACCGATCGAAGCTGACCGGGCCGGTCGCTCCGATGTAGGTGATCGGCTTGCCGGCCAGGATCGCCGGCTTACCCTCGGCGAAGTCGTGAACGATCACGTGTCCCGAACCGGGGTTCGTCACCTTTGGGATGTCAGAGTTCCACACCTGCGGGTTCGTGTTCTTGGCGATCAACATCGCCACATCGATCCCTTGCTCGTCCATCTCCCTCAGCCGCAACTCGACGTCGCCCATGTTGGGCAGCACGGGGTGGATGTTTCCCCTTGCCGTACTCGATCTGCCAACCCTGCGGGCTCTCGGATATACGGGGTAGCTCGGTCCGGCGCTCCAGAGCGGCCACGAGCGTCGAAGCCAGTAGTGGGTGTGGATGTCGATCGTCTGCGCCATGGTGCCGCCTCGCTAGTCGGTGAACTCGAGGAATGCCCGGCGCACGCGGGTGACGTTCTGGTTGCACCAGCGCATGAAGGCGGCGCGCATCGCCTCACCCGGGCCGCTGCCGTACACGCCCGTGGCGAGCAGGCCGTCGAGCAGTTCGTGATCGTCCCGGTTCAGCTCGAGCTCCAGATGCACGATGCCCGGAGCGGGGCGGAAATTCGGCTCGTAGGCTGGATCGCGCTCCAGTTCGCGCTCGGCCAGCACGGGAATCTCACGGATATCGTCGGTGCGGTCCTGGCTTGCCAGGCTGCCCCACCGGCTTTCGATCTCGTCCACCAGTGCGGTCGTACTTGGCGTCGCCTCCAGCACCTCGAGCTTGATCGGGGTGAAGGTGTAGTTGTTGATGCCGACCAGATCCCCCAGGCCACAGATAACCGCGACGGCGAGGATGTCGAACATGGCCAGCAGTTCGATCCGCTCCCCCGGCTGCGCCGGGTTCCATTTGAACTGGCGATGGCCGTTTTCGTCGATCGTGGTCGCCATCCAGAGGTTGAACGAGTCGTGCACATCGTCGGGCGTCAGCCTGTACTCACGGATCGCCTCGGCGAGGGTGTCCTGGCAGTTCGCGTGGTCAACAAGGCCCCATCCCAGCTCGTCCAGCACCCGGTTGCAGCGATGCCCGACGATGTCGAGCTCGCAGGTGTCGGCAATCTCGAGGATGCCGAACATGGGTCGCCCCCGGGGCGCATTGGTCCAGATGAACTCACCCCGGCGGGGATCAAAGGACTGGAAGCTCCGGGTGAAGCCGCAGTCCAGAAACTCCTTGTAATCGTGGAGGTTGAATGCGTTGAAGTCGACGCACGTCCCGCCCTCGGTCTGCTCGATCCGGAACACCTCTCCCCGGCGGACGGGGACCGCCTTGCCGGTGACCGGCTCGAGCGTGAGTTCATATCGCGGAGGTCCATACTCGGGAAACGGCGTGCGCAGGATGTCCCGCTGTATCCGACCGCCGACATAGTTGCCGGCTCCGCCCAGGCGGTCCTTGATGTGCTCGAGAACCGCCCAGCGAAGCGCCTGCGGACGGTCCAGATCCGGGACGTGCTCCGCAATAACCCGGTCCAGGAACCCGATCTGGGTGTCGTAAAGCTCGACGTCGACCGTCGCCATCGGGGGGGTCACACGTCCATCAGAGCCTTGCGCTGCGCCCCATCGATGGGGATGTGAGCCCCATTGATGAAGCTCGCACGCGGGGAGGCCAGGAAGGCCACGAGGTTGGCCACCTCCTCTGGCTCGCAGATGCGCCCGAGGGGGATGCTGCTGACAGCAAGCTCGTGGGCCCGGGGTTGGTCGACCCCCTTGTCGCGCGCGAATGCCTTCTCGAGTCCGTCCCATCGATCCGTGTTGACCGGCCCCGGATTTACGGTGTTCACCCGCACGCCATAGCGGCCGTACTGTTCGGCCATCGACGCCGCGAAGTTGATGTCCGCCGCGTTTGCCGCGCCCGCGGTCACCTCCCAGTAGCTCGGCTTGAGGCCGTCGTTGCCGACGACCAGAACAATGCTGCCGCTGCCCCGCTCGCGCATGTACGGGAGCACCGCCTTGCACGAGCGCACGTAGCCCAGGAACTTGAGCCCCAGGCTGACCGCCCAGTGCTCCTCGGTCAACTCCTCGATCAACCCTCCGGGAGAGGCGCCGGCGCAGGTGATCAGGACGTCAAGCGATCCAAGTTGCTCTATGGCCGCTCGACTGACGCGCTCGGCGTCCTCGGGAACGCTCATGTCTCCCGCGATCGCCAGGACCTTCCTGCCGGATGCCCCGGCGATCGATTCGGCCGCCGAACCCAGGCGGTCGCCCTCGCGGGCGTTAATGGCAACCGCACACCCCTCCTCCGCCAACAGCCTGGCACAGGCAAAACCAATGCCCTTGCTGGCGCCGGTGATGAGCGCATTGGCTCCGTCGAGCCCCAGATCCATTCGCTTCCCTCCTCGCCTCGATGGTCAAGAGGACGACACGCGGCAGCGCATCGTAATACATACGATATTGCTGCGCGGAACGCGCGCGTCCGCGAGATCACCGTCGATGCAAAGGGACGCGCCAGCGAGGCCCGTGCGCTTCACGAGCCTGAGCTCAAGACGCCGACGTCGGTCCTCACGGGTCACGGCTCACTGAGTCCGGAGGCTCTCACGGGCTCACCGAGTCCCGAGCCGCTCACCCAAACTCCACCCCCTGCGCCAACGGAAGCTCGTCCGAGTAGTTGATCGTGTTCGTTGCCCGGCGCATGTAGGCGCGCCAGGCGTCGGAGCCCGACTCGCGGCCGCCGCCGGTGGACTTCTCCCCGCCGAAGGCTCCGCCGATCTCGGCGCCGGAGGTGCCGATGTTGACGTTGACGATTCCGCAGTCGGACCCGTCGGCGGAGATAAAGCGCTCGGCTTCACGCTGATCGCGGGTGAAGACGCTCGAGGACAGGCCCTGCGGGACGTCGTTGTGCATGGCGATCGCCTGATCGAACTCTCGATAGGTCATCACGTAAAGAATCGGCGCGAACGTTTCCCGCCGGACGATCGCGGTCTGAGTCGGCATCCGTACGAGCGCTGGTTCGACGTAGTAGGCATTGGGCCAGCCGCTCGCCTCGCGGCGACCCCCGCCGACGGCCAGCTCGCCCCCGTCATTCTCGGCGGTCTGGAGCGCCTCGACCATCCCACGGTAAGCGCGCTCGTTGATCAGCGGTCCGACGAGCGTACCCGCGGCGAACGGGTCGCCGATCGGCAGCCGTCCGAACACGTCGCGCACAGCGGCCACCAGCTCGTCGGCGACGTCCTCGTGCGCGATCACGCGGCGCAGCGTGGTGCACCGCTGACCCGCCGTCCCCGCGGCGGCGAACACGATCCCTCGCACCGCCAGCTCGAGATCGGCCGACGGCGCAACCACGGCCGCGTTGTTACCGCCGAGCTCGAGCAGGCATCGGCCGAGCCGAGTGGCCACCCGCGGCGCGACCTGGGCCCCCATCCGCTCCGATCCGGTCGCGCTCACGAGCGCGACATCGGGGCTGTCGACGAGCACCTGTGCGGCGTCGGCGTCTGCGATCACCAGGCGGTGAAGCCCCTCCGGCGCGCCAGACTCCGATGCCGCGCGGTCGAGCAGCGCGGAGCATGCCAACGAGGTCAGCGGCGTCATCGGCGATGGCTTCCACACGACGCCGTCTCCGCACACCAGCGCGATGGCCGTGTTCCACGACCACACCGCGGCGGGGAAGTTGAACGCCGAGATGACCGCCACCACGCCGAGGGGATGCCAGGTCTCCATCAGCCGGTGGCGCTGTCGCTCGGACGGCATCGTGCGGCCGTCGAGCTGGCGGGAGAGGCCCACGGCGAAGTCGCAGATGTCGATTACCTCCTGCACCTCGCCCTGAGCTTCGGAAGGGATCTTCCCGGCCTCGATCGTGATCAGCTCGGCGAGGTCGGCCTTGTGCTCTTGCACGAGCGCGCCGAAGCGCTTGACAAGCGCGCCGCGGACCGGGGCGGGCACCGTCCGCCAAGCGGCAAACGCCCCCTTGGCAGCCGCGATCGCGTCCCGCACCTCCGCATCTCCAGCGGCTGGTACCTCGAACAGGCCCTCGCCGGTAATGGGCGAGCGCGCGCTCAATGACGGTGCGGCCCCGGGTGAAACATGTACGCCGCAACGCTCGAGACTTCGACGGGCCCGCGCTCGAAGCTCGTCCGTCGAGAAGACAGCGAACTCTTGTAAGGGCGTGGCCGAGCTCATCTTGGAAAGGGGGCGCAGCTCATCGCGGGGTGACCAAGCTCATCGTAGAGGCGCCTACACCACGTTGTACTCGGGCCGGAGCGCGGCTGCGTCGAAGCGCTCGACGCCAAGCGGGGCGATATCGACGAACGTCGGTCGGCGAAGGAGGAGATCGCGCAGAATCTCGCCGACCGCGGGCCCCTGGAGAAACCCGTGGCCGGAGAACCCGGTCGCGTACAAGAAGCGCGCAACGCTGGCCGCCTCGCCGATGATCGCGTTGTGATCGGGCGTCATCTCATACAGCCCGGCCCAGCCACCCCGAATGCCGGCGTCCGCGATCCGCGGCGCGCGGCGGCGGACCACATCCATCAGCCGGGGGATCCACTCATCCGAGGTTTCGAACTTGAAGCCCGGCTGCTCGTCGGGGTCAGACATCCCCATCAACAGCCCCGGACCCTCGCGATGGAAGTAGAAGCTCGTCTCGAAGTCGATCGTCATCGGCAGATGCGCGGGCAGGGCATCGAACGCGTCGGTGAATAGGACCTGGCGCCTCAAGGGCGTCACGGGAAGGTCGACGCCGACCATCGCCCCGCAGCTTCGCGACCACGGACCGGCCGCGCAGATGACGGCGCCGGTTCGAATCGACCCACGGTCGGTGACCACCTGCGTGATCTGGCCGTCGCTGGTGTTGATCGTCCGCGCCTCGCAGCCGACGTGGATCCGTGCGCCGTGCGCGCGGGCGGCGAACGCGTAGCCCTGCACGACCGCCTCGGGGGTGACGTGGCCGTCGCCAGGCGAGAACGCGCCCGCGAGAACGTCGTCGCCTTCAAGCAGGGGGCACAGCTCGCGGGCCTCCTGCGGGGTCAGGATCCGAGTATCCAGCCCACGATTCCTCTGCAACGCGGCGCTGCGCTCGAACGCCTCAACGTCTGACCTTCGGTTCAGGACGAACAGGTAGCCGACCTGCTTGAAATCGATCTCCCAGCCCGGGCGGCGGCCGAAATCACGAAAAGCCTCCAGGCTCCGCTGCGCGATCTCGATGTTCAGAACGTCCGAGAACTGTGTGCGTACCCCGCCGGCCGCCCTTGACGTGGAGCCACTTGCAAGCTGTGCGCGCTCGAGCAGCACCACGTCGGCGCCGGCCTCCGCCAGATGAAACGCCGCACTGGTGCCGATCACGCCGCCGCCGACGATGACGACGTCCGCGGACTCGGGAAGCACCGAGCGCCGGTCAGGCAACCGGTACCTGCGCCAATCGCTCCAACGCGACATCCCGGGCTGCGCGCGCGGCGAACGCGTGGCTCGAGACCGCGCGCAGGAACGACTCACGATCGAGCGCGTACAGCAGACAGTCGTCGTGCGCGGTGACGGCCGCCGCGCACGGCACGTCATCGAGCAGCGCGATCTCGTCAAAGAAGTCGCCGACGCCCAGCGCGGCAGACGCGCCCCGCTCGCCGGTCACGTCGAGCGAGCCCTGCACGACGACGTAGAAGCGATCGCCGTAATCGCCCTCGTTAACGACGGCCTCGCCCGCGGCGACGCGTCCGACGTCGTACGCGTGTACGGCGAGCGCGATGAACACGACGACCCAGCCACCGACCGCCGAGGTCACCCACCCGAGCTGCAGCCGCTGCAGATCGGGCGTCGACAGAGCCCCGCCAAGAGCATGGCGGAGTCCGGAGCGCCCCCGACTCTCCTCCATCGCAGCCGAGTCTAACCCAGTTTCGCCCGGGTTCGAAACCCGCGGTCGATCACCTCAGAGCGCGCTGCGGGCCGTCCCGAATCCCCCCGCCGCTCTCGGCCATCGTTTCTGGATCTGCCGCTCAGCGGACTCAGAGTGGGTCGATGTCGTCCCGGCTGGGCGGTTAGGGTCTCCGGCGTGGGGCTGCTCTTCGCAACCCGGACCGACTTCACGCTTCGAGCGTTGCGGCTCGTTCGCGATCCCCATCTCTTCAAGTGGTACGCGGTCGCGCTGTTGGCGTTCGTCATCTACGCATATGCCAACGAGGTCGAGCGGAACCGCTGGGACGTGATCGCCGCGGGGCTCGCGGTTTGGCTCGCCGATTGGTTCAACGAGATCGTCAACGCGCTGGTGCTGCAGGCCACGAACCGCGCAGCGCTGTGGACGACGACCGGACCGACCGCCTATCAGCTTCTGATCGGCCTCAACGTCGAGATCATGTTCATGTTCGCTATCGCGGGGATCGTGTACGTGAAGTTGTTGCCCGCCGATCGAGCAACGCGGATCCTCGGGATCCCGAACCGTCTGGCGGTCGCGCTTGGCCTATCGATCATCAGCGTCGCGGTTGAGGTCTTTCTCCATGCGGCCGGGACCTTTCACTGGGAGTACTGGTGGTGGAACGTCCCGTTTGTACTGCTGATTATCGTGTTCGGCTACCTGTGGTTCTATCTCTACGCCGCGTGGGTCTATGACGCGCCGAACGCACGCAAACGTTGGACGCGCATCGGGGGGCTCGCGACAATCGATCTCGCGATGGGCCTGGTCTTCGGAGTTGGATTCGGGTGGCTATAGCTAACGGTCGCCCCTGCATCCGCCGCTGGCAACCACGAACATAAGGGTTGAAAGCGCCGCGCGGCTCTGCCGCCATCTGGCACCGCACGTCTTCGACTCATATGAGGAGGGCACCTACCCCCGCCGGCCTCAGACGTCATGAGCCAGCGTCGTCGTCCTGCGGAGCTGGTGCTCAAGGCGCAGGTTACTGTCGATGATGATGTGCTGGCTGATCGGATCCTCCCTTGAGACGGCTTCGACGAAATCCGGATCAGAGGCGCGGATCAGTGTTCGTTCGCCGGCCGGTGTTACGGCACTGACGATGACGGCCTCGGCTGCGCCGTCGCGCGCATAGGTGATCGTGTAGGCCTCGATGGTCGCAGAGCCCGCGTACCGGTCTAGCGAGCGGCGCGCGGGTTGCCGCTCCGGTTGAGGGTCGAGGCTCGCGAACGGTGTCTGTGGCGGGCGCGCCGAGTAGAGGCCGACTGCGTGCTTGGTGAGGTACCAGCCGATCGCGGTCGCGAGCCCGTAGGCGTCCGGATCCTCGCGCAGTCGATGGACGAGCGTGGCGATCGCGTGAGTGGTGTAGTTGTTGCCAGGTCCGCCGGCGAACGTCAGCCCGCCGGTGACGGTCAGAGGCCTCTCGGGGTTGTCGATTGCGATGTCGAGCTCGCTCGCTGCGATCTGGACCGCCGAGGGGAAACACGAGTAGAGGTCGATGTGGGCGACGTCGTCGATGCAGAGGCCTGCGTGCTCGAGCGACGCTCGGCCGACGGCGCGGATCGCGGGCGAGCCGGCCAGCGTCGCGCGCTCGGTCACATGCCACTCGTCTTGTGCCTGCGCGCCAGCGTGGATGAACACCCAGCGATCCTTGGGGACGCCGGCGTCCCCGGCGGCTTGCGCGCTGCAGAGGATCAGGCCGCTGCCCAGGTTCACCTGCATGTTCGCCGTGAGGAGCTTCGTGTACGGGGCGGCCACGAGGCGGTTGTTGGTGCTCGGCGTGGCGATCTCCTC